>Ga0207706_10000137_pt1 | contig 79758 bp, 81 predicted proteins | sample KBSC53metaG_FD_184318 | JGI IMG/M metagenome (GOLD analysis project Ga0207706, IMG submission 184318) | Corn rhizosphere microbial communities from Kellogg Biological Station, Michigan, USA - KBS C5-3 metaG (SPAdes) (version 2) | ecosystem: Host-associated > Plants > Roots > Rhizosphere > Soil ... | reverse complement strand
GACCGAAGTCAAAGCGACCAGCCCGGCGCACGCCGCCGGCGAAGTCGACGTCACGGTCACGACCCCCGGCGGCACCTCCGCCACCGGCGCCGGCGACAAATTCACCTACGAAACGCCGGCTCCGACCGAATTCGCCCTGACGATCGCCACGGCAGGCACTGGCTCGGGCACCGTCAAATGCAAAGTCAACGGCGGATCGGCCACCACCTGCGCCTCCAAATACCCGCAGGGCACGAGCATCGAACTCGTGCCGATAGCCAACGCCGGCTCCAAATTCGCCAGCTGGGGCGGCAACTGCACCGGCTCGGGCGCCTGCGCGCTGACCATGAGCGCCGCCAAATCCGTCACCGCGACTTTCAACCTCATCCCCACATTCACACTCGAAGTCAAAAAGAGCGGAACCGGCACCGGCACCGTGACAAGCTCGCCCTCGGGGATTAGTTGCACCCCACCCTGCTCGGCGAAATTCGAAGAAGGCAAAGAAGTGACGCTGACCGCCGGGCCCGCGACCGGCTCCGAATTCGTCAAATGGGAAGGCTGCGCGAGTCAGCCCGAACCGGGTAAGTGCAAGGTGACGATGAGCTCCGCAAAAACTGTCACCGTGACGTTCAGCCTCAAACCAATCGCTAAAAAATTCACGCTCGAAATCGTCAAGGAGGGCACCGGTTCCGGCACCGTCACCAGCTCACCGGCCGGCATCAACTGTGGTGGCACCTGCGCCGCTGATTTCGGCGAAGGAGAAGAGGTCGAACTCACCGCGATTCCGGACGAAGGATCCATCTTCATCCGCTGGTTTGGGATGCCGGGAAGCTGTTCGGAAAACCCTGTCTGTACCACGACTATGAGCAAAGCCAAGTCGGTGAAGGCCAAGTTCACCGCGGTCGGTCAACGTACGCTGACCGTGAAAAAGGCTGGCACTGGCTCCGGAACCGTCACCAGCTCGCCGTCGGGCATCAACTGCGGGTCGACATGTGTCGCCAGTTTCGACGTGCTCAGCAAGGTCACCTTGACCGTCACGGCCGCGTCGGGCTCGAGCTTTGCCGGCTGGTCCGGCGCCTGCACCGGCACGGGCCCGTGCAAGGTGACGATGAGCGAAGCGCGGAGCGTCACCGCCACCTTCAGCGCGCCGCCGCCGCCCCCCCCGCCTGGAAACGGCTTGGCCGTGGTCGGGGGGACGGTGAAAATCAAGAATGGCAAGAAGGCCTTGATCCGCGTCCTCTGCAACGGCCCGTCCTCGTGCAAAGGCACGGTCAAACTCTTGATCAGGGCCAAGCTCGACGGCAAGACCAAAACCGTGACCGCGGGGAGTGCCGACTTCAAACTCGAGCCCGGCGCGTCGATCACGGTGACGATCCAGCTGAGCCGAAAGGCGCGGCAGCTCTTGACCCAGGGTAAACAGGTCCAGGGAAGGGTCACCGGCACGGGGCTCCATCCTCATGGCGTGCGGCTCAAACTCGTCTGACGAGTTCGCCAAGTCGATAAACAGTCTCGTTTTTCTTGACACCAGGGCTCTGATCTGGTCTACTGCCGGAAGCCACTTCGTGCCAAACGCGACGTGGTCACAGGTTTTTAAACGGGGGAGTTATCGAGGGAGCTAGTCTCGCGTCGCGCGGTCGCTTGACCGTTGGTGGGGACTCGATAGACATGGAGAGATTTAGGTGCGGTACCTGATTACAGGCGGGGCGGGCTTCATCGGTTCCCACCTAGCTGACGCGCTGGTGGCGCGGGGGGACAGCGTGCTGATCCTCGACGACCTCAGCACCGGAAAAGTCGAGAACGTCGCCAACGCGCTCGCCTCCGGCCGGGCGCAGCTGGTCGAGGGCTCGGTATGTGACATCGAGGTCGTCGACGAGTGCATGGAGTGGGCCGACGCCTGCTTCCACTTGGCCTCGGCTGTCGGCGTCAAGCTGATCGTCGAGCAATCGGTCGAAACGCTCAATCGCAGCGTGCGGGGCACCCAGGTCGTCAGCGAGGGCGCCAGCCGGATTGGCCGGCGGCTTCTATTTGCCTCGACCTCCGAGATCTACGGGAAGAACTCGAGCGACGCGCTCTCTGAGGACTCCGACCGAATCCTCGGCTCACCGTCGATAGCCCGCTGGTCGTACTCGATCGGCAAGGCCTTCGGCGAGTCGATCGCGCTTGGCTATCACCGCGAGCGCGAAGCCGACACGGTCGTCGTCCGCCTCTTCAACACGGTCGGACCACGGCAGACGGGGCTGTACGGGATGGTCCTGCCACGTTTCGTCGGCCAGGCATTGCGCGGCGAGGACGTGACCGTCTACGGCGACGGCAGCCAATCTCGCTGCTTCGCGCACGTCCACGACACGACGCGAGCCCTGATCATGCTGATGGACGAGGAGGGCGCGCGCGGGACCGCCTTCAACGTCGGTCGCTCGGACGAGATCACGATCTACGAGCTGGCGGAAATGGTGATCGAGCGGACCGGCTCGAGCTCCGGGATCGTGACCGTGCCCTACGAGGAGGCATACGGCGACGGCTTCGAGGAGCTTGGCCGGCGACGCCCCGACACGACCGCGCTCGAGCAGATGACCGGCTGGCGAGCGACCCGTAGCGTCGAGGACGCGATCGACGACGTAGCCGCCTTCGAGCGGGCGCGTATTGCCGTCGACTCGCTGCCGACGCCCAACGGCGAGGTTGTCGAGCTCGGCGACGACTCTGCAGTCGACCCGCTGGTAGACGCCTAGGCGGGAGAGTCAGGGTTGGCTCCGGAGATCGCTTTCGCAATCGCCCTCGTGGCGGTGCTCGTCTTCACTCCGCTGGCGATCCACCTCGCGCGGGTGACGGGTTTCTTCGACCATCCCGTGGGCTACAAGGGCCACGGCAGCCCCACCCCGTACCTCGGTGGCGTCGCCGTCGTCGCAAGCTTTCTCCTTGCCGGCGGGCTCGCCGGCGGCGACTCCCATGCCTTCGCGCCGATTGCCGTCGGCGCCGCGGTGCTGCTGGGCGTGGGGACGGTCGACGACCGCTACCAGCTCAGCCCTCTGACCAGGCTCGCGATCGAGGCCGCGGTGGCCTGCGTCCTCTACGTCGCCGGGATCGGCTGGTCGCTCTTCGGCAACGACGCGCTGGACCTTCCCATCACGGTGGCGTTCGTCATCGGCGTCGTCAACGCCTACAACCTGATGGACAACATGGACGGCGCGACCTCGACGGTCGCCGGGGTCTCGGCGGCGGTCCTGGGAGTGCTCGCGGCGCAGAGCAATCCCGCGCTCGGAGCGCTCGCCTTCGCGCTCGCCGGCGCCTGTCTCGGATTCCTGCGCTTCAATCTCGCCTCGCCGGCGCGCATCTTCCTCGGCGACGGCGGCAGCATGCCGATCGGCTTTGTCCTCGCCGCCCTGATCATGGCAATGCCTGGCACCCGGCATCTCGGCTGGGCCTTCGTGCCGGTCGCGGTGGTTCTCATCGGGCTTCCGGCGCTGGACACGACGCTCGTGGTCGTCTCGCGGCTGCGTCGCGGGGCGGGCGTGTTCACGGGCGGCCGAGACCATCTGACTCACAGGCTGCGGGCGAAGATCGGCTCCGCTCGCGGCGTCGCGGCCGTTCTCGCTGCCTCGCAGGCCATGCTCTCGATCTGCGGCGCGCTCCTCGTCGGCGCCGACGAGTCGCTTGCCGCTCTCGGCGCCATCTGCCTGATCGCGGTCGGCGTCGCCGTCGTCGCCCGCCTCGAGTCTCCCGGCTGGGCTCCCGAGCCCGCCACCGAGTGGTCGACTTAAGCTACGGCCGGATGTCGGGAAGGCCGAACTCGCGGTGCCAGAGGGCGAGCATCAGCAGGGACCAGATCTGCATCGAGCGGTCCGCGCCGCCGCGGTCGTGCAGGCTCAGCAGCTCCCGCGCCCGTCCCTCGTCGAAGAGGCCGCTGTCGCGGGTCGTGGGGTCGAGCAGCACGTCGTGGGCGAACTGGCGCAGCTCGCCTCGGAACCAAGCGCCGAGCGGAACGCCGAACCCCCTCTTCTTCCCATCCAGGACCTCATCGGGAATGCGGCCGCGATATGCGCGCCGCAGGATCCACTTCTTTTCGGTGAGCCGGGCCTTGAGCCGAGGCGGCAGCGAGGCGGCGAACTGCATCAGCTCAGGGTCGAGCAGGGGTGAGCGGGCCTCCAACGAGTAGGCCATCGAGGCGATGTCCATCTTGGTCAGGAGGTCTCCGGGCAGATAGGTGTTGACGTCGGTCTCGAGCAGGACGTCGAGACGACCGCCTCCGGACGCTTCCCGCCAGGGGCGGGCGATCACGTCGGCCGTCTCGGCCTGGATCGTCGCGGTGGCCTGTTCGCCGAGCAGCTCACGTCGCTCGGCCGCGTTGAAGATGCAGACGTGGTCCGCGTAGCGCCCGGGCGCGTTCTCCCCGATCGACGTCAGGAAGCGCCGCCCGTAGCTGCGCAGCCCACGTGCGTCGCCGGCCCGCAGCAGGCGGTCCGCCGCCACGGCGGCGCCCCGTCGCAGCGGCCGGGGCACGAAGTCGAGCCCGCGACCCAGGCTGTTGGCGACGTAGCGCAGGTAGCCGGCGAAGCTCTCGTCGCCGCCGTCGCCGTTGAGGGCGACGGTCACCTGCTGACGCGTCAACTCCGCCAGGTAGAAGCTGGGTATCGCCGAGGAGTCCGCGTACGGCTCGCCGTAGTGGCGGACGAGCTTGGGGACGATCTCGACCGCGTCCGGCTCGACCACGAACTCCGTGTGCTCGGTGGCGAAGCGCTCGGCCGTGAGTCGGGCCAGGGCGCGCTCGTCGTACTCGCGCTCCCCGAACCCGATCGAGAAGGTCTTGACGGGCCGCGAAGACGCGGCGGCCATCTCGGAGACGACGACCGCCGAGTCGACCCCGCCCGAGAGCAGCGCGCCGAGCGGAACGTCGGCGATCATCCGGCGCCGCACCGCGGCGCCGACCTGGCGACGCAGCTCCTCTTCCAGCTCGGGCAGGGGAGCGTCGGCCTTGCGCGAGTAGTCGAGTCGCCAGTACTTCCCGAAGTCGACCTTGCCGTCGCGCCAGCTGAGGGTGTGAGCGGGGGGCAGCTTCCGCACGTCCCGCCAGATCGAGCGCGGCGCCTGGACATAGCCGTAGGCGAGGTAGCAGTCGATCGCCGCCGGGTCCACCTCGCGCGGGATCGCCGGGTCGGCCATCAGGGCGGCGAGCTCGGAGGCGAAGGAGAGCCAACCGTCGCGCTGGCAGTAGAAGAGCGGCTTCTTGCCGACCCGGTCGCGGGCGATCAGCAGCCGTTTCTCACGCTCATCCCAGAGGGCGAAGGCGAACATGCCGCTCAGCCGGCGCACCAGGGCCGCGCCCTCCTCCTCGTAGAGGTGGGCGATGACCTCGGTGTCGCCATGGGTCGAGAACGAGTGCCCCCGTTCGCCGAGCTCTCGCCGCAGCTCCCGGTAGTTGTAGATCTCGCCGTTGAGGACGACGGCGACCGAGCGGTCCTCGTTGTAGACGGGCTGGTCGCCGGTCCGCAGGTCGATCACGCGCAGCCGCTGTATCCCCAGACCGACGCCGTCGCCGAGGTGAAGGCCGCGCGAATCGGGGCCGCGGTGCTCCTGTCGCGCGCACATGCTCTCGACGAGGGCCGCGGGAACACCGGCGTCGCGACTCACCTTGCCGGCAATCCCGCACACGGGGCTGACGATACCGGGTAGATTACGATCGATGCCAGGGACGGGGACCGTTGCTCTCGTGACCGGCGGAGGCGGCTTCATCGGCTCGCATCTGATCCGCCGGCTGCTGGCTGACGGGCACGCCGTGCGGGTGCTCGACAACTTCGCGACCGGGCGCCGCGAGAACCTCGAGGAGGTGCTCGACGACGTCGAGCTGATCGAGGGGGACCTGCAGAGCTACGAGCGCGTCCACAACGCCGTTCGCGGCTGCGAGCTGGCCTTCCACCTCGGTGCCCTACCGTCGGTGCCGCGTTCGATCCAGGACCCGCTGACCAGCAACGCGACCAACGTCGTCGGCACCCTCAACGTCCTCCTCGCGGCCCGCGACGAGGGCGTTCGCCGGGTCGTCTACGCGTCCTCCTCCTCGACCTACGGCGCCAGCACCGAGCTGCCCAAGCGCGAGGAGATGCCGGCGCTGCCGATCGCGCCCTACGCCGTCTCAAAGCTCGCTGCCGAGGGCTACTGCCGCGCTTTCCACGAGGTCTACGGCCTGGAGACGGTGGCGCTGCGCTACTTCAACGTCTTCGGGCCGCGCCAGGACCCGCAGTCGCAGTACGCGGCGGTGATCCCGAACTTCATCACCGCCGTGCTCGAGGACAGCCGGCCGATCGTCCACGGCGACGGCGACCAGTCGCGTGACTTCACCTACGTCGACAACGCGGTGGAGGCCAACATCCTCGCGGCGGGCGCGGCGGGCGCGGCGGGCGCGGCGGGCGAGGCTTTCAACGTTGCCTGCGGCGAGCGCGTCAGCCTCAACGAGGTCGTAGCCCGCCTGGGGGCCCTGGCGGGCGTCGAGGTCGACGCGGTGCACACCGATTCGCGTCCCGGCGACGTCCGCCACTCGCTGGCCGACATCTCCAAGGCGCGAGAGATCCTCGGTTATGAGCCGGCGATTGACTTCGACGAGGGCTTGCGCAGGACCTACGCCTACTACCAGGAGCTGCGGCAGCGGGAAGCGCTTGACCGCGCCCTCTGAGGGTTCGGTCCTCGACGGCGCGGACGGCGCGGGAGCGAAGCGGCCGCTGCGCGTGCTGCGGATCATCGGCCGCCTCAACATGGGGGGGCCGGCGCACCAGGCGGGGCTCCTTAGCGGGCGCCGCTTCGACTCCGAGCGCTACCGAACTCTGCTCGTCCACGGCACCCTCGCACCCGGCGAGGCCTCGCTGGCCACGATCGCGGAGGAAGAGGGCGCGACGATGCGCTACCTGCCGGAGATGCGCCAGCCCGTCCATCCGCTGCACGACTCTTGGGGGCTGGCGAAGCTGATCCGCGTCGCCCGCGCCTTCCGGCCGGACGTCGTCCACACCCATACCGCCAAGGCTGGCTTCCTCGGACGCCAGGCGGCGCTCGCCGTCCGCCCCCGCCCGGTCATCGTCCACACCTACCACGGCCACGTGTTGGAGGGTTACTTCGGACCGGCCAAGACGCGGCTCTATCTCGAGCTCGAGCGGGCGATGGCCCGCGTCAGCGACCGCCTGATCGGCGTCAGCCAGGCGACCGTCGACGACCTCGTCCGCTTCGGCGTCGCGCCCCGGGAGAAATTCCGGGTGCTGCCGCTCGGGCTCGACCTCGACCGCCTCGCGGAGCCGGCTCCTGAGCTGCGAGCCCAGACACGGCGGGAGCTGCGCTTGGGCGATGACGAGGTGCTGCTCGCTTTCGTCGGTCGCTTCGCGCCGATCAAGCGCCTCGACCTCCTGCTGGATGCCTTCGCCCGCGCCAGGGGCGCCGAGCCCCGGCTGCGCCTCGCGGTCGTCGGCGACGGCCACGAAAGGGCCGGCCTCGAACGGCGAGCCGGCGAGCTGGGCGTCGCCGCCGACGTGCGCTTCCTCGGCTACTGCCGCGAGCTGCGCCCGATCTTCGCCGCGGCCGACCTGGCGGTGCTCTCCTCCGACAACGAGGGCACCCCCGTCTCCCTGATCGAGGCCGCCGCCGCCGGCCTCCCCGCCGTCGCCACCGACGTCGGCGGCGTCAGCGAGGTGGTGAACGAAGAAACCGGCATCCTCGTTTCGCCGAACGACCCCCAAGCCCTAGCCAACGCGATCCTGGCAATGGCCACCGACCCGAACCGCCGCCAAGCCGCCGGCCTCGCCGCCCGCGACCGAGCCATCTCCAAATACAGCGCCGAGCGCCTGATCGCAGACATCGACTCCCTCTACCAAGAGCTGCTGAAAGCGAGACGGGCTAGGGGAACGTCCCGGTAGGGGTGTGGAACGCTTTAGCCTTTTCGTAGTGTGCAAGAGGCGCCAGCCCACACACTCTTCATCGGAAAGGCGGAGTGGAACACCCCTACCGGGACGTTCCCTATTCCCCGTCTGAGCCCGAGCCGCGACGGAACGAGGGGAGGTTTCGGAACCGCCCGCCCGACCCGTTCCCGTTCTCGACCTCGTCGCGCCCGTTCTGCTCTCCGTAGTACCCGTAATACCCGTAGTAGCCGTAGACCCCGCCCCCGTGGGCGCCGGTGGCGACGCTGCCGAGGACCGTGCCGCCGGCGGAGCCGATCACCTGTTTGGCGCGTCGGACGGCGTCGGACGGCGTGCGGTTGAGGCGGGCGACGACGATGCAGCCGTCGACCTGGTTGAAGAGTGGAATGGAGTCGCTGACCGCGAGCAGGCCCGGGGTGTCGACGATCACGAGGTCGACCTGTTCCCGCAGTTCGGCCAGCAGCGAGCGCATCCGCTGGGAGCCGAGCAGGACGGCCGGATTGGGCGGCGGGGTGGCACCGGGGAGGATGCGCAGGCGGCCGGCGCCGACGTCGACGTCGACGAGCGCCTCGTGCAGGGTCTTGCGACCGACCAGGACCGAGTCGAGGCCGACCTCGACCTCGCGGCCGAGCCGGTTCGCGACCTGCGGACGGCGCAGGTCGCCGTCGATCAGGACCACGTCGCGCTCGTCCATCGCGTAGGCGATCGCGAGGTTGACGGCGACGGTCGTCTTGCCGTCCTGCTGGACGGGACTGGCGACCACGAGCGAGGAGAGCGCGCGGTCGACGTTGAAGTACGTGAGCCCGGCGCGCAGGGTCTGGAAGGACTCGCGCACGTGCAGGCCGGCGAGGTGGCCGGGGAAGGCGTCGTCGGGGATCATCGCCAGGACCGGCGCGTCGATTACGTCCTCGAGGTCCCCAGGCTCGCGGATGCGCCGGTCGAGCCGGTCGAGGAATGGCGCCAGACCCGCGGCGATCAGTAGCGCGAGGACTATCGCGATCTCGGTGTTGCGTTTGGGCTGCGGCGAGATTGGCGCCCCTGCCGGCACCGCGCCTTCGACCAGTTCGGTGGTCCCGGCCTGGGCCGCCTTCTGAACGCGAAGTTCCTGCAGACTCGCCTGGAGGGCGTCGACGCTGGTTCCGTTGCCCTTTTCGGCTTCGATCTGGAGTTCGAGCTGCTTGATCTGCCGGTCGATGCTCTCGATCGCGTTGGCGGTCCGGGTTTGGGCGAGAGCCAGAGCGAAGGCGTTCGCGATCCGCGCCGCCATCCTCGGTTCGGAGTCCTGGGCGACGATCGTCAGGAAGCTGCTGTCGCTCGTGGTCGGGTCGGTCGGCGCCACCGAGATGCGGCCGATGAGCCCACGCGCCGCCGTCGGCGGCAGGCCGAGGTTGCGGGCCGCGCGTCGGCCCACCACCGGCGTCTTGAGCAGGGTCTGCGCTTCGGCCGTGCTCGTTTTGGGCGTGACGCGGCCGCCGAAGATCGAACCGGCGACCGTCGGCTGGACGTTGATCGTCGCCCGCGACTGGTAGGTCTTCGGGAGCAGGGAGGAGCCGACGTAGGCCGCGGCAGGGATCGCTATGACGATCGCGAGCAGAAGCCACTTGCGTCGCCGAACCAGCCGTCCCCACTGCCGTATGTCCAAACCCTCGTGACGATCTTCGGTCACAGAGTGCCTAAGTATAGGCAGATGAAGGAGTTCCCAATGCGGATTTTTTTCACGACGCGGGCGCGCCCGGGCTATCGTCCAGCGAACGGTGCTGCCGCTCACCGACCACAACATTCACTCGATCCTCGTGATCGGCACCATGGTCGGCCTCTCAGGTGGCGCGATAGCCCTCTTGGTGGGTTGGCTGCACCGCGGCAGGCCGGGTTTCGAGCTCGGCCCGCCGGCTTTGGCGGCGTTCGCCGTGAGGGTGATCGCGGCCGGCCTGATCTCGCTCACCTCCGTGGCGAGCACCCTGCGCGGCGGCGACGAGACCACGTTTCTGATCCACGCCCGTAACGTGGTCGAAAGCTCCGCCGGCTCGGGCGAGTGGAGTCACGCGCTGCTCAACGAACTGCACGTCTACGTCTTCGCCGTCCAGGACTACGTCTTCGACTCGCCCGAACTCGCGATACGCGTCGGTCAGGTCGGCATCGCGGTCATCGGGCTCGTCCTGCTCGCGGCCGCGGTCTACGAGCTGGCCGGGCCGAGGGCCTCGGTAACGGCTATGTGGCTGCTCGCCTTTGAGCCTTCCAGCATGTTCTTCTCCAGCCTCCTACACAAGGAGGCGAACATGATGCTGGCGATCGGGCTCGTCGCCCTCGGCGGGGCGAAGGTCTGGAAGCGCGGCGAGCCGCGCAGCCTCGCCCTCGTCGTCGCCGGTTGCCTGATCGCGGTTGCCACCCGTCATTACGCGGGCTGGTTCCTGATCGCGGCGGGAGCCGCGACCGTGCTGCACGCCGGGCTGCGGGCCGAGAACCGCGCCGCGATCCGCTCGCTCAGCCTGGTTGCCATGGTCGTCCTCTTCGCCGCCGTCGCGGCGCCGACCGTCATGCGCGCCTCGACCAACGAAAGCCTGGAAAAGAACCTGCAGGGGTCGCAGGAAGCCAACGCGACGGACAGCTCGAACCTGAAGCTCGAACAGGTCGACTTCTCGACCCGCGGGGCGGTGATCAAGAACCTCCCGCGCCGCTCGCTCGACGTGTTGCTGCGGCCCTTCCCCTGGCAGCTGGGCAACATCAGCCAGGGGCTCGGCCTGTTCGGCACCGCCGCCGCCTACACGGCGCTCTTCTTCCTGATCAGGGTCGGCCTGCGCAACCGCGGCCAGATCATGGCCCGGGCCGGGCCGCTCGTCTACCTCGGGCTCTTCCTGCTCATCGCCTACTCGCTGAGCGCCGGCAACGCCGGCACCGCGTTCCGCTACCGCACGCAGATCGTCGCGGTGATCATCTGCATCGTCGCCACCCTCTGGAGAACGGCCGAAAGCTCGCGCGCGGCCTCGCCGGCGCGCGACCGGCGGGCGCGCGGGGGCTTGCCGGCGCCCTCGCAGGCATGAGCGGGCGGCCGGGACAGACCGCCCGCCGCTTCCTGCTGGCGGGCCCCAGGGCGGCGAGGGACGCGTACCGTCGCCTCGGCTACCTGCGGGCGCGCTGGCCCAGGCCCCTGGGCACCAGGCCCGAGGTCGGGCTCGCGATCTGCGCCATCTTTCGCGACGAGGCGCGATACCTGGCCGAGTGGGTGACCTTCCACCGTCTCCAGGGCGTCGAGCGCTTCTACCTCTACGACAACCTGAGCACCGACGGATGGCGGGAGGAGCTGGCTCCCGAGATCGCGGCGGGCATCGTCGAGGCGATCCCGTGGCCCGAAGAGCCGGGGCAGCTGGGAGCCTACGACGACTGCCTCGCGCGCCACCGCGACGACGTTCGCTGGCTCGCCGCGATCGACGTCGACGAGTTCCTCTTCTCGCCGACCGGGGCCGCGCTTCCCGAGGTGCTGCGGCGTTTCGACGCGCGGCCCGGGGTCGTCGTAAACCGCCGCTTCTTCGGCACCAACGGGCACCGCCGGCCCGCCGAGGGTCTCGTCGTCGAGAACTACCCGATGCGCTCCCGCGACGACGACCCATCGAACGTGTTGGTCAAGTCGATCGTCTACCCGCGGATGACGCTCGCCGCGCGCAGCGCGCACACCTTCGGCCACAGGGGCAACCCGGTGGGGGAGGACGGCCTTCCCGTCCCCTCGATGAAGCGCGAGCCGGCGACCGCCGACCTGCTGAGGATCAACCACTACTACGCCAAGTCCGAGGAGGAGTTCGGTCGCAAGGCGACCTCGCCGCGCGCCGACTCGGGGACCGTCACGGATCGTATGGGGATACCGCCCGACGAGGTGCGCGACGAGGCGATCCCGCGGTTCGTCGGAAAGCTGCGAGCCGCCCTCGCCTCGCGGGGTTCCGGCGCCCCGGCGCCGGTCCCGCCGCCGCCGACGACGTGGACGCGGCTCGCCCCGATGCTCGGCAGGCGGCGCGGCTGGGTCGCGGTCCTCTCGGCCGGCTCGGTGCTCTCGGGCTTCGCCGAAGCGGGGATCCTCGCCGTTCTCGCCCAGGTCGCGGCGGCGCTCGTCGAGGGGTCCTCCGAGGTTGCGGTCGATCTCGGGCCGGTGCACACGAACGCCGACCTCGGCGCCCTGCTCGCGCTCGGCATCGTCCTGGCGCTCCTGCGCTTCGCCCTGCAGGCGGTGGTCTCCTACGTGCCGGCGCGGATCGCGACGGACATGCAGATCCAGCTGCGAGGCGAACTGTTCGCCGCCTACAGCCGCGCTTCCTGGGACGCCCAGTCGCGCGACCGCGAGGGGCAGCTGCAGGAGTTCGCCACCAACCAGATCGGCCAGGCCGTCGCCGGCGTCCGCGCCGCGACCACGCTGGTGGCGGCGTTGCTCACCTTCTTCGTGCTCGTCGCCTCCGCCCTCGCCTTCAACCCGGTGGCCGCGGTGATCGTCGTCGTCATCGCGACCGGGCTGTTCGGGGCGCTGCGCCCGCTTAGCAACCTCGGCGGGCGGCGCGGCCACGACCTCTCGCTGGCTTCGAGCGGCTACGCCCGGGGCGTCAGCGAAGCGGTGCGGCTGTCCGAGGAGTCCCACGTCTTCGGGGTCGCAGACGCCCAGCGCCGGCGGATCGACGAGCTGATCGACTCCCTGCAGGGGCCGCTCTTCCACATGCAGCTGCTCGCCAACCTGGTGCCCGGCATCTACCAGAGCCTGATCTACCTGCTCGTCATCGCCGCCCTCGCCGTCCTCTACGCCAGCGGCGCCGGGCACGTCGCCTCGCTGGGCGCGGTGGTCCTGCTGCTGGTGCGGGCCGGGACCTACGGCCAGCAGGCGCAGGGCGCCTACCAGTCGGTGCGCCAGGCGCTGCCCTACCTGGAACGGGTGCAGGACGTCCAGCGACGTTACGAGACCAACGAGGAGCGTCGCGGGTCGCGGCAGCTGGAAGAGGTGCGGGAGCTCGCCTTCGAGGACGTCTCGTTCGAGTACGAGCCCGGCCGCCCGGTCCTGTACGGAATCGGGTTCGAGGTCGGCGCCCGCGAGACGGTCGGCATCGTCGGGCCGACCGGGGCCGGCAAGTCGACGGTGGTGCAGATCCTCCTCGGCCTGCGCGAGCCGACCGCGGGGCGCTACCTGGTCAACGGCGTCTCCGCCAGGGAGTACGCCGCCGAGGACTGGCGCCGTGCCGTCGCCTACCTGCCGCAGGACCCGCGCCTGCTGCACGCCTCGGTCGCCGACAACATCCGCTTCTTCCGCCCGCTCGGCGACGCCGAGGTCGAGCGGGCGGCCCGCCTCGCCGGCATCCACGACGAGGTCGTCTCCTGGCCGGCCGGCTATGAGACCGTGATCGGCCCCCGCGCCGACGCGATCTCCGGCGGTCAGCAGCAGCGCGTCTGCCTCGCGCGGGCGATCGCCGCCCGCCCCGAGGTGCTTGTCCTCGACGAGCCGACCAGCGCCCTCGATCCAAGCACCGAGCGCCTGATACAGGCCTCGCTGGCCGAGCTGAGGCGCGACCTGACCCTGTTCGTGATCGCGCACCGGATGTCGACGCTCGACGTCTGCGACCGGGTGATGGTGGTGGTGGGGGGCCGTCTCGAGGCCTTCGACACGGCCAGCGCCCTGGGGACCGACAGCGACTACTTCCGCACGGCCTCGGGACTGTCCGCGGCCTCGCCGGGCGCCCAGGGCACCGGGCGGCCGAGCAGCTCCGCCAGCAGCAGCGCATCCGGCGCGTAGTGCTCGCGCAGGCGGTCGAGCGCGGCGACGTCCGCGGCCGGCGGCTCCTTGGCCGGCGCCGGCCGCCGGTTCCAGCTCTTGAAGCGGAAGTCGAGGCGCTTGTACCAGGCCAGGAGGGCGCTCCGGCGCCGTGCCGAGAGCGAGTGCCAGATCGCCCGCGTCACGGGATTGGCGGAGGCGAGCCTGACCGCGGACGCGGGCGAGACCCGCGACACCTTCAGCTCGGCGGCGCTGACGTTGTCGCGCCTGCCGAGGTTGCGCGGCTCGACGGCGTCGATTTCGAGGAACTCGTAGATGCGCTCGAGCACCGCCCGCGGTTCGCGCGCCAGCTCCTCGGTGAGGAGGACCAGGATCCGCTCGGCGGGGAAGAGGTCGTAGTAGGCGCCGAGCAGGCGCCCGTACTCGCCGAGCGCCACGTAGCAGTTGGTCCGCGTCGACTGGCGGCGCGAATCGGCCAGCGTCTCGGGGCGCAGCAGCTCGTCGACGGCGACGGGAAAGGGGCGCGTCTCGTGGCCGAGCCGGGTCTCCTGGACGTGATGCGAGTAGGCGCGCTCGACGGGGTCGCGCAAGATCGCGATCAGCCGCGCCGAGGGCAGGCGCTCGTGGATCCGCCTCGGCAGCGTGTGCTCGTCGTACGCCGGGGCGTTCCCGCCGGGGCCCCCGGCGACCCCGGTGATCGGGGACATGTAGTGGGGGGTGATCGTCCCCCTGAGCCGGCCGCCCCCGCCCGCCGGGAACGTCCGCCGCAGGTATTCCTCCCAGGAAAGGCGGCCGACGATCCGATCGTCACTGAAGTAGGGCGCCTCCTTGTCGGGGGGGAGCTCGATCCGCGGGTGCTCCCGCAGGTACTCGAAGAGAGTGGTCGTTCCCGACTTGGGCGCCCCGATGACGAGGAAGTCGAGGCTCATTCCGGCATGATATTGCGGAGAACGGGGTCGGTCCGGGAGTCGGCCGCGCAGCCATGAGCGAGATCGGGCAGCCAAGCAGAGAGGACGTGACCGCCTTCTACGACGGTTTCGTCGGTCGCCAGACAAGGGTGGGGGTCAACAAGCGCCACCGGGCGATCCTCGCCTGGCTGCTGCGCTTCGGCATGCAACCCGACGACCGCGTCCTGGAGATCGGCTGCGGAGCGGGCACGCTGACCGAGCTGCTGGCGGAAGCGCTGCCGCGGGGATCGGTGTTCGGCGCCGACCTCAGCCCGCGCAGCATCGAGGCGGCGAGGGAGCGCCTCGCCCGCTTCGACAACGTGAAGTTCGTGGCCGGCGACGCGCTCGAGATCGAAGCGGGCGGCGAGCCCTACGACGTGGTCGTCCTGCCGGACGTGATCGAGCACATCCCGATCGAGATGCACGATGCCCTCTTCGGCCGCATCGCCGCCTGGGTAAAGCCCAAGGGCTTCGTCCTCGTCCACTACCCCAACCCGCACCACCTCGAGTGGTTCCACGAGAACCGTCCCGAGGAGCTGCAGATCGTCGACCAGCCGATCCACGCCGAGGTGCTGACGGCAAACGCCCACCGCCACGGCCTCTACCTCGACTACTTCGAGCGGTACTCGATCTGGATCCGCGAGGGCGACTACATCGCCGCGGTCTTCCGTCCCGAGAGCGGGGTCGGCGAGTGGACGCGACTGCCGCGGTCGCGGCCGCCCCTCTGGCGCCGAATCGCCGCCCGTGTCAAGCGGGCTCGATGAGCGCCGCCAAGCCCGACCTGGTGATGTTCACCGGCACCTTCCCTCACGGCGGGGAGGCGGTGCTGGGCGGGGAGATCGCGGTCACGGCGGCGCGTTTCGAGCGCGTGTTCGTCATCCCCTCTCGTCCTGGGCCTGAAACGGCGGCGCTGCCGTCGAACGTGGAGCTCGTCCACCTCTGGGAGGGGGAGCGCACGCGCGCGGCCAAGCGCAGCGCTCTGCGCTCCGTGCTCGCCCTCGAGATCCTCCGCCGGACGCTGCGACATCCCTCCAACTGGCGGCCCTATGCCGCCAGCGCCCGCTTCTATCTCGACGTGCTCGCCGAGGGCCTGGTGCGAGCCCGGGCCCTGCGGGCGTGGGTCGAGGAGAACCGCCTGGGCGACGCCGTCTTCTACGACTTCTGGTTCGAGAACAGCACCCTGGCCCTGGCGGCGTTGCGCCGGCTCGGCGTCATCCGCTGCGCCGTCTCGCGCGCGCACGGGTTCGACGTCTTCGACTCCAGGTGGGGCGGCAAGGGCCGGGTTCCGTTTCGTGAGTTCAAGGCCGAGAACCTGGATGCCGTCTTCGCCGTCTCCGAGGACGGCGCGCGCTACCTGCGCGGCAGGTTCGGCTCCGAGGCCGGCAAGGTCCGCCTGGCCCGCCTCGGCATCCCGGCCTCGCCGTCCTTTCCAGAAGGCGCTGCCGACCCGCCGCTGGTGGTCTCGTGCTCGGCGCTGCGGCCCGACAAGCGGGTGCGGGCGATCCCCGAGGTCCTGCGCGCCTGCGAGCGCCCGCTGCGCTGGGTGCACCTCGGCGACGGTCCGGAGCGGCGCGGGGTCGAGGAGGCCGCCGCGACGCTGCCCGCGAGCGTCTCCTGGGAGCTGAGGGGGACGATCGACAACGCGGCGGTCCGCCGCTTCTACGCCACCGAGCCGGTCTCGGCCTTCCTCTCGCTGAGCCGCGCCGAGGGGGTGCCCGTCTCGATGATGGAGGCGCAGAGCGCCGGCATCCCGATCGTCGCTCTCTCCGTGGGTGGCGTGCCCGAGATCGTCACCCCTGAGACTGGCGTCCCGCTGCCGCCGGACGCCGGCGCCGGCGCCGTGGCCGCGGCGCTGGGCAGGGCCGTCGAGCCCGCGAGCTTCGACCGCGAGAGGATCCGCGCCGCCTTCGCGGCTCGTTACGAGGCCTCGGCGAACTACGGGGAGTTCGCCGAGGCGGTGCTGGAGATATGGTCGGAGAATGTCGTCGCCGGTTGAGGTGGGGGAGACGGCGGCGGTGACGGTGACGACGGTCCTCTACAACTCGGAGGACTCGCTTCCCGGTTACGCCGCGGGGTTGAAGCCGAGTGTGGAAAGGGGCCTGGCGCGGCTCATCGCCGTCGACAACGACAGCCCGGACGAGAGCGCGGCGCTGCTCGAGCGGCTGCTGCCGGGCGTCGAGACGATCTCCAATCCGAGCAATCTCGGCTTTGCCGCGGGCTGCAATCGCGCCTGGCCGCTGGTCCAGTCCCGCTACTGGCTCCTGCTCAACCCCGACGTCGAGGCCGGCCCGGACGGGCTCGCGCTTTTGGTCGAGTGGATGGACCGGCATCCCGAGGTGGGGCTGGCGAGCCCGCTCCTGCGTGGCCCCGACGGCGGCGAGGAGCCGGTCGCGCGCCCGCACGACAGCCTCTGGCGGCCGCCGGTCGAGGCGCTGCGCCTGCACAAGCTCCTCCCGGAGAGGCTGCGCGAGCGCTGGCTCCTGCCGGGCCGCGGCTCGACGCCGGAGATCGTCGACGGCTGGGTTCCCGGCGCCGCCCTGATCGCGCGGGCGGAAGCGGTCGCGGACGTGGGACCGCTCGACGAGAGGCTCTTCATATACGGCGAGGACCGCGAGTGGTGCTGGCGGATGGCCAGAGGCGGATGGCAGGTTGGCGTGTGCGCCGAGGTCGAGTTCGCGCACGGCCACGGCGAGAGCGCCAAGGCGACCTGGACGGAGGAGGAGCGCATCCGTCGCGAGGTCGCGGGCCACCTCGGCGCGACCCGTCTGATGCGCGGCGCGCTCTGGACGCGGGCCTTCGCCCTGCTCGCCGGCGTTCTCCTGCTCGCAGACTCGCTCGACCCGCGGCGCGACCGTGCGCGCACCGCTCGCCGCGCCCGCGCTCGCCTCTACCTCCGGGCCGCGTTCCAGCCCGGCCCGGGACCGCGATGAAGCTGGCATTCGTCGTCCTCGCCCATGACCGGCCGGAGCAGCTGACAAGCATGCTGTCGGCACTGCGGCATCCCGCCGTGTGCGCCTACGTGCACGTCGACCGGCGCGTCTCGATCGAGCCCTTCGAGCGGGCGCTGACGGCAACCGAGGTGGGCGAGGTCGCGCTGCTGCCGCGCCACGCGACGTCCTGGGCCAGCCCGCGGCTGGTCGACGCCGCGCTCGAGGGGCTCAAGCGCGGCGTCGCCGACGGCTGCGGCTACTTCCTCCTGCTCAGCGGCCGCGATTTCCCGCTGCGCCCGGCGGCGGAGATCGTCGCCTTCGCGGAGGGGGCTGGCTCGCGCAGCTACCTCGAGCACTTCCCCTTGCCCGACCCGCGCTGGCGCCTGGGCGGCCGCGATCGCACCGACTTCTACACCTACACGGTGCGGGGTCGGCGCGAGACCTGCATCCCGCGCGGCGAGGAGACGAGCTACCTCAACCGCCGGGGCCGGCTCCTCAACCGCCTGCTGAGGTTGCGCGGCCTGGGCAAGCCGGCGCGCCGCTTCCCCTCTTACGCGCGCGCCTACGGCGGATCGCAATGGTGGAACCTGAGCCGCGAGGCCGCCGAGCACGTCCTCGGCTTCCTCGAGCGGCACCCGGACTACCGCCGCTACCACGAGCACACGCTGGCGCCCGACGAGATCTTCTTCCAGAGCATCCTCGCCGGAACCGATTTCGCCGAGCGCGCCGAGGTCGTCGACGACAGCCTGCGCTTCATGCGTTGGCCGACGGACGAGAGCCACCCGCGCACGCTGGGAATCGACGACCTGCCGGCGATGCTGGAGAGCGGCGCTCTCTTCGCGCGCAAGTTCGATTCCGCGGCCGACGACGAGGTTCTCGCTCGCCTGACCGAGCGGGTGGTCGCGTGACCGGAAGCGATAGCCGCGAGTACCGCGCGCTGGTCTGCATCACCACCTGCGAGCGCGCGGCCTACGTGCGCCGCTACCTGCCGCACTTCGCCAGGTTCTGCGCCGGGGACCCGCGCTTCTCCCTGCTCGTCTCGCTCGACGGCGGAGACGAGGAGACGCGGCGCTTCTGCGAAGTGTGGCGGGTCCCGCTGCTTCACTCCGAGATCTGCGAGGGGGTCGGCCTCTCCAAGAACCGGGCGCTCGAGCGCTTCCCCGGCTTCGACCACTACTTCTTCGTCGAGGACGACGTTGAGCTGGTCGACGGGTCGGTATTCCCGGCTCACGTCGAGCTGGCGCGGGCTAGCGGCATCCATCATTTCTCCCTCTTCTCGCGACGGAGGATCCGCGACTACGAGGCGTCGGTGGTCGCCGGGCAGCGGGTGGCGCAGGGCTTCTACGGCAGCGCCAGCTTCAACTTCTTCACCGCGGCCGGACTCCGTCAGGTGGGCGGATGGCATCCCCGCTTCGCCGAGTACAGGCGCTGGGGGCACACCGAGCACAGCTACCGTCTCTATCGGGCAAAACTGGCGCCGGCGCCGTTCAACGTGGTCGAGGGACTGATCGACGCCTGCATTTGGCACATCCCGCCCTCGGTGACGAGGCCCGACCGCCTGCCCCCCGTGGACGCCGAGGAGATCTCCGTCCCCGAGCGGGAGCTGATGGATCGCGAGCTGCCGCACGTGCCGCTGACGACCCTTTCGCCGTACTACTTCAACGACGCTCCATTTGGAGAGCTGGACCGGCTGGCGGCGACGCTCGACGGCGGCGAGCGCTATCCGCTCGTCTCCGGCGGCGAGCTGCGTCGCTGCCGATCCGACTACCAGCTCTGGCGTTATCGGACCCTCGCTTCCCGCCCGCGCCGCGCCGGTGCTCTCCTCGCTGCCGCATGGCAATGGCCTGGAAACCCGCGCCTGCGCCAGACCGCGCGGGAAGCGGTTGGGCGGTTCCCGTGAACCTGAAGACGCCGCTGGTCTCGATCGTCCTTCCCTGCTACGAAGCGGAGGGGTCGCTGGCCGCCGCGCTCGACTCGCTGCTGGGCCAGACCTACCGCGAGATCGAGGTGCTCGCGATCGACGACGGGTCGGCCGACGCCACGCCGCGCATCCTCGGCGAATACGCGGCTCGCGACGGCCGGGTGTGTGTCCTGCGCAACGAGGCCAACCTGGGTGTGATCCGAACTCTCAATCGCGGCGTGGCCGAGGCCCGCGGCGAGATCGTCATCCGCATGGACGCCGACGACGTCGCGGCGCCGACCCGCATCGAGCGGCAGGTCGAGCTGCTCGCGCGGCGCCCGGAGGTCGGCGTGGTGGGGACCGGCGTCGAGCCCGTCGACCGGGAGGGCCGGCGGCTGAGGCCGCGCCCGGTGCTCTGCACCGGCCCCGGCGGAGCGCGGTTCGTCGCCCTCTTCGCCACTCCCGTGATGCACCCGACGATCGCCGCCCGGACAGAGCTGATGCGGGCCCACCCCTACGGCGGTCCCCCCGAGAGCCTTCACACCGAGGACTACGAGCTGTTCGCCCGCATGCTCGAGGACGGAATCGGGTTCGCCAACATCGACGAGCCGCTGATGAGGGTGCGCGACGACCCGAGCAGCGTCTCCGCCCGCTTCGAGGAGATCCAGATCGAGAACTTCGTCCACTGCGCCGCCGGTCACCTCGAGCGGACGCTGGGCGTAAAGCCCGACCCCGGTCCCCAGCGGGTGCTGGTCAACCGAATCGACAACACGGTGGGGGCGGCCGACCTGCGCGAGGGCCTGCGCTGGCTCGACCGGATCGAGCGCGAGTTTCGTCGCCGCGAGCCCGGCTCCGCGGCCGAGATCGGGCGCGCCGCCGACCTACAGCGAGTCGACATCCTCGTTCAGGCCGCGCTCAAGGGAGCCCCCGCCGCTCGCCTGGCGGCGAGCGCCCTCGCCCTTCGCTACGGCCGCCGTCTGCTCTCGCCGGCCTCGCGCGCCTATCTCGCCGGCAAGCTGCGGCCCGCCGCCACCCGCCGGTAGAGGGCGTCGTAGCGCGGGATGCCAACCTCACGCAGCGAAAGTCGCGTGCGCGCGACGGCGAGGCAGCGCTCCCGCGCGCCGGGGTCGGCGCGAAGCGCCTCAACGGCGGCCGCGGCGGACTCGTACGCGGGCTCGCTGAGCTCGTCGATCAGCACCCCGACGCGCTCGTCGCGCAGCAGCGAGTCGACGTCGCCGATGCCGGCGGTGGAGACGACCGGCAGTCCGGCCGCCAGGTACTCGCCGACCTTGGTCGGCGAGGAGGAGATCTTCGAGAAGCAGGGCTTGACGAACGAGACACCGACGTCGGCCGCCGCCAGGAGGCGGCCGATCTGCTCGTGCTCGGCGCGCATCACCCGGTAATCCTCGGCGCCGACCCCCTGTCGGGCCAGCTCGCTGACCATCGGCCTCGGATCGGCCTGCGTGACGATCAGGAAGACCAGGTCGGGCGTCGATCGCCTCGCGGTGGCGACGAACTCGGCCATCTCCGGGTCCAGGTACCAGCCGCCGAACTTGCCGACGTAGACCATCACCGGTTGGTCGCGGTCGACTCCGATCTCCGCGCGCGCCAGGTCGCGCTGGTCGGCCTGCGCGGCGATCGCCTCGACGTCGGCGCAGCAGGGGATGACGAAGGTCGCGTCGGGCCCGGCCTTCGTTTCGCTCAGATGGGGCCGAACGGCCTCGGTCAGCGTCACGACGGCGTCGGCGCGGCGCAGCGCCGCACGCTGCACCCACTGGGCCAGCCGGTAGGGGGCGCCGCCGCGCTTCCAGTTGCCGGCGTCGACGTACTCCTCCGCCATCAGCCCGCGCAGGTCGAAGACGATCCGGCAGCCCGAGAGCCGGGAGGCGAGCATCGCCATCGCCGCCGGCACGTGGTTGCGGGCGTGGATCGCGTCGAGCCGGTGACGGCGCACGAGGCGGGCGGCCGTGAGCGCCCCGGCGAAGACGTCGAAGGCGGTCGCCGGCAGCGAGGGAGCCTTGTGGTAGCGGCGCGAGTGCCAGACGATCCCTTGACGGCCGAGCTGTTCCTCGAACGCGCGCGCCCGCGACGGCTCGAGACCGGGCTCGAACGTCAGCAGGTGGACCGTGTGCCCGAGCTCGGCGAGACCGGCCAGATAGGCGACGACCTGGCTGTGCACCAGGGGATCCTCGAGCGAGAGGTAGCATACGTACAGCACGCGCAGCGTCTGCTCGGCGGCGCCGGAGGCGGTGCTGGGGGAAGGTTGCACAGAGCGGATGTCTAACACGCGGGCCACCGACGCCGGTCACGGCTTGCGCGTCCTCGGCACCTCATGTCAGGGAATGGCCGACGCGGCCTTCCGCGTGCGGCTGGAGCTGCCGGCCCGCGGCCTAACCGCCCACGGCGTCGAGCTCGAGCTGCTGCCGCTCTTCTCGGAGGAGGCGACGCGACGCTTCCGCGAAGCCGGAACGCTTGCCAAGGCCCGGGTCCTGGCTTCCTCGCGACGACGGCTGAAGCGCGAACTGGAGGCCGCCGGGAACGTCTCGACGGTCGTCGTCCAGCGTGGGGTGGACCTCGCTCCGCAATTGACGCTCGAGCGGGCGGCGGCGCGGGGCCGCCGGCTGATCTACGACGTCGACGACGCGATCTGGCTCAGCGGCCCGGGGACCGGTGGCCACCGTCTGAGCTCGCTCAAGGGCGCCGCCCGCCGGGTGCGCTGGCTCGGCGAGCGGGCCGAGCACACGATTGCCGGCAACGAGATCCTCGCCGAGCACCTCGCACCGCACGGGCCAATCACGGTCGTCCCCTCGCTCGTCGACCCTGACGGGTACGTCGTTCGCCGGCACGAGCAGGGGGAGGAGGTGACGCTCGGCTGGATCGGCTCGCCGACCACGGCGCCTTACCTCGAACGCATCGCCGGAGCCCTGAAGCGGTTCGGGCGAGCGTCCGATCGCCCGGTGCGCCTGCTCTTGGTCGGCGGCTCGGCGCCCCCCCTGGAGGGCGTGCGAGTCGAGGAGCGGGCCTGGAGCCCGGCGGCCGAGCGCCAGGCCCTAGCCGAGATCGACGTCGGCCTGATGCCGCTGCCCGACACGCCCTGGACGCGCGGCAAGTGCGCTTACAAGGCGCTTCAGTACATGGCCGCCGGCGTCCCTGCGGTGGTCGACGACGTCGGGATCTCGGCGGCGGCGGTCGCCGGTGCCGGCTACGCGGTCTCGGGCGAGGGACGGTGGCTCGAGGCGCTCGAGGCGCTTGCCGACGACGCCGGGCTGCGCGGTGAGCTTGGTGCCGCCGGGCGGCGGCGGATCGAGGCCGACTTCTCGCCCCGGCGTTGGCTGCCGACGATCGCCGCGATCATCAAGGGCGAATCGTGACCTCCGTCTACCGCCGCGTCTATCACTTTCACGTCCGCAAGACGGCCGGGACCAGCCTCAACGCCGCTTTCTGGGCGCTCGGCGGGCTGGACCTGCGGGCGATGGCGGATCGGCAGGAGGCCGAAGGCAACGGGTTGCGCTTCGTGCGCGGGAACCCCGACCTGATCGAGGCCGGCGATTACTTCTACGCCAACTCCCACCAGCCCGCCCACCGGCTGACACTGCCGCCCGATACCTACACGATCGCCATCCTCCGCGACCCCGCGGCCCGCGTCCTCTCCTACTACCGATACCTGCTCTGGGCCCGCCGCAACCCCGGTGCCAAGGAGGAGGAGCCGTTCATCGACGAGGTGATCGCGGAGAGCTCCTTTCTCGACCGGCGCCTCTCGCCGCGTCGCCGCGCCCAACCCACCTTTCGCGACTTCCTCGAGCGGGTGCCGGCCGAGCACCTCTTCGCGCAGCTGCACATGTTCTCGGCCCGCCTCGACCCGGCGGAGGCGGCGGCGAACGCGCTCGCCTGTTCGGCGACCTGCTTCACCGAGACCTACTCCGCCGACCTGGCGCGGGTGGCGGCGGAGCTGCGGCTCGACCTGGCGGAGATGCGTGAGCGCGGCTTCGGCGCGAGGGTCGAGCTCGACGAGGAGGAGCGCGAGCTGCTACGGGAGCGGCTGGCCCCCGAGTACGTGATGATCGAACGCGTCCGCGAGGGTCTGGGCTCCACCTATGATGGGGGCGGCCGATGAAGGAGGGAGGGCTGCGCAGACGTCTCAGGCTCCTTGCGAAGCCACGCCAGGTGCGGCGGGCTCTGTCGGTTGAGGGAATGGTCAGCGACGCCGAGGCCTCGAAGCTAATGGAGCTCGCCGCTGGTGTCCCGGAGGATGCCTGCATCGTCGAGGTCGGTAGCTACCGCGGCCGCTCGACCTGCGCCCTCGCGATCGGCGCCGACCGGGCTCGGGTCTACGCGATCGAGCCGCACGAGAGTTTCGAGGGGGTCCTGGGCGGCTCCTTCGGACCGCCCGACCGCCGCGCCTTCTTCGAGAACCTGCTGCGCGTCGGCGTGGTCGAGAAGGTCCGCCTTGTAAATCTCAGCGCCGAGGTCGTCCGCAAGGGGTGGACGCTGCCGATCGGCCTGCTCTGGATCGACGGCGACCACAGCGAGGAAGGCGTGCGGCGTGACTTCGGCGCCTTCGAGCCCTTCCTGCGGCCGGGCGGCGTCGTCGCCTTCCACGACGCCCGTGACCCGCAGGGTGGACCGGCGAAGTTGATCGAGGAGCTGTGCGCGAACGGCGTCTACCAGCAGGCCGACGCTGTCGGCGAGCTCATCGCCCTGCGGCGCCGCGTCTGAGCGGCAGCGGTCCCGCGCCGTAGAGGCCGTCGAGCCCGAACTCGGCGAGCACCGCGAGGCACTCGTCGATCAGCCCCGCGTCGACCTCCTCCTGCCAGCGCCCGAGCATCCCCTCCCAGCCGCCCGAGCGCGCGGACTCAGCGGCGCTGCCCCGCCAATCGGTCGCCGACGGCCTGCGCACGGCCTCGCCTGCCGGCGCCTCGCGGACCGGGCCGAGGGCGCCCGCGCAGTGCTCGCCGAGGCGGGCCAGCTCGGCCTCCGGGTCGAGCACGGCGCTCTCGTAGAAGGCGAGGGCGACGCCCGGGTCGTCCTCGCGGCCGAGCGGGTAGGCGTTTTCGAGGCACCACTCGGCGACCAGCCGCACCAGCGGCTCCGTGTGCTCGCGCCAGCGGTCGTAGCGCGGCAGCCAGGTGGCGGCCGGCGAGCGCTCGGCGTCCGCCCGCCCGGTGGGCGTCGCCACGTAGTCGCCGAGGGCGTAGAAGGCATCCGAGCGCAGTCGCGAGAGCGACGCGGCGATTGGGTGGCGGACGACGAAGACGACCGGCGTCGCCGGCTGGTGCGCACGCAGCCAGGGCAGCAGGTTGGCGGCGTGGACGTCCTTGATCACCCGGCCGCGGGGCAGCCGCGCGAGGAGCACGTGGTCGATATAGGGGCCGCGCACGCGGCCGGAGAGGACGCGCCGTACGGATCTGGCCAGCTCCGGCTCGGTCTTGGCCGGGTCGGCGAAGAGGCGCGCCTCGCCCGCGAAGCAGCCGAGGACCGGGTGGAACGGCTCGAAGATCAGCCTGCTGCCGTGCTGGCGGGCGAGCGCTTCCGCCAGCCAGGTCGTGCCGCCGCGGCCGCTGCCGAGCACCAGCGCGGCCCGCGCCGGGTCGCGATTGCGCTGGAGGAACAGCTCCCTGCGCAGCTGCCCCATCCTCACTGAGAGCTCGGTGCGCATCGCTCAGGCTTTGAGCAGCCCGTACGTCGGGTTGAGGCGGTGCGCCCTGCGGTAGGCGCGCAGGGCGGCCGCGACCTTGCCGCGCTCGGCCTGGATGCGGGCGAGGACGAACCAGTTGCGCCAGTCGCCGCTCGTCTTGCGGGTTGCCGCCTCCGCCGCCACGGCTGCCGCGGCGAGCCTGCCCTGCCGCTCGAGCACAAGTGCCTCCTGGAGCAGGGGAGCGGACGCGTAAGGCTGGGCGTCGGCCGCGTCTTCGGCCTCGGCGAGGGCGCCGGCGAGGTCGCCGTGGGAGGCGTCGACCTGGCTCTGGCGCAGGTGGGTGGCGCCGCTCAGCGGGAACCAGACCACGATCATCGCGGCGACAGCGACGGCGACCGCCGCCGCTCGCTGGATCCGGTTGCGGTTGCGCCGCCTTGAGCGTCGCCGCCGGCGGCGCGATGTCTGGTTCACCGACCAGCCGCTGACCGCGACCGCGGCGAGCAGCATGAAAGCGGCCGCCAGCGCCCCCAGCTGCCAGACCCAGTCGAGGGCGGCGGCCATCGCGAAGCCGGCCGCCCCGGCAGTCGCGGTGGCCAGCGCCATCCTCTGCTCGGGCGGAGCTCGCATTGCCCGCGTGGCGCCGATCCCGAGTACGCTGAAGACGAAGCCGCCGATCAGCAGCAGGCCGACGACGCCCAGCTCCGCCAGGCTCTCGAGGTACAGCGAGTGCGCGTTGCGGACGTAGCCGTTGTAGGTGGCGTGCCGCGCCCACCAGAGCTCGAAGGTGCCGGGGCCGATCCCCTTGAAGGTCGCCGTCTCGCTCGCATCGATCGCGGACTCCCAGAACTGGTACCGGCCGCTGCCGTGGAAGTCGAGGATCGACGAGGGTCCGCTCGGTTCGTCGCCTGGGCCGCTGCCGCGGCTCTTGAACACCTCCCAGCGGTGTGAGACCTCGTGCGGTAGCCCGGCGGCGAGCAAGACCGGGATCGCGAAGACGAGCGCCACCGCGGTCGCGATCAGCGCCTCGCGGCGGCCGATCCCGAGGACGCTGGGCCGATCGATGCGGCGCACGGCGAGTCCGATGCCGATTTGCAGGAGCGCCACCGCGATGCAGACAGCGAGAACGATCCAGATCATCTCGGTCCCTTGCTGCTCGGCCATGGGGGTGGGCAGGCCGCGAGCCAGCGCGTCGCGCTCGGAGACCGCGAGCGCGAGCACGGCGCCGCCCGCGGTGCCGGCGGCGAGCGTGAGCAGCTTCGGTGCGCGGTCCGGGGAGAGGAAGAAGAAGGCGGTGACCGCCACCGCGGCGACGGCGGCGCCGGTTCCGGATGTGGCGAGGTAGAGGGTGAGGCCCGCGACCGGGATTGCCGCCGCGGCCAGCGCCTGCGCGGCGATCGTCCGCGCGGTCACCGTCGCTCCGAGCAGCAGCGGCAGCGTCATCCCGGCCAGAGCGCCCATCGCGCTCGAGTAGCCGAGCGGGTAGCCGAGCCGCCGCTCGATCTCGATCCCGGGCAGCACCTTGCCCAGTTCGTTGGTTGGGAACCAGGCCATATGCAGGCGCGAGAGGACCGCGAGAGCCGCGATCAGTCCGAGGCCGAAGGTCACCCCGTGCAACACCTGGCGCGCCCCGGCGCGCCGCCGGGTCACCAGAGAGATACCCAGCGCGAATAGTCCGAGGTAGGTGGCGACCCTGGCCATCTCGGTCGCCGTGCGTTCCTCGCTCTGGGTCCAGCCCATGGAAAGCGCTGTCCAGATCGCGAAGCCGGCGAGCAGCCCGAGCGCCGCGAGGCTCGCCTTCGAGCGTCCCGGCACGGGCAGCGCCTGAGTCGCCACGCCGAGCAGGAGCAGCCACCAGACCGCGATCCCGACCTGGTCGCGCGGGATCGGGTCATAGCCGCCGTTCTCGAGCGCCAGGTAGACGACGAGCACGGCCGCGAGCAGCCAGGTCACCGCTCCGGCCCAGTCGAAGCGCAGCGGCCGCGAGCGACTGCCGCGCCGGCTCGCTCGCACCGATTCCCCCGGGTGATCGAGTGTTTCCAGCCTCAACTCGACGCCCAAACTACTGCGTGGCGTGGCGCTACAGTGTTCGCCCAAGACCGGGGCGCAGGTACGACCGCGCCCGCGGCGTGTTCAGGGATTCAAGGCGAATGGCGAGGATCGCGACAATGACGCTGGCGATCGCGCTGGCGATGGCGGCGCCGGCCGGCGCCGCGGTGCACGCGATTGTGCCCCCCGGCAACTCCGAGGCGGACCAGTATTCGCAGACGATTCCCGGCTCGACCGGTCCGCGCGTGCCCGATCCGACCAAGGACTCCGGCGACGCCGTGCGGGCGGGAGCACTGAGCCAAGGGGCGGAGGGCGCCCTGCGCCAGCGCGGCGCGAACGGCGCGGCGCTGGCGACCGCCGTGGCCCAGACCACAGAGCGCGCCGCCGGCAAGTCGGCCGCGCCGGCCGCGGCCGGCCGCCCGGCTGGCGATCCCGGGCTCGGCGCTGGCTTCCAGTTCCTACTCCTGGCGATCGCCGCCGCCGCCCTCGCCTACGCCATCGCGCGGCGGCGCGGACTCGCGACCCGGTGAAGCGGGTCGCGACCGTCCTGGCGCTGGCGGCGCTGGCGCTCGCCACGGTTGGAGCTACGGAGGCGGGGGCGTCTGTGCGCGGTTTGCGACTAGGGCTCGCCGACGCTACGTTCACGAACGGCGACGCGGCCGTGCGCGATGAATGGCTGGGGCGCGCCCGGGACGCTGGCGCCGACCTCGTCCTGCTCGGCGTCGACTGGTCGGCGATCGCGCCGCGGGCGCCCGCCCCCGGCTTCGACGCCGCGAACGCCGCGGATCCCGCCTACGACTGGTCGGCGCTCGATGCCGCCGTGCGCAGCGCCGTCGCCCAGGGGCTCGTGCCCGTGCTTGACGTCCAAGTCGCCCCGGCCTGGGCCGAGGGGCCGCGACGGCCGAGTGCCGAAGTCGCGCCTCCCGGGACGTGGAAGCCCAGCCCCGCCGCGCTCGGCGATTTCGCCGCGGCGCTGGCCTCCCGCTATGACGGGGCCTTTCCCGACCCGACCGGCTTGGGCGCCGGACCGCTGCCGCGGGTGCGCTGGTTTCAGGTCTGGGCCGAGCAGAACCTCTCGCAGCACCTCAACCCGCTCTGGGAAGGGGGGCGGCTGGTCGCGCCAGTTCACTACCGGCGAATGCTGAACGCGGCTTACGCCGCGATTCATGGCGCCGATCCCGGCGCCCGGGTCCTGGTCGGTGGCTTGGCTCCCTACGGGGACGCGAAGACGGGCGGCAGCCGCGTGCCCCCCGTCTGGTTCTGGCGCTCGCTGCTCTGCCTGCGCGGATCTCGCCTGCGGCCGTTGCCCTGCCCCGACCCGGCCCGCTTCGACGTCGCCGCCCACAACCCGATCGACGTCTGGGGCCCGCGCCGCGGCGCGCTCAGCCCGCTCGACGTCTCGGTTCCGGATATCGGTCGCCTGCGCGCGATCGTGCGTCGCGCACTCGCTACCGGCCGGGCGCTGCCGGCGTCGCCGAAGCCGTTCTGGGCGACCGAGCTCTGGTGGGACTCGCGCCCGCCGGACCCGCGTGGCGTCCCGGTGTACCGTCAGGCGCGCTTCCTCGGCGAAGCGCTCTATGAGCTCTGGCACCAGCGCGTCGGTGCCGTCGTCTGGTGGTTCCTGCGCGACCAGGCTCCCGGCTCCGATGGCTTTGCCGCCACCCAACAGAGCGGCCTGCTCTACCGGGACGGCGCGGCCAAGCCCGCCTACCGGGAGTTCCGCTTTCCGTTCGTCGCCCGCCGGGAGTCTGCGGGGAAGGCGTTGCTCTGGGGTAAGGCGCCGGCGGCTGGCCCGGTGACGCTGGAGAGCCGCCGCCCCGGCGGCTGGGCACCGCTCACCCGCGCGACCGCGGGCCTGAGCCGCGTCTTCCTCGTCCGGATAGCGGCCACGGGCCCCCTTCGGATCCGGGCGAGGCAGGGGAGCGACACCAGCCTTCTTGCTAGTCTGACGGCCGGAAAGGGAGGTCCGCAATGAGGAACAGGCTGCTTCTTCTGCTCGCCGGGGCGCTCGCCGTCTCCGCGCTGTCCGTTCCCGCCGTCTCCGCCGCCGAAACGTGCCCGCCCGGACAGACCGGCACCCCTCCCTACTGCCAGAACGAAGCGTCCAACAAGTTCAATCTCGGCAAGGTCAAGCACCCGGCGACGGGAGTCGTGACGATCCGGGTCAAGGTCTCCAGCGGTGGCGTCTTCGTCGCTACCGGCAAAAACATGCAGACCGCGACGGCCAAAGGCAAAGGGCCAGGGTCCTTCACGCTGACGCTCAAACTGACGAAAGCGGGCCTCGAAGAACTCAACGAAGCCAAAGGCCAGCAGCTGCGGGTCAAAGTCAAGTTCACGTTCACGCCCGACGCCGGCAAACCGCGCACGAAGTACAAGAAGCTGATCTTCCGCGTGGTCCGGGGTAAAGGCTCGAGCAAGAAGTAGCTCGGATCGGGCCTCTCTTGAGCCCGATCCTCCATAGGCCCCTTCGAACGCGTCGTTGTCCGCAGCGGAGCAGGCCGTCGCATTTCCCATTACGTTAAGGAATTCGTTCGGTATCTAATGAAAACTGGGTATTGATTTCTTGGGAACAAAAGATACTCTGGACGGGTCGAGCTCCGCTGGGGGCCGGCATGGGAAATCCAAATTCCGGGAAAGCCCGGACAGGGAAACAGAGTCGCCACGCGGCCGATAGTGGCCGGCAGGGGCTCGACGCATAAGGAGAGACGTAGTGAGACGACTAACAATCCTGCTTGCCGCAACGACGGCGCTGATGCTGGTTTCCGCCGCTCAGGCGCTTGCCGCCGGCCCCGGCGTGGTCAACATCGAAGGCCCGGGGAGCGGCGAAGTCACAAGCAAAGCGCATAAAAACCCAGGCACATACGGAGAAGGTTCTCCCGCGATCGCATGTACCTACCAACCCAAAGCCGGGGTATGTACCAATGAAACACCTGCTCCCACTGCTTCAATGGGGGTTTACGCATATCCGGCCGCTGGCTCGTACTTCGGCACCTGGACTATCAACAAGGGCGAAGACTATTACGGGGTCGAAAACGGCGAATTCTGCAACGACCCTGCGTACAAGGCAGAAGGGGTTAGTGAATTCGGTGGCCCGTACTGCGTGCTGAACAACAAAGCGAACCCGGCCGAAGGCGATGAAATCACCGTCCTCTTCTGTCTCGAAGGGGAATCGCTCGAAGAATGCGAAGGCGGCGGCGAACCCAACCTCATCCTCAACATCGAAGGCGGTTCGGGCACCATCATCTCCAATCCCGCCGGTCTGGAATGCACCGGCTCCGCCCCGAAAACCTGTGAAGCCTCGCTGCCTTCGGGCAAAGTCACCCTGACCGCCTCGCCGGCTCCGGGCTTCCTGCTTAAGAGCTGGAAGAAATGCGAAGTTGTCAACGGCCGGCAGTGCACGGTCACGGTCGACGAAACAGAACCTCCGACGGTCGTGGGCATCACGTTCATCCCGGCCTTCGAACTGAAAGGCTCGAAGAGCGGCGGTCTCGGCATCATGGGCACCGCGCCTGGAGGGATCAACTGCGGCTACGCCTGCACCTCCTCCACGGCCCTCTACAAGGAAGGCGCCTTGACGGTCAAAGCCAAGCCCGCCAAGCACTTCCACTTCGTCAAATTCCAGAACGGCACCGGTTCGGCTGCCTCCTGCAACGGCGTTACGGCGCTCGAATGCGTGATCGGCACGTTCAACTCGAACTCCGCGCTCGAAGAGGTCTACGCGGAAGACGCGAAGAACACCCTGACGCTGACCAAGGAAGGCGGCGGCCAGGGCTTCGTCAAGACGAAACCGACCAACATCAACTGTGGCTACACCTGCACGGCGGCGAAAGCCGAATTCTACGCCTCCGAAACGGCAGTGGAAGTCACCGTCGCGCTGAACAAAGGCACGACCAAAGTCAACTGGACCACGGGTTCGGGCACCTGCACTGGCAACGCCCTGACCTGCACGGTCAACATGAGCGCCAGCCACACGCTGGTGGCGAAATTCGAATAGCCACTCAGTAGAAGTCAGCAGTACCCGCAAAGCCCCGGGCGCCACTGGCCCCGGGGCTTTGCTTTGTCCTGGGCCGTGAGAGAATGCGGGCCTTGACCGCGGTCCGGCAACCCAGCCAGCACCTCGACGTGCTGATCGTCGGCGCCGGGCTCTCCGGCATCGGCGCCGCGCACCACCTGCAGGAGGCGTTCCCCGCGCGCGGGTACGCGATCTTCGAGGCGCGCGAGGAGCTCGGCGGCACCTGGGACCTCTTTCGCTACCCGGGCATCCGCTCCGACTCCGACATGCACACGCTCGGCTACCGCTTCCGGCCCTGGACGCGGACGAAGACGATCAGCGACGGCGGCTCGATCCTCGAATACGTACGCGAGACCGCGCGCGAGGGAGGGATCGAGCGGCACATCCGCTACGGGCACCGGGTCGTGCGCGCCGAGTGGTCGAGCGAGGATTCGCTCTGGACGGTTGAGGCCGAGCGCATGGGCGATACCGAGCCTGCTGTCGTCACCGCCAGCTACCTCTGGGTCTGCAGCGGCTACTACCGCTACGACGAGGGCTACACGCCCGAGTTCCCCGGTCGCGAGCGCTTCGGCGGCGAGGTGGTCCACCCCCAGCACTGGCCCGAGGACCTCGATTACGCCGGCAAGCGCGTCGTCGTGATCGGCAGCGGCGCCACCGCCGTCACCCTCGTCCCGGCGATGGCCGAGACCGCGACCCACGTGACGATGCTGCAACGCTCGCCCACCTACATCGCCTCGCTGCCGGCCGAGGACCCGCTCGCCGTCGCGTTGCGGCGCTTCCTGCCCGACCGCTTCGTCTACCCGGCGGTGCGCTGGAAGAACGTCCTTGTCCAGACCTTCTTCTACCAGCTCAGCCGCCGCCGCCCGGAGGCGGTCAAGCGCTTCGTCCGTAAGGGAGTCGAAGCGGCGCTGCCGCCCGGCTACGACGTCGACACCCACTTCAAGCCCCGCTACGACCCCTGGGACCAGCGCATGTGCCTGGTGCCCAACGGCGACCTCTTCCGCGTTCTGCGCGAGGGCAGCGCCTCGGTCGTCACCGACACGATCGCGACTTTCGACCAGACTGGGATCGAGCTCGACTCCGGCGAGCGGCTCGACGCCGACGTGATCGTCACCGCCACCGGCCTCAACCTCCTCTTCCTCGGCGGCATGGAGCTGATCGTCGACGGCCGCCCGGTCGAGTTGCCGGAGACGATGACCTACAAGGGGATGATGCTCAGCGGCGTCCCCAACTGCGCCTTCACGGTCGGCTACACCAACGCCTCCTGGACGCTGAAGGCCGACCTCACCTCCGAGTACGTCTGCCGCCTGCTCGCCCACATGGACGCGCACGGCTACGTCAAGAGCGTGCCCGAGGTCACCGATCCAAGCGTCGAGGAGGCGCCGCTGCTCGACTTCACCTCCGGCTACGTCCTGCGCTCGCTCGATCAGTTCCCCAAGCAGGGCACGAAGGAGCCCTGGAAGCTACGTCAGAACTACGTCCTCGACCGCCGCGCGATGCGCACCGGTCCCCTCGAGGACGGCGCGATGCGGTTCTCGGCCTGACCCGCCGCGCGCGGTTGCAACAATGTCCCGCCGCATGCGAAGGCTCGCGATCCTCTTTCTCGGCGTCAGCGCGGCGCTGCTCGTGCTGGCGCCCGCCACGACCGGCTTCGGCGCCCGTGCGCCGCTCGGCTTCTTCGGCATCTCGCCGCAGGGGCAGACCGGGGCCGAAGACTACGAATTGATGCGCGAAGCCGGGATCCGCAGCGTGCGACTGCCGCTCAACTGGGCGCAGGTCGAGCCGCGTGCCCGCGACCGCCGCGACCCGGCATGGTGGTGGCTCGACGAACAGGTCGGTCTGGCCGCCGAACAGGGGATGACCGCTTTTCCGTTCGTCTGGGGAACGCCGACATGGGTGTCCCCCCGCCTTGGTGGCGAGCCTGTCGCCAGCGCCCGCCAGCGGCACGAGTGGCTGCGCTTTCTGAGCGCGGCCGAGCTGCGCTACGGACCGAATGGGAGATTCTGGAGCGAAAACCCCGAACTGCGGGAACATCCGGTTCGCCAGTGGGAGATCTGGAACGAGGAGAACATCGTCACCTTCTCTCGCCAACCCGACCCGGCGCGCTTCGCCCGCATGATCGAAATCTCGGGCCGCCTCCTGCACCGGCTCGATCCCGGCTCGACGGTGATCCTCGGCGGCCTTTTCGGACGACCGCTGCAGATCCCGCCCAACGTCGCCTCACCGGTCTTCCTCGCCGGTGTCTACGCACGGCCCGGAATCGAGCGCTGGTTCGACGGGGTCGCATTGCACCCCTACGTCGCTTCGGCTCTCGCCCTGCGCGGCGAGATCGAAGCACTGCGTGGCACGATGCGCGCCTACGGCGACGCCGGTACCCCCCTCTACATAACCGAGATGGGCTGGGGGTCGGCCGGCTACGAGTCGCGCTGGGAGCGCGGCCCGCGCGGCCAGGCGCGCGAACTCGACCAGGCTTTCGCCCTGCTGAGCGCCAACCGCTACCGTTGGCGGATCGGGGGCGTCTGGTGGTTCTCCTGGACCGACCAGGCCGGCTCCTGCCAGTTCTGCGACTCGGCCGGCCTGCTCACCTCCGGGCGCGAAGCCAAGCCCTCCTGGTATCGCTTCAACGCCTGGACCGGCGGCAACGCCCGCACCGTCCCTCGCGCGTCGGCCCGCGCCATGCGCAGCAGCCCGTAGCCTCCCGGTTTCGCCCCTCGTCGGCTCGGGTACGGGGAGGCAGGCGACGGGCGGCTATCCTCGCACTCGGGAGCTCGTGCTTCCCGGCGCGCGCGGACGAGTGGTTATGTGAAACAGAACGGCATCAGCGAGAGCCCCACGGGGCTGAGGATGAGACTCGCGGCGCGAGCGGAGAACGTCGCGGTCGTACGCCACGCGTTGGCCGGCCTGGCGGAGCGGATCGGCATGGACGAGGTAGGGGTTGCGGACCTGAAGACGGTCGTCACCGAGGCCTGCACGAACGTAGTCGTCCACGCCTACCCGAACGGAGGGAGCGCTCCCGGCCCGCTCCTGGTCGAAGCCGAACCCGACAGCGAGGGGGTTACCGTCACGGTTAGCGATAGCGGCTCCGGCATCAACCCCGAAGCGGGCTCCGAGCGCTCCAGCCTGCGGCTCGGCCTCTCGCTGATCGCGGCGCTCTCGACCAGCTTCAGCATCTCAGGCGGCCTCAACCGCGGCACCGAAGTGACCATGCGCATTCCCCTGCGCGGCGGCGGAACGGACGGGGCGGTGGGGGAAGCGCCGGCGCCCGCCGTCACCGGCACGGAGATTTCCGTCGGCAACGCCGAGCTGCTCGAGCCGGTGCTGGCCCGCTTGGTCGGCGCCCTCGCCGCCCGCCGCGACATTCCGGTCGAGCGCCTCTCCGACGCGGTTCTGCTCACGGACGCGATCTCCGTCGCCGCCCCCGGCCGCTTCGCCGACGGCTGCGTCCGCTTCGACCTCGAGGAGAGCGAGGAGGGCGTCGCGCTGCGCCTCGGCCCGATGGAAGCGGGCGGCGCCGCCCAGGTACGCCGCGCCCTGGAACTCCCCGACATCGGCGCCTCGATCGAGTCCCTCGCCGACGAGCTCAGCACCGAAACCGCCGAGGACGGCGACTATCTCCTCGTCCGCTTCGCTGGGAACGCATCCCGGTAGAAGCGGGGGTGGTTGGGAGGTCGGGGGCGGGTCCTCCGGGAACTCCCGGCCGGAGGCCGGCCCGGAGGACCCGCCCCCGACCTCCCGTCCCGCTACCCCTCCTCCTCGATCCGCTCCCTGATCCGTGCCAGCGCCCGGCGCAGGATCCGCGAGACGTGCATCTGCGAGTGGCCGATCTTCTCGGCGATCTGCGACTGGGTGAGGTCGTCGACGAAGCGCAGCCGCAGGACGACGCGCTCGCGCTCCTCGAGGTAGGGGAGGGCCTCCTCGAGCGCTATCCGGCCCTCGACGAGCTCGAAGCGCGCGTCCTCCTCGCCGATCCACTCCGAAGGCGGCGCCTCGTCGGACTCCTCGCCGCCGAGCGGCCGATCGAGCGAGAGCGGCCGGCGGTTGTGGTTGGCCTCCAGCACCTCCAGCACGTCGGTCTGCTCGACCTCCAGCAGCTCGGCGATTTCGCTCACCGACGGGGAGCGCTGCAGCAGCTTGGTCAGCTCGGTGATCGCCTTGTCCACTTCCGCCATGCGGTCGTGCAGGCCGCGCGGCACCCGCACCGTCCAGACGCGGTCGCGGAAGTGGCGCTTCAGTTCGCCGAGGATCGTCGGCGAGGCGAAGGCGGTGAAGGGGATGCCGCGCTCGGGGTCGAAGCGGTCGACGGCGTTGATCAGGCCGAGGTTGGCGACCTGCAATAGGTCGTCGAAGGACTCGCTGGCGCCGCGGTAGCGCAGCGCCAGGCGCTTGGCGAAGGCCATGTTTCGTTCGACCAGCTGCTCGCGCAGAGTCGGATCGCGTGTCCTCGCGAACTCCTCCCAGAGCCGAGCTTCGTCGCGCACCTCCATCCAGTCAGCTTAGGTACCCGGCGCGGTAGGCTCCGTACCAGGCTTCAACCGGTCCAACCAGTCCAGACACAAGAGGAGACGCCAGATGGCCTTTTCGGTTCCCGACCTGCCCTACGCGTACGACGCGCTCGAGCCCCACATCGACGAGGCGACGATGCGCGTCCACCACGACAAGCACCACCAGGCCTACGTCGACAAGGCGAACGCGGCGCTCGAGGGGACCGAGTGGGCCGATCGCGAGGTCGAGGACGTCCTGCGCAACCTCTCGAGCCTGCCGGGCGACGTGCAGGGCCCGGTGCGCAACAACGCCGGCGGCCACTACAACCACAGTCTCTTCTGGCAGATGCTGAGCCCCGATGGCGGGGGCGCCCCCGAGGGCGACCTGGGCGCCGCGATCGACGAGACCTTTGGCTCCCTCGACTCCTTCAAGGACGAGCTCAAGAACGCCGGCATCACCCGTTTCGGCTCCGGTTGGGCCTGGCTGGTCAAGGACGGCTCCGGCCTCGCCGTCGTCTCGACGCCCAACCAGGACTCGCCGGTCTCCGACGGCAGCATCCCGCTGCTCGGCTGCGACGTCTGGGAGCACGCCTACTACCTCAAGTACCAGAACCGCCGCCCCGACTACATCGACGCCTTTTGGAACGTAGTCAACTGGGATTACGTAGGGGAGAGATTCGCCCAATAGCGGACGCTGCAAACCGGCGCATCTCGGGGTCTTCGGTCGGCTGTCTCGCTCACGCACCAAATGTGCGCTCGCTTCGCCGGCCTCCCTACATCCCCCGACCTGCTTGGTTTTCGCGCCCGTGACTAGGGACTGACTGGAACTGCGGGCCGCGCCGCCTCGGGCAGGTGGCGTGGCTCAACATCTTCTTTTGGGGGGATGAGGCTCATGGCGTGCTCAGCCTTGGCAGTGATTGTCAAACTTGGATTGACGCCCGGGTTGGCGGGGATCGCGGCGCCGTCGCAGATCATCAGGTTCTCGTAGCCGAAGGCGCGGTTGGCGGTGTCGACCACGCCATGTTCGGCGTCGGCGCCGACGACGGCGCCGCCGAGGATGTGGGCGGTCGAGGGGATGTTGCGCACCGACTCGGTGATCGCGCTCTGCGCGACACCGCCCGTCCGTTTCTCGAACCAGCGCGAGACCTGCTCGGCGGCCGGGATGTAGGTGGGGTTGGGGCGACTGGCGTCCTGCGCGGTCGTGAGGCGGACGCCGCGGCCGAAGATCTTTCGCTTCGGCTGGAAGTGCATCGCCGCGTCGACCGTCTGCATCACCAGCAGGATCACGGTGCGGCGCGACCAGCGGTGGGGGAGGAGCATGCGCAGCGTGCGCAGGGGGTGGCGGGCGATCGCCGCCGCCCACTTGACCGGCCGCGTCAGTTTCGTCCCCGGCCCGGTCATCGCCGTGAAGGTGCCGGCCATCGCGTCGCCACCCTCGCCGTAGGTGACGACCTCGATGTGGGTGTCGGGATCGGGGTAGATGCTCGAGGTGATCGCGACCGAGCGGCTGAAGTCGCGCTCGTCGTCGGGGGCGGTGACCGCCTGGATCGACTCCGAGTTGGTGCGCACCAGGTCGCCGAGCCGCGGCGAGAGCCGCGACAGGGCGCCGCTGTGGCGGCAGTTGGCGAGCAGGTTGTTGGTGCCGAGCGCGCCGGCGGCGACGATCACGCCGCGCGCCGTCTGGCGGCGACGGCGCTTGCGCAGCAGCGAGCCGGAGCGCTCGCTGATCACCTCGTAGCCGTCGGAGCCGTCGGCGGCGCCGAGCGGCCGGATCTCGGTCACCTGGCGTTCGGGTTCGATCCGCACGCCGAGCTTCTCGGCGAACCAGAGGTAGTTCTTCATCAGCGTGTTCTTGGCGCCGTGGCGGCAGCCGACCATGCAGCTGCCGCAGCGCTCGCAGCCTGTGCGGCGCGGCCCCTCGCCTTCGAAGAAGGGGTCCTCGACCTCGACGCCGGGCCTGTCGAAGAAGACGCCGACCCGGGTGTTGGTGAAGGTCTCGCCGACGCCGATCTCCTCGCCGTACTCCTTGAGCAGCTTGTCGGCCGGGCCCAGGCCCGCGTACTCGACCACGCCAAGCATCCGTTCGGCGGTGTCGTAGTGCGGCGCCAGCTCGCGTTCCCATTCGCCGAGCTCGCCCCACTGCGCGTCCTCGAAGAAGGCCGGCCGCGCTCGGTAGAGCGTGTTGGCGTAGCCGAGGCTGCCGCCGCCGACGCCGCAGCCGGAGACGACGAAGACGTCCTTGAAGAAGGTCATGCGCAGGATCCCGCGCATGCCGAGCTTCGGCATCCAGAAGTAGCGGCGCGGGTGCTTGACCGTCGACTCGGCGAAGTCCTCGTCGCGGAAGCGGCTGCCGCACTCGAGGACGCCGACGCCGTATCCCTTTTCGGCTAGCCGCAGGGCCGAGACCGAGCCGCCGAATCCTGACCCGATTACGAGCCAGTCGAAGTCGTGGCTCAAGCCTCGCCCGGCTCCAGAGGGCGGAAGTCGGAGGTGCGGGCGCCGCAGACCGGGCAGAACCAGTCGGTTGGGATGTCCTCGAAGGCCGTTCCCGGTGGGATGCCGCCGTCGGGATCGCCGACCTCAGGGTCGTAGATGAAGCCGCAGCTTTCGCAGATCCAGAGCTTTGCCGTCGCCGTAGTCATGACAAGAAAGATTAGAGCGGATCCGCGGCTCAGTCTTTGTCGAAGCTGACCGCGACCGGCTCGCGCTGCGAGGCGTCTTCGATCTCGAAGTACTCGCGAGCGGTGAAGCCCCCCTGGTTGGCGATGACCGAGCCGGGGAACTGCTGGATCTCGGTGTTGTAGGACTGCACGTTGGAGTTGTAGATCCGGCGCGAGGCCTGGATTTCGTCCTCCAGTTGCGAGAGATTGCGGCTCAGCTGCTGGAAGTTTTCGGTGGCGCGCAGGTTCGGGTAGTTCTCGGCGACCGCGCGCAGGTCGGTCAGCGCGCCGGTCAGCTTCTCCTCGGCTTTGGCGGTGTCGCCGACGCCCTGGGCCGACATCGCGTCGGCGCGCGCCGCGGTCACTTTCTCGAAGACCTGTTTCTCGTGCTCGGCGTAGCCCTTGACCGTCTCGACCAGGTTGGGGACGAGGTCGTGGCGACGCTTCAGCTGCACGTCGATCCCGCTCCAGGACTCGTCGACGCGGTTGCGCGAGGCGATGATCGAGTTGCGCTTGGCGATGTAGTAGAGGACGCCGATGACGACGATGGCAACGATGACGATCAAGAGGATGAGCATGCGCGAATCCTACCCCCTAGGATCGGCGTCCGATGGGGGCGAAGGCCGAAGCGCAGGAATGGGCGGAGACCGTGCGGCGCTACGGCGAGCGCAACGATCTGACCTATGAGCCGGTGGGAGGGATCAACCCCAAGGACGGCCCCGTGGCGCTCTGCGTGGGCGGGGCCAACCGGCTGACCGGAGAGCTCGCCGAGGGCTTCTGGGGGTCGAGCTGCGACGCCGACGAGCGCGAGGTCGGTGGCCTCTTCGCGAAGGCGGTGCTGCCGACGGCGCTGCTCGCCAAGGCGCACATGCCAGACCTGGCGAAAGTCGTGCCCGCCTTCAACGTCGAGTCGATCGAGGGCCACGAGGTCGTGACCAAGCGCTTCGCGCGCAAGGTCGAGTTCGAGTCGATCGATTTCAATCGGCGCTTCCAGGCGACCGTGCCGAGTGAGTACGACCCCGTGCGGCTGCGCGAGCTCTTCGGCCCCGGCTTCCTCGCCTGGGCGACGACGCTGACCGGCGAGGTCGATTTCGGCGTCAACGATCGCCAGCTCTGGTTCCTCTGGCGCCTGCGCGAGCGCGGCGAGGAGGAGCTGAAGGCGATGCTGAAGAACGCGGGGGAGCTGTTCAAACGGCTGCAGTTCGAGATGGACGAGAGTGGCATCCACACGTATCCGCCCGGGCCGTGGCACGCGGGGTTGGCCGCGTTCCCCGAAGGCTAGCCACGGGCGGGTCCTGTCGCCGCAGGGACCCACCGCCCCTTCCGGTCGCTAAAGCCGTCCTCAGGGGCGGTTCCCCCTACGTCGCCACCCGCCCGAGAGTCGGCTTAGGAAGACGGGTAATCCGGGTCGCCCGGAAGGACTACGCGGTGGTCTGTTGAGCTTCCTAGAACCTTGGGGAGGATTGGCTCTACGGGGCGGTCGCGGTGGGCTGAGAGGGCTTCGTCGGCGGTGCCGAAGTTCGCGAGGAGCTCTAGTTGCTTGATCGTGGGGAAGGCTAGGACCAGGTCGCCGGCGGACTGGGCGGCTAGGGCCTTTGGGGGCTCGAACCAGGCGGCGTCTACGGTCTCTACTCCGTCGGGTTTGGGAGGGGTGTGGGCGGGGGCGAGGGCGAGGAAGAACCAGGCGTCGAAGCGGCGGGAGACGACCTCGGGGGTGATCCAGCGCGAGAAGAGCACCAGCTCCTCTTCCGCGGCCAGCGCGATCCCCGCCTCCTCCTCCAGCTCCCGCACCGCGCAAGCCTTGAACCGCGCTTCGTCCTCCCCGTCCCCATCGTCCACCGACCCGCCAGGGAAAACCCAAACGCCGGGCATGAACTTGGCCTCTTCAGTGCGCTTGAGCAGAAGAACTTCCAAAGCTCTCTCGGAGTGCTTGCCCCCACGTCGCAATAGCACCACCGAAGCTGCAGGCCTAGGCACCGCGGGCTCGCCGAGATTGGGCGCCTCCGCGGGTCCTCTCATCCGCTCCTCCATAGCCGTTGACCCTACCCCGCGCGCTTATGCGGCTTGGGCCAGTCGCTGTGGGGATGCGCACGCGGCCCTGATCGAGTCGGCCACGATCGCGACCAGCTCGCGCAACTCTTCCTCGGCGATCGAGAGCGGCGGCATCAGCACGATCACGTCGCTGAGCGGGCGGACGATCGCGCCGCGCTCGCGGGCCTCGAGCGTGACCCGGTGGCCCATGCGCAGGGCCGGATCGTGCTGGCCGAGGTCGATGCCGACCATCGTGCCGCGGGCGCGGACCTCGGTCACCTCGGGCATCGCCTCGACCTCGTCGAGCAGTTCGCGCAGCAGCGCGATCTTCGGCCGCAGGCGCTCGATCGTGCGCTCCTCCTCGAAGGCGTCGAGGCTGGCGAGCGCGGTCGCGCAGGCGAGCGGGTTGCCGGTGTAGGTGTGGCCGTGGAAGAAGGTGCGGTACTCCTCGGGCGCGCCGAGGAAGCCGTCGTAGATCTCATCGGTCGCCAGGGTTGCCGCCAGCGGCAGGTAGCCCCCGGTCAGGCCCTTGGCGAGGCAGAGAAGGTCCGGCGCGACGCCCTCCTGCTCGCAGGCGAACATCGTCCCGGTACGGCCGAAGCCGGTCGCGACCTCGTCGCAGATCAGCAGCACCCCGTACTCGTCGCAGAGGCGGCGGACCTCGGCCAGGTAGCCGGTCGGGTGCAGGAGCATGCCGGCCGCGCCCTGGACGAGCGGCTCGACGATAACCGCGGCGATCTCCTCCTCGTGCAGGGAGAGGATGCGCTCGAGGTCGGCGGCGTCGCCGGGCTCGGCGGCGTGGGTGGGGAAGAGCAGCGGCCGGTAGGTCGAGTGGAAGAGGTCGATGCCGCCGACCGCGACCGAGCCGATCGTGTCGCCGTGGTAGGACTCGCGCAGGTGGACGAAGGAGGTACGGCGGGCGTGCTGCCCGCCGCGCTGCCGCTGGTACTGGAAGGCCATCTTCAGCGCGATCTCGACCGCGGTCGAGCCAGACTCCGAGTAGAAGACGCGCGTCAGCCCGTCGGGAGCGAGGCCGACCAGGCGGTCGGCCAGCTCGATCGCGCCGGGGTGGGAGAGGCCGAGCATGGTCGAGTGGGCGACCTTCTCCAGCTGCGCGCGCACCGCGGCGTCGATCCCGGCGTGCCCGTGCCCGTGCACGGTGCACCAGAGCGAGGAGACGCCGTCCAAATAGCGGTTCCCGTCGACGTCGAACAGGTAGGGCCCCTCGCCCCGCTCGATCACGAGCGGCTCTTCCTCCACCCAAGACTGCTGCTGCGTGAACGGGTGCCAAACGCGGTCCCGATCCAGCTGCGCGAGGTCCGAAGCCACCGAGCGCGACCCTAGCTCCGGCTTCGGACGAGGCGTGATATTGCTCACACGAGCAAATATTTCAATTGGGAAATAATTGCAGATGTGCAAATATTGTCGAAATGCAAGCTAGCCAGATCGCGAAGATCGAGACGCCGGAGGCAAGCGCCGAGGCGCAGGACACCGCGGCGCGACTCGGGGCGCTGCTGCGTCACCTCTTTCTCTTCGACCGAGGCAACATGCTGCGGGTGATCGAGGAGAGCGGGCTCTCGATGACCCAGTCGAAGGCCCTGCTCGAGCTCGGCGGTCTCGGCGAGGGGGCCGAGGCCCGGCAGGTCAGCGATCTGGCGGAGACATTCGGCATGTCAGTCCCCTCGATGAGCCGCGCGGTCGACGGCCTGGTCAAGAAGGGGCTGGCCACCCGGGTCGAGGACCGCGACGACCGGCGCGTGCGCCGGGTCGCGATCACCGCCCGCGGCAAGAAGCTCGTGGAGACGCTGCTTGTCGTGCGCCAGGCCGGGATGGAGGCGTTCGCGGCCAGCCTCACCGCTGCCCAGCGCCGCAAGGTCGACGCCGCGATCGAGGCCCTGATGGACCGCGAGGACATCGCCGAGGCCTACGCGCGGATGAAGGAGGTAGCCCCACAGTGACCCGTTATCGCCACCTGATCACCGACGACAACCGCAAGTGGTGGACGCTCGGCGCGATGTGCTTCGCCCTGTTCATGATCATGCTCGACAACACGGTCGTCAACGTCGCCCTGCCCTCGATCCAGCGCGACCTCGGCGCCTCGATCTCCGGCCTCGAGTGGACCGTCAACGGGTACACGCTCTCCTTCGCCGTGCTGCTGGCGACCGGCGGCCGGCTCGGCGACATCTTCGGCCGGCGCCGCATGTTCCTCGCCGGCGTCGTCATCTTCGCCCTCTCCTCGGCGACCGCCGGGCTCGCGGTCAGCCAGACCGACCTCGTGATCAGCCGCGTGGTGCAGGGCGTCGGCGCGTCGCTGATGATGCCGGCGACGCTCTCGATCATCACCGACGCCTTCCCGCCCAGCGAGCGCGGCAAGGCGATGGGGACCTGGGCCGGGGTCTCCGGGCTGGCGCTCGCCGTCGGCCCGGTCGTCGGCGGCCTGCTCACCGAGCACGTCAGCTGGCGGGCGATCTTCTACCTCAACATCCCGGTGGCGATCGGCGCCGTCCTCGCCGCGCTCTTCGCCGTGCGCGAGTCGCGCGACGAGACCGTCGGCCGCGAGATCGACTTCGCCGGAGTCGGGATCTCGACCGTCTCGCTCACGGCGCTCGTCCTCGCCCTGGTCGAGGGCAACGAATGGGGCTGGGGCTCGCCCCAGATCGTCGCCTTGCTCGCCGGCGCCGCGATCGGCCTGGCCCTATTCGTCGCGATCGAGTTGCGCGTCCGCGTGCCGATGGTCGAGTTCCACTTCTTCTCCAACCGCAACTTCGTCGGCGCGATCGTCGTCGCGATGATCGTCTCCTTCTCGATGCTGGGCGTCTTCTTCTTCCTCGCCCTCTACATGCAGGACATCCTGCGCTACTCGCCGCTCGAGGCCGGGATCAGGTTCCTGCCCTCGACGCTGATGATCGTCGGCCTGGCGCCCGTGGCGGGCCGGCTCGCCGACCGCTTCGGGCCGCGCTGGCTGATTGTCGCCGGCCTCCTCGTGATCGCGGGCTCGCTCTACAGCTTCAGCGGGATCGCGGTCGACTCGGCCTACCTCGAGCTGCTGCCCGGCTTCATGCTGCTCGGCATCGGCATCGCGCTGACGATGTCGCCGATGACGAGCGCCGCGATGAACGCGGTCCCGGTCGAGAAGGCCGGCATCGCCTCCGGCGTGCTCTCGATGTTCCGCATGGTCGGCGGCAGCCTCGGCGTCGCCGTGACCGGAGCGATCTTCCAAGGCTCGGTCGGGGCGAGCTTCGCCGAGGCCAGCCCGCGGCAGTTCGTCGACGCGCTCGCCGAGGCGATGGAGGTCTGCGCGGCAATAGCCGTGCTCGGGGCGACGATCGGCGCGGCAGCGATCCGCACCCGGCCGAGCGGCCACTTCAGTCAGGCAGAGGAGGAGGCAGTGCTGGCCATGAGCCCGGATCCAGCAGGTCAAGTCGAGGCAGCGTCTCAACTCTGACCGCGGTGAGCCGCGCGATCGTCTCGCGGTTCGACCCCTCGATCGGGCTCGGGGAGTCGGGCCAGGGGGTGAGGACGATCAGCTCGACCGTGAGCCCGGCGGCGCGCGCGGCCTCGACCGTGAGCAGCGTGTGGTTGATCGTGCCCAGGCCGGGAGAGGCGGCGATCGCGAGCGGAAGCCCGAGGTCGGCGGCGAAGTCGCGCACCAGGTAGCCGGGCGCGAGCGGCACCAGCAGCCCGCCGACGCCCTCGCAGACGAGTGCGTCGGCCCCGCCCGCAGCCGCCCGGGCCGTCTCCCGCAGCCGCCCCGGGTCGATCTCCTCGCCCGCCAGCGCCGCGGCCAGGTGCGGCGACATCGGCGGCCCGTAGCGGTAGGGCGCGATCTCCTCGTCGCTCTGCCTCGACCCCGCTGCCTCCCGCAGCAGTACGTGATCCGGTGCCGGCGCTTGGGGTCGATGGGCCGATACGTCAAGGGGAACTTGACGTATCGGCCCATCGACCCCGTCGGCCCACTCGTCGAGGCCGGTGAGTGCCGGCTTGAAGACGGCGACGCGCTTTCCTTCACCCGCGAGCGTCCGGGCGATGACAGCGGCGACGACGGTCTTGCCAACCTCGGTCCCCGTCCCCGTCACGAACACGCCAGGTGTCGCCTCAGCCCTTTCTCGACGTGCCGGTGGTTGAGTACCCATAGGGGCCGCTAACTACCGGCGCGTCCCGATCAGGCGGCGAGCGGGGTTGGGCTGGCGATGCCGAGATCGCGCGCGGTTGTGCCGACGAGCTCGGCGGCGTCGTCCAGCTCGACGCGGCGGTGGGCGGCTGTGACCGAGAAGCGCAGGCGCGAGGTTCCCGCCGGCACCGTCGGTGGCCGGATGCCCTGGGCGAAGACGCCGCCCTCGAGCAGCCGCTCGCAGAGGGACATGGTCAGGCTCGCGTCGCCGATCTCGAGCGGCACGATCTGGGTTCCCGACGCGGCCACCGGCAGACCCTCGGCGGCGAGGGCGCTGCGCAGTGTCGCGGCGTTGGCGGCCACTCGCTCGACCTTCTCCGGATGCGCTTCAAGGAGCTCGAGCGCGGCCTCAGCGGCGGCGACGGCGGGCGGCGGCGGCGCGGTGGAGAAGACGAACGAGCGCGCCGCGTTCACCAGGTATTCGGTCAGCTCGGCGTCGGCGCAGACGTAGGCGCCGTAGGAGCCGAGGGCCTTGCCGAGGGTGCCGACGACGATGTCGACCTCGCCGCTGAGGCCGGCGGCCGCGACCGAGCCGCGTCCACCGGGGCCCAGCGTCCCGGTGGCGTGGGCCTCGTCGACGAGCAGGCGGCAGTCGTGACGCTGACCGAGCTCGGCCAGCTCGGTCAGCGGCGCCACGTCGCCGTCCATCGAGAAGAGGCCGTCGCTGACGATCAGCGCCGCGCGCTCGCCGGCCTCGCGCAGGCCCCAGGCAAGGTGCTCGACGTCGCGATGGCGGTAGACGAAGGTCTCGGCCCGGCTCAGCCGGCAGCCGTCGATGATGCTCGCGTGGTTGAGCTCGTCGGAGAAGACGACCTCGCCGCGACCGGCCAGGGCCGCGATCGTACCGGTGTTCGCCAGGTAGCCGGAGCCGAAGAGCAGCGCTGACTCGTAGCCCTTGAAGGCGGCGAGGCGCCGCTCCAGGTCGGCGTGGGGCGGCATGTTGCCCGAGATCAGCCGCGCCGATCCCGAGCCCGCGCCCCAGCGCATCGCCGCCTCCGCGGCGGCCGTCCTGATCCGCGGATGCCCGGCGAGCCCCAGGTAGTCGTTGGAGCAGAGCAGCAGCACGTCCTCGCCGTCGAGCAGGACTCGCGGTCCCTGCGGGCTCTGCACCAGCCGCAGTCGCCGGCGGAGCCCGCTCTCGCGAAGCTCCTCCAGCCGCTCTGCGATATCGGTCATGCGGCGGTCTTCGACGCCGGGTACGGCGGGGGCTTCTTCGTCTTCTTGATCACCCGCAGCTGGGTCGAGGGGTCCCAGAACTCGGCTTCGGCCTGGCGGTCGACCAGCTCCTCCATCGGCGTCGCCGGGGTCTCGCCCGCGAGCCAGCCGTCGCGGTTGTCGGGCCGCGGGTTAGCGCCGTTGTCGGGCTGACGGGCGACGTTGAGGCCGAGCTCCTCGAACATCGCTCGGTCGTCCTCGGGCTCAGCTCCGAGAGTGGTGAGGAAGTTGCCCATCATCACGCCGTTGAGGCCGGCCTTGACCGCGAGCGGCTGCAGGTCGCCGAGGTTCTCGACTCGGCCGCCGCAGAGCCGGAAGAGGGCTCCGGGGATGATCAGACGGAAGACCGCCACCCACTTGACGACCTCCCAGGCGTCCATCAGCGGCCGCTCGCCGAACTTAGTCCCCTCACGCGGGTTGAGCAGGTTGATCGGCACCGAGGTCGGCTTCAGCTCGGCCAGCTCGAAGGCCATCTCGACCCGCTGTCGCGGCGACTCGCCGAGGTTGAGGATGCCGCCGACGCAGGTCTCCAACCCGGCCTCCTTGACCGCGTCGATCGTGCGCAGCCGGCCCTCGTAGCGGACCGTTGTCGAGACCTCCGGGTAGTAGGAGCGCGACGACTCGACGTTGTGGTGGACCCGCTGGATCCCTGCCTCGCGCAGCTTCTTCGCCCGCTCCGCCGACATGTGCCCGATCGAGGCGCAGCGCTTCAGGTTCGTCTGCTCGGCGACCAGCCGCGCTCCCTCGAGGATTTTCTCGAAGTCGCGCTTGGAGAGGCCCTGGCCCTGGGTGACCATGCAGAAGCGGTGGGCGCCGGCGGCCTCGGCCGCCCGCGCGTGCTCGAGGATCTGCTCGGGCTCCATCATCGCGTGCATCGGCGTGTCGGCCTCGGCGTAGCGCGACTGGGCGCAGAAGCCGCAGTCCTCGGCGCAGCCACCGGACTTGGCGTTGACGAGCGAGCACATGTCGGTCGAGTCGCCGAAGTTCTCGCGCCGCACCGCCCAGGCGCGCTCGACCAACTCGCCGATCTCCTCGTGGTCGCTCAGCGCGCCCAGGGCGAGCGCTTCCTCGAAGGAGATCAGAGACGCCATTCCGCGCGCAAGGCTAGGCCCGGCCCCGGACGACGTGCCGGTAGTTGAGTACCCATATGGGCCGCTAACTACCGGCGCGTCCCATGGGGCGTTCGGTCACCCGACCGGGGCGTTCGCCAGCGACTCCCAGAGGTAGAGCGAGGCGAGGCTGCGCTGGGGGCGCCAGGGCTCGCCGATCTCGAGCACCCGCGCTGGCGATGGCATCTCCTCCAGCCCGTACTCGATCCGCACTGCCTTGCGGATGCCGAGGTCGCCGCCGGAGAGCACGTCGGGCCGTTCGAGGTGGAAGAGGAGGAACATCTCCGCGGTCCAGACCCCGAGCCCGCGCACGGCGACGATCTCGGCGATCACCTCCTCGTCGCTGAGCTCGCCGAGCCGGTCGAGCTCCAGCTCGCCGGAGATGACGTGGGCGGCGAGGTCGCGCACGTACTCGACCTTGCGCCCCGATAGCCCGCGGGCGCGCAGCTCCTCCTCCTTGGCTTCGAGCAATTGCTCCGGCGACGGCGTCCGCCCGTCGAACAGTTCCAGCACCCGCCCGTAGATCGTCCGCGCCGCCTTGGTCGAGAGCTGCTGGCCGACGATCGCGCGCAGCAGCGCGCCGTAGGCGTCGGCGGGACGCTCCTCGCTGCGACGCCGCAGCCGCGTCTCGATGTCGAGCTCGCCGAGCCGCTCGATCAGCGCCGCCATCGTCGGGTCGGAAGCCGCCAGCGCCCTGCGCGCGGCCGAGGCGCGCTTCGGGCTCATCGTCCCTTCCAGACCGGCTTGCGCTTCTCGGCGAAGGCCCGCACTCCCTCGCGCAGGTCCTCGGAGGCGAAGCAGGACTCGCGCAGCGCGATCAACCCTGCCTCCTTCTGCTCGCTGAGGATCGGCGAGGAGTTCAACACCTCGATCGCGCTCTTGTTCCCCCGCATCGAGAGTGGCGCGTTGGCGGCGATCGCGGCGGCCAGCGCCACGGCAGCCTCCTCCAGATCCTCGTCCGCGACGACTTCGTGGACGAGGCCGATCTGCTCGGCTCGCTCCGCCTCGAAGTTGCGCCCGGTGAGGAAGAGCTCCTTGGTCCGCGCCAGCCCGACCGTGTCGAGGAACTTGCGCAGGCCGGTGTGGCCGTAGACGAGGCCGAGCTTGACCGGCGGCATGCCGAGCTTCGCGCCGGCGGCGCAGATCCTCAGGTCGCAGGTGATCGCCAGCTCCAGCCCGCCGCCTATGCAGTGGCCGTTGAGCGCGGCGACCGTTGGCCAGGGGTGGCGGGAGAGCGTCTCCATCGCCGCGTGGTAAGGGTGGGCGACGAGCGCCTCGGCGTCGCGCTCGAAGGTCTCGGCGGCGAAAGAGCCGAGGTCGTAGCCGGCCGAGAAGACCGGCGGCGCGCCCGTGATCACCACGCAGCGGGTCTTGATCCCGCGGTCCAGCTGGGGCAGCGCTTCGGCGATCGCGTCGAGGATGTCGTGGTCGAGCGCGTTGCGCCGCTCGGGGTTGGCGATGCGCAGCCGGGCGACCGCCTCGGCTGGGAAGTCGAGCAGGAGCTTGCCGTCGGCTAGGCGCTCCTCCACGTCGCTACTCCAGGACGACGAGGACGTCGCCTTCGCTGACCGCCTGGCCCTCCTCGCAGCGGATCTCCTTGACCACGCCGTCGTCTTCGGACTCCACCGGGATCTCCATCTTCATCGACTCGAGGATGACGACCGTGTCTCCGTCTTCCACCTCGTCGCCGACGGCCACGGTGATTTTCCAGACGTTTCCTGTGATGTGCGCCTCGATGTCTGCCATGGCGGGGCACAATATCCCGTCGTGTCCCCGGATCCACCCGACGCGCTGGCGGTCGTCGTCGCCGCCCGCAACGAGGCCGATCGGGTGGGAGAGACAGTGGCGGCCCTGCGTGGCGCCTTTCCCGGGGTCCCGATCTGGGTCGCCGACGACGCTTCGACCGACGGTACGGCGGAGGTGGCGATGGCGGCCGGGGCGCGGGTCGTCAGCCGCGGTCGCCCGCACGGCAAGGGCGGCAACGTCACGGCGGCGGCCGAGGCGGCGCTGAGCGACGAGGTGTCTCCTGAGCTCATCCTGCTCTGCGACGCCGACCTCGGCGCCTCGGCGAGCGCCCTGGCGCCCCTGGTCGAAGTCGTGGACGCTGGCGAGTGCGACCTCGCTGTCGCCGCCTTCAGCCACCGCGTCGGCGGCGGCTTCGGAGTCGCCCTCGGCTTCGCTCGCTGGGCGATCCGCCGCCTCTGCGGTTTCGAGGCCGAGGCCCCGATCTCGGGCCAGCGCGCGCTGCGCGCCGAGGTCCTGCGCGCGACGCTCCCCTTCGCCCGCGGCTACGGGATGGAGATCGGGATGACCGTCGACGCCGTTCGCGCCGGCTATCGGGTGCGCGAGCACGAGCTCGACCTCTCCCACCGCGCGACCGGCCGCGACCTCGCCGGCTTCGTCCACCGCGCCCGCCAGCTGCGCGATTTCGGGCGCGCGTACCGGGCCCGGCGAAGCGATCGCTGTTGAGATACTGAGCAATGTGAGCAGTGCTAGTCGCAGGCCCCGGCCGCGGAAGCGGCTCGCCGTCATCGCGGCGTGCGTGGCGCTCGCCTCGCTGGCAGCGGCTACCCCATCTGGAGCCGAGCTGGTCGAGCGCGGCGACCTCTTCGTCAGGTTCAGCGGCGGAATCGCTCCGACCGCCTTGCCCCGCGATCGTCTGGCGCCGATCGCGGTCCGGGTCAAGGGAACGGTGAAAACCCTCTCCGGAAGCAAGCCCCCGGCGCTGCGTTGGATCTCGCTCGAGATCAACCGGGGCGGTCAGATCGACACGCGGGGACTGCCGGTCTGCCACCGGTCGCAAGTCGAAGCGACGAGCAGCCGCGGGGCGCTTTCAGCCTGCCGCTCGGCGCTCGTCGGCGAAGGCCGCTACGTCGCCGGCACCGCCTTTCCCGAACAGGCCTCGTTTCCGTCGCGGGGTCGCATCGTCGCCTTCAACTCGGTCGAGGAAGGTCGTCCCGCGATCCTCGCCCACGTCTACGGCACGATGCCGGTTCCGACGACCAGGATCTTCTTCTTTCGCATCCATCACCGCCAGGGCACGTTCGGCACGACCCTCACCGCCTCCCTGCCCCCGTCGATCAACCGCTACGGCTATCTGAAGCAGATCAGCCTCGCCCTGTTTCGGGTGTACCGCTTCAGGGGTCGGGTTCACAGCTACCTGAGCGCGGCCTGCTCGGCGCCGGTCGGCTTCGCCGGGGCGGTCTTCCCCTTCGCTCGCGCGGCGATGGCGTTCGAGGACGGCCGCAAGCTCGCCAGCACGCTCACCCGCAGCTGCCATGTGGCCGGCGGCTAGAGCGCGCCGCTCGGCGGCAGGGGCCAGCCGCCCTCGGCCCGCTCGACCTGGGCGGCGAGCGAGAGCAGGGTCGCCTCGTCGCCTTCGCGGCCGAGCAGCTGGGCGCCGATCGGCAGCCCGCCCGAGGTGAGGCCGGCGGGGACGCTCATCCCCGGCCAGCCGACCACGTTCCAGGCAAAGGCGTAGGGACAGGTGGCGCTCGCCGTGGTGCTGGTCGCCCAGTAGCCGCGGCCGTGCAGGGCGCCGATCCGCGGTGCCGGCTTCGCCGTCACGGGAGTGAGGACGACGTCGCAGCGCTCGAAGACGCGGCCGACTCGACGGCGCAGGGCTGGCTCGGCGGCGCGCGAGAGGCGCAGCGGCAGCCCGGCCAGGGCGCGGCCGAAGCGGGCGTGGGTGCGGGTGCGGGCCTCGAGGCCGCCGCGATCCTCGCCGTGGGCGGCGAGCCACTCCTCGACGCCGGCCATCCCACGGGGGATGATCGCCGGCCCGACCATCCCGTAGTCGGGGTCGGCGCGGACGACGTCGTGGCCGAGGTCGGAGAGGCGCTCGGCGAAGGACTCGATCGCGTCGCGGTGCTCGGGATCGAGTTTGTTGGCGAGGCCGAGCGGCGTCGCGAAGGAGACCGCGACGCGCAGGCGGCCGGGCTCGCGCGCGACGGCCGCGACGAAGGGCTCGCGCGGCGGCGTCGGCTTGTGCAGGTCGGCCGGGACGTTGCCACTCGCGGCGTCGAGCATCAGCGCCGCGTCGGCGGCGCCGCGCGTCAGCGGGCCGTAGCAGCTGAGCCCGTTGAAGGCCTCGGCGTCGGGCCAGGTCGAGACGCGGCCGCGCTGCGGCTTGATGCCGACCAGACCGGTCCAGGCCGCCGGGATGCGGATCGAGCCGGCGCCGTCGGAGCCGAGCGCCGCCGGGACGACGCCGGCCGCCACCGCCGCGGCCGAGCCGCCGCTGGAGCCGCCGGGCGTGTGATCGGTGTTCCAGGGATTGCGCGTGGCGCCGTGCAGGGGGGTCTCGGTGAAGTGCCACTGGCCGACCTCGGGGGCGTGGGTCTTGCCGATCGGGATCGCGCCCGCCGCGCGCAGACGGCGCACGGCCTCGGCGTCGCGTGCGGCCGGCCTGCCACCGCCGCAGCCGAACGGGGTCGTGTGACCGCTGAGGTCGACGTCGTCCTTGATCGCGATCGGCACCCCGAGCAGCGGTGCTTCCTCGCCCTCGCCGAGGCGCCGGTCGGCCTCCTCGGCCGTCGCCAGCGCCTGCTCGGCACAGATCACACGGAAGGCGTTGAGGGTCGTCTGGGTTGCCTCCGCCCGTGCCAGCGCCTCCTCGACCAGCTCCCGCGAGCCGATCTCGCCCTCGCGCAGGGCTCGGGCCTGCTCGGCCAGGCCGGTCTTCTCCCTCGCGATAGTGCCGCTCTCCATCGTCCGCCTCCTCCGAAGAAGTCCTTGTTCGTTCGAACGAACGATAGGCGAAGAGGGTAGGCTGGCGCTTCGTGCCCACCGCCGCTCCTCCCGATACTCGCGAGCGGATCCTCCGCGCCACGGTCGAGCTGATCGCCAGCGAGGGGGTCTCGGCCGTGACCAATCGGCGCGTCGCCGGCGCTGCCGGGGTTTCGCTCGGTTCGCTCACTTACCACTTCCCCAGTCAGGTCGATCTGCTGCGCGAGAGCCTGTTGCTCTTCGTCGGCGAGGAGGTCGAGCGCCAGGAGACGATCGCCGCCGAGCTGCGCGGCCGGGATCCGAGCGTCGAGCAGGTGGCGGCCGAGGTCGAACGGGTCGTGCAGGAGTCCGGCGACCGGGTCCAGCAGCTGGCCGAGATCGAGCTGCATCTGCAGGCGGCGCGCGATCCCGAGCTGCGCGAGGCCTCAAGGCGCTGCTTCGAGGCCTACGAGGGCGCCGCCGCCGCGGCGCTGGAGATGCTCGGCGTACCCGACCCCGAGCGTCACGCCCGCACCGTCGTCGCGACGATGTACGGGCTGGGCCTGCGGCGGCTCGGCACCGGCGCCGACGCCTCGGGCGTCGCTGAGGCGCTGCTGACGATCGTGCGCGGGGCCGAGCGCTGATCCTCGCGATCGACCAGGGGACGACCGGCACCACCTGCCTCGTCTTCGACGAGGAGGGCCGGATCGTCGGCCGCGCCTACTCGGAGTTCGAGCAGCACTTCCCGCGCCCGGGCTGGGTCGAGCACGACGCGAACGAGATCTGGAAGGTGACGCGGCGCGTCGCGACCGAGGCGATCGCCGACGCGCGGATCGAGGGCGCCGAGCTCGACGCGATCGGGATCGCGAACCAGCGCGAGACCGTGGTCGCCTGGGACCCGGCCGGCGGCGAGCCATTGCACCGGGCGCTGGTCTGGCAGGACCGGCGCACCGCGGAGCGCTGCGCCGAGCTGCGCGCCGCCGGGCACGAGCCACTGGTGCGCGAGCGGACCGGGCTCGTCCTCGACCCCTACTTCTCGGCGACCAAGATCGAGTGGCTGCTGCGCAACGCCGACCTCGGCGATCGTGCCGTGTTCGGCACGATCGACTCCTGGCTCCTGTTCAAGCTCACCGGCCGCCACGCGACCGACTACACGAACGCCTCGCGGACGATGCTGTTCGATATCCAGCGGCTGGTCTGGGACGAGGAGCTCTGCGGGCTGCTCGGGGTCGACGCCTCGCGACTCCCCGAGCCGCTGCCCTCCGCGCACGTCTACGGGACGACGACCGAGTTCGGCGGCGAAGTACCGGTGGCCGGGATCGCCGGCGACCAGCAGGCCGCCCTCTTCGGCCAGGCCTGCCACGAGCCGGGCACCGCGAAGAACACCTACGGCACCGGCAGCTTCGTCCTCCTCAACGTCGGCCCCGAGCCGCCCGGGCCCGTCGACGGCCTCCTCACCACTGGCGCCGCCCAAGGGGATTACGCGCTCGAGGCCTCGATCTTCGTCACCGGGGCGGCGGTGCAGTGGCTGCGGGACGGACTCGGCGTCATCGAGTCGGCGGCCGAGAGCGAGGCGCTGGCCGCCTCGCTGCGCTCCAACGACGGCGTCTACTTCGTGCCGGCGCTGACCGGGCTCGGCTCGCCGCACTGGGACCCCTACGCGCGGGGGACGATCGTCGGCCTCACCCGCGGCAGCGGTCGCGCCCACCTCGCCCGCGCCGCCCTGGAGGCGATCGCCTACCAGACGGTCGACGCCGTGCGAGCCCAGGAGGCCGCTGCCGGCGAGCGCCTCACGGCGCTCAAGGCCGACGGGGGCGCCGTCGCCAATCGCTGGCTGATGCAGTTCCAGGCCGACGCGCTCGGCGCCGAGGTCGTCGTCCCCGAGATCGCCGAGACCACCGCGCTCGGCGCCGCTTACCTGGCCGGGATAGCGGTCGGCCGCTGGACGCCCGAGCAGGTGCGGGAGATGTGGCGCGAGGCCGCCCGTTACGAGCCGGCGATGTCAGCCGGCGAGCGCGAGTCGCTGCTCGCGGATTGGCACCGGGCGGTCGAGCGCGCCAAGGGCTGGGCCGCGTAACCGTTCACCCGGATCGGAGTAGGCGAGGTCGATCGTGAGCGAGATGAAGCCACAGGTCTACAGGGACGAACGTCCCGCCGAGTACTTCGATCGGTTCCACGCGCGGGCGCGCGGAGGCGTCGGCTGGACCTACCCGCTCGTCCGTGCGCTCGTCACGCTGCCGACCCTCCTGCTTTACCGGACCCGGGCGATCGGGGTCAAGAACGTGCCTAAATCGGGAGCGTTGATCCTCGCCCCCAACCACTTCTCGCAGATGGATCACTTCTTCACCGGCCTCTACCTGCGCCGCCAGATCCGCTTCATGGCGAAGTCGCAGATGTTCGGCCCGCCCCTCCTCACCTACGTCTACTCGCACGGCGGCGTCTTCCCGGTCCGTCGTGGCCATCACGACGAGGAGGCCTTCAAGACCGCCTTCACGATCCTCGAGCGGGAGGAAATGCTGCTCATGTACGCGGAGGGAGGTCGTTCCCGGACCGGTGAGCTGGGCGAGGTCAAGCCGGGGATCGGCCGGATAGCACTGGAATCGGGCGCGCTGGTCGTCCCGGTCGCGATCCACGGCTCCGCCGCCGTGCGGCGCTGGAAGCGTTTTCGCTTCCCCAAGGTGACGGTCCAGTTCGGCGAGCCGCTCAGCTTCCCGACCGAGGAGGCGCCGAGCCGCGAGCGCCAGCTCGAGGTCGCCGAGCGGATCTTCGCCCCGGTGCGCGAGATGTACGCGGGGCTCAGTGGTCAGTCACTTACTCGTAGCGGGCGCTGAGCGCGGCGAAGAACTCGGCGTCGTGGCCGGGGGTGACGATCGCGTCCGGGTACTCGCGCTTGAACAGCTTCAGCTCCTGCAGCGAGCGGCGGAAGTTGTGAGCGTCGTAGGGGCGCGGCGGCAGCGGCGCCTCGCCGTCGAGCTGCGCGGCCGTGTAGGTGGTGTCGCCGCCGATCACGAAATCGCGCTCGGCAAGGCGGGCGATCACCGACATATGGCCGGCACTGTGTCCCGGCGTGAAGGCGAGCCGGATCGAGCCGTCGCCGAAGAGGTCGAAGGTGCGGCCGAAGGTCGCGTAGGACCCGATCCCGCCGCGGTCGAAGTCGACGGTGCGGTAGTCGAAGGCGTATTCGAAGTGGGGCCGGCGGTAGCCGTTGAGCAGCGGTCGCGGCCCGGTCGCGGCGGCATGCCACTCGACCTCGCTGACGACGAAGGTCGAGTTGGGGAACTCCGAGATCGCCGAGCTGTGGTCGATGTGCAGGTGGGTCATGACGACGATCGGAATCTCGCCTGGGTCGAGGCCGCGCTCGCGCAACTGAGCTGGAACGTCCTTGCCCTGCTCCAGGGCCGGCTTGCCGAAGCGAGCGCCGAGGGCGCCGAAGTTCTCCTTGCCGTCGGTCGCGATCGAGGGGTGCAGGCCGGTGTCGACGAGGATCGCGCCGGCGCTCGGGTGGCGGATCAGGAAGGAGGGAACCGGCACGGTAGCGGCCGGCTTGCCGCTGAGCAGGTGTCGCAGCAGCCGCGGCGTCTCGAAGCGACCGCCTGGCCGTTCCATCATCGTCCGCGGCCAGGTGACCGTGCCGGCGATCATCGGTTCGACCGCGACCGTCGCCCCGGGCGTCCCTCCGGCCAGCGGCTCGTGCAGCGGCTTGGGCTCGACCCGCACCTTCATGCCGGCTCACATTACCTGTGAAGAGGTCGTCTATAGGCTTGCTGGCGCCCGTGGCCACGGATTCTCACTCGCGCATCTTCAGGGACGGCCTGCTCGACGGGCAGGTCTGCGTTGTCTCCGGAGCCGGCAGCGGCCTTGGCCGCGAGACGGCTTTGGAGTTGGTCCGCCTTGGGGCCACGGTGGTTGGCTGCGGGCGCCGCGAGGAGCCGCTGGCGGAGACCGCGGAGCTCGCCGGCGGGCTGCCGGGAGCCTTCGACCGCGAGACGATGGACATCCGCGAGGAGGAGGCGGTCGAGCGCCTGATGGACCGGGTGCTTGCGGACCACGCCCGGATCGACGTGCTGGTCAACAACGCCGGCGGCCAGTTCCTCGCCCCCGCCGAGTCGATCACGCCGAAAGGCTTCCGCACCGTGATCGAGCTCAACGTCCAGGGCACCTGGCTGATGACACACGCGGCCGCGACCAAGGCCTTCATCCCGCAGGGCGGCGGCAAGGTGCTCAGCGTCACCCTCTCCCCGCACAACGGGATGCCGGGGATGGTCCACTCCGGCGCGGCGCGGGCCGCGGTCGAGAACATGATGCGGACGCTGGCCGTCGAGTGGGCCCGCTTCGGGATCAAGACCTGCGCGCTCGCCGCCGGCCAGTTCGCGACCGAGACGCTGCTGACCAAGTATCCGCGGGTGGTGGTCGACAACCTCGAGCGCTCGATCCCGATCGGCCGCGCCGGCCGCGCCGAGGAGATGGCCTGGCTCGTCGCCTACCTCGCCTCGCCCGCCGGCGACTTCTACTCCGGCACGACGATCACGATCGACGGCGCCCGCGACAACTGGGCCGGCCCCTGGCCTCCCGAATCGATCGCCGGCGAGTCCGGCGACCCGGTCGCCGAGGAACGCCGCCCGAAGCCTTAGCCCTAGTTCCGGGGCTCGAGGATGACGATGGGGATTTCGCGGCCCTTGCTGCGGGCCGCGTAGTCTTCGTAGCCGCCGTAGGCCCTGACCGCCATCGGCCAGAGCCGCTCGCGCTCCCCCGGGGTGGCGACGCGAGCGTGGACCGCCCGCCGCTCGGAGCGGATCTGGACCGTCGTGTCCGGGTTGGCCATCAGGTTGTGGTACCAGGCGGGATGCTTGGGAAAGCCTCCCTTTGAGGCGACGACGAAGACGTTCTCGCCGTCCTCGATGTAGAGGAGCGGCGAGGTCCGCTTCTTGCCGCTCCTGGCACCGACGTGGTCGAGCAGCAGCATCGTGCCGGGGCCGCCCGGCACCTTGTGCCCAAAGCGGCCCCCGGTCGCCCGGTAGAGGGCCGTGTGCAGCCCCATCACCCGTCGTGTGAGGGGCCAGATCCGGTCCCCCAGGTCCAGGTAGCGCGGCGTGCGCCGGCCCTCTTTCGCCTGCGAGCTCAGGTGTACATCCCTCCGAACATGCCGCCGGTGACGTTGAGCACCTGACCGTGCACGTAGTTCGCCAGCGGCGAGCAGAGGAAGAGGACCGGGCCGGACGCCTCCTCTGGTGTCGCCGGCCGGCCGAGCGGGATGATCGCCGAGGCCATCGCCCGCATCTGCTCGGGGATGCCGAGCTCGATCTTCTCGCCGGTTGGCGAGGTCATCTCGCCGCCCTGCTCCTTGGCCGCGGTGAGGCGGGTTTCGACGAAGCCGAAGGCGACCGCGTTGACGTTGATCTTGAACTGGCCCCACTCCTTTGCCAGCGTTTTGGTCAGGCCGACGACCGCCATCTTCGCCGCCGAGTAGTTGACCTGGCCGGCGTTGCCCATCGTCCCCGAGGTCGAGGAGATGTTGACGATCTTGCGGAAGACCTCTTTGCCTTCGCCCCGCTCGGCCTTGGCCGCCTCGCGCCAGTGCGGCGCCAGCGCCCGGGCGACGCGGAAGGGCACGATCGTGTGGATGTCGAGCATCGCCTGGAACTGCTCGTCGGTCATCTTGTGGGCGACGCTGTCCCAGGTGTAGCCGGCGTTGTTGACGACGATGTCGACGGCGCCGAAGGCGTCGACGCCGGCGGCGACGAGCTGGTCGGCGGCGTCGGGCTTGGTCAGGTCCCCGGAGAAGACGGCGGTCTCGCCGTCGATCTCGTTCGAGGCCTGCTCGGCGACGTCGGCGTCGAGGTCGTTGATCAGCACCTTGGCGCCCTCGCGGACGAACATCTCGGCGGTGGCCCGCCCGATCCCGCGCGCCGATCCGGTGACGATCGCCGCTTTCCCATCAAGAAGTCCCATGCTCTCTCCGTTCTCCTTCTCCGTTCGAGAAATTTCGGCCCGGGAGGCTATCTGGAAAAGGTCTTGGCTGATTGGCCAGTCGGCTTCGCGGGGCGGCTCAGGGCGGGCTCGACAACAACAGCCGGTAGTCGAAGATCGTCTCGTACCCCATTGCCTCGTAGATCGGGCGGCCCATCGGCGAGGCCTGCAGCGAGGCGAGCTCGGCGCCGAGGGCGAAGCCTGCGTTGGTCGCCGTGGCCGTGACCGCGCGGCCGAGGCCGCGGCCGCGAGCGACCTCCAACGTGCCCACCCAGTAGATCCCGGCGACCTCGTGGTTGACGATGGTCATCGCGATCGCCGCCGGCGCGCCGTCGAGGTAGGCGATGAAGGCGCCGACGTTCTTCGCCAGCAGGCCGGCGTGGTCGGTGTAGCCGGCGAAGACCTCGGGCGGGAAGCCGAGGCTGGCGTAGGAGGCCTGGGCGACGCGCCAGAAGTCGCCGACCGCGTCGAGATCGGTGAGGCGGCGCAGATCGGCGCCGGGCGGTAGCGCCGGCTCCTCGACCGGGGTGCGCAGCACCATCTCCGGCATCTCGTAAACGGCCTGCAGGCCCGCCGCCTCGGCGGCGGCGAAGAGGTCTGCGTCGGCCTCGAGGCCGGACCGACCCCAAAGGCTGAAACCGCGACCCCGCGACGCGAAGAACTCCCGCGCGCGGTCGATCAGTTCGACTGGGTCGCTCCCGTCGTCGCGGCGGAAGGCGGCGTTGGAGATCGTCGGATGCGCCGAGCTGCCGGCGCCGAACAGCCAATCGGCGCCGGCGTCGATCTCGGCGTTGGGATCGAGCTCGAAGAACCGCCGTGAGCTCTCGATCAGGTTGAGATGCGCCGCACGGGCCTCCATCTCAGGAGAGGTGGACCCCGCCCTCGGCGTCGATCGTCCAGCGCGGGTTGTGGGCGACCTCCCAGGGGTGGCCGTCCGGGTCGAGGAAGAGCGCGCTGTAGCCGCCCCAGAACGTCTCGGCCGGCTCGCGGCCGATCGTGGCGCCGGCGGCGCGCGCCTCCTCGGTCACGGCGTCGACCTCGGCCGGCGAGCCGAGGTTGAGCGCCAGCGTGACTCCGCCCCAGCCGCCGCGGTCCTCGACGCGGCTGTCCTCGGCGAGCCGAGCCCGGTCCCAGAGCGCGACGACCATGCCGCCGCCGGCCTGGAAGAAGACGACGTCGTCGTCAGGCTCGGCGCGAGTGCTCCAGCCGAGCGCTTCGTAGAAGCGGCGCGCCCGCCCGAGGTCCGTCACGCCGAGCGTGATCAGGCTGACGCGCTGCTTCACGGGAAGCCGTTCAGGCGGTGGGCTCGGAGGGTGGCGGGGGAGGGGCCGGCTCGGCCGGCGGCGTTGGCGGCTGCTCCGCCGATGGCGCCGGGGGCGGCATCGGATCCGAAGGTTCAGGCGGTACCGGCCCGCCCGGGACCGCGTCCGCTTCCGCTTCCCAGACCTTGTTGAGCGAGACCTGGACGTAGGCCCAGAGCGCGGGTGCGATGAACAGGTAGAGGAGGAGGGCGATCCAGCCGTTGAGCGGCTCCTGCCCGGCGACGCGCGAAGCGCCCATCGCGCGCTTCGTCCCGCGCCAGTAGGTGATCAGCGCCGGGATGACGATCAGCCCGCCGGGGAAGAGGGCGAGCAGCGAGTTGGTCGGGTTCTGACCGAGGTCGTAGCCCTTGGCGGCGCCGTAGTCGCGCAGCTCGCGGTTGATCCGGTACCACCAGACCAGGTGGTAGATGCCGAGCGTGACGATCGGCAGCAGCGCCGCCGCCCACGGGCTCCTGATCTTGACCCGCGCCGGACTCTGCCGGATCTGCATTTCGTACGCCATGAACCCTCGTTTCTCCCCCGCCGGTTGATCGGTCGAAGCCGACCCTAGCCGACCGCGGCCGGAATGCCTAGCCGCCGGCGATCGCGGCGAGGTCCTTCGGCCGCAGCAGCGCGACCAGGGTGCCGCCGTCGACGATCGCGAGGCCCCCCTTGCGGAGCTTGACGTTGGCGCCGGTGAGGCGGGCGACCTCGGCCGAGAAGTCGGGCTCGTGGCCGACGAGGAGGACGTCGCCGCGGCCGGCGGCGAGACCCAGGGAGTCGAAGGGCCCGCCGCGCAGCTCCGCGGCGATCTCCGGCTCGAGGTCGAGCGCCTCGCAGGCGAGGCGAGCCGTGTCGAGGGCGCGCGCCTTGGGGCTGGTGAGGCAGGTGTCGATGCCGGCCTCGAGCGTTGCGAGTGCCCGGCCCGCGGCGCGCGACTGTCGCTCGCCCTTCTCGGTCAACCGGCGGGCGTCGTCGTCGCCGTGGCCGTCCTCGGCGTCTCCGTGTCGCAGGAGGTAGATCAAGAGCCGTTGGCGAACGCCCGCAGCGCCTCGTGGCCGTCGTCGAACAGCGGCTCGCCGTGGGCGAAGAGGAGGTGGGCGAAGCCCCAGTCGAGGAGCGCCGCGCAGCGCTCGCGGACGTGCGCCTTGACGCCCTCCGGGTCCTCGCCGATCAGGTTGTCCGGGACGAAGCCGAGCCCGCCGTAATGGATCACGGCGTCGGCGAAGAGCAGAGCGCCGCCGCCGGCTTCGATCAGCAGCGTCGTGTCGTCGGGCGAGATCGAGTCCATCTCGAGCGCGACCACGTCCTCGGCGAGCCGGTCGCCGAAGGCGAAGCCCTCCACCGCGGGACCGTCCTCGAACTCGTAGAGGCCCGACTCGTGGCAGAGGATCGGGCAGCCGAAGCGCTCAGCCAGCTCCGGCGCGTGGCGCAGGTGGTGGCGGGTCGAGAGCACGATCCGTTGCGGGCGGTGCTGGTCGAACCACTCGATCCCCTCGTCCGGCAGCAGCGGGTCGATGGCGGTCCCGGAGCCGGCGACGAAGTGACACCCGACCTCGAGCCCGATGTTCGGGTGCTTCGCCTTCCAGTGGTAGACGCCGTCGAGGATCTCCTCCACGGACTCGACCTTACGCGAACGTCCAGAGCTTGTTGCCGAGGAAGTTGAACGGCATCGCGACCGCGACCGCGATCGCCTGGGCGGTGAGCGGGCCGAGTGAGGCGCCCGTGACGAGCGCTTCGAGCGCGACGAGGTTGATCAGCAGCGCCGCGACGCTGACCGCGAAGAAGCGTGCGGCTTGGAAGCCGGCATGGCCGTGGCCCGCGGTGAAGGTCCAGTGCCGGTTCCAGAAGAAGTTGCTGGTGACGGCGACGAGGAAGGCGCCGATCGCGGCGAGAACGTGATGGACGTCGAGCCCGGTGAGCAGCGCGAAGACGCCGAGGTTGATCACGTAGCCGGAGACCCCGACCAGCCCGAACTTGACCAGCTGCCACCAGCTTGCCGGGCGGCGGGCCGCGGCGCTGACGCGATAGGCGAATTCGCTGGGAGTCACGAGCGCATGACCATACCCACCCGGTCGCGCGGAACCGGGGCCCGGGCTATGCTGGGCGCCGTGAAGAGGACTCTCCTCCTCGGCTGTCTGACGGTGGCGCTGGCCCTCCCGCCGTCGGCCTCGGGCTCGCCCTTTCAGGTGCGCACCTTCCACTCGCCCGACGGCAACATCGGCTGCGCGATGATCTTCGGGCAGGACACGCGCGGCGGCGAGGCCCGCTGCGACATCGCCAAGCACGATTGGCCGACGCCGCCGACCCCGAAGTCGTGCGAGCTCGACTACGGCAACGGCCTCTTCGTCGGCCCCCACCGCAAGGCCGCCTTCGTCTGCGCCGGCGACACGACTCTGCACCAAGGCAAACCTCTCCCTGTCGGCCAGGCGGTCCAGCTGGGTCCCTACAAGTGCAAGTCGCTCGAAGGCGCGATGCGTTGCGTCAACCGCGACACCGGCCACGGCTTCGCGCTGTCGCGTCAGGCCGCGAAGCGGTTCTAGGTGCTCGCCCCGGTCTCGGCGGTGGCGGCCTCGCCCTGCGGCACCTCGGCGAAGGCTCAGTCCGGTCAGAGGGGATACGCACGACGCATGAAGCGGTCGAACTGAGGCACGGTGAACGCCGCCAGGCCGTGGCCGGGGGTGAACAGCAGTCCCTTCTCGATCAATCGCGATCGAGTTGGGCCCATCTGCTCCGAGGTCCTCCCCAACTTTGCCGCGACGTCCTTGGCCTGCTGAGGATCCGGTCCCAGCTCCGCCATCGCGCGCATGTAGCGGAGCTCCAGCTCGGTGGTGCGCTCGGCTCGCACTCGGAAGAAGCCGCCGTCGAGCTTTGCCTCGACCGCCTCTTGCGCGTCGGCGACGTCCGCGGCGGTGATCGGCGAGGCCTCTACCTGGTTCCAAAGGACGTTCCCGTACTCCTGCAGGAAGTAGGGGTAGCCCTCGGTGTAGTCGATAACCGCTGACACCGCCTTCCGCTCGAAGTCGACCCCGAGTCGCTCGGCCGGCTCGGCAAGGGCTCGCTCCGCCTCCCCGGCGGAGAGCCGGCCGATGCTGGGGAACTTGAACAGTCGCTCGGCGTAGGACTTTGCCTCTCCGGCAAGGCGCGGCAGCTGCGGTAGGCCGGCGCCGGCCAGGGTGATCGGAAGCTGACGCTGGACAGTCTTGTGGAGCGCGGCGATCAGTGCCTCCAGCTCTGGCGTTGTCAGGAAATGCACCTCGTCGATGAGGAAGACGACGCCGCTGTCGTGCTCCTGGGCCGCCTCGCCCAACGCGATCAGCAGGTCGGTCAGGTCTTCGTCGAGCTGGCCGCTGTCGGCGAAGCCCGCTGCCGCCTCCACGTCGAGGCCGGCCGTCAAAGCGCCCTCCGGGGTGACCGTCAGTTGAAACGACTTCAGGACGGCCGCCGCGCGCCGCGCGCGATCTTCCCACCTGGCCCTCGGCGCGAGCTGGAGGAGTGCTCGACGGACGAGCTGGCCCATTCGAGTGCCGAATTCCGTGCCCTTGGTGATCTCGGCCTCGACGGTGGTCCAGCTGCGCTCTCGCGCCCGCTCCTCGAAGCTCGTAAGCAGGACCGTCTTGCCGACACCGCGTAGACCGGTGATCAGCATCGACTGCTCGGTATGGCCGCGGCGCAGGCGATCGAGCAGAACCTCGAAGGCCTCCAGCTCCTCGTCGCGGCCGACGACCGCGGGCGGCCGCGCCCCCGCATTGGGCGTGTAGGGGTTGTCGTGGGGCCGCACGAAACGCGATCTTACCGACCTATTCCGGCCTTATCAAGAATTGATAAAACATGAATAGATCGGAAAACCGGTCCGTCTCGCTCGGAGGACGATCCGAGGCAAGGATTCGCTGCAAAAGAGTCCGAACTCCTACAACCCCATCAATTTGCCAAGTATCTCCTTCATGAGTTCCGAGGGTGGCACGGGACGACACGCAGGGTCATCCGAAGACAAGGACTCCCCGCAAATGACCTTGTTCGACGAATAGAGCCGATGACCGCGCGTGATCGCGCATGGCCCGGCCGATGTGTCCGGATTGTGTCCGCGCCCGCCCGAGATCTCCCGTATGTGCCGCAGGTCGCGGGGCCGGAGAGACGACCTTTGCGTATGAAGCGAGCGGCTGTCGTCACGAGCTTTCGGCCCTCGGGCTCGAGATTCGCACCTTCATGAGGAGCGGGCATCTCGCCCAGGCACTGTCGACCAGCCAGGTCTGTCGACCGCGATCGATAGAACTCCGGATGTCGTCCTCGTTTCGCTTGGGCCGGGCGGGGGGTTCATCGCCTCCGTCCGGCCCCGAAGTCCCAGCCGACTCGCTTGCCATTATGGACGCGAGCTACCGCTGGGGAGTGATGCCCCCTTTTCAAGGCGATTAGCGAACGCGAAATGAACACGACAAGCAGAAAGAGGTATTTCCGATGTACCAGGAAGCGAAGGCCGAAGAGGCAACCGAAGTAGACGAAGTTCTCGACGAGGTCCGCGACGAGATCTCGGCAGACGATGATGATCTGCGCGAGGCGCGCGAACGCCGGAAGTGTGTGCTCGAGGCGGCTGCCTCGTTTGACGGCTTCCTCCGAAAGTTCAACTCCGGCTCCGTCGCCCACGGCACCGTCAACAACCTGGTTGACGACGCCGACGGCGGCGTGGTCCTCAATCGCCAGGTCTACCCTGACCTCGGACCAGACAGCGATGACGAAGGCGGTCCCGCAGAGATCGTCGCCGCGGTCCGCGACCACATCATGCCGATCGTTCGGGAAACGTACCCCGACGCCGAAGGTCGGCTAACGAAGCGGGCGATCTTGATCCGCTTCAAGGAGCCGAACGATGACGATGTTGACCCCAGCGTCGACCTGATCGTCGGCTTGACCCGCAAGGACGCCGACGGGATCTGGATCCCCAATCTCGATCGGGACAGGTGGGACCCCTCGGATCCCGAGGAGCACACAAGGCTGTTGACCGCGAAGCCGAAGGACCTCCGCGTTCACCGCGCCCGGATCATCCGGCTCGCGAAGGCGGCCGTCAAGCACGACTCGTCCCCGGTGTTGATCTCCTTCAACATCGAGGCACTCGCCTTGGAGCAGATCGAGGAGGTCGACGGCCTCACTGAGTCGCTGCGGAGCTTCTTCGACGAGGCTGCGTCTTCCATTTCGGAAAGCCTGACCGAAGACCCGGCTGAAGTCTCCGGGGCGATCAAGCTGCCGGAGGGGATGACCCGGACTCGCGCCGCAAAGCGCCTCCAGTACTTCGCCGACAAGGTTCAGGAGGCGGTTGACGCCGACGACCGAGCGGGCATTGAGGCGGCTCTTGCCGAGCTCTATCCGGACCAGTTCCCGGATGCCGAGAAGTCGGAGAAGAAGAGTCTCGCCGAGGCCCTTCGTTCCGGGGACGAGGGCCACATCCGGAAGAGCTTCGCGGCGGGTCCCGCGGCGGCGCTCAAGCCGAAAGCGCGATCTCACGGCAATGACGCGCACGCGGCGTAAGCCGACCTGGGAGCAACATTTCCCGACTCGCCTCCGCTTCGAGCGCGAGGCGCTGGCTGCCTACCCCCACCTCTCAAAGGGAGGGGTAGGCAGCCGCCGGTACTCACGGACCACCTATGGCTTGGTCGTTCCTATCCCGGAATACGAGAGCCGCGAAATTGAACTGCAGTTCTTCCGGGCCACCTCTCAGCCAGAGGTGGCCCGAATCTACGCGGACGGACCGACCAGTTCCCCCCATCGATACGCGCCCCACTCGAAGGACGCCCGCCGCCGCTCCTCCCTCTGTATTTGGTACCCGGAGGACCCGCCTGCGCTTCGATGGATTCCGAAGGATGGTTTGCTCTCCCTGATCGAAATGACCAGAATCCATCTCTTCAAAGAGGCGTACTGGCGAGAGACGGGGGAGTGGCTCGGTGACGAGGCTCCTCATCCGACCTCAGACTCGAAGCCGTGTTGATCGCGGCCGCCCAAGTCGCCGCCGATGGCGGCGGTGAAGGACTCAAGGTTGTCGCCCCCCTCATCGCCTCCGCGATCGCGCTCTTCGGCGTCGTCATCACGCTCTTCGTCAACGGTTGGCGAACGGACCGGAACCGCCGCCGCGACCTCTACTCAGCGGGCTGGGCCGCCGTCCAGGCGTACAAGGAGATGGCCTTTGCCATCCGGCGCCGGAGCATCGAGGACCTGGCGGGAGAGAGGGTTCGCCTCTCCGACGCGATGGGGGAGATCCAGAAGGAAATCGCCTACTTCGAGGCGATGATCGGGCGGGAGCGGGTCAGCGATTTTCGCTTCACGGCGACCGGAAGGGATCTGCGCGGCGCCGTCGCCGACGCGTACTTGAAGCTCGTCGCTGAAACGCGAAAGATCGCCGGAGGAATCATCAAGCGGTCCTGGGACGAGGAACCAATCAACAAGGACAGCGAAATGCACGCTCCCAACATTGCCGACGAGCTGCAGGCGCTCAAGCCGGTGGAGGCCGCCTTCCTCGATGCTGTCAATAGGGACGTCGGCGGTCGCCGACCGTGACTTCCGCTTCACGCTGTCGCGTCAGGCCGCGAAGCGGTTCTAGTCAGCCCAGTCCGGTTCGCTCTGGCTCGCCGGCCTTGCGCACCCTGATCTCGGTGTGCTTTGCGGCGCTCCCGCGCGCCGTCTCGACCGGATAGTGCCCGGCGTTGAGCTCGATCTTGGCGTCGATCTCTTCGCCTAGCGAGATGCCTATAACGTCAGCGAGCTGAATCAGGTAGATCGCCACATCCGCGAGCTCCTGACCGATCGCGTCACGCTGTTCCTCGAGGGTGGTGCGGATCGTCTCGTCATCAACCCATTGGAAATGTTCGAGAAGCTCACCCGTCTCGATCGCGATGGAGACGGCTAGGTTCCGGGGTGTATGGAAGCGTTGCCAGTCGCGCTCGTCGCGGAACTTCCGGAGGCGCTTGGCAAAGACCGCAAGTGAGTCGGCGCGGGCGTCGTCGTCATCCGATCTCCCCGCGTTCCGGCTATGTAGATGGACTACGTCAGGCACGGGCGTGGTGGTTGGTCGCGAGCACGATTCGAAGGTAGCGAGGCCTTCGGATGATCGTGAGCGGAGTGCCTGCAGATTCCGGAAGTCCCATTCTGAGGCCGAGGGGCCGAAGCCGCTAATTGGGACGTTCGGATCGGGCTGCCGCGACTTCAGACACGACGGTCTCGATATCGCGTGTGGCGTCGACCTCGACTCGGGGTGCGATCGCGTCGAGGCTCGCGAGCAACCGCGGTCCGTGATGGGCCCAACCGTCGAGTCGCCGCCCGATGGTTGCCTCGGTGTCGTCCTTGCGCCGCGAGAGCACTCCGCCGCAGTGGTCGCACTCCCCCGTGGATCGTGGCGGAATCTCTCGCCCGAAGGTTGCATCGCAGTCCTCGCATGTGTCGCGATTGCGAAGACGCTCGATCGCGATTGGACGCGGGATGAGCAGGTGGATGATCAGCGCAGGGTCGGTGCCAAGGGCCGCGACAAGGAGATCGAGCTGCGAGCGATCGCGTGGATAGCCGTCTAGGACGAGCGAGTGGCTTTTGTCTATGGCTTGCACTCGCTCGGCGAGGAACCCATAGGAGATCGCTGACGGCACCGGATCTCCTCTATCGATCTGCGCGACGATCTCAGCGCTATTGGGCCCCCCTTCTCGGACGTGCTGACGTAGTAGCGCGCCAGCACTGAGGTGCGTGACGCTCGCATCACGACTGGCGAGCCACCGACCGACCGTGCCCTTTCCCGCGCCCTGCATCCCAAGAAGCAGCACGACGTCGCGCATCGTGTCAAGCTCACTGGCCCCGTCCGAGCTGCTTCTGCACAAGCTCTGCAACGGTGTGTCTGTCATCCGCCTTTCGAAAGTCCAACCGGTTGCCGTCAAGCCGGATCAGCGGGCGTTCCCAGTTTGAAAGGTACGCCTCGTAGCGGTTTCCGAGGTCCTTCAGATAGTCGATGTCGATTCCCTTCTCGGCCGAGCTATTTCTCGCAACGATTCTAGATAGCGCCTCAGCGGGGTCGATCTCGATGTGGACGAGTCCGTCCGGCGGTTGAAGTGCTCGCGCCGTAGTTATCGTCAGGTCGATAATCATCTCCAGGTCCTCGTCGTCCAAGTAGCCCCTCGCGTGGAACGCGCGGCCAAAGATTTCGAGGTGCTCCTCGAGCGTGCGCTCCTGGACGCCGCCCGCGTCTGACGCTCGGGCCTGGAGATAGTCCGCGGCGGTTCGCTGCAGGAAGAAAACGTAGTTGCGAAATGCCCAGGTCTGTGGGTTTTCGTAGAAGCGGCGGAGATAGGGATTTTCCTCAAAGCGCTCCTCTAGGGGGAGGAGGCCAAGGTCGTGGGCGAGCCCGTGGACCAGGGTCGACTTACCGGCGCCGATGATCCCGGAGACCGCGATGTGCACGCCCATGGGGGCGAGTATAGGTTTGCGGAAGGCCCCATCGGACGGCCGCGCGTTTGACTAGGGTGGTTCCGGTGGGTTCGACCGCGCTAAAGCCGATCCTCGCACCGCGGCCCGCGAGCTCCCCGCCTACCGAGGCGCAGAGCGTCGTCGCTTACGACCTTCTCGCAGCCGAGTACGACGCCGACTCCCACCGGACCACTAGGGGCCTGGAGCGGGCAGGAATTAACGCCGTCCGAGCGGCGAATCTGATCGGGGTACTCTCGAGGCCAGGTGCCACGGTGCTGGAGGTCGGAGCGGGAACTGGCGTGTTGACCGAGGCGCTGCTGCGGCCCTTGCGCGGTGGCTATCTTGTCTTCTCCGATCCCGCCCCAGGCATGGTCGCCCGCGCGACAGAGCGCCTTGCGGGGATCGGGAAGTCGTCGCTGGCTGTGCCGATGATCGCCGGGGCGTCGGAGATGGCCACCAGAGTCGGCTTTCGTCCCGACGTGATCGCCGCCGGGCTTGCCGATCCGTATCTGAGCCCCTCGTTGCTGCAGGCGCTGATGCGGGTCGGCCGCCGAGATACCCGGGTCTTCGTCACGGTTCCCAGCCGGCGTTGGGCAGTTGCCGAGCGTCAGCGCCTAGGCATTCCGATCGATCGCACCCGCTTTCGCACGGTTGCGGGCGACGAGGTCTTCTCGCGCTCCGTCACCCTCGATGCGCCGGAACTCGGGGACCTCTTTGAGCAGAACGGTCTGCGGCGGGTGAAATCGGGGACGATTGCGGCTCAGGACTGGATCGGCGATCCGCAGCCGGAGATCGCCTGGGCAGTCGGCCAGCCGACGCTGGCCGACTGCCCTTAAGCCTCGAAGAGCCGCAGTAGGGGGCCTTGACCCCGCATCTGAAGCATCACTTTGGAGACCGCTTCGGCCAGCTCGATAACTTGCTGATCAGCTTCAAGCACTTTCCGCGGATCTTCGAAGAACGCCTCTTTCTTTGCCTCGACATAGAGAATTCCGTCGGGCGGTGCATGGAGCTTCGTCCGAAGGAGCACGGCGACGTAGGACTTATCGTCCTCTTGGCCGAGCGCCTCCTCCGGCGTCATACCCCATTGCTTGATGAGGGTGACCTGTTCCGACGGCACATTCTCCTCATACTGGGATTCGAGGAGTCTCCAAGTCCTACCGATGATCCCGAAACGCTCGGAGTAGACGGCGCCTACCGCCCCTCCTCCGGGGTAGTACGGGATCAATCGGTAAAGCGCGCCCTTGAAGAGGATGTCCGGCACGTAGACCGTGCAGCGGTAATCGCGATTTTCAGACAGGAGATTTCCGATCACGTCGTGGGCGACGGTCGCGCAAAGTCGCCCTACGTCGTACCGCTCTGCCTGAAGGCTGAATGCGGATTCGACCTGTTCGCGATACTCACCGAATTCCTCCTCAAAGGACGCCCTGAACCGCCGCCCCTGTTCTTCGCCGAGTTCGAACTCGACGTTGAACGCCTTCACCCTGCGGATCGGGCTTAGGATCCTGGCGAAGGCCTCCGAGCCGCTCTTCGTTCTAAGGACTAGAACAATCCCCGCGACGACCAGGGGCCAGGCAAGGGCATCGAGAATTTCCACGCCCACCGTCGCGACCACTTGATGCATCAACTCAAGCTATCGCGGCGGTCGGAACCAAGCGTGGCGACAAGACGCGCAGGAAGCCCCGCGAATCCCTACAACCCCATCAGTTTCCCCAAGATCTCCTTCATCACCTCGTCCGTCCCGCCGCCGATCGGGCCTAGGCGGGCGTCGCGGACGGCGCGCTCTATGCCGTACTCCTTCATGTAGCCGTAGCCGCCGTGGATCTGGAGGGACTGGTCGGCGATCTCGAGGACGGCGCGCTGGGTGACCAGCTTGGCCATCGTCACCTCTTTGATGCAGTCGAGGCCTTCGTGGAAGAGGCGCAGGGAGTTGTAGGTGAGGGCGCGGGCGGCCTCGGCCTTGGTCGCCATCTCCGCCACGTGGTGGCGGATCGCCTGGAACTTGCCGATCGGGCGGCCGAAGGCTTCGCGCTCGAGGGCGTAGTTGACGGTCGTCTCGATCAGGCGCTGCATCGCGCCGACCGCGCCGATCGCCATCAGCAGCCGCTCCCAGGCGAAGTTGGCCATGATCAGCTTGAAGCCCTGGTTTTCGTCCCCCAGCAGGTTCTCGGCCGGCACCTCGACGTCGGTGAAGGAGATTTCGCCGGTGTCGGAGGCGTGCCAGCCCATCTTCTCCAGCTTCTGCGCGACCTCGTAGCCCGGCATCTCCTTCTCCAGCACGAGGAACGAGATCCCGCCGTGGCCGCCCTCCTGCGTCGTCTTGCAGGCGCAGACGAGGAAGTCGGCGCGCACGCCGTTGGTGATGAAGGTCTTCGAGCCGTTGACGACGTAGCCGCCGTCGACCTTGCGGGCGAAGGTCGAGATCCCGGCGACGTCGGACCCGGCGCCGGGCTCGGTGATGCCCAGCGCCCCGATCTTCTCTCCGGCGATCCCCGGCACGACCCAGCGCTGACGCTGCTCCTCGGTGCCGAAGTTGAAGACCGGCGGCATCGCGATCGAGGTGTGGGCGTTGAGGCTGGCCGCCACGCCGCCCGAACCGCCGCTGCGGGCCAGCTCCTCGACCCAGACCGCGTCGTGCAGGTGGGTGCCCCCCTGGCCGCCGTACTCCTCGGGGAACTTCAGGCCGAGGAAGCCGAGCTCGGCGCAGCGCCCGTAGAGCTCGCGCGGGAAGCCGCGGGCGTCCTCCCACTCGCTCACGTGGGGCGCGATCTCCTTGCTGACGAAGCGGTTGACCGTCTCACGCAGCTCCTCGTGCTCCTCGCCGAACGGCGGCAGAATCGCGCGCGAGCCGCTGTCCTTGATTACGGTCATCCTCCTGGCGGCATCATCCCCGATTCCGACTCCGATGGACGGCACCACGCTCAGCCTGCTCACGATCCCGCTCTTCACCGGCGCGATCGGCTACGTCACCAACTGGTCCGGCGTCTGGATGCTCTTCTACCCGGTGCGCTTCGCCGGCGTCCGCGTCCCCGGCCTCGCCGCGCTCGCCAACGTGATGCCGCGACGCATCCAGCAGATCCCCGGCCTCGGCCAGGGCGGGCTCGGCTGGCAGGGCATCGTCCCCTCGCGGGCGGCGAAGATGGGCTCGATCGCGGTCGACAAGGGCCTCGCCCGGCTCGGTGGCGCCGGTGACTTCTACCGCCAGCTCGACCCCGAGGCGATCGCCGAGCAGATCCTGGCGACGGCCGACGGCGAGATCCACGACGTCGTCGAGCGGATCATGGAGCGCGAGCGACCGCGGCTCTGGCACGACCTGCCGCCGCGCGTGCGGGCCGCCGTCCACGCTCGCGTCCGCGAGCAGCTGCCGGGGCTGGTCCACACCGTCACCGAGGAGATCGGGACCCATGCCGACGACCTGATCGACGTCAAGCTGATGGTGATCCGCCGGCTCGAGGCCAACCCGGCGCTCGCCAACCGGATCTTCCTCGAGGTCGGGCGCAAGGAGCTGCGCTTCATCGTCAACTTCGGCTTCTTCTTCGGCCTGCTGCTCGGCGTACCGGTCGCCTTCCTCACCGAGTACGTCCTCACCTGGTGGTGGGTGCTGCCGATCGCCGGCGTCCTGATCGGCTACACGACCAACCTGCTCGGCATCCGGATGATCTTCGAGCCGGTGCGACCGCGGCGCCTCGGTCGCTTCACGATCCAGGGCCTCTTCCTCAAGCGCCAGCCCGAGGTCGCCGGCGTCTACGCCGACATCATTGCCGACGACGTGGTGACGATGAGCAACGTCGCCGATGACCTCATGCACGGGCCGAACTCCGACCGCACGCGGCGACTGATCGAGGATTCGCTACGTCCGGCGGTCGACCGCGCCCTTGGCCGGGCGCGGCCGGCGGTGCGAGTCGCCGTCGGCACCCATGAGTACGACTCGATCCGCGCCTCGCTCGCGGTCGAGGCGGCCGATTACGCCGTCGCTCCCCTCGCCGACGCCGAGTTCGCCGCCCGCCAGCGCGATGGCGTGCGCGAGTTCGTCGCCGAGCGCGTGCGAGCGTTGGGCCCGACCGACTTCTCCGAGATGCTGCGCACCGCCGTCCAGGAGGACGAGTGGCTGCTCTACCTGCACGGCGCCGTGCTCGGATTCGGCGCCGGCCTGCTACACCTGGCGATCTTCGGATGACGAGCGAGCGCGACAAACCGAACCTCGAGGAGCTGATCCAGGCCGCGCCCGGGCTGGCGCGGATCGCCGCCGGCATCGCCCGCCAGGGCGCCACCGAGATAGTCAACGCCTACGCCGAGGCAGCATCGCGCGCGGTCCGCACCGCGTCGCAGGGCGAATCGACGGCGGAAGCCGTGCAGGAGACGACGGCGGAGCTGCGCGCCTACCTGCGCGAGCTGATCGGGGTGCAGGAAGGCTCGCGCGCCCGCTCCTCGGGCGACGCCTCGACCCAGGCGCTGCGCCGCCGCGGCGAGGATCTGCTGCGCCAGTCGGCCGACGTCAGCGTCGACGTCGACTCCCACCCCGCCTACATGCGCATCCTCGACGCGCTCGCTCCCGACGAGGCACGCGTCCTCCGCTTCCTCGCCGGCAACGGCGCCCAGCCCTCGGTCGACGTGCGTGCCGGCCTGCCGCTCGCCTCCCGCCTGGTCGACCAGGGCTGCACGATGGTCGCCGAGGAGGCCGGCTGCCGCCACGCCGAGCGCGTCTACGCCTACCTCAACAACCTGCATCGCCTCGGCCTCGTCTGGTTCTCGCGCGAGCCGCTGCGCGACCCGCGCCGCTACCAGGTGCTCGAGGCACAACCGCAGGTGACCGAGGCTTTGGAGAAGGGCGGGCGAACGGCCCGCACCGTCCGGCGAAGCATCGTCCTCACCCCCTTCGGCAAGGATTTCTGCGCGATCTGCCTGCCGCTGGAGTAGGCCGCAGCCACACTTGTTACAGAACTGTCACGGACGCCACAGATCCGTTTGAGGTTTCTAATCCCAGAAACACATTGTCTGAGCATGAGTCGGCTAGCGTGAGTAGCATGGAGCGCACGATGTGGACGGATGCGAGGCTCGACGAGCGGTTCGACGGAATCGACAGGCGGTTTGACGAAGTCGATCGGCGTTTCGACGATCTCGAACGGCGGATGGACGCGGGCTTCGCCCGGGTCGACGGCGACCTTCGGGAATTGCGCACCGAGGTCCGTGACCTGCGACAGCTGATGTTCATGCTCTGGGGCCCGACGATGCTCGGCATCTTTGCGACGATCGCCACGCTTGTCGTGACCAACGTCTGAACAGCGCCTACCGCTCCAGCATCGTGTAGCCGCGACCCGCGTGATCGAATCCGAGCAGGTCGCCGCTCGGGTTCTTCGGGCCGCCGTGATGGTAGGCGCGCACCTCGGCGATCTTGCCGTCGCGAAAGGAGAACCACTCGGTGCCTCGGTCGAGGCGGCGCTCGCCCGATTTCGGATCGCGCCAGGTCATCGTCCACTCGATCACGGCCTGGTCGCCCTCCTCGATCGCGTTCTCGACGAACCACCGCGCCTCGATGCTCCTGACGGCGAGGTCGGTCACCTGCCCGATCGTCTCGGCCCCCTCGTGAGGGCCGAGACGCGTGTAGTAGTGGGTCGCGTCGGGCGTGAAGTGGGCGGCGACCGCCTCGGCGTCGCCCGTGTTCAGCGCCGCGTAGTAGGAGCGGACGTGGTCGACGTGGGCGCCCACGTCGCTCCTACAGCCCGTAGCTCTTGCCGATCACGTCGAGCATCACCTCGTCGGTGCCGGCGCCGATCCGGTTGAGCCGCACGTCGCGGTAGGCGCGCTCGATCTCGTACTCCTTCATGTAGCCGTAGCCGCCGAGGATCTGTATGCACTCGTCGGCGACCTCGCAGGCCATGCGGGAGGAGAAGAGCTTCGCCATCGTGATCTCGCGCACCGGGTACTCGCCGTTGGCGAAGCGCCAGGCGGTGGCGTAGGTGAACTGCTTGGCCGCCTCGGCCTTCGTCGCCATCTCGGCGAACTTGTGGCGGATCGCCTGGAATTTGCCGATCGGGCGGCCGAAGGCTTCGCGCTCCTTGGCGTACTCGAGGGTCTTCTCGATCATCCGTTCCGCCCCCGCGTGGGAGCCGGCGGCGGCGACCAGCCGCTCGCCCTGGAGCTCCCAGGCGATGTGGTAGAAGCCCTTGCCCTCCTCGCCGAGGATCGCGCTGGCAGGCACGCGGACGTCTTCGAAGGCGAGTTCGCCGGTGTCGGAGGCGTGCATGCCCATCTTCTCCAGCTCCTTAGAGACGGTGAAGCCGGGGACCTTCTCGCCGTTCTCGTCGCGCAGGTCGACGACGAAGAGGGTGATGCCCGCGTGGCGCTCCTCGGGGTTGGTCTTGGCGACGAGGACGATGAAGTCGGCGCGCGGCCCGTTGGTGATGAACGTCTTCGAGCCGTTGATGACGAATTCGTCGCCGTCGCGGATCGCGGTCGTGCGGATTCCCGCCACGTCGGAGCCCGCGCCCGGCTCGGTGATGCCGAGGCAGCCGACCTTCTCGCCCCTGAGCCCGGGCGCCAGGTACTTCAGCTTCTGCTCCTCGCTGCCGAGCAGGTGGATCGGCGGCAGCACCATGTCGGTCTGCACGGCGAAGCCCATGTTGGTTCCGCCCGAGCCCGTGTAGCTCATGCACTCGGCGCGGACCAGCGAGTAGTAGTAGTCGCCACCCTGGCCGCCGTACTCCTCGGGGAAGCAGAGGCCGAGGAAGCCGAGCTCGCCGGCCCGCTTCATCTTCTCCGTCGGCCAGTAGGTCTTCTCCCACTCGTTGCGGTGAGGCCACATCTCCTTCTTGACCCAGGCCTCCATCGACTCGCGCAGGTCTTCGTGCTCCTGGCTGAAGATGAAGTGCTTGCTTCCCGAACCGAAGTCGGGCTTGATGACCTTCGAGTCGCTCTCGGTTGCCGTCGCCATGGGTCTCTCCTCGTTTCGAAGTTCCGCCGGGACGTGCCGGTCGTTGGGTACCCATAGGGACCGCGAAGTACCGGCGCGTCTGCGGGTGGACAGTAGCACTTTCCACTTTCTACAGAGTTCGGCTATGGTGCCGAGCCCATGGACTACGAGGTAGTCAAGTACGAGGTCGCCGACGGGGTCGCGACGGTGACCCTGAACAACCCGGAGAAGCGCAACATGCTCTCCGGGCAGATGCTGGCCGAGCTGGTCGACGCGATGAAGACGGCGCGCGACGCCGAGGGGGTGCGGGCCGTTGTCCTCACCGGCGCCGGCGACAAGGTCTTCTGCGCGGGGGCCGACCTCGGCGGCTTCAGCGCCGACGTGCCGCTCGTCGCCAAGCACTTCGCCACAGATCTCTTCCTCGAATTCTTCCGGCTAATGCCGCGCCTCGGCAAGCCCAGCCTCTGCGCGGCCAACGGCCACGTGCTGGCGGGGGGGATGGGCCTCGCCCTCTCCTGCGACCTGCTGATCGCCAAAGAGGGGGCCACCTTCGGCACGCCGGAGATCAACGTCGGCGCCTTCCCCTACATGATCATGGCGATCATCTACCGCAACGTCCCGCGCAAGAAGGTCAACGAGATGATGCTGCTGGGCGAGCGGCTCAGCGCCGAGCAGGCGGTCGAGTACGGGCTCGCCAACAAGGTCGTCCCGGCCGGCGAGTTCGACGCCGCGGTCGCCGAGTGGGCGACCAAGCTCGCCTCGAAGAGCCCGGTGCTGATGCGGCTCGGCCACGACGCGATGTACCGTCAGCAGGACATGAGCGTCGACGACGCGCTCGAGTTCCTGCGCTCGCAGCTCTCGCTCACCTTCTCGACCGAGGACATCGTCGAGGGCGTCAGCGCATTCTTCGAGAAACGCGATCCGCGGTGGAAAGGCAGATAGTGGGGAGCACGGAGCAAGAGACGAAACACCTCCTTCCCGGCACCGCGCCGCTGGGCGAGCTGACCGAGCAGCTGCACGAGCGGCGCGAGAAGGCGAAGCTCGGAGGCGGCGAGGAGAAGATCGCCAAGCAGCACGAGCGCGGCAAGCTGACCGCACGCGAGCGGATCGCGCTGCTCGTCGACGACGGCACCTTCGTCGAGATGGGCATCCACGGCCGCCCGCACTTCGCCCAGCGGGCGATGGAGGGCAAGGAGGCGCCGGCTGACGGCGTCATCACCGGCTGGGGCGACGTCGACGGCCGCCCTTGCTGCATCGCCGCCTACGACTTCACCGTGATGGCCGGCTCGATGGGGATGACCGGTGAGCTCAAGGCCACCCGCCTGCGCGAGACGGCGCTCTCCAAGCGCATGCCCTTCATCTGGCTGCTCGACTCGGCCGGCGCCCGCATCCAGGAGGCGGCGGGCTCGCTCTTCGCCGGCTCCGGCCACCTCTTCCGCGAGGAGGTCGAGATGTCGGGCGTGATCCCGATGGTCGCGGCGATGATGGGGCCCTGCGCCGCCGGCACCGCCTACATCCCGGCGCTCGCCGACTTCGTGCCGATGGTCTCCGGCCAGGGGGCGATGGCGCTCGCCGGCCCGCACCTGACCAAGGCCGTCACCGGTGAGGACATCTCGATGGAGGAGCTCGGCGGCGCCAAGGTCCACTGCCGTAAATCAGGCGTGGGGGACCTCGAGGTGAAGGACGACGAGGCATGTATCCGCTCCATCAAGCAATACCTCTCCTACTTTCCCTCCAACTGGGAAGAGAAGCCGCCGCTGCGCGAGGTCTCCGACCCGGTCGACCGCGCCTCGGAGAAGCTGATGGAGATCGTCCCCGAGTCCCCGCGCCAGCCCTACGACATGTACGAGGTGATCCGCGAGATCGTCGACGACGGCGAGTTCTTCGACCTCAAGCCGAAGTTCGCCAAGACGCTGATCACCTGTTTCGCCCACTTCGGCGGTCAGCCGGCGGGGATCGTCGCCAACCAGCCCAAGCAGCTGGCCGGCATCCTCGACAACGACTCGGCCGACAAGGCGGCGCGCTTCATCAACCTCTGCGACGCCTTCAACATCCCGATCGTCTTCCTCCAGGACGTGCCCGGCTTCATGGTCGGCTCGAAGGTCGAGCACGCCGGGATCATCCGCCACGGAGCCAAGATGCTCTACGCGGTCAGCCGCGCCACCGTGCCCAAGGTGACGGTGGTCGTGCGCAAGGCCTACGGCGCCGGCTACTACGTGATGTGCGGCAAGGCCTATGAGCCCGACCTGATCGTCGCCTGGCCCGGCGCCGAGATCTCGGTGATGGGCGCCGAGGGCGCGGTCGAAATCATCGGCCGCTCGATGATCGAGGCCTCAGACGACCCGGAGGCCACTCGCGAGGCGATGCTGAACGCGGTGCGCGAGCAGATCGACCCCTACATCGCCGCCGGCAACGCCGTGATCGACGACGTCATCGACCCGCGCGAGACCCGCGCGACGATCGCCAACGCCCTGCGCATGGCCCGCGACAAGCACGTCGAGAAGCCAAAGAAGCGCCACGGAGTGATGCCGGTATGACGTTCCGGTGCGCCTTTTCCCCGATATACCGAGTTAAAGCGCACCGGAAGGAGGGGTCATGAGCTCGTTTGACGACCCGGTCGTGATCAGCTGCTCGATCAGCGGCGTGATCGCCAACCGCGACCAGTGCCCGGCGATCCCCTATACGCCGGAGGAGTACGCGGCCGAGGCGCGGCGCGCGGTCGACGAGGGCGCTTCGCAGATCCACATCCACGCCCGCAAACCGGACGGCACGCCGTCCTACGAGGTCGAGGACTTCAAGGCGATCACCGAGGCAATCCTCGCCGAGGTCGGCGACGTCGTCATCAACTACTCGACCGGGGCGATCGGCATCCCGATCTCCAAGCGGATCGAGTACCTGCGGGCGCTCAAGCCCGACGTCGCCGCGCTCAACATGAGCTCGATGAACTACGCCAAGTACAGCTCCCGGCGCAAGGACTTCGTCTTCAAGGCGGTCTTCGAGAACAGCTTCGACACGATCATCGAGTTCCTCACGGCGATGAAGGAGCTGGGGATCAAGCCCGAGCACGAGTGCTTCGACGCCGGCCACGTCGCCAACCTCGACCCGCTGATCGACATGGGGTTGCTGGAGCGGACCCCGCTGCAGATCTCCCTCGTCATGGGAGTAAACGGCGGTATCCGCCCGACCCCGCGCAACGTCGGCTTCATGGCCGACCAGATCCCAGGCGGCGCCGAAGGCGAGAACCAGTGGCAGGTGATCGGCATCTCCCGCGACCAGTGGAAGCTGCTCGGCGCCTCGCTGGTGCTGGGCGGCAACGTCCGCGCCGGGGTCGAGGACAATCTCTACCTGCCGAACGGCGAGATGGCCCGCTCCAACGGCGACCTGATCGCCAAGGCGCGCCAGATGGCCGAGGACGTCGGGCGCCGGGCCGCGACCGTCGCCGAGGCGCGCGAGCTGCTGGGAGTGCCGAAGCGTGAGCGCGCTGCCGCTTAGCGACGTCAAGGTCCTCGACCTCTCTCGGTTGCTGCCCGGGGGCTTCTGCTCGCTGCTGCTCGCCGACCTCGGCGCCGAGGTGCTCAAGGTCGAGGACACCGGGATGGGCGACTACATCCGCTGGGCGCCGCCCTACTACGGGACCGACGAGCAGCAGGGGCTGGGCACGCGCTCCTCGCTCTACCTGGCGCTCAACCGCGGCAAGCGCTCGGTCCGGCTCGACCTGAAGAGCGAGAAGGGGCGCGAGGCGCTGTTGCGGCTGGTCGAAAACCACGACGTGGTTCTCGACGGCTTTCGCCCCGGCGTGCTCGACCGGCTTGGTGTCGGCTACGAGCGCATGCGCGAGGCCAACCAGGGCATCGTCTTCTGCGCGATCACCGGCTACGGCCAGGACGGCCCGTACACGCAGCGCGCCGGCCACGACATGAACTACCTCGGCCTGGTCGGGCTGCTCGGCCTGACCGGGGCCAAGGACGGGCCGCCGGTCCAGTCCGGGGGGCAGATCGCCGACATCGGCGGCGGCGCCCTGATGGCGGCCTTCGGCGTGATGGCGGCGCTGCACGAGCGACGCCGCTCCGGCGAAGGCCAGATGATCGACGTCTCGATGGCCGACGGCGCGCTCTCCTGGTTGGCGCTGGTCGCCGGTCGCTACTTCTGCGACGGCGAGGTGCCGAAGCGCGGCGAGCAGCAGCTCGCCGGCGGGCTGGCCTGCTATCTGCCCTACGAGGCCGCCGACGGCTGGGTCACCTGCGGCGCGCTCGAGCCGAAGTTCTGGGCCGCCTTCTGCAACGGGGTCGAGCGTCCCGACCTGATCGAGGCGCAGTTCGCCGCGCCTGGCTCTGCGGAGTGGGCGCAGGTCGCCGAGGTCTTCCGCGCCCGCACCCGCGCCGAGTGGAAGGCGTTCAACGACGAGCACGACTGCTGCATCGAGCCGGTGCTGGACATCGACGAGGCGCTCGACTCCGATCTGGTCCGCGAGCGCGGCATGGTGGTCGAGATGGAGCAGCCCGGGCTGGGCACGATCCGCCAGCTCGGCATGCCGGTGAAGATGAGCCGCACGCCGGCCGACCCAACCCGCCCGGCCCCGGCCTTCGGCGAGCACACCGACGAGGTACTCGCCGAGGCCGGCTACTCGGCAGAGGAGATAGCGGCGATGAAGGAGTCCGGCGCCGCCGCCGGTCCGAGCGCCGACGCCGCCACGACCTTCCGCGCATGACCGTCACCCGAAAAGGGGCCGATGGGCCGATACGTCAAGGTGGCCTTGACGTATCGGCCCATCGGCCCAACGGGGGGTTGCTGCGGGTGGGCGAGCTCGCTGAGTTGTCGGGTGTGCCGGTGCCGACGATCAAGCACTACCTGCGCGAGGGGCTGTTGCCCGAGCCGGTGAAGACGAGTCGCAACATGGCCTACTACCCGCCGGAGTTCGTCGACCGGATCAGGCTGATCAAGCAGCTGCAGGAGGAGCGCTTCATGCCGCTGAAGGCGATCAAGTCGGTGCTCGACGAGGATCCCGAGCGGGCCCGCGCTCTGGTCGAGCTTGAGGACCGGATCCTCGACCGCGCCCTCTCTGCCGAGCGTACCCGCACCAGCGCCGCCGAGGCGCGCGAACGCTACGGCGTCCCCAAGGAGGTCCTCGACCGCCTGGAGAAGCTCGAGATCCTCAGTCCCAACACGCGTGGCTACTCGCCCTCCGACGTAAAGATCATCGAGGCGATCAGCCGCTTCCGCGCCGGCGGCTACGACGAGCAGATCGGCTTCACCGTCTACGACACCCTGCGCTACAAGAAAGCGATCGAAGCGCTCGTCCGCGAGGAGGTCGAGATGGTCATGGATCGCCTAGCCGAGGAGGTCCCCCCCGAGCGCGTCGTCGAGATGCTCGAATCCGGCGCCGAGCCCCTGCATGATCTGATCGCCGCCTTCCACACCAAGCTGATGGTCGCTGAGCTTGAGCGCCACCGCGCACGGCGAGCTTAATACAAATTAGTTGAAAAATTCTTTGTATTTGATATAACGCGGCCGATGTCAGCAGCAACTGATCAACGGCACGCGAGAGTGACCTCAGCATCGCTGACAGTGCTTGCCTTGGCGGTTGCGATCTTCGCAATGCGGACTGACACCGCCTCTGCGACCGTCCTCTGCGAAACAGCCTCCTGTGAAGCGCTCAAACCAGCCATCTACCCCCAAAACACCTCGCTTACAGCGTCTCTTCAGGCGTCCACCCAAG
>Ga0207706_10000133_pt1 | contig 80935 bp, 73 predicted proteins | sample KBSC53metaG_FD_184318 | JGI IMG/M metagenome (GOLD analysis project Ga0207706, IMG submission 184318) | Corn rhizosphere microbial communities from Kellogg Biological Station, Michigan, USA - KBS C5-3 metaG (SPAdes) (version 2) | ecosystem: Host-associated > Plants > Roots > Rhizosphere > Soil ... | reverse complement strand
AGCGTCACACGCCGAGACAGCGCGTATTCGAGCCGGATCGCGCTCGTCGCCAGCGTCAGGCCCTGCTCGTATCCGAGCGACAGGCGATCGCTGATGCGCTTGCCGAACACGACGACCTGCGACGACAGGCCGTCGCCGCCGCTCGCCGTGCCCGAACTCTGCAGCGAGATGTCGTCGAGGCCGATGCGCTGCGCGAGCTCGGCCGTGAACGGCTTGCCGCGCTTGCCGAGCAGCGCCGCCGACGCGGCCGACAGCGCCGCGTAATCGACGCGCGACGTGCTGTCGAGACCCTGGCCCGTCACGAGCCATGCAAGCGCCTCGTTTTCCGGGACCGGCGGATTCGACGTCACGCGCACGCGCGGCACCTTCACCGTTCCGGTCAGCTCGACGCCGGCCTCGACGGCCAGGTTCTTGCGCAGCGCGACAATGTCGAGCGCCGGATTGTCGAGCGGACCGTCGAAGATCAGGCGGCCGCGATCGATCGTGAGCTTCTGGCCGAATGCGAAATAAGTGCCGTTGACGGCGCGTATCGTGCCGCGCCCGATCAGCGTGCCCGCGGGCGACGTGGTGATGCGCACGCGTCCGCCGAGGCCCGTCTCGATGCCTTCGCCCTTGAACGTGAGCGAGCGCCCGAGATCGACGTCGAGCTCGAGCGCCAGTGGCAGGTCGCGCGCCTCGGCTTCGCGGCGCGACAGCGGCGTCCGGCCCTTGATCACGATGTCCGCGGCAAGCTCGCCGCTCGGCGTCGACTCGTATTCGAGATGCCCTTCGACGATCGTCACCTTCCCATCGAGTGCAAGTCGCCGGTTTTCGAGCGCAAGCGTGCCATCGCCGTCGATGACGAGCCGCAGGTTCGGGCGATTGGTCGCACGAAACTTCTCCGCTCTCCAGGTGACCCGCGTCGGTGCGGACGTTCGCGCGCCGGGCAATGCGATCACCCCCTGCGCGGTGAATACTCCTGCACCACCGTCGAAGCGCGCTGCGTCGATCACGATGCCGTCGGCGCCGAGATGCGCGCGCACGTGGCCGTTGGTCGCGCTGACGCCGTACTGCGGTGCGTCGATGCGCAGGGCGTCGCCGGTCAGCGAGCCCGACCACACCGGATCGCCGACGGTGCCGGCCGCGGTGACGTCCACCTGTGCGCGTCCGCCGAGCGCGGCGCTCGTGCCGAACCACGGCTGGAACACTGCGAGCGACGCGAGCTCCGCGTGTGCTGCGAGCTTCAGCGGCGCCGTCTTTTCGATCTTGCCGCTCGATGCGCCGCTGCCCGCGCCGATCACGAGCGTGGCGCTCGCCGTGCCCGCCCGATCGGCGGCGAACGTCGCCTTCGCGTCGAGCGCATCGTCGGCAAATGTCCCGTTGACGGTCAACGCGGTGACGCCGAGGCCGCGTTCCTCCGCCGTTCCATCCGAGCTCAGGTCGACCAGGATGTCGCCGCGCTCGCGATGGATCTCGAAGCTGCCGTTCAGGTAGGGCGCCGCGGCGATCGACCACTCGCCGCCCGCGACCAGCGTCGTGTCGGCCGGCAGCGTCAATCCCGCGAGCTTCGCCGCGTTCGCGACGTCGACGCCGGACATCGAGCCGCGCGTCGTCACGCGGCCGTGGTCCCATGCAAACTCGGCGATGCGCGCGCGGCCGCGCGCCAGATCAAGGTCGGCGTCCGCGATGCGCGCGTAGCCGGCGCGCAGCGCAACCTTCGCGGGCGCGCGCAACCGCACCGGCACGGTCCCGCGGTTCTCGAACGTCGTGAGCGTTGCGCTCCACGCGGCGTCGGCCGGCTTGTCCACGTTCGTGAGCGCGCCGTCGGCCGCGAGCGCCGCGTCGACGTCGCCGGTGCGCAGCGCGAGCGTCACGTGGTGTCGCGCGAGCGTGCCTTGCGCGGTCGCGTGCACGGTGTCGAGCGCGCGTTCGGCAATGCGCGCCTGCGTTGCCGCGACGTCCAGCGCGAGCGCGCGTTCGGCAAGCGGCTTTCGCGCACCCGGATCCGGCGGCGCGAGCGAGGCGTGAACTTGCAGCGCCGCGGCAGCATGCGGACCGAAGTGCAGCGACCGGCCGCGCAATTCGAGCTCACCGCCTGCCACGCCGTTCGCCAGCGTTAGTATGCCGTTCGCGGCGAGCTCGCCGCTCGCAGGCTGCGGCACTGCAGCGGGCAGCAGCGGTGCGAGCTCGGCGATGCGCGGCACGTCGAGCGCGATCGTCAGGCGGTCGCCGGCGCGGCCGGCGGCGCCGGTCGCGCGCAGCGTGGCCGATCCCAGCGTGGCCGCGAGCTTTCCGTCGCGCACGCTGCCCGGTGCGATGCTGCCTTCGAACGTTCCCGCTGCAGCGAGTCCCTCGACGCTACTGCCTTTCGCCACGACGATCGCAGCGTCGGCACGCCACTGGGGGCGCAATGCGCCGTGCGCCTTGATCGTGCCGTCGAGCACGGCTTTCGGCACTGCGGCGAAGCGCGACGGGTCCGCGCGTCGCATCGTGGCGTCGACGGTGAACGTGTTGGAGGCATCGAGCGCCACCCGCGCGCTGCCGCTGAACGATCCGCCGGGCGTCGTGGCCCGGAACGACGGCACGTCGACGCGCGCGTCACCGATCACGGCGCGAAACGCGAGCCCGAGTTCGCCGTCGCGCACGTCGCCTTCCAGCGTCTGGCGCGAAGCACTCGCATCGCCTGCGATGCGTCCCGACATTTTGGTCGCCACGAGACCGGTGTGCAGCCGCGCGAGATCGAGTGCTTTCACGTCGAGCGCGAAGCGCGCGCTGCGCGTGCCCGCGAGCGCGATGCGCCCGATGCCGGTGGCGCCGCCGCCTTGCGGCACCGTCATCTCCAGCGCGTCCAGCACGAGCGTGTCGCCATCGAGCGCGAAGCGCGACGTAAGGCGTGCCACCGGCACGCGCTCGGCGTCGAGCGGGCCGGCGTCCTCGTTCACGGCGTCGACGGTCCCGGCGATGCCCGCTCCCATCGGGCGTGCGTCGAGGCGCACGCGTGCGCGGGTGTGCGGAAGCGCGGCGTCGAACGTCGCGGCGTCGACGCCTGTCAGCTCGGCGATTGCGGTCGCGAACGGCGCTTCGGCGAACGGCGTCGCGATGGCCTGCAGCGACAGCGCCGCCTCGTGCAGCGTGCCATTGCCGGCGATCTCGATCTGGTCGGCCGTGCCGCCCAGCGTCGCTGCGCCGCTTGCGCCGGCAAGCGGGCCGTCGCCTGTGAGCGTCGCGTTGCCGGAAAGCGCGAGCGGCGCCTTCGCGCCGACGTCGAGGTTTCCAGTGAGGCGCCCGAAGTCCGCGACGAGCGCGAGGTCCCGAATGTGATGCGACCGCGCATCGCCCGCGTATCCGAACGCGAGCCCGGTCACGCGCGCGCCGCGCGGCCCGGCCTTCCATTCGAGCTCGGACACGGCGAGTCGCTCGATGTCGATCGCAATCGGCAGCGCAAGATCCACAGGCGGAGACGTCGGTCCCGTCGACGGCGCGAGCTCGATGTCGACGTGCCGCGCACCGAGTCCTCCGATCGACAGGCGCCGCCGCCAGAGCGCGCCCGGATTCCAGTCGACGATGACGTCGTCGGCGGTGACGGTCGCATCGCTCGTGCGCCATCGGATGCGGCGAAAGCGCATCTCGCCGGCGATCGATCCCGTGGGCTCTTCAACGGTGATGCGGCCGCCGCTCTGCGCGACGATGCGCGCGACGATCAGCGGCAGGCCGCGCTCGCTCAGGGCAAGACCGATCAGCGCCGCGACCGCGACGAGCAGCAGAACGAAGGCGGCCAGCGCGATCTTCAGCGCGCGGCGGCGCTTGCGCGGAGGCGCGGCGTCAGCTTCGACCATCAGAAAGCGACGCCTACCGAAAAGTGCAGCCGAACCTGGTGCGACTGCTCGCCGTACGCAAGGTCGAGCCGGAAGGGGCCGATCGGCGTGCGCACGCGCGCGCCGATGCCGTAGCCGAACGCCGGATGCGCATCCGACGTGTCGTCGAAGGCGTTGCCGGCGTCGACGAACGCGGCGATGCCCCATGCGTCGCCGATCCAGCGCGTCACCTCGGCGCTCGCGGCGTAGTAGTAGCGGACCGGCAGCACGGCGTCGCCGCTCTTCAGGCCGAGGCTTTCGAACGCGTAGCCGCGCACCGTCGTGTCACCGCCGGTGCGGAACAGCAGCACGGACGGAATGTCGGTGCGGCTGCCGGCGAACACCGCGCCGCCTTCGGCGCGCGCCGAGAACGACCATTGCGCGGAGAGTGGCTGGAAGAAGGCCGAGCGCACCACCGTGCGGCCGAAGCCCCGCGTCGATGCGCCGGGAATGCCGACACCCGCCTGCGCCAGCACGATGAACCCCTGCGTCGGCGCAGCCAGGTCGTCGACGCGGCGCCACGCGCGCTCGACGTCGACGTACAGCGCGTGCGAATCGTTGGCCGGCTGGCCGAACGGCTGCTGCCGGTCGACGAAGAACGCAGCTCCGTATTGCCATTGGTTGCGCTCGTCGAGCGAGCTCATCCGCACCCCGGCAGCCGCCGTCTGCGTGACGAGGCTGTTGATGTCCGTGCGCTCGATCCGCGTGAACACCGACGGCGACCAGCCGTTCCGCGCGGGAGGCTGCACGAAGCGCAGCGACGCGTTCTGCAGCTTCGACTCGATGCGTGCATCGACGTACATCTGCAGCGCGCGGCCGCCGACATCCACGTCGCGATAACTGACGTTGCCTCGAAACGCCGTGTCGGTGGAATAGCCGAGCCCCGCCTCGAGCTTCTTCGGCGGCGCCTCGATGACCGATACATGGATCGGCGCGTCGTCGGCCTTCGCCGGATCGGTGTCGATGGCCGCATGCACGCTCGCGAAGTAGCCGGTGCCGTTCAGGCGCCGCACGAACTGGTCGAGATCGGCGAGCGAGTAACGTTCGCCTCGGCGTTTCGACCGGTAGTTGCGAACGAGATCGTCGGTGTAGCGCGTAAGACCCTGGATCTCGAGGTCGCCGACGTGAAACACCGGGCCGCTGTCGAGCGTGACCGCCAACTCGGCCGAGCTGGTCTCGGGATCGATCGCGGCCTCGCTCGCGGCAAGCCGCGCGGCCGCGAACGCATTGGCGGCCAGCCTGTTGACGGCCTGCTCCTTGGCGTCGATCCACGCGGGCTGGCGAAACGGCGCGCCGACCGGCAGCTTCCACTCCTGCCGCACCTTCGCGATCGCTTCGGCGCCGATGTCGCCACTGGACGCAGCGCCTTCGACGACGATGCTCGCGGCCGTCACGTGCGTCTGCGTGCCGGGCGTGACGCGCATGGTCACCGTCCACGGCGTGCTCGCGCGATCGACATCGATGTCGATCGCGGCGGAAAAGAATCCCTCCGTCGCGGCCGCCTCCTTCGCCTGGTCGCGCGCCTGCCGCACGAGCGCATCGAACAGACTGCGCGTCATTTCGTCGTACGTCTGCCAGCGGATCAGGTCCACGCTGGCCGACAGCGTGTCGCGCAGCGGGTCCGGCGCCTCGATGACGACGCGATAGCGCGGCGCCTCCGCGGCGGGCGCGGAGGACGTCGGCGGGGATGCGGAAGGGGAAGCGGGTGCGGGCGCTGCTTCGCTAGCGAGCGTTGCGGCGCTCGCCATCGCGAGCGGCAGCGCCAGCAGCGCTTGCGCGCACGGCGTCCGAAGCCTTGGCCGACCGCGCGGCGTCATCCGCCTTTGCCGCCGGAGCGTATTGCTCGTCGATCGGCGCGAGGTTGTCCTCGAGCGGCAGCGGATTGCGCGTGACCCAGGTGACGCCGATGGCGGTGCGCTCCCAACGGATGCGCCGCGGCGGCTCGATCGGCGGCTGGTTCAGCGAAGTCGGGAAATTCCAATCGATCAACTCGAACGTGGTGTCGCCCCAGAGCCCGTCCGAAGCGCGCGAATAGGCGTAGTCGAGGCGCGGATCGCGCAGTGCGCAGCCGGCGAGCGCGGCCGCGCCGATGACCGCAACCAGCATGATGCCAGCAAGGCGTTGCACGGAGACCTCCCGGAAGACGAATGTTCGAAATTGCGCGCGAGCGCGATAGTTTGCTGCCCCACGCGCCTTTGGCGAGTCTAACCGGCCCGTCCCCGGGGTAGCCAGCGCGCTTCGACGCACGGCATTTATGTCGGTGGCATGATTGCAACAGACCGTTCGTCGCCTTGCATCGAACGATCGTGCGTTTTGGGCGGTTTTTTCCGTCCGAATTGGGAAGGAGGATTCAGATATCGCTGTAACCCTATCATTTTCATGTCTTTTCCGAATGTTGCGTTTTTCGTCTAAGTCGTTGTTCCGCAATCGGAAACCCGTTGACCACCGCGCAGTCGCGAACGTATAGTCGCATCGGTGGGAAAAAGTGGGGCAAAGTGGGTTCATGTGGAGATTCGTGGTCACACGGTCCCTTTGTGAGTGCTCACTTCAGGAGCGGGTGGGAGGCGGCGGGTGGCGGGCGCTAGCGGCAACGGGGGCAACGGGGACCAGTATCCGGACGGCGCAGTCGCGCGCAAGCCCCTTTTTCGGGGCGTGACCGAACTCGTCCTCGATGCCAAGGGTCGGATCGCCGTTCCCTCGCGTCACCGCGACGAACTGGTCGCAGGCGGCGACGGCCGTGTCGTCGTCACCGCCGACCATGGCGGCTGCCTGCTCATCTATCCGATGGAAACGTGGGAGCCGATCCAGGCGCAGATCATGACGCTCCCGTCGTTCGACGACCGCATCCGCAGCATCCAGCGGCTGCTGGTCGGCCACGCCGACGACGTCGAAATCGACGCGGCGGGCCGGATCCTCGTGCCGCCGGCGTTGCGGCGCTATGCGGGCCTCGAGAAGCGCGCCGTGCTCGTCGGGCAGGGGTTGAAGCTCGAGTTGTGGGACGAAGCGAAGTGGCAGGCGCAGATCGCGCAGTCGATCACGTTCCCGGGCGGGCTGCCGCCGGGACTCGAGGGCTTGAGCCTTTGACGCCCTGAATGCGAAACGCCGCCGATGGCCGCCATGTTCCCGTTCTGCTCGAAGAATCGATCGCCGCGCTCGCATTGCGCGACGGCGGCGTCTATGTCGACGGCACGTTCGGTCGCGGCGGGCATGCGCGCGCGATCCTGCGGGAACTCGGTTCGCACGGACGCCTGGTCGCAATCGACCGCGATCCGGCCGCGGAGTCCGCGGCGCAGGTCATCGACGATCGTCGCTTCATGTTCCGCCGCGCCTGGTTGTCCGAGATCACGCAGGTGCTCGACGCGCTCGGCGTTGCGCACGTCGACGGTGCGCTGCTCGATCTCGGCGTGTCGTCACCGCAACTCGACGACGCGGCGCGCGGATTCTCGTTTCGCTTCGACGCGCCGCTCGACATGCGCATGGACCCGACGCGCGGCGAAACGGCCGCCGAATTCGTCGCGCGCGCGTCGATCGGCGAGTTGACGGAGGTCATCCGCGACTATGGTGAGGAACGGTTTGCTCAATCGGTTGCAAGAGCAATTGCGAAGGCACGCGAAATCGCGCCGATCGCCACGACACGCCGACTCGCAACTGTCGTCGCGCAAGCCGTCGGCGCGCGCACGCGGGGTGATTGGCATCAGGATCCGGCCGCGCGCACGTTCCAGGCCCTTCGGATTGCGGTGAACCGCGAGTTGCACGAAGTGTCCGCCGCCCTGCCATTGCTGACCGCGCGCCTCGCCACCGGCGGGCGGCTCGCCGTCATCAGCTTCCATTCGCTCGAGGATCGCATCGTCAAGCGGTTTTTTGCGAGCGCGTCGCGTCCGTTCGGCGGCGATCCGCGCCTTCGCCGGGCGCCGATCCGCGAGGCGGCCTTGCCGCCGTCGCCGCTGCGCGTCCTCGGCCGCGCGATCAAGCCGTCCGCAGCGGAGATCGCGCGCAACCCGCGTGCGCGCAGCGCCGTGCTGCGCGTCGCCGAGCGCACGCCGCACCCGCTGCCGGCCGGCTGGCCGCACGCGTTCGAAGGGTCGCTGCGATGAAGGATACGACGCTGCAGCGACGCAGTGCGGGGTACGAGGGCAGCGTGCTCTGCATCGTGCTGCTCGCCGTGCTGGTGGGCTGCGGACTGTCGCTCGTCACGTCGCGCCACGAGGCGCGGCGCCTCACCGTGGAGCTTTCGCGCGAGCAGCAGCGTGCACGGCAGTTCGACGTCGAATACGGCCAGCTCTCGCTCGAGCAGTCGACGTGGGGCATGCCGGCGCGCGTCGAGAAGATCGCGCGCGAGACGCTGCGAATGCAGCTGCCCGCGTCGTCGCGCGTGGAGATCGTCGAGGCTGGGAGCGCAGCTCAATGAGAGCCCCCGCGCGCCGGCACGTCGCGCCACCTGCCGAATTGCCGCGCGTGCGCGCGCTGCTGCTGTTCGGCAGCGTGGGCGCGCTGTTCGTCGTGCTGCTCGGCCGCTCGCTCTACCTGCAATGGATGGAGAACGATTTCCTGCAGGGCCAGGGTGCCGCCCGGTTCTCGCGCGAGATCGAGGTGCCGGCCCACCGCGGCCGCATCGTCGATCGTTACGGCGACGCGCTCGCGATCTCCACGCCGGTCAAGTCGCTGTGGGTGTTCCGCGACAAGGTCGAGGCGTCGCCCGAGCAGTTGCGCGCGCTCGCGCGCGTGCTCGAGACGACGCCGCAGCAGCTCGCAGCACGTCTCAAGGGGGACGGCGAGTTCACGTTCGTTGCGAAGCAGCTCGCGCCTCAGACGGCGGAGCGCGCGCTGGCAATCGGGATCCAGGGCTTGAACGAGCAGAACGAATACCGCCGCTACTACCCCGGCGGCGAAGTGACCGCGCAGATCATCGGCTTCACCGGCGACAAGGACGCGGGCCAGGAAGGCGTCGAGCTCGCGCAACAGGCGTGGCTCGGCGGGATGCCGGGCAGCCGGCGCGTCATCATCAACCGCCGCGGCGACATCGTGGAGGACATCGCCGCGATCCACGCGCCGCAGGCCGGGCGCGATCTCGTGCTGTCGATCGACTCGCGGCTGCAGTACCTCGCGTTTCGCGAGCTTGCCGCCGCGGTCGAGCGCAACAAGGCGAAGGCGGGCGGGCTCGTCGTCGTCGACGCGCAAAGCGGCGAGATCCTCGCGCTCGCGAACGTCCCGTCCTACAACCCGAATCGCCGCGACAAGACGGCGCGCGAGCGGATGCGCAACCGCGCGCTCGTCGACACGTTCGAGCCGGGCTCGACGATGAAGCCGTTCACCATCGCCGCGGCGCTCGAGGCCGGCAAGGTGCGGCCCGACTCGATCATCCACACCGAAGCGGGCGAGCTCACGATCGGCAGGCAGACGATCCACGACGCGCATCGCGCGGGTCCGCTCACCGTCGAGCAGGTCATCCAGAAATCGTCGAACGTCGGTGCGGCGAAGATCGCGCTCGCGCTGCCCGCGCAGACGTTGTGGCGCATGTTCTCCGAGGCGGGGTTCGGAACCCCGCCCGCGACGGGGTTTCCCGGCGAGGTCGGCGGCCGGCTGCGCGCGCCGGCCACGTGGAAGCCCATCGAGCAGGCGACGATGAGCTACGGCCACGGGTTGTCGGTGAACCTCGTGCAACTCGCGCGCGCCTATACGGCGTTCGCGAGCGACGGCGAGGTCAAGCCGGTCGCGCTGTTCAAGACCGCCGGCGCAGTGGCCGGGCGGCCGATCATGTCGCCTGCAACCGCGCGTGCCGTGCGGCACATGCTCGAGCTCGCGACGCTCCCGGGCGGCACGGCGCCGCAGGCGCAGGTCGACGGCTACCGCGTCGCCGGCAAGACAGGCACGGCGCGCAAGATCGAAGGCCGCGAATACACGCACAAGTACGTCGCTTCGTTCGTCGGACTCGCGCCCGTGTCGAATCCGCGCCTCGTCGTGGCCGTGATGATCGACGAGCCGAGCGGCGGCCAATACTACGGCGGCAGCGTCGCCGGCCCCGTGTTCTCGAGCGTCATGGGCGCTGCGCTGCGGATGCTCGGCGCGCCGACCGATGCGCCGGTCAACAACGTCGTGCTGCCGCCGCCCGGCTCCGAGGTGGAAGAGGAAACCTGACGTGAGCAAGGCCCTGGAAGCAAGCCCACGTCTTCTGGCCGCGCAGGCCGACGCGCTCGTCGCGCGCCTCCCGCCGCTCGCCGGCATCACGTCGGACAGCCGCGACGCAGCGCAGCAGATCGCCTTCGCGGCCTACCCGGGCGCCACGCGCGACGGCCGCGCATTCATCGGCGACGCGGTCGCTCGCGGCGCGGCGGCGGTGCTGTTCGAGGCACGGGGCTTCGACTGGGATGCGGGCTGGCGCGTGCCGCACGTCGCCGTCGCCGACTTGAAAGCACGGCTCGGCTCGATCGCGGCCGCCGTCTACGGTCGCCCGTCGGAGGCGCTGTGCGTGATCGGCGTCACGGGTACCAACGGCAAGACATCCTGTTCACACTGGATCGCGCAGGCGCTGACCGCCTGCGGACGGCGCACGGCGGTGATGGGAACGCTCGGCAACGGTTTCGCCGGCGCGCTGTCGCCGTCGCCGAACACGACGCCCGATGCCTGCCGCACGCAGCAGTCGCTCGCGCAGTGGCGGCGCGAAGGCGCGCAGGCGGTGGCGATGGAAGTCTCCTCGCACGGGCTCGACCAGGGCCGTGTCAACGGCGTCGAGTTCGACGTCGCGCTGTTCACGAACCTGACGCGCGATCACCTCGACTATCACGGCACGATGGCTGCGTACGGCGAGGCGAAAGCGCGGCTTCTGCAATGGCCCGGCCTTCGCACTGCGGTGATCAACATCGGCGATCCGTTCGGGCGCGAGCTGGTGCGGCGGGCGCGCGCCGGCCGCCGCCGTTTTCTCACCTACGGCGCCGACGGCGCCGACATCGTTGCGACGCGCGTCGAAGTGAAGCCGCGCGGCATGACGATCGACGTCACGACGCCGCTGGGACGCGGGGAGCTCGAGGCGCCGGTGGCGGGCGCGTTCAACGTGCAGAACCTGCTCGGCGTGCTCGGCGTCCTGCTCGCGAGCGACATCGTGCTCGACCGCGCGCTCCGCGCGCTTGCGCACGTGACGCCGCCCGCGGGACGGATGGAGCGCTTCGGCGGCGGTGCGGACCCCGTCGTCATCGTCGACTATGCGCATTCGCCGGATGCCCTCGAGCAAGTGCTGGCCGCGCTGCGTCCCGCGCTCGCCGACGGCGGGCGTCTGATCGGCGTCTTCGGTTGCGGCGGCGACCGCGATCGCGGCAAGCGCGCGCAAATGGGTGCGGTGGCGGGCCGTCTCGCCGACCGCGTGATCGTCACGAGCGACAACCCGCGCAGCGAAGATCCGCGCGGGATTGCCGACGACATCGTCGAAGGGCTGCAGTCGCAGGCGGCGCACTGGGTGATCGAGCTCGATCGCGGGCGCGCGATCGAGCTCGCGCTCGCGCAGGCGCGCGCGAACGACATCATCGTCCTCGCGGGCAAAGGCCATGAGAACTATCAGGAAGCGAACGGCAAGCGAATCCCCTTTTCCGACGCCCGCCACGTCGCGGATGCGCTGGCGCGCAGGAGGGGTGCATGATGGATACGGCGATGGCCGCAAGCGCGGTCGGTGGATCCGTCGTCGGCGCGGCAGTGCACTTCTCCCGCGTCACGACCGATACGCGCGCCCTCGCCCCCGGCGATTTGTTCGTCGCGTTGAAAGGTGAGCGCTTCGACGGCCACGATTTCGTCGCGCACGCGCTCGCCAGCGGTGCTGCTGCCGCGCTCGTCGCGGACAGCCGTGCGGCGTCGCTCGACGGGAACCTGATCGCGGTCGCCGACCCGTTGCACTCGCTCGGGACGCTCGCCGCGTTCTGGCGCAGCCGCTTCGACATCCCGGTCGTGGTCGTCGTGGGCAGCAACGGCAAGACGACGACCAAGGAGATGATCGCCGCGATCTTTCACGCGGCCGAAGGCGAAAGCGCCGTCGCGGCCACGCCCGGCAACTTCAACAATGCGATCGGGCTGCCGCTCGCGGTGCTCTCGCTGCGCGCGTCGCATCGCCTGGCGGTGTTCGAGATCGGCATGAACCATCGCGGCGAGACCCGCGAGCTCGCGCAGGTCGCGCAGCCGACGATCGCCGTGATCACGAACGCGCAGCGCGAGCACCAGGAATTCATGCGCAGCGTCGACGAGGTTGCGGCCGAGCACGCCGACGCGATCCGCGCGCTCCCCGCCGGCGGCACGGCCGTGCTGAACGCGGACGATCCGCATGTCGCCTACTGGCGCGAGGCGGCCGCCGACACCGGCGTCGGCGTCGTCACGTTCGGCACGGAGCAACGCGCGGACGTCACGGCACGCTACGTCGCGCATCCCGACGGCGCCTCGCTCGACGTCACGACGCCTGGAGGCAACGCGCGCTTCCTGTTGCAGGTCCCCGGACGGCACATGGCCGGCAACGCGCTAGCGGCCGCGGCCGCGGCGCACGCAGCCGGACTTCCGGTGACCGCGATCACGCTCGGCCTCGAGCGGTTTCGCCCGGTTCGCGGCCGCCTGGTCACCCTGCCCGCGCGCTCGGGTGCGACGGTGATCGACGATACCTACAACGCGAATCCGGATTCGGTCCGCGCGGCGATCGACGTGCTCGCGGCGCGCGCGGCCCCGCGCTGGCTCGTGCTCGGCGACATGGGCGAGGTCGGGCAGGACGGTCCGCAGTTTCATCGCGAGATCGGCGCGCACGCGAGGACGAGCGGAATCGCGCGGCTGTTCGCGGCCGGCGAGCTCGCGCGCGAGGCGGTGAGCGCGTTCGGCGAAGGCGGCGAGCATTTCGCGAGCGTCGAGGCGCTCGCGGCGCGCGTCGCAGGCGAATCGCGCGCAGGCGTCACGATGCTCGTCAAGGGCTCGCGCTTCATGCGCATGGAACGCGTGGTGACGGCGCTGACCGGCGCGGCCGCCGGGACGGAGCGCTGATGCTGCTCTGGCTCTCCGAATGGCTGGCGAAGGACGTGCGGGCGTTCAACGTCTTCGCCTACATCTCCCTTCGCGCGGTGCTGGCGACGATGACCGCGCTCGTCATCTCGTTCCTCGTCGGGCCGCGGATGATCGCGTGGCTCGCCCGCATGCGCATCGGCCAGGCGGTGCGCGACGACGGCCCGCAGACGCATCTGATCAAGGCCGGCACGCCGACGATGGGCGGCGCGCTGATTCTCGTGTCGATCGCGGTCACGACGCTGCTCTGGGCCGATCTCGACAACCGGTTCATCTGGGTGGTGCTGCTCGTGACGCTCGGCTTCGGCGCCGTCGGCTGGGTCGACGACTGGCGCAAGGTCGTGGCGCGCAATCCGAAAGGCCTGTCCGCACGCGCGAAGCTGCTGTGGCAATCGCTGATCGCCTTCGTCGCCGCCGTCTATCTCGCCTTTTCCGTCTCGGCGCCGGACAACGCGACGTTCGCGCAGCTGCTGTTCGCATGGGCGAAGACCGGATTCAGCATCGGCCTGTCGCCGAAGGCCGACCTGATCGTGCCGTTTTTCAAGACGATCTCGTATCCGCTCGGCGTGTGGGGATTCATCGCGCTGTCGTATTTCGTGATCGTCGGCACGAGCAACGCCGTGAACCTCACCGACGGCCTGGACGGCCTCGCGATCATGCCGACGGTGATGATCGGCTCGGCGATGGGCATTTTCGCGTACGTGACGGGCAACGCGGTGTTCGCGCGCTATCTCGGCTTTCCGCACATTCCCGGGGCCGGCGAGCTCGCCGTCGTCTGCGGCGCGATCGGTGGCGCGGGCCTCGGTTTTCTCTGGTTCAACGCGTATCCGGCCGACGTGTTCATGGGCGACGTCGGCGCGCTCGCGCTCGGTGCGGCGCTCGGCGCCATCGCGATCATCGTGCGCCAGGAGATCGTGCTGTTCATCATGGGCGGCGTGTTCGTCGTCGAGACGCTTTCGGTGATGATCCAGGTCGTTTCGTTCAAGACCACCGGGCGCCGCGTGTTCCGAATGGCCCCGCTGCACCACCACTACGAGCTCAAGGGCTGGAAGGAGAACCAGGTCGTCGTGCGCTTCTGGATCATCACGATGCTGCTGGTGCTCTTCGGTCTCTCGACGCTGAAACTGCGCTGAATGAACATGCAAACTCGTTATCAGGGAATGCGCGCCGTCGTGCTGGGCCTCGGCACGACGGGGCTGTCGCTCGTCCGTCATCTCGCGCGCCACGGCGCCGACGTGCGCGTCGCCGACACGCGCGCCGATCCGCCGAACCGCGCGGCGCTCGCCGGGGAGTTTCCGCGGATCGCGCTTGCGGCCGGCCCGTTCACCGATTCGACGTTCGACGGCGCGCAGATGATCGCCATCAGCCCCGGCGTCGATCCGCGCGCCGCACCGATCCGCGCGGCCGTCGATGCAGGCGTCGAGATCGTCGGCGATATCGAACTGTTCGCGCGCGCGCTGCCGGCTGACCAGAAGGTGCTCGCGATCACCGGCACGAACGGCAAGACGACGGTCGCTTCGCTGACCGGCGCGCTCACGGCCGCCGCGGGCTTCACGACGATCGTCGCGGGCAACATCGGCAACGCCGTGCTCGAGGAGCTCGCGCGCTGCGAGGCAGGAGAGCCGTGGCCGCAGGTGTTCGTGCTGGAGCTGTCGAGCTTCCAGCTGGAGACGACTTCGAGCCTGCGGCCGGTCGCCGCCGCCGTGCTGAACGTCGCGCCCAACCATCTCGACCGCTACGCGGGCATCGCCGATTACGCCGGCGCGAAGGCGCGCATCTTCGCGCAGGCCACCGTGCAGATCCTGAACCGCGACGATCCGATCGTCCGCCTGATGCGGCGCAAGGGCCGCACCGTGCAGACGTTCGGCGCCGGCGTGCCGCTGTCCGAGGAGGAATGGGGACTGGTGCAGCGGCCGGACGGCGCGTGGCTCGCGCGCGGCGGCGAGCTCGTCATGCAGGCATCGCGTCTCGCGCTCGTCGGCCGCCACAACGCGCTGAACGCACTCGCATCGCTTGCGCTCGCGTCGTCGGTCGCGAAGATCGGCCGCCCCGTGCTCGACGCGCTCGCGCAGTTCCGCGGCCTGCCGCATCGGATGGCGCCCGTGGCCGACGCGGGCGGCGTGCTTTACATCGACGATTCCAAGGGCACGACCGTGGCGGCGACGAAGGTCGCGCTCGAGGGCATCGGCCGGCCGGCGATCCTGATCGCGGGCGGCGACGGCAAGGGCCAGAGCTTCGCGCCGCTCGCGGACAGCGTTCAGCAGGGCTGCCGTGCTGTGCTCCTGATCGGCCGCGATGCGGCGCAGATCGCGCACGCGCTCGCGGCCACGCGGGTTCGCGTGGAGCAGTTGCAGACGCTCGATCGCGCCGTCGCGCGCGCGATCGAGATCGCGCAACCGGGCGACGCCGTACTGCTGTCGCCGGCGTGCGCGAGCCTCGACCAGTTTCGCGACTACGTCGAGCGCGGCAACCGGTTTCGCGACCTGGTGAACGCGGCGCTTGCCGCGGACGTCGATGCGTAAGCGCCTCGCCGCGACGGCGACCGTCCGCAAGCCGCCGCTGCGGCCGCTCCCGCGCGAGCCGCGCGCGATGCTCGACTACGACGTGTCGCTCGCATGGTCGACGCTGCTGCTGCTCGCGCTCGGGCTGGTGATGGTGTACTCGGCGTCGATCGCGATGGCCGAAGCGTCCGCGCACACCGGCTACCGCGCCTGGTATTTCCTCGCGCGCCACGCGGCGTTTCTCGCCGTGGGCCTCGCGGCGGCGTTCGTCGCGTTCCAGGTCCCGGTCAAGGTCTGGCAGCGCGGCGCGATCTGGCTCTTCATCGGCGGCGCGCTGCTGCTCGTGCTGGTGCTGATTCCGGGCATCGGCAAGTCGGTCAACGGGTCGAAGCGCTGGCTGTCGCTGCTCGTCGTCAACATCCAGCCGTCCGAGTTCATGAAGCTTGCCGTGATCCTCTATGCGGCGAGCTACGCCGTGCGCAAGGCCGCGTTCCTGCACGCGGAGCAGCCGCTGCGCCAGACGCTGCTGCGCGGCTTCGCGCCGCTGTCGGTGGTGATGGTGCTGATCGGCGGGCTGCTGCTGCTCGAGCCCGACTTCGGCGCATTCGTCGTGATCCTCGCGATCGCGTTCGGGATCCTGTTCATCGGCGGCCTCGACTGGCGGCTGTTTCTCGGTCTCGCGCTGCTGCTGCCCGTGGCGCTGGCCGCGATCCTGATCGCCGCGCCGTACCGCGTGCAGCGCCTGACGAACTTCATGGATCCGTGGGCCGACCCGCTGCACAAGGGGTATCAGCTGTCGCATTCGCTGATCGCGTTCGGCCGCGGCGAATGGCTCGGCGTGGGACTCGGCTCGAGCGTCGAGAAGCTGCTCTACCTGCCGGAGGCGCACACCGATTTCCTGCTCGCCGTCATCGCGGAAGAGCTTGGTTTCGTCGGCGTCGCCGCCGTGATCGCATTGTTCGCGTGGGTGCTGTTTCGCGCGTATGCGATCGGCCGCCAGGCCGCTCGCCTGTCGCGGCCGTTCGCGGCGCTGGTCGCGCAGGGCATCGGCGTGTGGATCGGCGTGCAGGCGTTCATCAACATGGGCGTCAACATGGGCGTCCTGCCCACGAAGGGGCTCACGCTGCCGCTGCTCTCGTTCGGCGGCAGCGGCATCGTCGTCAACTGCATCGCGATTGCCGTGCTCCTGCGCATCGACTACGAGAACCGCCGGCTGTTGAGGGGATTTACTGAATGAGTGCGACGGTGATGATCACCACCGGCGGCACCGGCGGCCACGTGTTCCCGGGTCTCGCCGTCGCGGCGAAGCTCGTCGCGCGCGGTTGCCGCGTGTTCTGGCTCGGCACGCGCGAGGGCATGGAAGCGCGGCTCGTGCCGGAGCATGGCGTCGAGTTCGAGAGCGTGTCGTTTCGCGGCCTTCGCGGCAAGGGGCTGCGCACGCTGCTGTTCGGTCCGTACGCGCTCGCCGCGGCGTGCTTCCAGAGCCTGCGCATCATCAGGCGCCGCCGCCCGAACGTCGTGCTCGGCTTCGGGGGCTTCGCGTCGTTTCCCGGTGCGCTGATGGGTGTCGCGAGCGGCAGGCCGCTCGTTGTGCACGACGCGAACGCCGTCGCCGGACTTGCGAACCGGATCCTCGCGCACGGCGCCGACCGGATCCTGCTCGGGTTCCCCGGTGCGCTGCGCGGCGCGCCGGCGAAGCGCACCGCCTGGGTCGGCAATCCGTTGCGCGACGACATCGTCGCCGTCGATCCGCCGCAGACGCGATTCGAGGGTCGCGAGGGGCCGCTGCGCCTGCTCGTCGTCGGCGGCAGCCTGGGCGCGGCGGCGCTGAACGAAGCGGTTCCCGACGCGCTCGCCCGCTTGCCGCAATCGCAGCGCCCGCTCACCGTGCACCAGGCCGGCGAACGACACATCGACGCGTTGCGCGCGCGCTACGCCGATGCGGGCGTGACGGCCGAATGCGTGCCGTTCATAGCCGACATGGCGGCACGCTATGCGTGGGCCGACATCGTCGTGTGCCGCGGCGGCGCGCTCACCGTGGCCGAGCTCGCAGCCGTCGGCCTCGGCGCGATCATCGTGCCGCTGCCCGGTGCGATCGCCGACGAGCAGACGGCGAATGCGCGGTTCCTGCTCGACGCCGGCGCCGCGATCGTGCTGGCGCAATTCGAGCTGACGGGTCCCGATGCGCCGCTCGCCGGCATTCTCGGCGCGTTGACGCGAGGTGACGCGCGGACGATGGCGATCGCGGCCTATCAAGTCGGCAAGCGCGATGCCGCCGAGCGTGTCGCCGACGCGTGCATCGCGCTCGCCACACCCACATGAAGCACAAGGTCAAGCACGTGCACTTCGTGGGCATTGGCGGCGCCGGGATGAGCGGCATCGCCGAGGTGCTCGCGACGCTGCGCTATCGCGTCTCCGGATCCGATCTCGCCGAGACGCCGGTCACGCGCAGGCTGCGCGGCCTGGGCGTCCACGTCGCGATCGGCCACGACGCCGCCAACGCGAGTGGCGCGGACGCGGTGGTCGTCTCGACCGCGGTGGCGCCGGACAACCCCGAAGTGCTGGCCGCGCGCGCGCGCGGCGTTCCGATCGTGCCGCGCGCGCTGATGCTCGCCGAGCTGATGCGCCTGAAGCAGGGGATCGCGGTCGCCGGCACGCACGGCAAGACGACGACGACCAGCCTGATCGCGTCGGTGCTCGCCGAGGGAGGGCTCGACCCCACGTTCGTCATCGGCGGCCGGCTGCTTGCCGCCGACACGCATGCGCGCCTCGGGCACGGCGACTTCCTCGTCGCCGAGGCCGACGAGTCGGACGCGTCGTTCCTGTACCTGACGCCCGTGCTCGCGGTCGTGACGAACATCGACGCCGATCACATGGAAACGTACGGCGGCGACTTCGCACGCCTCACGCGCACGTTCGTCGACTTCGTCCAGCGTCTTCCGTTCTACGGCGTGGCCGTTCTGTGCGTCGACGACTCGCACGTGCGCGCGATCCTGCCCGATGTCGCCAAGGCCGTCGTCACGTACGGACTCGCCGGCGACGCCGAGTTGCGGGCGACCGGCGTCACCAACGCCGGCGGCCGCATGCGCTTTGTCGCCCAAGGCCAGGGCACCACGCTGCCGGTCGAGCTCGCGCTCGCCGGCGTGCACAACGTGCAGAACGCGCTCGCAGCCATTGCGGTCGGGCGCGAAGTCGGCGTCGCCGACGCTGCGATCGCGCGCGCGCTCGCCGAATTCAAGGGTGTCGGCCGCCGTTTCCAGCGCCACGGCGACGTGCCGCTCGCGAGCGGCGGCGCGTTCACGCTGATCGACGACTACGGGCACCACCCGGTGGAAATGGCGGCGACGCTCGCGGCGGCGCGCGAAAGCTTTCCCGGTCGCCGCATCGTGCTCGCGTTCCAGCCGCATCGCTTTACGCGCACGCGCGACCTGTTCGAGGATTTCGTGCGCGTGCTGTCGACGGCCGACGCCGTCCTGCTCGCGGATGTCTATCCGGCGGGCGAAGCGCCGATCGTCGCGGCGGACGGGCGCGCGCTCGCGCGCGCGGTGCGCGTCGCCGGGCGCGTCGAGCCGGTGTTCGTCGAGACGGTGGCCGGCATGGCGCCGGCGATCCGCGACATCGCGCGCGATGGCGACGTCGTCGTCACGATGGGCGCCGGCTCGATCGGCACGGTTCCCGCACAGCTCGCAGGCGCCGCATGATGATGCACGAGCCGCTCGCCTTCCGCGCGCTGCGCGGCACGCTCGCCCGCAACGCGCCGCTCGCGCGGCATACGAGCTGGCGCGCGGGCGGCCCGGCCGATCTGCTGTACGCGCCGGCCGATCGCGACGATCTCGCGCAGTTCCTCCGGGGCCTGCCGGCCGCAACGCCGGTCACCGTCCTCGGCCTCGGCAGCAACGTGCTGATCCGCGACGGTGGCATTCGCGGCGCGGTCGTGCTCATGCACAACCCTGGCGGCGCGCTCGCCGTTGCCGACGGATTCGTGTACGCGGACGCCGGTGTCGCGTGCCCGAAGCTTGCGCGCTTCGCCGCGATGCACGGCTGCGCCGAGGCGGAGTTCCTGGCCGGCATTCCCGGGACCGTCGGCGGCGCGCTCGCGATGAACGCAGGGTGCTATGGCGGCGAGACGTGGGCGCACGTCGCGCGCGTCGAGATGCTCGGCCGCGACGGGACGTTCGCCGTTCGCACGCCCGCCGATTTCGCGATCGGTTACCGCAGCGTGGCGACGCGTGACGGCGCTCCGCTCGACGCCCTGTTTACCGCCGCCTGGTTCCGGTTTCCTGTCGGTGACGCGGCGAAGGCGCGGGCGCGGATCAAGGCGCTGCTCGCGCAGCGCATCGCCACGCAGCCGCTCGCGCTGCCGAACGCGGGCAGCGTGTTCCGCAATCCGCCGGGCGACCACGCCGCGCGCCTGATCGAGTCCTGCGGGCTCAAGGGATATCGGATCGGCGGTGCGCGCGTCTCGGAGCGGCACGCGAACTTCATCGTCAACGCGGAGCGGCGCGCGAGCGCGGCGGACATCGAGGCCTTGATCGCGCACGTGCGCGCGACGGTGGAATCGGCAACCGGCGTCACGCTCGAACCGGAAGTGCGGATCCTGGGCGAGCGCGCGAGTGGCGTGCGCGACGCGGGGAGCGAATGATGGCGACGACCGGCACGGCGAAGACCGATGATTTCGGCAAGGTGGCCGTGCTGCTCGGCGGGCCGTCGGCTGAGCGCGAGATTTCGCTGTTGTCGGGCAATGCGGTGCTGAAGGCGCTGCGCGAGCAGGGCGTCGATGCGCATCCGTTCGATCCCGCGGAGCGCAACCTGCTCGAGCTCGCGCAGGAAGGCTTCGCCCGCGTGTTCATCGCGCTGCACGGCCGCTTCGGCGAGGACGGCACCGTGCAGGGCGCGCTGGAAACGCTGCGCATTCCGTACACCGGCAGCGGCGTCATGGCGTCGGCGCTGGCGATGGACAAGTGGCGCACGAAGCTCGTCTGGCTCGCGAGCGGGATTCCGACGCCGCGCTATCGCGTCGTCGATGCGAGCACCGACTGGATGAAGCTCGTCGCGGAGCTCGGTTTGCCGCTGATCGTGAAGCCGGCGCGCGAAGGCTCGACGATAGGCATCAGCAAGGTGACCACGGTCGACCACGGCGAGATGTGGCTCGCCTACGAGGTCGCTGCGCGGCACGACAAGCTGGTGCTCGTCGAGGAATTCGTGAGCGGCATGGAATTGACGGCGTCGATCGTCAACGGAGTTGCGCTGCCGCTGATCCGCATCGACGCGCCGCAGGGCAACTACGACTACCACAACAAGTACTTCTCGGACGAGACGAAATACTTCTGCCCGAGCGGCATTCCCGAAGCGAAAGAGCGCGAGATCCGGGCGCAGGCGCTCGCGGCGTTCGACGTCGTCGGAGGCGCGGGCTGGGGCCGCCTCGACCTGATCCTGCGCGGCGACGGCACGTTCTCATTCCTGGAAGTCAACACGTCGCCCGGCATGACGGGACACAGCCTCGTGCCGATGGCCGCGAAGCAGGCGGGCACGTCCTTCGCCGAGCTCTGCGTGGAAATTTTGCGAGGCGCGCATGTGGGATGACGCGCGCCAGCTGAACGCGATCGCCGTGACGCTCGGCGTCATCGCGATCGCGTTCCTGTCCTGGGCGCTCGTCGGCTGGGTGACGCGGCTGCCCGCGTTCGCGTTTCGCGAGGTCGTCGTGACGACGCCGCTCGTGCGCGCGAGCGGTGCGCATCTCGAAGCGGTTGTTCGCGGCGAGCTCCGCGGCACGTTCTTCACGATGGATCTGGACGCGGCGCGCGCGTCGCTCGCCCGCGTGCCCTGGGTGCGGGTGGTGGCGCTGCGCCGGCAATGGCCGCGCCGGCTCGAGATCGAGGTGTCCGAGCACGAGCCGCTCGCGCGCTGGAACGACGGCGCGCTGGTCGACACGCGCGGCGAGGTGTTCGTCGCGACGTTCGGCGGGGAACTCCCGCAATTCACAGGTCCCGAAGGGCAGGCGCCGCTGATGGCGCAGCGCTACCGCGAGTGGCGCGCGCTGCTTGCGCCACTTTCGCTCGAGCTCACCGGCGTCGCGCTGTCCGCGCGCGGCGGCTGGCAGCTCGCGGCTGCGGATGCCCGCGGCACGCTCAGGCTCGACATCGGCCGCGACGACATCGCCGGCAGGCTCGCGCGCTTCGTCGCGGTCTATGGGCGGACCATCGGCGTGCTGGCGCGTGCGGGCACGCAGGTCGATCGTGTCGATCTGCGCTATCGCAACGGCTTTGCCGCGCGGATGCCGGGATTCCGTGAAAAAACAACGCGCAAGGCGTCTTGAGGGAGACAGGGGAAACGTGAAGGAAAACGACAATCTGATCGTCGGACTCGACATCGGAACTTCGAAGATCGTCGCGATCGTGGCCGAGGTACTGCCCGACAGCGGCCTCAACGTCATCGGCCTCGGGACGCAGCCGTCGCGCGGACTCAAGAAAGGCGTCGTCGTCAACATCGAGGCGACGATGGGCTCGATCCAGCGCGTGCTCGAAGAGGCCGAGCTGATGGCCGACTGCCGCATCAGCGAGGTCTATACGGGCGTCGCGGGAAGCCACATCCGCAGCCTCAACTCGAGCGGCATGGTGGCGATCAAGGAGAAGGAAGTCACACAGGCCGACATCGACCGCGTCGTCGAAACGGCCAAGGCGATCGCGATTCCGAACGACCAGCAGGTGCTGCACATCCTGCCGCAGGAATTCATCATCGACGGGCAGGAAGACGTGCGCGAGCCGCTCGGCATGAGCGGCGTGCGGCTCGAGGTGAAGGTGCATATCGTCACCGGCGCCGTGTCGGCCGTCGAGAACGTGACGAAGTGCGTGCGGCGCTGCGGCCTCGAGGTGCGCGACGTGATGCTGCAGCCGCTCGCGTCCGCGAAAGCCGTGCTGAACGACGACGAGAAGGATCTCGGCGTCTGCCTGATGGACATCGGCGGCGGTACGACCGACATCGCGGTGTTCGTGGGCGGCGCCATCCGGCACACGGCGGTGATCCCGATCGCCGGCGACCAGGTGACGAACGACATCGCGATGACGCTGCGCACGCCAACGAAGGAAGCCGAAGAGCTGAAGCTCCGCCACGGCTGCGCGCTGCGGCAGCTCGCCAATCCCAACGAGATCATCGAGGTCCCCGGCGTCGGCGAGCGTGCGCCGCGGAAGCTGTCGCGGCCGATGCTCGCCGAGGTGATCGAGCCGCGGATCGAGGAGCTGTACTCGCTCGTGCAGCAGGAGCTGCGGCGGTCGGGCTTCGAGGAGCTCCTGTCGTCGGGGATCGTGATCACCGGCGGCTCGGCGCTGCTGCAGGGCATGACCGAGCTCGGTGAGGAACTGTTTCACCTGCCGGTGCGCGTGGGCGTGCCGACGTACGTGGGCGGCCTTGCAGAGGTCGTGCGCACGCCGCGCTACGCGACGGCTGTCGGGCTGCTGCTCGAGGGGCGCGAGCAGTTTCTGCGCGGGCAGGCGGCGCGTGCGCAGGTGGCGGGCATCGGCGGCATCGCCGAGCGGATGCGGCAGTGGTTCAGCGCGAATTTTTGAAAGGCGGGCGAGGGTTCAGGAGTTGGGGGCGAGATCGAGGATCGAGGATCGAACAAGGGCGAGCGATGAGGGAAATTGATTACAGGGGAAACGCAGCAAGGGCGAAGCGTCAGGAATCGGCGGTCAGTTCTGTCTTATGACCTCAAGACTTCTGATTCCTGATGCCTGACACAAACCGACAAACCGAATCCTGACAGGAGAAGGAGCACCATCATGTTTGAAATCATCGACGATGCGCCGGAAGAAGGCGCGGTCATCAAGGTCATCGGCGTGGGCGGCTGCGGCGGCAACGCCGTCGAGCACATGATCGCGCGCGGTTTGTCCGGCGTGGATTTCATCTGCGCCAACACCGACGCGCAGGCGCTCAAGCGTTCGACCGCGCGCACGCAGCTGCAGCTCGGCTCGACGCTCACACGCGGGCTCGGTGCAGGTGCGCGGCCCGAGATCGGACGCGACGCGGCGATGGAGGATCGCGACCGCATCGGCGGCATGATCGACGGCGCCGACATGCTGTTCATCACCGCCGGCATGGGCGGCGGCACGGGCACCGGCGCGGCACCCGTCATCGCCGACATCGCGAAGAGCCTCGGCATCCTGACGGTGGCCGTGGTGACGCGACCATTCAAGTTCGAAGGCAAGCGGCAGCGCGTCGCGAGCGCGGGCATCGAGGAGCTGACGAAGAAGGTCGACTCGCTGATCGTCATTCCGAACGACAAGCTGATGGACGTGCTCGGCGAGGACGTCTCGGTTCTCGACGCCTATGCGGCGGCGAACGACGTCCTGCACGGCGCCGTCTCGGGCATCGCCGAGGTGATCAACAATCCGGGCCTCGTCAATGTCGACTTCGCCGACGTGCGCACGGTGATGAGCGAGGTCGGCATGGCGATGATGGGCTCGTCGACCGCGGCCGACAGCGACCGCGCGCGCGTCGCGGCGCAGCAGGCCGTCAAGAGCCCGCTGCTCGAGGACGTCAATCTCGCCGGCGCGCGCGGTGTGCTGGTGAACATCACCGCATCGGCGAATCTCAAGATGAAGGAGTATCACGAGGTGATGAACACGATCAAGGAATTCACCGCGGAGGACGCGATGGTGATCGTGGGCACGGTGATCGACGACGCGATGGAGGATCGGCTGCGCGTGACGATGATCGCGACGGGCCTCGGCGGCGCGGTCGTGGCGACGCGCCGGCCACCGAAGCTCGAGGTGCTCGAAACGGTCGTCGAGCGCACGGGCACCGACAACGTCGGCCGTGTCGAGACGATCGACTACGAGAAGCTCGACCAGCCGGCGGTCGCGCGCCGGCGGCATACCGCCAGCATCGCGGCGCCGGCATTCGATCCGTCGGACATCCCGGCCTTCCTGCGCAAGCAGGCGGACTGACGGAGATGCGGCAACCTGCTCGCTCGTGGTCGCGTCTTCTGGACGCGGGCGGGCGGGGTGCCGCGCGATGCTAAGATGATCGGCCGACTGCGCAGTCGATCCACCGCCCGGGCGGCCTCGACGCGCCATCCCGTCTCCCATGCCATGTTGCGGCAGCGAACGCTGAAGGAATCGATTCGCACGACGGGCGTCGGCCTGCACACCGGCGCCCGCGTCGAACTGACGCTGCGACCCGCGCCGGTCGACAGCGGGATCGTGTTTCATCGCGTCGATCTCGCGTCGCCGGTGAGCATTCCGGCGCAGGCTGCCAACGTCGGCGACACGCGGCTCTCGTCGACGCTCACCCGCGATGGAACGTCGATCTCGACCGTCGAGCACCTGATGTCGGCGCTCGCGGGCGTGGGCATCGACAACCTGCACGTCGACGTCGCGGGGCCCGAATTGCCGATCATGGACGGCAGCGCCGGTCCGTTCGTGTTCCTGCTGCAGTCGGCAGGCGTCGTGGAGCAGGAGGCGCCGAAGCGCTATCTGCGCGTACGCGGGCCGGTCGAGATCCGCGACGGCGACAAGTGGGCGCGCTTCGATCCGTTCGGCGGCTTCAAGCTCGACTTCACGATCGACTTTCCACACCCGGTGTTCGGCACCGAGAACCGCCACGTCGTCGTCGACTTCGCCGAGCATTCGTACGTGAAGGAGGTGGCGCGCGCCCGCACGTTCGGCTTCATGCAGGACGTCGAGGCGATGCGCGAGGCCGGTCTCGCGCTGGGCGGCAGCCTGCAGAACGCGATCGTGCTCGACGAAACGCGCGTGCTGAACAGCGAAGGCCTGCGCTACGACAACGAGTTCGTCAAGCACAAGGTGCTGGACGCGATCGGCGACCTGTACCTGCTCGGGCGGCCGCTGATCGGCCAGTACACGGCGTTCAAGCCGGGGCATGCCCTGAACAACGCGCTCGCCCGCGCGCTGCTCGCGCGCACAGATGCCTGGGAGCTCGTGGCGTTCGACACCGACGAAGAGGTGCCGTCGGCGTTCCAGGACTGGGCGGTCCTCGGCGCAGGCTAGGGCCCGGGCCCCCTGGTGCGAGCAGGCCCTAGTTGATTCTTGTCCGGTTGCTGCTGTTTCTGTCGCTCGCGGCGATCGGCGTCGCGCTGCTGTTGTGGCTCTTCACGCGCGACCGGCGCTACCTCCGGTTCATCGGTCTCACGCTCAAGTTCACGCTGCTCGTGCTGCTCGCGATCCTGGTGTGGTTCGCGGCGGAGCGGCTGCTGGCGCCGGTGCTCGGCCCGCTCCTGTAGAAAAGTAGGTTCAAAGACGACTTTATCCGGGACGTCCCTCGGGCGTCAGGGAAAGGTCGTCTCTGACCCTACTTTGCGCTCGGACGTCAGGGACAACTCATCTCTGACTCCGCTATGCTAAAGTCATAAAATGCCGCCTAGCGTCCGCGCGCACGGCGTGACCAGCGGGCGATCGCAGCCTTGAGCGGGCCGTCGGGCAATCGGTCCGCCAGCGCGAACAGTGGTGCGGCTTGCCGGCTATCCCATCGATGTTGCGACGTCTTGTCGCGGGTATCCGGAATGGTGCCAACTTGCACCCGCACCCGTATTTCATCAAAGTCCCTGCCGTCGCGCGCAAGCGATCGCCGTAGATCGGGTGCGCGCTGCCGCAGCGCTGCCGCAATGGCGCCGCTCCCCGCAGCGAGTTCGAGCACGCCGTCGCGGGAACCGGTCACCCGGATCCGCTCGGCGATCGGGCGCGGCAGATGCTTGCGTACGAGCAGGGTGAGTTCCGCTTCGCGCCGGTGCCTCTCAGCCCAGCCGGCGAGTTCCGGTTCCGACTGCAGGACGCCGGCCAGCGTTCGATGGTTCGGCGATCGGTTCACGGTCGGTACGCACGACGGAGGGGCTTCCATTGAACATCATCCTGCTCACCGGCGCCAACGCGCGCGCCCGCAGGATCACCGGCGGAGACGCACCCGCAGTATGGTAAAATGATCGAGATCGACGATGGCGACGGCCTTATCACGCGCTATGCGCATGCATCGAAGCTGAACGTCAGGGCAGGCGACCTGGTCGTACGCGGGCAGCGCATCGCCACCGTGGGCACCCACGGGACGCTCGACCGGTCCGCATCTGCATTTCGAAGTGCGGCAAAACGGCATGCCGAAGAACCCGGCGCGATTCCTGCAAGCGGCGGGCTGACTGCGGCTTGGCGGGGTTAGCCGATCGTTAAGGGGTGAGGCGGTCCTCACCCCTTGCTTTTTGCAGGGTCCGCGCCAAGCTTGTAGCCGCACTTCCCGCCTGAACGCCGCTTCCATCTTCACCCGATGATCAACATCCTCACACGCATGTTCGGCAGCCGCAACGAGCGGCTGCTGAAGCAGTACGCGCAGCAGGTGCGCGCGATCAACGCGCTCGAGCCGGCCACCGCCGCGCTCACCGACGCGGCGCTGCGCGAAAAGACCGCCGAGCTGAAGGCACGCGTCGCCGGCGGCGCGACGCTCGACGACGTGCTGGCGGAAGCGTTCGCCGTGGTCCGCGAAGCGGGCAAGCGCACGCTCGCGATGCGTCACTTCGACGTCCAGCTCATGGGGGGCATTGCGCTGCACAACGGCAAGATCGCGGAAATGCGGACCGGCGAAGGCAAGACGCTCGTCGCCACGCTGCCCGCTTACCTGAACGCGCTCGCGGGCAAGGGCGTCCACATCGTCACGGTCAACGACTACCTCGCGCAGCGCGACGCCGACTGGATGGGACGAATCTACCGCTTTCTCGGCCTCACCGTCGGCGTCAACCTTTCGCAGATGCCGCATGACGACAAGCAGGCCGCGTACGCCGCCGACATCACGTACGGCACGAACAACGAGTTCGGCTTCGACTACCTGCGCGACAACATGGTGTTCGCGACGTCCGAGCGCGTGCAGCGCGGACTGTCGTACGCGATCGTCGACGAGGTCGACTCGATCCTGATCGACGAGGCGCGCACGCCTCTCATCATCTCCGGCCAGTCGGACGACAACATCGACACGTATTACCGGCTGAACGAGCTGCCGCCGAAGCTCACGCGGCAGGAGGAGGAGAAAGGCCCCGGCGATTACTGGGTCGACGAGAAGGCGCACCAGGTCCTGCTCTCGGAGGCCGGACACGAGAAGGTCGAGGCGCTGCTCGCGCAGGCAGGGCTGACGCCCCCCGGGTCGAGCCTCTACGACGCGCACAACATCTCGCTCGTGCATCACCTGTACGCCGCATTGCGGGCGCACGCGCTGTTCCATCGCGACCAGCAGTACGTCGTGCAGAACGGCGAAGTGATCATCGTCGACGAGTTCACCGGCCGGCTGATGAGCGGGCGGCGCTGGTCCGATGGCCTGCACCAGGCCGTCGAGGCCAAGGAAGGCGTGCCGATCCAGCGCGAGAACCAGACGCTCGCGTCGATCACGTTCCAGAATTACTTCCGCATGTACGGCAAGCTCGCCGGCATGACGGGCACCGCGGACACCGAGGCGTTCGAGTTCCAGCAGATCTATCACCTGGAAACGATGGTGATTCCGACGCACCAGCCGATGGTTCGCAAGGACGAGAACGACCTCGTCTTCCGCACGCTCGCCGAGAAGGTCAGCGCGATCGTGGCCGACATCAAGGACTGCCACCAGCGCGGCCAGCCGGTGCTCGTCGGCACGACGTCGATCGAGAACTCCGAGATGCTGTCGATGCATCTCGACAAGGAACGGCTGCCGCACCAGGTGCTGAACGCGAAGCAGCACGCGCGCGAGGCCGAGATCGTCGCGCAGGCCGGCAAGGCCGGGGTCATCACCATCGCCACGAACATGGCGGGCCGCGGCACGGACATCGTGCTCGGCGGCACCGTCGAGCCGCAGATCCTCGCGTTGCGGGAGGACGTGACGCTCGACCCCGCGGACAAGGAGCGCCAGATCGCGTCGACGCGCTCGGAATGGCAGGCCCGGCACGACGCCGTGATCAAGGCGGGCGGCCTGCACATCGTCGGCACCGAGCGCCACGAGTCGCGCCGCATCGACAACCAGTTGCGCGGCCGCGCCGGCCGCCAGGGCGATCCCGGATCGTCGCGGTTCTACCTGTCGCTCGAGGATCCGCTGCTGCGGATCTTCGGCGGCGAGCGGCTCTCCGGCATCATGCAGCGGCTCAAGATGCCGGAAGGCGAGCCGATCGAGCACTCGATCGTCAACCGCTCGATCGCCAAGGCGCAAAACCGCGTCGAGTCGCGCAACTTCGACATCCGCAAGCAGCTGCTCGAATACGACGACGTCGCGAACGACCAGCGGCGCGTGATCTATCAGCAGCGGAACGAATTGCTCGAAGGCGAGGATGTGGCCGAGACGATCGGCAACATGATCCGCGGGGAAGTCGACTCGACGTTCAAGCGATACATTCCACCCGAGTCGGTCGAGGAGCAGTGGGACGTGCCGGGCCTCGAGGCTTCGCTGGCGGCGGACTATCAGCTGACGGCGCCCGTCGGCGAGTGGCTGAAGACAGAACCCGAGCTCGACGACACGGCGCTGCGCGAGCGCATCGAGAAAGTCGCGCACGAGGCGTGGAAAGGCAAGGAAGCGCAGGTCGGCACCGAGCTTCTGCGCCAGTTCGAGCGCAGCCTCATGCTGCAGACGCTCGACCATCACTGGCGCGATCACCTGTCGTCGCTCGATCACCTGCGCCAGGGCATCCATTTGCGCGGCTATGCGCAGAAGAATCCGAAGCAGGAGTACAAGCGCGAGGCGTTCGAGCTCTTCTCCGACATGCTCGATCGCATCAAGCAGGACGTCGTGCGCGTCGTGCTGACGGTCCAGGTCCGCTCGCAGGAGGACGTGCAGGCGGTCGAGCCGGAGCCTGCCGTCAGCAACGTGCAGTACCAGCACGCCGACTACGAGCAGGCGCTCGCGAGCAATGGCGACGGCGGCGACACCGCGGTCGCGGTCGCGCCGCCGTTCGTGCGGGCGGGACAGAAGGTCGGGCGCAACGATCCATGTCCGTGCGGATCGGGCAAGAAATATAAGCATTGCCACGGGCGGCTGGGGTAAAGCTGCTGCGCGGGCCGATTACTTCGTTGTTGAGCGAACGCCGCTTGCGCTTAACACTCGTTCCACTCGCGTTAGCGTTCGCCGAGATGAAGCCACCCTCGCTCGGCGCTCGCTGTACGTTCGTGTACTATCTCGCGCCTCGCTGCGGGCCGCCTCGTACTCGGCCCGCTCGCAACGCTTTCCCCTCAGCCGACGGCATCCTGCTCGCTCGCTAACGAGACCTATGCCCGTCAACTACACGCCGCCGACCGCTGATTCGCTGCTGCCGGTTCCGGGCATTTCGCTCGGTACCGCGGCGGCGCGCATCAAGGCGTGGGACCGCGACGACGTGCTGTTCGTCGTTGCCGAGCCGGGAACGGTCGCGGGCGGCGTGTTCACGCAAAATCGCTTCTGCGCCGCGCCGGTGACCGTTTGCCGCAGCCACCTGGCGGCGCAGCGCGAGCGCGACATCGGCTTTCGCGCACTCGTCGTCAACGCCGGGAACGCCAATGCCGGCACCGGTGACGCCGGGCTGATCGCCACGCGCGCCACGTGCGTGAAAGCCGCGCAGCTTCTCGATTGCGCGCCGGAGGAAATCCTGTCTTGTTCAACCGGCGTCATCATGGAGCCGCTCCCGCTCGACCGGCTCGTGGAGGGGCTGCCACGCGCGCAGGGCGTCGCCCGCCCGGATGGCTGGCTCGCCGCCGCCCGCGCGATCATGACCACCGACACGATGCCGAAAGGCGCCTCGCGGCGCGTTCGCGTCGACGGCGCCGACGTGACGGTGACCGGCATCGCCAAGGGCGCGGGCATGATCCATCCGCAGATGGCGACGATGCTCGCGTTCATGGCGACCGACGCGCCGATCGCCGCGCCGCTGCTCGATCGCCTCGCGCGCGAGATCGCCGACATCTCGTTCAACGGCGCCACCGTCGACGGCGACACGTCGACGAACGACAGCTTCGTGATCGCCGCCACGGGCAAGGCCGCGCTGGCGCCGATTCGCGATGACGCCGATGCGCGGCTTGCGTCCGTCCGCGTCGCGCTGGAGGCGGTGGCCGTCGATCTCGCGCAGGCGATCGTGCGCGACGGCGAAGGCGCGACCAAGTTCATCGCCATTCGCGTCGAGAGCGGCCGCGACGCCGCCGAATGCCGCCGCATCGCGTTCGCGATCGCGCATTCGCCGCTCGTGAAGACGGCGTTCTTCGCGTCCGATCCGAATCTCGGCCGCATCGTCTGCGCGATCGGCAACGCCGCCGAGCCCGACCTCGATCCGGCGAGGGTATCCTTCTGGCTCGACGACGTGCAGGTCGTCGACCGCGGCGGCCGAGCGGCGACGTATACGGAAGAGCAGGGGCAGCGCGTGATGAAGCAGGCGGAGATCGGGGTCCGCGTCGATCTGGGCCGCGGCGTCGCGCGCGCGACGGTGTGGACCTGCGACCTGTCGCACGAGTACGTGTCCATCAACGCCGACTACCGCTCCTGATCGGCGGGCATAAAGCTACTGCACCGATTGCACCGAATGGACGCGGAGCTCAAGACGCTGATCGCGCGCGCCGAGTCGGTGCTTGCGCGCGTCGAGGCGCTGTTTCCGCCCGTCGAGCCGGACCCCGACTGGAAGAAGGTCACCGCGGCGCGCTGGCGCAAGCGCGGCGGACGTGGCTATCTCCAGGGCGTTCGCCATCCGCACGCGATCGCACTGTCCGACCTGGTCGCGATCGACGCGCAGAAGCAGGCGATCGATCGCAACACGCGCCAGTTCGTCGCCGGACTGCCCGCGAACAACGTGCTGCTGACAGGATCGCGCGGCACCGGGAAGTCGTCGCTCGTCAAGGCGATGCTCGCGCGCTACCACGGCAAGGGACTGCGCCTGATCGAGGTGGACAAGGCGGATCTGACCGACCTGCCGGACATCGCGGACCGCATCGCCGCGCTGCCGTTTCGCTTCGTCGTTTTCTGCGACGACCTGACGTTCGACGCCGGCGAGGCCGGCTACAAGGCGCTCAAGGTGATGCTCGACGGATCGATCGCGGGCGCTGCCGGCAACGTCGTCATCTACGCGACGTCGAATCGCCGCCACCTGCTGCCCGAATACTTCGCCGAGAACCTCGAGACGAAGCACGTCGGCGAGGAGGTGCATCCCGGCGAATCGGTCGAGGAAAAGATCTCGCTGTCCGAGCGATTCGGGCTGTGGATCACGTTCTATCCGTTCGCGCAGGACGATTACCTGGCGGCCGTCGAGCGCTGGCTCGCGCACTTTCGCGTCGAGAAACCGCGCTCCGCGCGCGAGGCGGAAGAGCGCACGCGCGAGGCGCTGCAGTTCGCGCTCCAGCGCGGCTCGCGCAGCGGCCGTGTCGCGTGGCAGTTCGCGCGCCATTGGGCCGGCGGGCTCGGGCTCGCGCGCGCGAAGTCGTGAGGCCTTGATAAGCGCCGTTGTCCGAGTCGCCGCCGCGGTGATCCTGCGTGCCGACGGCGCCGTGCTGCTGGCGCAGCGCCCGCCCGGCAAGCCCTACGCCGGATACTGGGAATTCCCCGGCGGCAAGCTCGAGCCCGGAGAGACGCCGGCGCACGCGCTCGCGCGCGAACTGCACGAGGAGCTCGGCATCACCGTCGTGCGCGCGGCGCCGTGGCTCGTGCAGGAATTCGTGTACCCGCACGCGCACGTCGAGCTCAACTTCTTCCGCGTGTTCGCATTCGACGGCGAGCCCGCGAGCCACGACGGACAGGCTTTCGCGTGGCAGGATCCGCATGCGATCGACGTCGCGCCGCTGCTGCCCGCGAACACGCGCGTGCTCTCGGCGCTCACGCTTCCCGCCGTCTACGCGATCACCTGCGCGGCGGATGCGAGCGACGCGCCGTTCGTCGAGCGCGTCCGCGGTGCGCTCGATGTCGGCGTGCGGCTGATCCAGGTGCGCGAGCCCGAGCTCGCGCCTGCGCAACGCGATGCGCTGGCGCGCGAGATCGTCGAGCTCGCGACACCTTACCGCGCGCGCGTGCTGCTGAACGGCTCCGCCGAGGACGCACACCGTCTGGGTTGCGCGGGCGTGCACTGGACGGCGCGTGCGCTCGCATCCGCGACCGAACGGCCGCGCGACCTGATGGTCGGCGCCTCGGTGCACACGCACGACGAATTGATGCGCGCTTGCGCGCTCGACGTCGATTTCGCGGTGCTGGGTCCGGTACTTGCGACGCCGACGCATCCCGACGCACGGCCGCTCGGCTTCGAGGGGTTTGCCGCGGCGGCGGCGGGAACGCGCGTGCCGGTGTTCGCGCTCGGCGGGCTGCGGCCCGGCGATCTCGCCACCGCGCTCGCGCACGGCGCGCACGGCATCGCGATGCGCCGCTACGCCTGGCCTTCGGGGTCGCCCGACTGCGGCTTCTCCGGCGTCTCGATCCGATAGCGGTCGCTCGCCCACGCGGCGAGGTCGAGCGTCTTGCAGCGCTCGGAGCAGAACGGCCGCCATTTCGATTCGAGTGTCCACGGCACCGGCGTGCCGCATTGCGGGCACTTGACGACGCGAGGTTGCCTGGCCATCGAGCGTCGTGCGTCAGCCGAACAGCGACGGCGTTGCGCTGTCGGCCCGCGTCGCGGGCTTCGGCGTCATCTGATCGGCACGCACGAGGTTGCCGACGCGCACGCCGATCAGCCGGAACCTGCGGCCGAAGTCGATGCGCTTCAGACATTCGCTTGCGGCGCGCCGGATCGCGGTCGCCTGCTGCGTCGGCTCCTCGATCGTGAGAGCACGCGTGACGATGCGGAAATCGTCGTAGCGCAGCTTGACGCCGATCGTGCGCCCAGCGTAGCCCTTCCGCGCGAGATCGGCACTGACGCCGTCGCACAGCTCGGTGAAGATCGCGGAGAGCTCCTGGCGGTCGCGGGCCGCGGACAGGTCGCGGTCGAACGTCGTCTCGCGACTGATCGATTGCGGCTCGCTGTGCGTCACGACGGGCCGCTCGTCCTGCCCGTGCGCCGCGCGATGCATCCATTCGCCGTTGGCGCGGCCGAACGTGGCGACGAGGAACGCGGGATCCGCGCTCGCGAGATCGCCGATCGTGTGGATGCCGTGCTCGCCGAGCCGCGCGGCCGACTTCGGGCCGATGCCGTTGATGCGCCGGGCCGGCAGCGGCCAGATGCGGCGCTGCAAATCGTCGTCGGCGAGAATCGTGAGCCCGTCCGGCTTGTCGAGGTCGGACGCGATTTTCGCGAGCAGCTTGTTCGGCGCGATGCCGATCGAGCAGCGCAGGCCGGTCGCGTCGCGTACCGCATCCTTGATCGATTGCGCGGTTGCGCGAATGCTTCCGGCGATCGGTTCGACGACGACATCCGTGAGATCGATGTAGATCTCGTCGATGCCGCGATCCTCGATCCGTGGCGCGATCGCGCGGACCGCCGCCTTGAACAGCCGCGAATAGTGGCGATACTCGGCGAAGTCGACCGGCAGCAGCACGGCATCGGGCGCGAGGACGGCCGCCTTCATCATCCCCATCGCCGAATGCAGGCCGAGCGCGCGCGCTTCGTAGGTCGCGGTCGTGATGACGCCGCGGCCGGTGTAACCGCGCAGCGTGGAGAACGTTCGCACCGCCTCCTGCGTCACCGGATCGACGTATTCGACCGGCTGATGCCGTTGCCCGCCGCCGATCACGACGGCCTTGCCGCGCAACTCGGGATACCGCAACAGCTCGACGGACGCATAGAACGCGTCCATGTCCAGATGCGCGATCAGGCGCGGGACGGGTGTGGTCAAAGGTTGCAGAACGTCAGCTCGAACTCGACGTCCTCGTCGATGACGTTGCCGCGATTCATGCCCGAGACGCCGATGAACCGGATGTTGAGAGCGTATTTGTTGGCGCTGATTTCCGGAACACAGGGCAGGTCGCGCGCGAGCACGATCCGCAGGAGCTGCGCGACCTTCGTCGTCGTCAGCATGAGCTGGAAGACGCCGCGATACGCCGTGTGCCGGCTCGCGCGGCTGTTCTCGCGCAACAGGCGCAGCACGATCGCGGCGGCCGCGCGCGTCGCCTCGAACGGCTCGATCCAGCCGGCGAGATCGCGCCGGCGCGCGTCAGCCGGCCGGTTCAGCCAGTAGTGATAGGCGGGCAGGTCGAACTCGCTCACGCCGCCGGGGATCGCGGCGCGCTGCTTGATCGCCATCAGCCATTCGCTTTCCCGCAGATGCGTGCCGACCTTCCCCGCCTGCGCGAGCAGCGTCGCGCTCACCTGGTCGACGTTCGCGAGCAGCGACGACAGCGCTTCCTGGTCGATGCCGGGATTGCCGCGCAGCGGCGCGAGCACCTGCTTCTGCCGCTCGAGCTCCTGCAAAAGGTCGGTCTTGAGATCGGCGCGTGACGCGACGTCGGTGATCTCGAACAGGGCGAGCAGCGCCGCGTGGTGCTCCGGCGGGTTGTCGAGTCCGGCGAAATAGTCGGCGCGCGCGAACAGATCCTCGAGCCGCATCAGCGTGCGGATCCGTTCGTTCAGCGGGTGTTCGTAGCGAATCACGGCCCCGGCTCGTCGATTGCAACTGACGTCATTCTGCCCGAAAGCGCGCGGCGAGCCGGCGATAGCGGCGATCAAGCCGCTCGACTTGCGGGGCGAGCGCCTCCGGCAGCCCGGAGTTGTCGATTATGTCGTCCGCTTGCGCGAGACGCTCCGCGCGCGGCAGCTGCGTCGCCATGATCCGGCGGATCTCGTCCGCGGTGAGACCGCTCCGCAGCTGGACGCGCCGAACCTGCTCCTGCTCCGGACAGTCGACGACGAGGATGCGGGCGACGCGCTTGCGCAACCCGCCGCGCTCGAGCAGCAGCGGCACGACCAGCAGTCCGTACGGGCCGCGCAAGCCGGCGATCGCCTCGTCGAGCCGCGCTGCGATCAGCGGATGCAGCAGCTGCTCGAGATCTCGCCGGAACGTCGCATCGTCGAACGCGCGCCGGCGCAGCGCCGCGCGGTCGAGCTCGCCGCTTTCGGTCAGGAACGATTCGCCCAGTGCGTCGGCCACGGCTCGATGTCCCGGCTCGCCGCGGCGGCTGATCGCATGCGCGACCTCGTCGGCGTCGAGCACGTCGGCGCCGCGCGCCGCGAACGCCGCGGCCACCGCCGACTTGCCGCTGCCGATGCCGCCGGTGAGGCCGACCAGGTAGGGAGTTGCCATGCCGCCGCGATCAGCAGCCGTCGAATGCGTTGACCAGCGCTACAGGTACCAGCCCTTGATCAGCGCCGGACCGAAGAAGAGCGCGATGCCGCCCGCAATGGCGAGATACGGACCGAACGCGAGCGGGATATTGTGGTCGCGGCCCTTGAGCACGATCAGCAGGATGCCGATCGCCGCGCCGACGACGGACGACAGCAGGATGACGAGCGGAAGCATCTGCCAGCCGAGCCACGCGCCGAGCGCCGCCAGCAGCTTGAAGTCGCCGTGGCCCATGCCCTCCTTGCCGCGGACCAGCCGGAACACCCAATAGACGATCCACAACGCGAGATAGCCGGCGATCGCGCCGATCACCGCATCGGCGAGCGGCACGAACAGCTCGAACAGGTTGACGATCAATCCCGCCCACGTGAGCGGCAGCGTCAGGCTGTCCGGCAGGAGCTGGGTGTCGAAGTCGATGAACGTCAATGCGATGAGCGTCCACAGCAGCACGCACGCCGCGCCGCCCTTCCACGTGAGGCCGAAGCGCCAGATCGCATAGGCGGCGAGCAGCCCTCCCAGCACCTCGACGAACGGATAGCGGGCCGATATCGGCTTGCGGCAGGCGCTGCACGCGCCGCGCAGCGCCAGCCACGAAACGACGGGCACGTTCTCGAGCGCGCCGATCCTGTGCCCGCATTCCGGGCACGCCGAGCGCGGAACGGCGAGGTTGTAGACGGGCGGGTTTTCCTCCGGCGGCGGCTCGTCGCGGAGCTCGGCGCATTGCGCGCGCCAGTCGCGCTCCATCATCTTCGGCAGCCGGTGCACGACGACGTTCAGGAAGCTGCCGACGCACAGTCCCACGACCAGCGCGACCGCGACGGCGAGGAGCGGGTTCGCGAGCACAGTTACTCGACTATCCTCCGCGCTGACGCGCTCCGGCGCTTCTTCGCGCTCGGGAGCGGCCCTTCGCGCTCACGGCTCAGCGCCGTTGCCGCGGCCCCCGGTGTGCGCGAATGCGCGGCCGGGGCCTGGCTGCAACCGCGCGGTCAAATCACCGCGCCGAGCTTGAAGATCGGCAGGTACATCGCCACGACCAGGCCGCCGACGACCACGCCGAGGAACACGATGATGATCGGTTCGAGCAGGCTGGAAAGCGCGGCGACGGCGTCGTCCACCTCGCGCTCGTAGAAGTCGGCGATCTTGCCGAGCATGTTGTCGAGCGAGCCGGATTCCTCGCCGATCTGCGTCATCTGCAGCACCATCGGCGGGAACAGGTTCTGCGCGGCCATCGCGTTGGTCAGGCTCGTGCCGGTGCTGACTTCCGTCTGGATGCGTTTCGTCGCGGCGATGTAGACCATGTTGCCGGACGCGCCGCCGACCGCGTCGAGCGATTCGACGAGCGGCACGCCCGCCGCAAACATCGTCTGCAGCGTGCGCGTCCAGCGCGCGATCGTCGCCTTCTCGAGGATGCCTCCGATGATCGGGAGCTTGAGCGACAGCCGGTGAACCATGAAGCGCACGCTCTCCGAGCGCTTGATCGTCAGGCGGATGCCGACGAATGCGGCGACAATCGCGATGAACATCGCCCACCACCACTTGACGAAGAAGTCGGAGATGTCGATGACGACCTGCGTGAGCCACGGCAGGTTGGCACCGAAGCTCGAGAACACGCTCTTGAACGCCGGGATCACGAAGATCATGATCACCCACGTGACGACGATCGCCACGACGATGACCGAGATCGGGTAGAACAGCGCCGACTTGATCTTGCTCTTGATCGCGAGGATCTTTTCCTTGTAGGTCGCGAGCCGGTCGAGGATCGCGTCCAGCATGCCCGCCGTTTCGCCCGCCTGCACGAGGTTGCAGTAGAGGGCGTCGAATTGCTTCGGGTGCTCGCGGAACGCCTGCGACAGGCTCGAGCCCGTTTCGACCTTGTTCTTGAGGTCCATCATCAGCCGCGAGAAGCGCGCGTTGCTGTGGCCGCGCGCGATGATGTCGAACGACTGCAAGAGCGGCACGCCGGCCTTCAGCATCGTCGCGAGCTGGCGCGTGAAGAACGTGATCTCCTTGTCGCCGATCGAGCGGCCGCCGCGGAACGACTGGCGCTTGATCTTCGTGACGCGGATACCCTGGCGCCGCAGGTTGGTCGTCGCGACCGTCTCGGACACCGCGCGCAGCTCGCCGCGCATCGGCTTGTTGTTGCGGTCGACGCCTTCCCACAGGAACGTCTGGTCCTTGACCTTCAAATCCCTGCGGGCTACGGTTGCGGTGGCCATGGCTTGTCCTTCCGATGCATTGGCTTCGGATTACTCGTTGGTGACCGCCTCGATTTCCTCGAGGGACGTGATCCCGCTCTTGACCTTGAGCAGCCCCGACTGGCGCAGGTTGCGCACGCCTTCGCGCTGCGCCTGCTCGGCGATGTCGAGCGAGTTGCCGTCGCGCATGATGAGCTGGCGCATGTCGTCGGTGATCGGCATCACTTCGTAGATGCCGATGCGGCCCTTGTAGCCGGTGCCCTTGCAGTGGTCGCAGCCGATCGGCCCGAACGGCTGCCAGCTGCCGTCCAGATCCTGCTCGCGGAAGCCGGCGCGGATCAGCGCTTCGGGCGGGATGTCCTCGGGACGCTTGCACTGCGGGCACAGCTTCCGCGCCAGCCGCTGCGCGGTGATGATGTTGACGGACGAGGCGATGTTGAACGGCGCGACGCCCATGTTCAGCATCCGCACGAGCGTCGACGGCGCGTCGTTCGTGTGCAGCGTCGACAGCACGAGGTGGCCCGTCTGCGCCGCCTTGATCGCGATGTCGGCGGTCTCGAGGTCGCGGATTTCGCCGACCATGATCACGTCCGGGTCCTGGCGCAGGAACGAGCGCAAGGCGGTCGCGAAAGTGAGGCCCGCCTTCTCGTTCACGTTTACCTGGTTCACGCCGGGCAGCATGATTTCCGCGGGATCCTCCGCCGTCGCGATGTTGACGCCCGGCTGGTTCAGGATCGACAGGCACGTGTACAGCGACACCGTCTTGCCGCTGCCCGTGGGGCCGGTCACGAGGATCATGCCGTATGGCCGGCCCACCGCATAGAGCAGTTGCTGCTGCTGGTCCGGATCGTAGCCGAGCGCCTCGATGCCGAGCTTGACGCCCGACGAATCGAGGATACGCATCACGATCTTCTCGCCGAAGAGCGTCGGCAGCGTGGAGACGCGGAAGTCGATCGCCTTGTTCTTCGACAAGACGAGCTTCATCCGGCCGTCCTGCGGCACGCGCTTTTCAGCGATGTCGAGCTTGCTGATGACCTTGATCCGCGACGCCACCTTGTCCTTGATCGCGAGTGGCGGCTGCGCGACCTCCATCAGGATGCCGTCCAGGCGGTAGCGAATCCGGTAATAGCGCTCGTACGGCTCGAAATGGATATCCGATGCGCCGGTGGTGATCGCGTCGATCAGCACCTTCTGGATGTAACGGACGACCGGCGCGTCCTCGACCTCGCTGTCCTCGTCGGCTTGCGCCGGCTGCGCCGTGCCGTCCTCCAGCGTGACCTCGATGTCCTCGAGGGCGGCCATTTCCTTGAGGTTGGCGCCACTCGCCTCGATGAGCTTCGCGATGGCGACGCCGAGCTTGTCGTCCTCGACGACCACCGGCTCGACGACGAGATTGGTCTTGAACCGGACCTCGTCGAGCGCCTGCAGGTTGGCGGGGTCGGACGTCGCGACGTACAGCCGGTTGCCGCGTTTGTGCAGCGGCAGGACGCGCCGCGTCTGGGCGATCCGGGTGTCGAAGTACTCCTTGCTGATCTGATCGGCGTCGAATCCCGCGAGGTCGAGCAGCGGGACGCCGAATGCGCGGGACGCGAACACCGCGAGTTGCTGTGCCGACAGTCGCTTGCCGGAGAGGACCTGCTCGACGAACGGGACTCCGGATGACTGGGATTGCGTCTGCAGCGCCTCCGCTTCGGCCTCGGACATGACGCCGTGCTGGGCGAGCGCGCGGGCTAAGCCGCTGATATTGCGGGTGGCGGCGTGGGTGGCCATCGTCGGTAGGTCGTTTGTCGCGTTTTTGCCACGATGCGCCCCGGCAAAAAGCCCGGCGGTCGCTGAACACGGTCAGAACGTCATGGAAAGCAAACGTTATGCCGATCGCGACTTCCGGTCGCCGCTTCGCGTGTGCCGGCGGGCTCGGGGCGGTGGATTCTCCTCCCATCGCTGCTACGGCTCGTATGCTCGGCGCGGGTTGCCGCCGCGTTATTCCAATTGCATAAAACTTGCTGTCAGGATGATGCCCGCTCGACCTGGGTTTGTAAAGGCGCGGCATCGCGACCCACCGGAGGGAGCAGCCGCACCACCCGGACGGCCCGGTCCTGCGTCTGCATGATTTCGACGGCCTGCTCGTCGACGCGGAAACTGATGCCGGCGTCCGGGATGTCGCCCAGGTGCTCGACGATCAGGCCGTTCAGCGTCTTCGGCCCGTCCAGCGGGAACCGGGTCCCGAGGCGCCGGTTCAGCGTGCGCAGGGGCGCCATGCCGTCGACGATCACGCTGCCGTCCGCCTCGCGCCGGAAGCTTTCGGCGCCGCCGGGCGCCTGCGTCGTGAATTCGCCGATGATCTCCTCGATGATGTCCTCGATCGTCACGAGGCCCTGCAGCTCGCCGTACTCGTCGACGACGAGGCCCATGCGCTGGCGGTCGGCCTGGAACTGCTGCAGCTGCGTCAGGAGCGGCGTGCCGACCGGGATGAAATACGGCGGCCGCAGCAGCGACCGGATGCGCTCGACGTCGAGCTCGCCGCTTAGCATCGCGTGCAGCATGCTCTTGACTGCGAGGATGCCGACGATGTTGTCGAGCGAGCCTTCGCAGACCGGAAGCCGCGTGTGGTACGACGTCGTAAGCTGCTGACGGATGAGCGCCGGTTTCTCGTCCAGGTCGAGCGCATGGATCTGGCTGCGCGGCGTCATCACGTCGTCGACGCTTACCGCTTCGAGATCCATCAGGTTGGCGAGCATCGTCTTGTGCTTGCCGCGAAAGTACTGCGCACCTTCGAGCACCAGCGAGCGCAGCTCCTCCTGCGACAGCGTCGTGCTGGGCTGCGGGGCGGCGTGGAACCGGAAGAGCCGCAGCAGCCCCTGCACGAACAGGTTGACGAACCATACGATCGGCCGCAGCGCGCGCAGCAGCGGCGTGAGGAAGAAGCTCACGAACGGGGCGAGGCGGTCGGCATGCGCCGCGCCGACGACCTTCGGCGTGATTTCCGAGAACACCAGGATGAGGAACGTGACGACCACCGTACCGATCGCGAGCGGCCATTCCCCCTGACCGAACAGGCGCACGGTGATGAGGCTCGCGAGTGTCGCGCAGGCGGCGTTGAGCAGGTTGTTGCCGAGCAGGATCACGCCGAGCAGCTTGTCGGTCTGCGCGAGCAGCGCAAGCGCGAGCCGCGCGCCGCGCGCGCCGCGCTGCGCCTGGTGCTTCAGCCGGTAGCGGTTCGCCGCCATCATCGCCGTCTCGGCCAGCGAGAAGGCGCCGGACACGATCAGCAGGACGATCAATGCCAGCGACAGCGTGCCTAACGGGATTTCGTCCAAGCGTTATCCGGTCGATCGCGATTCCGGTCCTAGCGATGCAGAATGACCTCGAGCACGAACTTGCTGCCGAGATACCCGAGCACGAGCAGAACCGTGGCCCCCAGAATCCATTTTAGCGCCGTGCGCCCGCGCCAGCCGTACCGCCAGCGGCCGAAAAGCAGCACGGCGAACGCGAGCCAGCCGGCGACCGAGAACACGTTCTTGTGCGTGAGCGGAACCGCTTTGCCGAAGATCTGCTCGGAGAACAGGATGCCGCTCACGAGCGTGAACGTGAGCAGCACGAAGCCGACGCCGAGCAGCCGGAACATGTAGCGCTCGAGTGTGATCAGCGGCGGGCTGCGCTGCGCCGAGACGTCGGGCAGGCCGCGATGCAGCCGCTTCTCGAGTCCCGTCATCACGAGCGCCTGCAACGCGACGACGACGAACAGCGCGTACGCGACGAGCGCAACCGAGATGTGGATGGCCGCCCACGGCTCGGCCGCGAACGCAACGCGATGCGACGACGTCGCCGCCGACGGCAGCAATGCGCAAGCCGCGGCGACGGGAAGGACGACGGCGGCGACGCCGGGCAGCGCGTTCAGCACGCCGATCAGCCAGGCGGCGAGCACGGCAAGCCCGGCCACCAGCGAGAGCGCGTTCGCGAAGGACAGGTCGAGCCCGTCGTCGTGCACGATCGCGAAGACGATGGCGACCGCATGCACGACGAGCGCGGCGACCAGCAGCACGTGCCCGGCCGTGCGGCGCGAAGGCGCGGGTGTTTCGCGGCGCGGCCAGCGTGCCCACGCGGCCGCGCCGTAGAGCGCCGCCGCGAGCACGTGCAGTAGAATGATCACCAATCCAAGTTTACCGCAGGGTGCCGCACGATTCGCTGCGCGCGCCGCGAACTGAAACTCCATGCTCGACACACTGACCGATCGCCTGTCGCGCGTCGTCAAGACGCTGCGCGGCGAAGCGCGCCTCACCGAAGCCAACATCCAGGACGCGTTGCGCGAGGTGCGGCTCGCGCTGCTCGAGGCCGACGTCGCGCTGCCGGTCGTCAAGGCGTTCATCGGCGACCTGCGCGAGAAGGCGATCGGCGCCGAGGTCGTCGGATCGCTGACGCCGGGACAGGCGCTGATCGGCGTTGTCGCACGTGAATTGACGGCGCTGATGGGCGGCGCCGCCGAGCCGCTCGATCTCGCCGCGCAGCCGCCGGCGGTCATCCTGCTGGCCGGCCTGCAGGGCGCCGGCAAGACGACCACGGCGGCGAAGCTCGCACGGCTCATCGCCGCGCAGAAGAAGAAGGTGCTGCTGGTGTCGGCCGACATCTATCGCCCGGCGGCGATCGAGCAGCTGGCAACGCTCGCGCAGCAGGTCGGCGTCGACTTCTTCCCGTCCACGGCTTCCGAGCAGCCGGTCGCGATCGCCACGGCGGCGCTCGACTGGGCGCGCCGGCACTACCACGACGTGCTGATCGTCGATACGGCCGGGCGGCTGTCGATCGACGAGGCGATGATGCGCGAGATCGCCGCGCTGCACGCGGCGGTGCGTCCCGTCGAGACGCTGTTCGTCGTCGACGCGATGCAGGGTCAGGACGCGGTGAACACGGCGCGCGCATTCCGCGAGGCGTTGCCGCTCACCGGTGTGATCCTCACGAAGCTCGACGGCGATGCGCGCGGCGGCGCGGCGCTGTCCGTGCGCCACGTCACCGGCGCGCCGATCAAGTTCGCCGGCGTGTCGGAGAAGATCGACGGCCTCGAGGTATTCCATCCCGAGCGGATGGCCTCGCGCATCCTCGGCATGGGCGACGTCCTTTCGCTGATCGAGGAAGCCCACCGCACCGTCGACGTCGAGCGCGCGAAAAAGCTCGCGAAGAAGGTCAAGACCGGCAAAGGCTTCGACCTCGACGATTTCAAGTCGCAGATCGAGCAGATGCGCAAGATGGGCGGCCTCGCGGCGCTCGTCGACAAGCTGCCCGCCGAGATCGCGCGCGCCGCGCAGGGCGCGACGCTGGACGAGAAGCGCGTCGCGCGCCTCGAAGGGATCATCAATTCGATGACGCCGCAGGAGCGCGGGAAGCCCGACCTGCTCAAGGCGTCGCGCAAGCGGCGCATCGCGGCCGGCGCCGGCGTCTCGGTCCAGGAAGTGAACCAGCTGCTGAACCAGTTCGAGCAGACGCAGAAGATGATGAAGATGGTGGCGAAGGGGCCGCAGAAGATGATGCGGTCCTTTCGCAACCTGATGCCGGGCCGCTGAGAAGCGCGAAGCGGGGTCGTTTGCCCCCGGGGGCGGCCTCCCGGTATAATCGAAGACTTTTCTTTCGGGGCGCGGGTTTGCCCGCCCCGGACCAACCGGACAACGATCATGGTGGTGATCAGGCTCGCCCGCGGTGGGGCGAAGAAACGACCCTTCTACAACGTCGTCGTCACCGATTCGCGCAACCGCCGCGACGGCCGCTTCATCGAGCGGGTCGGCTTCTACAATCCCGTGGCCGCTGCGCACGAGGAAGGCCTGCGGATCGCGCACGAGCGCGTGGCCTACTGGCGCGCGAACGGCGCGAAGCTGTCGGATACCGTCAGCATGCTCGTCGAGCGCGCGGCGCGCGGCGGTAACGCCCCGGCCGCGGCAACCGAAGCGACCGCGGCGCCGAAATCCGCCTGAACGCGGAGAACTCGTCCGCGATCGTGGTGATGGGCCGCGTCGCCGTTGCCTTCGGCGTGCGCGGCGCGGTCAAGGTACAGCCGTTGTCGGCCGACCCCGCCACGCTCACGCAATTCGACGAGTGGTGGCTGCGAACGCACGACGCCCGTCCATGGCAGGCGCATCGTGTGACCGCGAGCCGCCTGCAGGCGGGCATGGTGATCGCCGAGCTCGACGGCGTTGCGACGCGCGAGGCGGCCGCCGAGTTGCGCGGTGCAACCGTCGGCGTGCCGCGGCAACTGCTGCCGGCGCTCGCGGAAGACGAGCACTATCGCGCAGACCTGATCGGCATGGCGGTCGTCAACCGCGGGGGCGAGCGCCTGGGAGAGGTGATCGGCTTCATCGACAGCGGCGCGCATCCGATTGTGCGGGTCGCGGAGGGCGGCGCGCGCGAGCGGCTGATCCCGTGGGTGGCGCGCTACGTCGATCGCGTCGACACGGCGGCGCGGCGAATCGAGGTGGACTGGGCCGAAGACTACTAGGGCCTGACCATAGTGTGAACAGGCCCTGATGCGCATCGACGTCGTGACGCTGTTTCCGGACATGGTGGCGCATGCCGCGTCCTATGGCGTCACCGGACGGGCGCAGGAGCGGGGCCTCTGGCGGCTCGGCGTCGTCAATCCGCGCGATTTCGCAACGGATGCGCACCGGACCGTGGACGACCGGCCGTACGGCGGCGGACCGGGAATGGTGTTGATGGCGGAGCCGCTGTCGCGGGCGCTTCTCGCGGCACGTGAGGCGCAGGCAGTGGACGGCGTTCCGGTGCCTCGCACCGTGTATCTGTCGCCGGCGGGTGCGCCGCTCACGCATGCGGCAGTGATGGACCTCGCGAGCGGCGCCGGCTTCATCCTGCTCGCGGGAAGGTACGAAGGCGTCGACGAGCGGCTGCTTGCGCGCGAGGTCGATTGCGAGATGTCGGTGGGCGATTTCGTCGTCTCCGGCGGGGAGTTGCCGGCCCTGCTGCTGATCGACGCGGTCGTGCGCCAGCTGCCCGGCGCGCTCAACGACGCCGAGTCGGTGCGCCAGGATTCGTTCGCGCAGGGGCTGCTCGACTGCCCGCACTACACGCGGCCGGAGACGTATGATGGCGAGCAGGTTCCGCCGGTGCTGTTGTCGGGGAACCACGCGGCGATTCGCCGCTGGCGGCTGATGCAGTCGATCGGCCGGACGTGGCAGCGGCGGCCGGACCTGTTGCGCCAACGGCCGCTGTCGGCGGAGGAAGAGGCGCTGCTGGCGGAGTTCAGGCAGTCAGGCAGTCAGGTAACAGGTAACAGGTAACAGGCAAGAGGCAAGAGGCAACAGCAGTGGCCAATGGTCATCAATACAAATCGGCAACACGTCGGCGGGTGGCAGGGGGCAGCGATCGGGGTCGGTCTTAATCTGTTCCCTGTTGCCTGACCTCTGACCTTTGAAACCCGACCTCTGCTGCCCAGCCAACGAGGCAATACCATGAACATCATCGAAACGCTCGAGCGCGAAGAGATCGCAAGGCTCGGCAAGACGATTCCCGATTTCGCGCCCGGCGACACGGTGATCGTGAACGTCAACGTCGTCGAGGGCGAGCGCAAGCGCGTCCAGGCCTACGAAGGCGTCGTCATCGCGAAACGCAACCGCGGTCTCAATTCGGCGTTCACTGTCCGCAAGATCTCGAGCGGCGAAGGCGTCGAGCGGACGTTCCAGACGTATTCGCCGCTGATCGCCTCGATCGAGGTGAAGCGCAAGGGCGACGTCCGGCGTGCGAAACTTTATTATTTGCGCGGCCGCTCGGGAAAATCGGCGCGAATCCGGGAAAAGCTCGCGGCGCGCGACGTCGTCAAGCCCGATTAGCGGACCGACATTCTCCCGCAGTTACCCGCGCCGGCGCGTGCCGGCACGCAGCCAAAGCGGCCTCGACGAGGCCGCTTTTTTTTGTCCCGGAATGTGCGGGTACCGCAGCTGCGTGCGTGGCCGACGGCTGGCCGGGTCATTGGCGCGGAACTTGCGGACCGGTGGTGTCGCCGCCGAGCGTCGGAACGGCCGGCATTGCCATCCGCCGGATTTTGAACGACTATTCCATTGGCATATCATTGCCGAAGCCGTAGCGCACCATGAAAGCGACGCTTTACGACGCGCTGGGCATTTCGCCGACTTCCTCGGACGAGGAGGTGCGTGCGGCGCTGCGCGGCCTCATTCGCAAATACTATGCGAAAACGCGCGACGGCCAGGGCAACGTCGAAGAGGCGCTGCGTTTCATCAATCACGCATCGCGGATCCTGGGCGACGGCGAGCGGCGCGTTCGCTACGACGAGGAACTCACGCGCAACGCGGCCCAGGAAGAGGTACCGACCGTGCTGGCCGTCGACCAGGCGCTGCTCGGCGACGACGAGCACACAGACGCAGGCGCGGTCACGACACCCGGCTCGGACGTCATCGAGCGTCTCGAGTCCGAGATCGCCGACCACACGCCCGAGGTGGCGCCCGCGCATCATCCCGGATTGACCGAGCGAGTCGCCTCGTTCAGCCGCTCACCGGTCCTGACGTTCGGATTGTGCGGGCTGTTCGCGACGTTCATCACCGCGGCGATCGTTTTCGTCACGCCGTCGAACATCGTCGTCGTCGCGCGGCAGGTGCTGGGATGGTGGACGGCGGCGTTCCTCCTCCTGCTCGCCATCTACGGCATCGTGCACGGTTTCGTCTACGTGCGCCGTCATCGGTCGAGCGCGCGCTCGGGGCTCACGCCGCAGACCGACCTCGCCATTCTCAACTGGCGGCGCGAGCGCAGCGTGTTTTTCGGCGAGAGCCAGCCGCAGGAGGATGCGTCGTGGATCTTCCAGCTGCGCATGGCCGAGCTCGAGCGCGCGAAGTCCGGCCGCACGAGCGAGCCGCGACCGTGGCACCGACTCGCCGCGCGGCTGTTCGATTACGCGATCTGGGGACTCGTGCTCGCGCTGCTGCTGTCGCAACTGCGCACGCTCGGCATCGTGCCGGATTCGCTCGCGTACTGGCTCGTGCATCCGATCGTGGCGCCGATCGTCATCACCGCTTCCTGGATCCCGATCGAGGCGCTGCTCGTGACCGCGGTCGGCACGACCCCCGGCAAGTGGCTGTTCGGCATCTATCTGCAATTTTCCATCTCGAACGCGTATGCGCGCAGGGACATGCCGGCGCAACTCGCGCGCGGCATGCGACGCGCGATCCGCGTCTGGTTCGAGGGCGTGGCGTGCGGCTTCCCGCTGCTCGCGCCGGTGCTCGTTGCCGTTGCATACGAAAAGCTCGCGGAGAACCAGGAGACCGACTGGGACTTCGCCGAGGATTGCCTCGTCACGCACGGTCCCGCCGGGGTGATCAACACGGTCACCGGCGTGTGCGGCCTCGCGTCGATGATGTGGCTCTATGGCGTCGGCTGGCAGCAGCCCACCGCCGACATGGTCGCGTGGACGCGCGCCACCGTCGCACAGGTGCTGCCGTCCCAGGCGACCGTGCAGGACAAGCTGACCGATGCGGGCGAGCGCATCGATCGCCTGATTCCGGCGATGCCCACGATCTCCGCGTTCACGCCGCCGAAGGAGACCGCGCGCGCGACGCCGGCCCCCGCAGGCGCGGCGACCCGGTCGATCGCGACGCCGCCGGCGCCGCGCATCGATGCCAAAGCGCCGGCGCCGGCAGCCGATTTCGAGGCGATGATCGCGGCGCGCCGCGCGCGGATCGAGCAGCTCAAGGTCGACGGGCCGCGTATGCTGCGCTCGGGCAATGCGAGGGGCGCAGCGGAGCTCTGCCGCGCATGGGTCGACCTCGACCTCGGGAATTCGCAAGCCTGGCGCTGCCTCGGGCAGGCGCAGCAGGCGCTGGGCCTGCATCAGGACGCGCTCAACTCGTTTCGCAAGGCGAAGCAGCACGACCCGCAGGACCGCTCGCTCGACGCCGCCATGGAGAGCGCGCAGCGGGGGATCGTCGGCGACTTCCTGAACCGCTACCGCCGCTGAGGCGTTGCCGCGTGATGCGCGGCGCAGCCGTCAAGAGACGAGCGCGAGCCAAAGCGGCACGGTCACGATCGCGATCAGCGTTCCGGTCGAGATCAGGAGCGCCACCGGCGCACCGGCGCCGCCCATCTGCATCGCGAGCACGTAGGCGGACGTCGCCGTCGGCACCGCTGCGAACAGCACGGCGATTTGCCGCTCGAACGCCGACAACCCGAACGGAGTCGCGAGCGCGTACGCGATCGCAGGCAAGGCGCCGAGCTTGATCGCGTTCCACCATACGATTGCGCGAAGCGGCAGCGTGCCGCGAACGAATTCGAGACCGGCACCCGCAGCGACGAGGCCAAGCGGGAGCGCGGCGGCGGCGAGCAGTTGCAGAATCGTCGCGACTGTCGCCGGCAGCGGGATCCCGGCCGCGTTCCAGGCGAGTCCCGCCGCGGATGCGAGCACGAGCGGATTGCGCACGATCGCGAGCCATACGCCGCCACCGCCGCGCGTGCGCGCCAGCATGGCGACGGCAGCGATGTTCACGAGCGGCACGAGCACGCCGACGAGCAGGCTCACTGCGGCGACGCCTTCGGCACCGGCAAGGCGGCTCGCCGCGGCGAGCGCGATGTACGTGTTGAAGCGGAACGCGCACTGGAAGCACGCGGCGAACGTCGGCTGCGGCAGGCGCAGCAGCGGCCGCGCCAGCGCGGACAGCGCCATGCCCGCGACGGTGAACAGCACGCCGACGACGACGAGGCGCGACGCGTCCCCCCGCGCGAGCGAGGACGTCGCAAGCGCCCGGAACAGCAGCGCGGGGAACAGCACGAAATAGACGAAGCGCTCGAGTCCGCGCCAGAACGGCGCGTCGAACATCGCGAACCGGCGCAGGACCGCGCCGAGCGCGATCAGCAGGAAATCCGGAAGCAGCAGCAGCGCCGAGGCGATCATGCGCGGCGGGGCGCTTCCCCTGGGCGCCCCGGGACGTCAGCGGCGGGCACGTCCGAGCCGGTCGCGCCGCGACGACTGCCCGGACGGGGGATGCGCGATCAGCGGCGCTTCAGCACGAACCAGAAAGCGCCGTCCTCTTCACCATGCTCGAGAAGGGCATTGCCGGTCTGGCGCGCGAAAGCCTGAAAGTCGCGAACGCTCGCCGGATCGGTGGCGGTGATGCGGATCGTCTGGCCGGACACCATGTCGTTCAGCGCCTTCTTCGTGCGCAGGATGGGCAACGGGCAATTGAGCCCGCGCGCGTCGATTTCGCGGTCGATCGTCAGCATGCTGGAAGAGAGGTGCTCGATGGTGCGGCGGGCAGATGATTATAGCAGCGCCGCTCCCCGGATCTTTTGCACGAGCACCGTGGTCGAGCGCTGGTGCAGGAACGGAATCGCGACGAAGCGGCCGCCGTTTGCGATCACCTCGCGCGCGCCGACGGTCGTGGTCACGTCGTAGTCGCCACCCTTGACGAGCACGTCGGGCATGCACGCGACGATCAGGTCGAGCGGCGTGTCGGCGTCGAAAGGAGCCACGAGGTCGACGCTCGCGAGCGCCGCCAGTACCGCCATCCGATCGGCGAGCGGATTGAGCGGCCGTCCCGGACCCTTGCCGAGACGAGCGGAGGACGCATCCGAATTGACGGCGACGGCGAGCGACGCGCCGAGTCCTTTCGCCTGCTCGAGGTACGTGACGTGTCCGCGATGCAGCAGGTCGAAGACGCCGTTGGTGAACACAAGCGGCCGGGGCAGTGCGCGAATGCGCGCGACGGCGTCCGCCGCGCCGGCGATCTTCGCCGGATAGCGCGGCGCCGGCAAAGGCTCGGTCTGCAAATCGGCCTGCTAGTTGGTGTACTCGAACAGCTTGACGACGCGCCCGACGCCCGACGTCGTCGCCGCGATCTGGCCCGCGGCGTCGCCTTCCTCGCGGCGCACGAGTCCCATCAGGTAGACGACGCCTCGCTCGGTGACGACCTTGACGTGCGTGGGCGAGAAAGTCTTGCTCGCCTCGACGAAGCGCGACTTGACCTTCGACGTGATGTAGGTGTCGTTCGACCGCGCGCCGACGTCCGACACGGGCGCGACGACGATCTCGTTGTGGACGCGGCGCACCTTCGCCGTCGTGCGCGCGATCTCGGCCATCGTGCCGACCAGGTCCTGCGTCGGCACCTCACCTGTCAGAAGCACGACGCCGTTGTAGCTCGTCACGTTGACGTGCACGCGATCGCCGTAGCCGGTGCCGATGTTGTTGGCGATCTTGAGCTCGATTGCCTCGTCGTCTGCCTGCGCGCCGACCGAGCGGCGATCGGTCGCGACCAGCGCCGTTCCGGCGACTGCGCCGCCGACCACCAGCGGCACGCAACCGGCGAGCAGCGTCGACACGCCGGCGACGGCGGCGAATGCGGCGAGGAGCAGGCGTTTCGTCATGCATCGTCTCCAAGCAACGTGGCGTCGATCACGTCGCACAGGCAGTGGATGGTAAGCAGGTGAACTTCCTGGATGCGCATCGTGCGCGCGTGCGGAACGCAGAGGTGGACGTCCTCCGGTGCGAGAAGTTCACCGATGCGGCCGCCGCCCTTGCCCGTCAGCGCAACGACGCGCATCTCGCGCTCGTGCGCCGCGGTCACCGCGGCGACGACGTTCGGCGAATTGCCCGACGTCGAGATCGCGAGGAGAACGTCGCCTTTCGCGCCGAGCGCCCGCACCTGCTTGGCGAACACCTGCTCGAACGCATAGTCGTTCGCGACGGCGGTGAGGAGCGACGTGTCGGTCGCGAGCGAGATCGCGGGCAGCTCGGGCCGCTCGCGCTCGAAGCGCCCGACGAGTTCCGCCGCGAAATGCTGCGCGTCGGACGCCGAGCCGCCGTTGCCGCATGCGAGGATCTTGCCGTCGGCGAACAGGCAGTCGGTCATCAGCGCGCCGGCGCGGGCGATCGGCTCCGCCATCGCCTGCGCCGCCTCCTGCTTGAGCAGCGCGCTGTCCGCGAAGTGACCGCGTATGCGCTCGACGTGATCGATCATGGCGGCGGATTCTAGCAGCTAGCGATCGGTGGCGAAGATGTCGCGCTGCCACGACACCGCGTCCGCGTCCAGGCGATCCATGAGGATGGCGTCGAAGCGGCACGGCGGCTCGCGGCCGATCATCGCGAGGTAGCCTTTCGCCGCAGTGACGAGTCGCGCGCGCTTCGCGGCCGTGATGCTTTCGAGCGCGCCGCCGAAGCGCTGCGAGCGTCGCATCCGCACCTCGACGAACACCAGCGTGGCGCCGTCGCGGGCGATCAGGTCGATCTCGCCTGCGCGCGTGCGGAAGTTGCGGCCGACGATCGCGAGTCCACGGCGCATCAGGAAGTCCGCGGCGATCGACTCGGCGCGCGCGCCGGATGCGCCGGTTCGCAGCGACGCGCCCTCAGGGGTTGGTTTCGGGAACGAGTTCACCGTCGCGGTACACGGCGAGTTTGCCCTCGCGTGCGAACTGGCGTCCCGGCGCAAGCGATACGTGGCCGGTTGCGCCGTCCATGTCGAAGCGCTCGGGCGGCCCGGCACGAAAAGCCGCGGCGATGCGAAAAGCGTCGAGCCCGAACGCATACAGGCGCGCGAGCGCGGCGCTGTCGAAGCTGCGCCGAGGCAGCCCGCCGAATTGCGGCGCGTCCGGCGTCAGGAGCCACGGGATCTCGACGACCTGAACGCCGTCCAGGTCGCGCGCCACGGCGGGCAGCGGTCGTTCGAACACGAGACCGCTCGCGAAGGCGCGGATGTTGCCGATGAAGGGCTTCACGAGCGCCGCACGGTCGCCGTTCACCGCGAGCAGCACGGCGTCGGGGGCACTCTGGTTCAGCGTGCGGCGCAGCGTGGTCAGCGAATCGCTCGAGGCGTCGAAGCGGAACGCCGACGGCATGCGGCCGCCGTGCTGGCTCCAGGTGGTGGCAAAGGCCCCGGCGAAGCGCTTCATCAGCGGCGAATCGCCTTCGACCACGTCGACGGCGCGCAGCCCGCTCGCGAGCGCGCGCTGCGCCAGCATCCGGCCGTCGCTTTCCACCGTCAGCGCGAACGAGAACATCGCATTCGGCAGCCGCGTCCCGTCGTCGAGTTGATTGAGCGCGAGCGTCCACGGCAGCTTCACGCCGGAGATCGAGAGCGTCTTCACGTCGTCGCGCACGAGCGGCCCGACGGCAATCGCGACGCCCTTCGCGCGAGCGGCTTCGAATGCCGTGATGACGCCGTCCACGCCGTGCGGAATCACGATGCATCGTGCACGTGCGCCGGCGGCGTCGGCAGCGTCGAGAAATCCGTCGCGAACGGCCGAGGCCGCGCGCTCGTACGCCGGAACCTGCAGCGGCAAAACGAGTGCGATCGTGTCCGTGGCCGGAGGCGGCGGCAACTCGTCCTCGGGCGCTGCGCCGGCAACTGCGGGCGGCATCGCCTCCGGCGGAACGGCGCCGTCCTGCGGAGTCGGCACGTCCGCCGGGAGCTCCTCGGGCGCAACGACCACGGGCGGAGGCGGTGCGGGTTGCGCACCCGGCGGCCGGATGACCTCGGCCCGGGTTGCCGTACGCACCGGCGCACAGGACAATGCCGCCGCGGCGAAAGCGATCGCGAGCAGCGCTGTCGCGAAACGCGCGGTCAATGGCATCGGGGAGGCGGGCGGAGCGCGCATGACGAGCGAGGACAGGACGGAGCCGGCGCCCGAGGAGTCACGAGCGTTTCGCGCCGAGCCCGGCTCATTATATGTGGTCGCCACGCCGATCGGTAATCTGCGCGACGTGACGCTGCGAGCCCTCGACATCCTGCGCACGGTCGACGTCATTCGCGCCGAGGACACGCGCGTCAGCGCGACGCTGCTGGCGCGCTACGGCATCGCCACCCGGCCGCGCGCCCTGCACGCGCACAACGAGGCGCGCGAGAGCGATGCGGTCGTGCGCGATCTCGCGGCGGGCCGCAGCGTCGCGCTGATGACCGACGCCGGGACGCCGGCAGTGAGCGATCCGGGCGCACGCGTCGTCGCGGCGGTCGTGCGTGCGGGACATCGCGTCGTGCCGATCCCGGGTGCGAGCGCCGTGGCGGCCGCCGTCTCGACCGCGGGGCTCGAAGCGCCGCGCTTTGCCTTCATGGGCTTTCTGCCGCCTGCGCAGAAGGCGCGCGCCGAGCTGCTTGCGCTCCATGCGGAGCTGCCGTCGGCACTCGTGCTCTACGAGGCGCCGCATCGGCTCGGCGCGACGCTCGCCGAGCTCGCCGCCACCCTCGACCCGCGCCGCACGGTAGTGATCGCGCGCGAGCTCACGAAGACTTTCGAGACGATCACGCGCATGCCGCTCGCCGATGCCGTGTCCTGGGCGGCCGCCGACGCGAACGCTGCGCGCGGCGAATTCGTCGTGATCGTCGATGCGCCCCTTGCCGGAGGCGGCACGAGCGGCGTGACCCTCGACGCGCGGCGACTCCTCGACGCGCTCGCCGACGAGCTCCCGCCCGCGCGCGCCGCGCGCGTCGCGGCGAAGGTGACGCAACTGCCGCGCGAGGTGCTCTACGAAATGGCGCTTGCGCGCAAGCGCTAAACGCCGAGATGCCGCGCGAGCGCGTCGGTGCGCTGCGCGAGCGACGCCGACCAGCCTTCCAGTACGACCGCACCCTTCTCGAGCACGACCGCGCGGTCGGTGTGCGCGAGCACGAGGCGGTAGTTGCGGTCGACGAGCAGCGAGGCGATGCCGCTCGCGCGGATCTCGCCGATGATGCGCCAGATCTCGCGCACGATCTGCGGGGCCAGTCCCTCGGTGGCCTCGTCGAGGATCAGCACGTCGGGATTGCTCATCAGCGCGCGGCCGATCGCGAGCATCTGCTGCTCGCCGCCGGAAAGTTGCTGGCCGCCGAACGCCAACCGCTCGGCGAGGCGCGGAAACTTCGCGATGACGCGCTCGAACGTCCAGCCCGTGCGTGCGTCGCGCGGCGCTCGTTCCGCCAGCAGCAGGTTCTCGCGCACGGAGAGGGTTGGAAAGATGCCGCGGCCTTCCGGCACGTACGCGACGCCCATGCGCGCGATCCGATAGGGCGGCTCGCGCGTGCAGTCGCGCCCGTGCACGAGCACTTTGCCCGCGCTCGCCGGCGTGAGACCGAGCAGCGTGCGGATCAGCGTGGTCTTGCCCATGCCGTTGCGGCCGAGCAGGCCGATCGATTCGCCGGTGCCGATCGCGAGCGACACGCCGCGGAGCACGTGGCTCTCGCCGTAGTGCGCGTGCACGTCGCGCGCTTCCAGGAGCGCGCTCATCGCATGGTCATGCAGCTCCCGTGCGGTGGGCGCGGCCACGTCAGTCGGGAAGGGCCGCGGCTTCGTCGTGCGTCTCGCCGAGGTACGCGGTCTGCACTTCCTCGTTGCTGCGAATCGCCGCCGGCGCACCGGACGCAATGACCGAACCGTTCACCATCACCGTGATGCGGTCGGCGATCCGGAACACGGCATCCATGTCGTGCTCGACGAGCAGGATCGCGTGACCGGGCCGCAGTGCCGCCAGCAGCGCCAGCATCCGCTCGGTCTCCTCGGCGCCCATGCCGGCGAGCGGCTCGTCGAGCAGCAGCACCTGCGGCACCGTGGCGAGGCACATTGCGATCTCGAGCTGGCGCTTCTGGCCGTGCGACAACGTGCCGGCCACGCGGCGCGCCTGTCCCGACAAACCCGCATGCTCGATCGCCTGTTCCGCGAGCCGCGTGCTTTCGGCGCACTTCACGGCCGGATTCCACCAGTCGAACGCGTGCTGGTGATGCGCTTGCGCGGCGAGCCGGCAGTTCTCGAACACAGTCGAGCGAGGAAAGATCGTGGTGCGCTGGTAACTGCGGCCGATGCCCGCGCGCGCCCGCCGTGGCTGTGGCCAGTACGTCACGTCGCGTCCCTGCAGGTGCACCTCGCCGCTGCTGGCCGGAATCTCCCCTGCGAGTATGTTGACGAGCGTCGACTTGCCCGCGCCGTTGGTCCCGATCACCGAATGCACTTCGCCGCGCGCGAGGTCGAGCGAGACGCGATCGACGGCGGTCAGGCCGCCGAATCGGCGCGTGACGCCCGCGGCGGTCAGCAGCACGTCATCCGGCATGGGGAACGGGCACGCGGCCGCGGCGCAGTTGGGCGGGAAGGCCGGTCACGCCGTTCGGCATCAGCGCGACGCAGGCGATGATCGTGAGGCCGAGCGGCAGCTGCCAGTGCCTGGCGAAGCCGCCGAACAGCGCCTCGGATTGGAACAGCTCCTTCAGCACGACGAACAGGAACGCGCCCAGCACCGCGCCGCGCAGCGAGCCGATGCCGCCGAGAATCAGCATCAGCAGCACGGTGCCGGACTGGTGCCACGCCAGGATCTCCGGGTTGACGAAGCCGTCCTTCACGGCATAGAGGAATCCCGCGACACCGGCAAGCGCGCCGGCGAGCACGAACGCGGCCAGCTTGTACGGGTACGTCGAAAAACCCGCGGCGCGCATCCGCTGCTCGTTCGCCTTGATGCCCGCGAGCGCATGCCCGAACCGCGAGCGTCCCACCGCGGCCAGCAGCGCGTACACGACGACCAGCGCCGCCAGCGTCGAATAGTAGAAGGTCAGCGGCCGGTCGAGGTCGAGCAGCGTGTACGGGCCGATCGCGAGCACCGGCTTGACGTACAGGTAGCGGCCGTCGCTGCCGCCGGCGAACTTCATGTCGTGGAACACGAAGTACGCCATCTGCGCGAACGCGAGCGTCACCATGATGAAGTAGATGCCGCGCGTGCGCAGCGACAGCGCGCCTATGCCAAGCGCCGCGAGTGCCGAAATGACGACCGCAGCCGGCAGCAGCCACGCGATCGACGCCGCTTCGTTCTGCGGCGACAGCAGGGCGGTCGCATAGGCGGCGATGCCGAAGAACGCGGCATGGCCGAACGACACGAGCCCCGTGCGGCCGACCAGCAGCTCGAGCGACAGCGCGAAGATCGCGAGGATCATCGTCGTCACCATCAGGTCGACGTAGAACTTGCCGCCGACGAACGGAAAGATCCCGAGCAGCACGACGGCCGCGAGCACCGGCGTGGTGCGGGCAGCGGTCGACTCCTTCGTCGCGTTATCCGGCACGGAACAGTCCCTCGGGCCGCCACAACAGGATTGCGGCCATCAGCACGTACACCAGGATGCCAGCCGTCTGCGGGATCAGCACCTTGCCGAACGTGTCCACGAGCCCCACCAGCAGCGACGCGAGCAAGGCGCCCCGGATCGAGCCGATGCCGCCGATGACGACGACGACGAACGAGATGATCAGCACCTGGTTGCCCATGCCGGGGTACACGGACGACACCGGCGCCGCGAGCATGCCGGCGAACACCGCGAGCGCGACACCCGCCGCGAACACGATGCGGTAGAGCAGGCGGATGTCCACGCCGAGCGACTGCACCATTTCGCGATTGGACGCGCCGGCGCGAATCGCCATGCCGATGCGCGTGCGCGCGATGACGAGATAGAGCCCGAGCGCGACCAGCACGCACACGCCGGACATGAACAGCCGGTAGATCGGGTACGTCATCACGCTGCCGAGCTGCACGCTGCCCGCAAGCCACGCGGGCGGCGCGACGCCGTGGACGTCGTCGCCCACGAGGATGCTTCTCAGCTCCTCGAAGACCAGGATGAGCCCGTACGTCATCAGCACCTGCTGCAGATGCTCGCGCTGGTACAGGTAGCTCACGAAGCCCCATTCGAGCAGGTAGCCGAACACCACCGAGAGCACGATGCCGATTGCGATCGCCGTGAAGAAGCCGCCGCCGAACTGCTCCGAGGCCCATGGCGCGAGCGCGTAGGCGAGGTACGCGCCGATCATGTAGAAGCTGCCGTGCGCGAGATTGATGACGCCGAGGATGCCGAAGATCAGCGTCAGCCCGCTCGCGACCAGGAACAGCAGCAGCCCGTATTGCAGGGCGTTCAGGCACTGGACGAGGAAGACGGCGAAGTCCATGAATCATCCGCGCAAAGTTTCGCTCGCTTCGCTCGCACGATACTTTGCGCGGGCGAGTCTTCCGCCGCCGTCCCGGGAGTGGCCCTTCGACGGCGGCGCGGTCAACGGCGAAATGCCCGCCCCGTTCGGGGCGGACGCGCGGCGCGCGGCGTCATCGCTCGCGCACCCGGCGGCGGTGATTCTACCGGCGCAACGTATCGTGCGCCTGCGGGGCGTATATACCTTTGCGCCCGCTAGCCGCCCATCTTGCAGCCGGGCGACGGCTCGGCGAGCGCCTTGACCGCGATGCCTTCGAACTTGTTCTGCGTCCCGACGACCTTGCGCAGGTAGATGTCCTGGACCGGGTCGTGCGCCTTCGACAGCGTGAACGTGCCGCGCGGGCTGTCGATGCGCGCCTTCTCCATCGCGGCGACCAGTGCGTCGCGCTTGGCGACGTCGCCGCCGACCGCGGCGAGGCCCGCGCCGAGCAGCTGCGCGGCATCGTAGCCCTGCACCGCGTACACGTCGGGCTCGGCCTTGTACGCCTTGGCGTAGTCGGCACGGAACGCCTTGTCCTTGGCGTTCGTGAGGCCGTCCGCGTAGTGCAGCGTCGTCAGCAGGCCCTGCGCGGCTTCACCCTGCGCCTCGAGCGTGCCGTCGGTGAGGAAGCCCGGGCCATACAGCGGAATCGTCTTGTTGAGGCCGGCGGCCGCGTAATCCTTGACGAACTTGACGGCGCCGCCGCCCGCGAAGAACGCGTACACGGCGTCGGGCTTGGTCGCCGCGATCTCGGTCAGCAGCGCCTGGAACTCGACGTTGGGGAACGGCAGCGTCAGCTCCTTGACGACCTCTCCGCCCGATCCCTTGAGACCGTCCTTGAAGCCCTGCACCGATTCATCGCCGGCTGCATATTTCCACGTGATCGTCACGACCTTCTTCGCGCCCTTCTCGCCCGCGACCTTGCCCATCGCGTAGCCGGGCTGCCAGTTCGAGAACGAGCTGCGGAAGATGTTCGGCGCGCACATCGGGCCGGTGACGGCGCGCGCGCCCGCGTTCGGGATCACGAGCAGCGTGTTCGTGTCCTTGGCCACCTTGGCCATCGCCATCACCACGCCCGAATGCACGGTGCCGACGACGACGTCGACGTTGTCGCGCTTGATCAGCTTGTTGATGTTGTCGACGGCCTTCGACGGCTCGGACTCGTCGTCGACCTTGAAATATTCGAGCTCGCGCCCGCCGAGCTTGCCGCCCTGCTCCTGGATGTAGAGACGGAAGCCGTTCTCGATCGCGTTGCCGAGCGCCGCGTAGGTGCCTGTGTACGGCAGCATGAACCCGACCTTGACCTTGCTCTGCGCGTCCGCGGTGGCCGCCGTGACGCAAAGACCCGCCGCCAGCAGGGCGCGCACGAGCGTTCCATATCGACCAGTCATCGAAAGCCTCCTCGGCAGATCGGGCGCCCCCTCGGCGCCGCATGGGAATTGTTGCCGATGCGCAGTATGGAGCATCGGGCCGCGCCGCCGGCCCTTGTCTTTGACGGCCGTGATGGAATCACGAGTGCTCGCGCTCACGCAGCCGGAAGCGCTGGATCTTGCCGGTGGCGGTCTTCGGCAACTCGTCGATGAACTCGAGGTAGCGCGGATACTTGTACGGTGCCAGCTTGTCCTTCACGAACGCCTTCAGCGTCTCCTCGAGCGCCGGGCCCGGCGCATGGCCGGTCTTCAGCACGACGAACGCCTTCGTCTTGGTGAGGCCATCCGCGTCCTGGCGGCCGATGACGGCCGCCTCGAGCACCGCCGGATGCTGCACCAGCGCGGCTTCCACCTCGAACGGCGACACGTAGATGCCGCTGACCTTCAGCATGTCGTCGGCGCGGCCCGCATAGACGTAACGGCCGTCTTCGCCGCGGGCGTACTTGTCGCCGCTGCGCGTCCATTCGCCCTGGAAAGTCGCACGCGACTTCGCGTGGTTGGTCCAGTACAGGAGCGCCGCGCTCGGCCCGCGGATGTAGAGATCGCCTACCTCGCCGTCCGCAACGGGCTTGCCGTCCTCGCCGCGCAACTCGACGTCGTAGCCGGGAACCGGAACACCGGTCGTGCCGTAACGCACGTCGCCGGCGCGATTGGAAAGGAAGATGTGCAGCATCTCGGTCGAGCCGATGCCGTCGAGGATCTCGCAGCCGAAGTGCGCGGTGAAGCGCTCGCCGATCTCGCGCGGCAGCGCTTCGCCGGCCGACACGCACATTCGCATGTTCACTGCCGAGCGCGCCGGCAGGTCGGCGGCCGCGAGCATCGCCGCATAGAGCGTCGGCACGCCGTAGAATACCGTGGGCCTCTGCTCCGTCAGCCGCTTGAACACCGCCTGCGGGGTGGGCCGCTCCGGCATCAGGATCGTCGTGGCGCCGGCCGACAGCGGAAACGTGAGCGCGTTGCCGAGCCCGTAGGCGAAGAACAGCTTCGCGGCGGAGAAGACGACGTCGTCCTCGGCCAGGCGCAGCACGTTGCGCGCGTACAGCGCATCGGTCCAGTACGCGTTCGCGTGCGTGTGGACCGTGCCCTTGGGAGCGCCGGTCGAGCCGGACGAATACAACCAGAACGCGGCGTCGTCCGCGTGTGTGGCTGCGGGTTTTTCGAGCGGCACGGCGCGCGCCACGTCGGCCGTGAAATCGCGCTGTCCGGACGCGAGCTCCCCCTTCGCATCGATGACCCAGACTGTCTCGACCGCGTGGCCTTCGCGCCCGAGCGCCTGCGCGAGCATCGGCAGCAACGCCTGGCTGACGATCGCCGCGCGCGCACGGCTGTGGCCGAGCATGTACGCGTAATCGTCGGCCGTCAGCAGCGTGTTGACGGCAACCGGGACGACGCCGGCGTAGATGCAGCCCAGAAACGCGACCGGCCAGTCGACGGTGTCGTGCGCGAGCAGCAGCACGCGCTCTTCCGGGCGCACGCCATGCTCGTGCAGCACGCGCGCGAACTGGCGCATGCGCTTGTCGAGCTCGCCGTACGAAAGGCGCGTGCGGTCGTCCGCGTATGCGATGCGCGCCGCGCGCGACGCATTGCGCGCAAGCAGATGCGCGGCAAGGTTGAATTGCGACGGCGGAGCCTGCGCGACGGCGTCGTTCATGGCGTCAAGAACTATAATTCAGGGAGCCGATGTTGGCTAGCCGGAACAACGAATGCGACGAATCGCCTTGCCGTTCCTGAACGTGCGTCAAGCGTTCCATGCAATAAAGTGCATGACCGGGTTCAAGCCATGACCTGGTCGATCGTTGCCCGCGATCCGGGCGGTGCGCTCGGCGTCGCCGTCGCGAGCCGTTTCTTCGCCGTCGGTGTGCTCTGCGCGTATGCGCGCGCCGGCGCCGGCGCGCTCGCCACGCAGGCCCTCGTCAATCCCGGCTTCGGCCCGGCGGGACTCGACCTGCTGGCGCAAGGCGTCTCTCCCGCACGCGTCGTCGAGTCACTGGCGGCGAACGATGCGGGACGCGAAGTGCGCCAGGTCCATCTCGTCGACATCGAGGGCCGCGCCGCGGCGCATACCGGAAGCCAATGCGTCGAATGGTGCGGCCATTTCGTCGGCCGCGAATTCTCCGTCGCGGGGAACATGCTCGCGGGACCTCAGGTGCTGGAAAACACCGCGGCCGCCTATGCGGCCAACGCGCATCTGCCGTTCGCCGAGCGCCTGCTCGCGGCGCTCGAAGCCGGCCAGGCCGCGGGTGGCGACAAGCGCGGCCAGCAGGCGGCCGCGCTGCGGATCGTCACGACCGAGGTCTATCCGATGCTCGACCTGCGCGTCGACGATCACGCGGAGCCGCTCGCCGAGCTGCGCCGTCTTTACGAAAAGAGCTTCGAGCGGTTCCAGCCGTTCGTCACCTGCCTGCCTTCGCGCGCCAATCCCGCCGGCATCACCGACCGCGCCGCGATCGAGCGCGAGATCGAGCGTTTCCAGGCGGAGCGCCGGACCAGGGCAGGCGGATAATCGCGGGCGCTCGCAGGCTCGATAACCCAGGATGAAACATCCCCCTACGCTCGGTTGGACAATCCTCGTGGTTCGCACTCGGGTGTTCGCCCTCGGGGCGGCCCGTCGGGCTCACGCGCTCGCTGCCCCCCGGGAGGTGGGCCAGTCGCTCGGGGCGGCCCTTCGCGACTGACATGACGTTCGCCGAGTTCCACCCTGGGCAGAAGCTCGTGTACGGTCCCGCCACGGTGTCGGAGGCGGAAATGCTCGCATTTGCGCACCATTACGATCCGCAGTGGTTTCACGCCGATGTCGAGCGCTCGGCGAGTGGCCCGTGGGACGGCCTGATCGCGAGCGGCTGGCATACGTGCGGGATCGCGATGCGGCTCGCCGTCGAAGGCGCGCTCGCGGGGTCCGAGTCGTTCGGCTCGCCGGGGCTCGAATACCTGAAATGGCTCGCGCCCGTGCGCCCCGCCGATGCCTTGACGCTGCACGCCGAAGTGCTGGGCGTTCGGCGATCGGAGCGCAAGCCGTGGCTCGGCGTGCTGCGCTGGCGCTGGCGCCTCGTCAATCAACACGATGTCGCGGTGCTCGAGCTCGTCGTGACGAGCCTGTTCGACCTCGGGCGTGCGCGGGAGTCTTCAGGAGCGCGATGATGGCCGGCAGCGTTGCGGATGTTGCACCGGTGCAGGACGCCTGCGCGGCCGCCCCGTGGCCGGGCGACGGCGTGCACCGCATTCCGTACGCGGCATATACGCGACGGGACATCTACGAAGAGGAGCTCTCGCGGCTTTTCTACCGCGGCCACTGGTGCTACGTCGGGCTCGAGGCCGAGATTCCGAATGCGGGCGATTTCAAGCGGACGGCGATCGGCGAGCGCTCCGTCGTCATGGCGCGCGACCGCGACGGTGCCATCCATGTCGTCGAGAACGTCTGCGCGCATCGCGGCGTAGCGTTCTGCCGCCAGAACTTCGGCAATCGCGGCGAGTTCACGTGTCCGTATCACCAGTGGACGTACGCGCTCGACGGGCGGCTGCTCGGCGTGCCGCTGATGCGCGGCGTGAAGAGCGATGGCGTCGTGCAGGGCGGGATGCCGCAAGGTTTCAAGCGCGAGGATCACGGGTTGCGGAGGCTCGCGGTAACGGCGCGCAACGGCGTCGTGTTCGCTTCGTTCGACACAGCCGTCGAGCCGCTGGAAAACTATCTCGGCCCCGACGTGCTCCGGTATTTCGACCGCGTGTTCGACGGCCGCCGTCTAGCCGTCCTCGGCTATTCGCGGCAGCGGATCGGCGGCAACTGGAAGCTGATGCAGGAGAACATCAAGGATCCCTACCACCCGGGTCTCCTGCACACGTGGTTCGTGACGTTCGGCCTTTGGCGCGCGGATCAGAAGTCCGAGCTCATCACGGATGCGCACGGGCGCCACGCCTGCATGGTGTCGCGGCGCAACGAAGGCGGGTCGGGCGCCGTGACGCAGGGCGTGTCGAGCTTCAAGGCGAACATGGCGCTGCACGACGACCGCGTGCTCGACGTCGTCGCCGAGCCGTGGTGGAACGGACCGACGGTCGTCATGACGACGATCTTTCCGAGCGTGATCATCCAGCAGCAGGTCAATTCGCTGTCCACCCGCCACATCCAGCCGCGCGGACCCGATGCGTTCGACTTCGTGTGGACGCATTTCGGCTTCGCGGACGACACGCCCGAAATGCAGCGAAGGAGGCTGCGCCAGGCGAACCTGTTCGGACCGGCCGGTTATGTTTCGGCCGACGACGGCGAGGTCATCGAGTTTTCGCAGCAGGGCGCCCGCCAGCGCCCCGGCGGCGCGAGCGTTGCCGAGCTCGGCGGCACCGGTACCGCCACGCATACCGGGCACACGGTCACCGAGACGCTGATCCGCAGCATGTACGCGTACTGGCGGCGCGTGATGGAAGCATGACGGCGCTTCGGGCATCGGGCGCGCCGCGGGAGCGTGCAGCGTGATCGACCTCGCGACGTGGCGCGACCTCGTCACCCTGTACCAGGCGTACTCGATGGCGCTCGATTCGCGCGACTACGCGCGCTGGCCGCAGTTCTTCACCGATCCGTGCGTGTACAAGCTGCAGCCGCGCGAGAACTTCGACCGCGGCCTGCCGCTCGCGACGATGGCGTTCGAGAGCCGCGGCATGCTGGAGGACCGCGTATACGGGATCACCGAGACGCTCGCGCACGATCCGTACTATCAGCGCCACGTCGTCGGCATCCCGATCGTGCGCAGCGACGACGGCGAGGCGATCGAAGCGGAAGCGAGCTACGCGGTGTTCCGCACGCGGCAGAACGAGCTTTCCGAGGTGTTCAACGTCGGCCGCTACATCGACACCGTGCGGCGCACGCCGGACGGATTGCGTTTCGCGTCGCGCATTTGCGTCTTCGACAGCGAGCTCGTTCCGACGTCGATCATCTATCCGATCTAGGCAAGCCCCGGACAGCCTGCGTCACGCGTGCGCGACGACGAATCCGGGGTAGCGCGCGCGCAGCGCCGCCTCGGCATTCGCGAGTGCAGGTTCCGCGTCGAATAATCCGAAGAGCGTCGGTCCCGACCCGCTCATCAGCGCGCCGCGGGCGCCGAAGGCCAGGAGCGCCTGCTTCACCTCTTTCAGCACCGGGTGGGCGCGTTCGGCGACGAGCTCGAAATCGTTGTAGAAGGCGGCCACGATCGCGTTCATGTCATTCGCGGCGAGTGCGCTCGCCATCGCCGCCGAGCGGTCGACGCGTGCGGGAACATCCATGAACCACAGCTCCCGCCGCAGCGCGGCGTACGCCTCGGCCGTCGGCACGGCAATGCCCGGGTTGACGAGCAGACAGTTCAATCGCGGCATCGCCGCGATGCCGACAACGCGCTCGCCCATCCCGGATATCCGGGCGAGCGGCGAGTCTTGCAGGAAGAACGGAAGGTCCTTGCCGATCTCGGCGCCGAGCGCTGCGAGCGCCTCCGGCGACAGCGCACGGTGGAAATGAGCGTTCAGTGCCCGCAGGACCGCGGCGGCATCCGAGCTGCCTCCGCCGAGGCCCGCCGCTACCGGAATCGCTTTCTCGATCGCGATCTCGATGCGCGCGGCCTTGTTCGTGCGGGCGAGGTACGCCCGCGCGGCGCGATGGCAGAGGTTCGTCTCGTCGAGCGGTATCCGCGCCGGGTCGCCGTGAATGAAGATGCCGCTGCCGCGCGCGTCCACCTGCACCCGAATCGCGTCGGCAAGGTGGTCGAGCTTCATCATGATCGAGCGGATACGGTGAAAGCCATTCGCAAGGCGCTCGATCACCTCCAGCGTGAGGTTCACCTTCGCCGGCGCACGCAGCGTGACGGCTTCGGGCGGTGCTGCCTGCCGGTTCGCGTGCATCAGTCAGGGTCGAGCGCGGAGACGAGACTCACGATCGCGAACGCCTGGATGCCTTCGCCTTTCCCGAACGGCGTCATGCCCTCGCCGCTCGTCGCATTGATGCCCACGGCGTCGGGCGCAATGCCGACCAGCGTCGCGACGCTTTGCTTCATCGCGACGCGCAGCGGCTCGATCTTCGGCGTCCGTGCCTCGATCGTGAGGCCGACGTTGTTCACGCGCCAGCCCGCCGCCTCGACGCGCGAGCGCGCGACCTTCACGTACTCGCGGCTGTCGGCGACGCCCTGCGCGCACAGCGCGTCGGCGTAGCGCGAGAACGCATCCTCGCCGAGCGCCTGCTCGAGCGCGCGGCACAGCGCGTGCAGGACAACGTCGGCGTCGGAGTTGCCGTCGAGGCCGCGCGCATCGGCGACGCGCACGCCGCCGAGCAGCAGCGGGCGCGCCGGGTCGGCTGCGAAGCGGTGTGAGTCCTGTCCCATCCCTATCCTGAACATGCACTCCCTCCGTCGTGCCGCCGATGTAGTTCGGCCGCCACGTCGCTGCACGAAGCGCGGATAATGCGGGCTCCATGTACCCGTTGCTCGAAACGATCGACGATCCCGCCGCACTGCGCGCGCTGCCGCGCCGGGCGCTGCCGCAACTCGCGCGCGAGCTGCGTGCGTTCCTGCTCGAGTCCGTCGCGAAGACCGGCGGCCACCTGTCGTCGAACCTCGGCACCGTCGAGCTCACGATCGCGCTGCACTACGTGTTCGACACGCCGCACGACCGACTGGTGTGGGACGTCGGGCACCAGACATACGCGCACAAGATCCTGACCGGCCGGCGGCAGGCGATGGATCGATTGCGGATGGCCGGCGGCCCGTCCGGCTTTCCGCGCCGCGCCGAAAGCGACTACGACGCGTTCGGCACCGCGCACTCGTCGACGTCGATCTCGGCCGCGCTCGGCATGGCGGTCGGCGCGAAGCGCAAGGGGGAAACTCGGCGGATCGTCGCCGTGATCGGCGACGGCGCGCTGACCGCGGGGATGGCGTTCGAGGCGCTGAACAATGCGGGGGCCGCGGAGGCCGACGTGCTCGTGATCCTGAACGACAACGACATGTCGATCTCGGAGCCGGTCGGCGCGCTCAACAACCATCTCGCGCGACTGCTCTCGTCGCGCCTCTACGACAACGTGCGCCGCGGCGGCAAGGAAGTGCTCTCGCTGTTGCCGCCGGTGCAGCAGTTCGCCAAGCGGTTCGAGTCGCACACCAAGGGCATGATGATGCCCGGCACGCTGTTCGAGGAGCTCGGCTTCAACTACATCGGGCCGATCGACGGCCACGACATCGACGCGCTCGTCGGCACGCTCGCCAACCTTAAGGCGCTCTCCGGACCGCAGTTCCTGCACGTCGTCACACGCAAGGGCATGGGCTACCCCCCCGCCGAGGCCGATTCGATCCTCTACCACGGCGTCACGCGCTTCGACCCTGCCGTGGGCATCGTCGTCAAGCCCGGCGGCAAGCCCGCCTACACGCAGGTCTTCGGCGACTGGGTGTGCGACATGGCCGCGCGCGACCCGCGCCTCGTGTGCATCACACCCGCGATGCGCGAAGGATCCGGGCTCGTGCGCTTTTCGAAGACGTACCCGGACCGCTACTTCGACGTCGGGATCGCCGAGCAGCACGCGCTCACGTTCGCGGCCGGCCTCGCATGCGAAGGCATGAAGCCGGTGGTCGCGATCTACTCGACGTTCCTGCAGCGCGGATACGACCAGCTCGTTCACGACGTCGCCCTGCAGAATTTGCCGGTGCTGTTGGCGATCGACCGGGCGGGCGTCGTCGGCGCGGATGGCGCGACGCATATCGGCGCCTTCGACATCTCCTACCTGCGCTGCCTGCCGAACCTGACGGTGATGACGCCATCGGACGAGAACGAATGCCGGCAGATGCTCTACACGGGCTTCCTGCAGAACGGGCCGGTGGCGGTGCGCTATCCGCGTGGCGCGGGTCCCGGTGTGCCCGTCGCGGCCACGCTGACCGAGCTCCCCATCGGGCGCGCCGTGATTCGCCGCGAATCGGGCCGGCGTCATCACCGCGTGGCGATTCTCGCGTTTGGCAGCATGGTGGCGCCGGCGCTCGCGGCCGCGGAAACACTCGACGCGACGGTGGTCGACATGCGCTTCGTCAAGCCGCTCGACGTCGAGTTGCTGCTGCGCATCGCCGGCGAGCATGCGGCGCTCGTCACCGTCGAGGAGAACGTCGTCGCTGGCGGCGCAGGCAGCGCCGTCGCCGAAGCGCTCGCGGCGGCGGGCCGCACCGCTGCGTGGCTTCAGCTCGGATTGCCGGATCGCTTTCCCGATCATGGCGAGCCCGCCGCGATCCTGCGCGAATGCGGCCTCGACGGGCCGGGCATCGCGCAGTCGATCGCGCGGCGATTCGCGGCACCCAACATTCAACCGGTCGCGAAGCCAGCCGCCTGACGCAGTCGCGCGCGGGCGCGAGCGCCTGCTCGCGGCGCGGCGCTCGCGCGATCCGCGTCACGCCGAGCGCGCGAGGATCGCATCGGCGAGTGCCAGGTCGTCCGGAAACGTGATCTTCACGTTGCAGGCGCTGCCCGCGATGCCGCGCGGCTGGAGCCCCAGCGCCTCCACTGCGTGCGCCTCGTCGGTCCAGTGCTCGATGCCGGGCAGCGCGAACGCGCGGCGCAGGATTTCGTAGCGGAACATCTGCGGCGTTTGCGCGCGCCACAGCGACTCGCGCGGCTCGGTCCCGACGACGCGCGCGTCGTCGCGCAGTCGCTTCAGCGTATCCGACACCGGCACGGCGAGGAAGCCACCGACGTCGTCATCCTCGAGCGCCTCCCGAAGGCGCAGCGATTCCTCCCCGGACAGGCAGGGCCGCACGGCGTCGTGCACGACGATCCAGTCGTCGGCGGCGACGTCTTCGAGGCGCGCGAGCGCGTTGCGAACCGACTCGGCGCGCGTCGCGCCGCCGCAGCGGAGCAGCGTCACGCTCGCGGGAACGGCGATTGCCGCTTCGAACCAGTGGTCGTCGGGCGCGAGCACGACGTACGTGCGCGCGAGCGGAAAGTGCGCGAGGAGGCGGTCGAGCGTGTGCTGCAGCACCGGCTTGCCGCGCAGCGGCAGGTATTGCTTGGGCAGGCTGGCACCGAACCTGAATCCGTTGCCCGCGGCGGGGATGAGAGCGTGATACGACATCGGGTAGCGGTGGTTGGGTGGGCCCGGCTGGGATCGAACCAGCGACCAAGCGATTATGAGTCGCCTGCTCTAACCGACTGAGCTACGGGCCCGTGTTCGCGATCGCGGGCGCGAAAACGAGAGGTGCGCGAAGTGGGGTCGCCGTGTGTGTCGCCGCGCGGATTATACGCGGCCGCTCGCGCCGGTGCTTCCGGCTAGAATCCGGCGCACGCCCCATGCAACATTACCTGCGCCCCTTGTTGCGGCCGGATTCGATCGCCCTCGTCGGCGCCTCGGACCGGGTCGGCTCGCTGGGACGTACCGTTTACGACAATCTTCTCCGTGGCGGCTACAAGGGCAACCTGTACGCGGTCAATCCGCGGCATGCCACCGTGCTCGACCGCCCGGCATACGCGTCGCTCGCCGCGATCAGAGCCCCGATCGACCTCGCGGTGATCGCTGCGCCGCCGCGTGCCGTGTCGCAGGTGCTCGCGTCCGCGGGCGAGGCCGGCGTCAGGACCGCAGTCGTGATGACCGCGCCTGCCGGCGTGGACACGCAGGCGGTGCGCACGTGGTCGGAGGAAGTGGCGGCCGCGGCGAAACGTGCACGCGTGCGCGTCGTCGGTCCCGGAGCGCTCGGTGTGATCCGGCCGGAAGCAGGCGTCAATGCGACGTATTGCGTGCCGGTTGCCATGCCCGGCCATCTGGCGCTGATTGCGCAGTCAGGCGCTGTCGCCGCTGCGATGCTCGATTTCGCGATGCCGCTCGGAATCGGCTTCTCGTACGTGATCTCGCTCGGCGGCGGCATCGACATCGGCTTCGGCGAACTGCTCGACCTGCTGCTGCAGGATTCCGTCACCGACGGCATCCTGCTCTATGTCGAGGACCCGGGCGATACGCGCCCGTTCATGTCCGCGCTGCGCGCCGCCGCGCGCACGAAGCCGGTCGTCGTCCTGAAGGCGGGACGCTCGCTCGAGCCGCCGGCCGAGATTTCGCCGGATGCGGTATTCGATGCCGCGCTGAAGCGCGCCGGCACCGTGCGCGTTGCGACGTACACGCAGCTCTTCGCCGCTGCGCGCATTCTGGCCCGGGGCCGCATTCCACGCGGGGAGCGGCTCGCGATCGTCTCGAACGGTCGCGGCCCGGCCCTGCTCGCGGCGGACCGCGCAGCGGAGCAGGGGATCGCGCTCGCCGCCTTCGCGGGCGAGAGCGCCGCGAAGCTCGACGCGCTGCTCGCGGACGAAGCACCGCACGTGAATCCGGTCGATGTGCGCGATGCGCCACCCGAACGCCAGGCAGCGGCGGTCGCAGTCGCGCTCGACGATCCGAACGTCGACGTCGTCGTCGCGTTGCACGTGCCGCGTCCCGATACGGGCGCAATGGAGGCCGCGCACGCGCTCGCGGACGTGGCGCGCAATCATCCCAAGCCGGTGCTCGCCGCGTGGCTCGGGGCGATCGACCGGCGCGAGGTGCACCATGCGCTGGAAGCGGGGGGCGTGTCGAATTTCTTCACGCCGGAGAACGCCGTCGATGCGCTTTCGTTCCTCGCGTCGTATCGAAACAACCAGGCGTGGCTGCTCGAAGTTCCGGCGCCGCAGCCGGAGCCGCAGCCGCTCGATCTCTCGGCGGTCGAGGCTTTGCGCGTTCGCCTCGGCGAGCAGAAGCGCTCGCGCCTGACCGTCGGCGAGGCGCGCGAAGTCCTCGCCGCGTTCGGTATCGGCCGCTTCGCGGTCGTCGCGACGCTCGAGCAGGCGACGGAAGCGACCCATTCGATGCGCCTGCCGCTCGCGCTCGAGTTCGACACCGCAGAATCGATGCCGCCTTCGGCACGGCGCCTGATTCGCGTGCGGCGCACGCTGCCGAAGGCGTATGCCGAGCTGGCAACGCTCGCTTCAGCGTCGCCTCCGCCCGCATGGACGGGCAAGTTCGTTCTGTCGGAAGCGCCGCGCGACGGCGCAGCGGCCGGCGTTGCGCTCGGCGTCGCCACCGACGCGCGTTTCGGTCCTGTCATCTGGCTCGGACCCGGGCACGTACCGCACGGACTCGCGCGCCATCGCTCGCTGATGCTGCCGCCGCTCAACGCGCGCCTCGCCGCGGATCTCGTCGCCGCTGCGGCGGCGCCCGCCACGTCCGCGCTCGCCCCGGGGGTGACCGAGGGGCTCGTGGACACGCTGACGCGCATTTCCGCGCTCGTGTGCGCGCTCCCCTGGGTGCGCGGGCTGACGCTCGACCCGGTGATCGTCGCCGGCTCGCGCGCGCACGTCGGCGGTGCGAGCTTCGACGTCGATCCGGCGCGCAAGCTGCTGCGCGGCTATCCGCACATGGCGATCCATCCGTACCCGGTGGAGCTGATCGGCGACGTCACGCTGCGCGACGGCACCGTGCTGCACGTGCGCCCGATCCGCCCGGAGGATGCCGACCTCGAGCGCGCGTTCGTCAACGGCCTGTCCGAGCAGACGCGCTATTTCCGTTTCTTCTATCGGCTGGCCGAGCTGACGCCGGCGATGCTCGCGCGCTTCACGCAGGTGGACTACGATCGCGAGCTCGCGCTCGTCGGTGTCGCCGCGCAGGAAGACGGACGGCAGGCGTTCGTCGGCGTTGCGCGCTACATCGGCAATCCCGACCGGACGAGCGCGGAGTTCGCCGTCGTCACCGGCGACGCGTGGCAGCGTCGCGGCGTCGCACGCGTGCTGATGCGCGGCCTGATCGTGTGCGCGAAGCGCCGCGGCTTCACGCAGCTGACCGGATCGATCCTGCGGGCCAACGAGACGATGCTCGAGTTCGTGCGATCGCTCGGCTTCGTGCTCGAGGACGATCCGGAAGATCCGGCGCAGGTCAACGCGACGCTGGCGCTCGGCTGACGCGGGCCGCGTCCGGCGCGCCGGTCCCTGCGCCCGGCGGGCGCTTGCACACGTGTGCATGCCGTCGTATCCTAGTTTGCACACGCGTGCATCCCCGGGGGCTTGCAGTTGGCCGAAACGATCACGCGCGGCGCTTTCATTACGGCCGCGGACGTTGCCAGGCATGCCGGAGTCTCTCGCTCGGCCGTATCGCGGGCATTCACGCCCGGCGGCAGCGTGTCGAAGGACGCGCGCCTTCGGATCTTCGCAGCCGCCGATCGCCTCGGGTATCGCGTCAATCGTCTTGCCCAGAGCCTCAACAGCGCACGCTCGAATCTGATCGGGCTCGTCGGAACGGATCTCCAGCAACCCTTCCATGCCGACCTGCTCGCCACGCTTTCGGGCGCGCTGCTCGCGGATGGGTTCCAATGCATGCTGCTGAACGCAGCGAACGCCGAGCACGACATGGCGGCGCTGATCGCGCGCGTTCTCGAATACCGCGTTTGCGCAATCGTCGTGATGACGGGAACCCCATCGGAGCACATCGTCCTCGAGTGCCTGAACAACGGCGTGCCGGTGATCCTGATCAACAAGCTGCTTCCGAAGCTCGCGCTCGATACGGTGATCTCCGATCATGCATCGGGCGGTCGGTTGGCGGCCGAGCAGTTGCTCGCGGCGGGTTGCCGGCGGCTTGCCATCGTGTCGAGCGCCGCCCGCACCGCGAGCCTCACCGGGCGCATCAAGGCATTCCGGACGCGCGCGGCCACGGCCCGTGTTCCGGTGCGCGTGTGGCGGCAAGGACCGACGGACTATCGGACCGGCTACGAAGCTGCCATCGCGGTGCTGGGCGATGCTTCGGTCGACGGCGCGTTCTGCGTCACCGATCTGCTGGCGCTCGGCTTTCTCGACGCGGCCCGGCACGAATGCGGGCGGCGTGTCCCGGACGACCTGTCGGTGATCGGCTTCGACGACATTCCGCAGGCTGCCTGGAGCGCGTACCGGCTGACGACGTTCCGCCAGCCGACGGTCGCGCTCGCCGCGGCGATGATGCAGGCGATCCGCCGCCGCGCCGCGACGCCCCGTGCGGCTCCGCGTCTCGCGACGGTCCCCGTCGAGCTCGTCGTGCGCGCGACGGTGCGTGCGCCGGGGGCGTCGTCGTGATCGTGCCGCGCGTCGTCGCACATCGCGGGAGCAGCGAGCGTCATCCCGACAATACCTGGGCGGCGTTTCGCGCGGCCGTCGCCGAAGGCGCCGACGCGATCGAGTGCGACGTCGTCGCGACGCGCGACGGTGTCCTCGTCGTACGCCACGACCTCGCGGTCGGAGACCGGCTCGTCGCCGAGATCGACGTTGCCGAGCTCGCCGGCAAGGCGGAGACGCCACGCTTCGCCGAAGTGATCCCGTGGGCCGCGCGTGCAGGGATCGATCTGCTCGTCGAGGTCAAGGACCCTGACGCGATGGAGGCTGTCGGCGACGTGGTGCACGCGAGCCCATGGCGCGAGCACATGGTTGTCGCCGGCTTTCACGGCCCGGCGCTCGCGGCGCTGAAGCGGTCGCGCCCCACAGTGCGCACGTCGTTCATGATGGGCAGCGTCGTTGGCGCCGACGATCTCGTGCATCTCGCGGCCGCCTGTCGCGCTGACGGCGTGCATCCCTGCTGGGATGAACGCGCACCGCGGCCGCACCGGCTTCTCGACGCCGGAGCTGTGCACCGGCTGCGCGACGCGGGACTGACGGTCACGCTCTGGCACGAGGAGCGCGAAGACGAACTTCGCGCGCTGGTGGCGCTTCGCCCCGACGCGATCTGTACGAACACGCCTGCGACGCTCCGTGCGATCGTCGATGGCGCGTCCGACCCACGAGGAGGAATCCCATGAACTGGAAACTTGCTGCTGTCGTATCGCTTGGAGGCGCGCTCACCGCCGCGGCGTTTCCCGCGATCGCCGAGGACGTGGTGGTCAAGCTCTGGTCGCGGGCCGACCGCTCGGGACCGCTGCGCGCCGGCAACATCGTCGCGGCCGCCGACACGCTGAACAAGATGCTCGCGGCGGCGGGAAGCGACAAGCGCGTCAAGATCGAGCTGAACGAGACGAACGCCAAGGGCTACGACGATGATTCGCTCGATCTGCTGAAGGCGTTCGCCGTCGACAAGGGTCCCGACATCTTCGTGCTCGCGCACGAGTGGACCGGTGCGTTCGCCGAGGCCGGGTACGCGTGGAATCTCGAGGAACACATCAAGAAGAACCCCGAGCTCTATGGCGACATCATCGGGCCGCTGTGGCAGTCCGTGACGTACAAGGGTGCGCGTTACGGCGTGCCGCAGGACTCCGAGGTCCGCATGTTCTTCCTGAACAACGACAAGCTGCGCAAGCTCGGGATGAGCGACCAGGACATCGCGGCGCTGCCGGCGAAGGTCGATTCGGGTCAGTTCACCGCGAACGACCTGTGCGACCTCGCCGGGCAGGCCGTCGAGAAAGGCGTGGCCAAGTACGGCATCCTGCATCGACCGAACTCAGGCCCTGATTTCCAGATGCTGATGGAAGCGTTCGGCGTCGATCCCTACGACAAGGCGGCCGCGAAGCTGCAGGTGTCGAAGGCGGCGCTGCGCTCGTTCTACACGTGGATCAAGTACTGCATGGACAAGAAGGCGCTGTTCGCAAACAACACGTCGATGTCGTGGGACGCGATCGAGCAGGCGTCGTTCAGCGGCGACGAGGCGGCCATGCTCTTCCACGGCGTCTGGCGCGTCACCGACCAGATGAAGGCGTTCAACATGAAGGGCCGGGACGACTATTTCCGCAAGTACACGTGGATCAACATGCCCGCGGGGAAGAAGGGCGGCAAGCCGACGAACCTCTCGCATCCGATCGCTTATGCCGTGTCGGCGAAGTCGAAGAACCGCGACCTCGCTGCCTACATCGTCGGACTCGCGAGCCAACCCTACCTGAACCTGCAGCATGCGGTGACGACGAACCACACGCCGATCAACTACGGCGAGCAATCGATGCCCGAGATCGTCGACAAGGGCTGGGCACTGGTCGCCGCGACGCCGATGCTGAAGTACGCGACGTTCATGCCGAATCACCCCAAGATCGGCCAGTACAACGCGATCATGTTCAAGGGGATCCAGGGCGTCGAAACCGGACGGCTGAATGCGCAGGCGGCGACCGATTTCGTCATCGACGAGCTGCAGAACGAGCTCGGCAAGGATGTCGTGATCCGCAACTAGTCGGATGCGGGGGCCGGCCGGCATTCGTGCCGCGCCAGCCCCGCGCGGAGAAACCCATGGCCGACCAGCGGCGAAGGGCCGCCCCGAGCCGCAGGTTGCACCCCCACGGGGGGCAGCGCAGCGGCGAAGCCGCAAGCGTGGGGGGATCAGACTTCGCACGGGCCCAGCGCACCCGCCGGCGCGCCAACTTCGCGCTGTTCCTCGGGCCGGCACTGGTGCTGCTCGCGTGCTTCTTCGTCGCGCCAGTGATCGTCGACCTCGTGCTCGCCTTCACCGACATGGACCGCACGCTCGCGGTCACGACGCTGACGCTCGAGAATTTCGAGCGGATGTTCACCCGCGACACGCGGCTTCTGGCCTCGCTCGGCATCACCGCGATCTTCGTCCTCGCGACGCTCGGCATCTTCAACGTGACGTTCGCGCTGTTGCTCGCCCTGACGACGACCGCGGTGCCGCGCGCGCTCGGCGCGTTCTTCCGTGCCGTGTGGCTGCTGCCGCGCATGAGCCCGTCCGTCGTCTACGCGCTGTTGTGGCTCTGGGTCGTCGACCCGAACGAGCGGGGGCTGCTCAACCAGATCCTCGTCCACGTGCTGGGCGCCGCGCCGCTCGACCTGCGCAACAACCATCCGCTGCTGGTGATCATTCTCGCGAACGGCTTCATCGGCGCCTCGCTCGGCATGATCATCTTCACGTCGGCGATCCGCTCGATTCCCGAGCATCTGTTCCACGCGGCGCGCGCCGATGGCGCCGGTTCGCTCGCGATCGTGCGCCACATCGTCTTCCCGGCGCTGCGCTGGCCGATCTCGTACATGACGATCCACCAGACGCTGTCGCTGCTCGTGAGCTTCGAATACATCCTGCTGATCACCGGCGGCGGGCCGTTCTACGACACGACGGTGTTCTCGCTCTACGCGTACCGCCGCGCGTTCGAGAACGGGCAGTACGCATACGGCGCGGCACTGTCGCTGATCCTGATCGTGATCGGCGTCATCGCCGCGCTCGGACTGTGGCGGCTCATGGACATGCGCCGGCTGCTGCAGGCGCCACGGATCGAGGTGCATTGATGCGCGTCGGATCGCTCGCGGTCGCCGTGCCGCAGGCGCGCGGAGCCGATTGGGCGGCCCTCGCGAGGCGCGCGCACTGGCGCCGCGCGGCCGAACAGTCGGCACTGCTCGCGTTCCTGCTCGCCGTCGCGGTGCCGATTCTGCTGCCGTATTTCTGGATGGTCGTGATCTCGTTCACCGCCCGAAGCGGCGGCGTCTCGACGTCGGTGCTCTGGACATCGTGCGCGGTGATCGTTCCGGCAGTGATCGTCTATTGCGTCGTCCACCTCGCGAGTGCGTCGGCGCGCGTTCGTCTCGCCGTCGCGGCGGCCCTGGTGGTCGGCGCCGGCGCGTTGCTCGCGGCGCTCGTCGGACACGATCTGCACCTCGCGAACTACCGCTTCCTGTGGCGCGCGAACATCATCGAGGAGATCCGCTCGAAGGCGACCGCCGGCGGCCAGTTCCCTTCGGTATGGATCGCGTTCCGCAATTCGCTGGTGCTCGCGCTGGCACAGACGGTGATCATCCTCGTCGTCGCTTCCCTCGCCGGGTACTACGTCTCGCGCTTCGCCTTCCGGGGACGCGAGGCGTTCCTGCAAGCGCTGTTGGTGCTGCACGCGTTTCCGGCGATGACGCTGATCATCCCGATCTTCCTGATCCTGCATTGGGTCGGGCTGCTCGACACGATCACGGGGGTGATGCTGGTGCTCGCGACGATCGAGCTGCCGTTCTACGTCTTCGTGCTGAAGGGCTTCTTCGACGCGGTGCCGTGGGACATCGAGATGAGCGCGATGACCGACGGCGCGAGCCGGCGCCAGGCGTTCCGGTTTGTCGTTCTGCCGCAGGTGCGGGTCGGTCTTATCGCGGTCGCCGTGTTCGCGTTCATCCGCGCCTGGGAGGAATACATCTTCGTGCGCACGATGCTGATCGAGAACAAGAACTGGGTGATGAGCCTGTATCTGTTCTGGGTCTCTGACGACATCATGGGAGTCGACTACGGGATCGTGGCCGCGGTGTCGGTGTTCTACGTGCTGCCGAGTCTCCTGCTCTACGTTTTCTGCCAAAGGTACCTGACGCAGATGACGATCGGCGGCATCCGGGGGTAAAGCGATGGCACGCATCGAGCTTCGGAATGTTCGCAAGCAGTGGGTAGGGGCGATGGCCGTCGAGCGGATCGATCTGGCGATCGACGACGGCGCGTTCGTCGCCGTGCTCGGCCCGTCGGGTTGCGGGAAGACGACGACGCTGCTGATGCTCGCCGGCATCTACAGCCCGAGCGAGGGCGATATCGTGTTCGACGGCGCGCGCGTCAACGACGTCGAGGCGCGCGATCGCAACGTCGGGATCGTGTTCCAGTCGTACGCGCTGTATCCGAGCATGAACGTGCTCGAGAACATCCTCTTCCCGATGCGCTTCGCGAAGGTGGAGCGCGCCGAGGCCGAGCGGCGGGCGCGCGAGATCGCGGCGCTCGTGCGCATCGAGGCGCTGCTCGAGCGCCGGCCGAGCCAGCTCTCCGGAGGGCAGCAGCAGCGTGTCGCGCTCGCCCGCGCGCTCGTCAAGCGGCCGCGACTCCTGCTGCTCGACGAGCCGCTGTCGAACCTCGATGCATCGCTGCGCCTGACGATGCGCACCGAGATCCGACGCATCCAGCGCGAGCTCGGGGTGACGACGATCCTCGTCACGCACGACCAGATCGAGGCCACCACGATGGCCGACCGCATCGTCGTGATGAACGGCGGGAGGGTCGAGCAGGAAGGCACCGCGAAGGAGCTCTACGAGCGGCCCGCGACGCTGTTCGTCGCGACGTTCATCGGGTCGCCGCCGATCAATCTGTTCGACGGCGTCGCGGGCGATGCCTGCATCAGGATCCGCGAGGTCGCCATGCCGTTGTCTTCGCCGGCCACCGGCGACGTCGTCGTCGGCATCCGGCCCGAGAGCGTGCGCGCGAATGGCCGCGGCATGCCGGCGAGCATCGCCGCCGTCGAGCCGATGGGTCGCGAGGTCCTCTATACGGCGGAAAGCGCGCTCGGCACGATCCGGTTCGTCGAGGCTGGCGCGGACGCCCGCTTGCGCGAAGGCAACGGCGTCGCGCTCGACTACGCGCCGCGCGACGTGCTGCTGTTCGACAAGGCGAGTGGCAGGCGCCTCGAAGCGCGTGTCGCGTCGTGACCGGCGGCATGGCGCTGACGATCCCTGGCAAGGTTCTCACCGCGCTCGTCGGCAGCTACCCCAAGCCCCGTTACGTCTACCCGCGCAGCGGCCGATCGCTGCTGGACAGCTTCGGCTTCGCACTTGATCGTCGCAGGGAAGAGATCGGGCAAGCCGAGTTCTCGCGGCTGCTCGACAGGGCTGCACTCGAGGCCATCCGGGATCAGGATCGCGCGGGAATCGACATCGTCACCGACGGCGAGGAACGTCGCGGCCACTACGTGCTGCACATCGTCAACCGTCTGCGCGGTGTGGACGCGCAAAACCTCAAGCCCATCTCGATGCGTGCGGGCACTTCCCGGCAGAATGCGCCGCGCGTCATCGGCAAGCTGGCCTACCGGGAGCGTCTGCTCCTGGACGAATTCCGGTTCACTCAGCGGCATGCCAAAGGCATCGCGAAAATCGGCCTTCCCGGCCCCAGCACGGTCGCCGACTGCGTCGCCGACGAATACTATGCCGGCGATCGAAAGCGGCTCGCATTCGACTACGCCGATGCCATCCGCAACGAGGTCGCGGCGCTGATCGAAGCCGGATGCACGGTCATCCAATTCGATGATCCCGTTCTGCTGCGCTACCCCGACGCAGCGAAGGCATGGGGTCTCGAAGCGCTCGAGCGATGCTTCGCGGGTCTGGAAGGCCGCGCCTCGATGGTCGTGCACATTTGCCGCGGTTATCCCAACAAGCCGCTCGAGCGCAAGGGCGTCGCGTACAAGGCCGACAAGGACTATTACGGTGACGTGCTTGCGTGGCTTTCGGAGTCACGCCTCGACGTCGTCTCGATCGAGGGCGCGGCGAGCAATCTCGACGCGTCGGTCCTGAGCGCGATTGGCAGCAAGATCGTGATGCTCGGCGTGCTGGACGTCGGGGAGAACGAGGTGGAGAGTGTTGCGCACCTGGCGATCCGCGCAAAAGAGGCGTTGGGATTCGTGGCCAGGGAGCAGCTGATCCTTGCGCCCGATTGCGGCATGTTGGAGCTGACACGCGCGAGCGCGCGACAGAAGCTCGCCAACCTTGCACTCGCCGCGCGCGCGGTGAGCGAACGATGAAGCTCGTCACATACAACATCCAGTACGGGCTCGGCCGCGACGGCCGCTACGATCTCGCGCGCGTCGCGGCCGAGGTCGCCGACGCGGACATCATCGCGCTGCAGGAGGTGGAGCGCCACTGGCAGCGGAGCGGCAACGTCGATTCGCCGGCTGTCCTGGCGGCGAGCCTGCCCGAGCACCATTGGGTGTACGGCGCGAACCTCGACATGGATGCGAGTCATCGAGACACCGCGGGGCGGCTCGTGAACCGGCGCCGACAATTCGGCACGATGATCCTCTCGCGTAGGCCGATCGTGTCGTCGCGCAATCACCTGCTGCCCAAATACGCGACGCTCACGCAGCACAGCATCCAGCAAGGCGCGCTCGAGGCCGTGATCGAAGCCTCCGATGCGGGTGCGCTGCGTGTCTATTCGCTTCACCTCAGCCACTTGAGCGCCGCGACTCGAATGCCGCAGGTCGAGGCGCTGCTCGACATTCACGCCCGCGCTCCGGGCGAGGGTGGCGCATGGTGCGGCGGCCATCCGGAGCCCGGCGCGGGCTGGACCGAAGGCGAGATGCCGCCGATGCCGGCCGAAGCGATCCTGCTGGGCGATTTCAATTTCGATTGGAGCGCGGCCGAGTACGACCGGATCGTCGGCCCGTCGTCGCCGAGCTACGGCCGACTCAATCGATCGACGGCTTTCGTCGACGCATGGGTTGCGGCGGGTCACGGCGAAGGGGAGGGCGCGACGATTCCGGCCGGACGCCGAATCGACTACTGCTTCGTGTCGGCCTCGCTGGCCGACCGCGTGAAGTCCGCGTGGATCGACACGAACGCAAGCGGATCCGATCACTATCCACTCTGGATCGAGATGGACCTGTAGCCTGCCTATTGACCGGGAAGATTTAGGACGTCTCTTTCGCAAGGATAGTTATATCGACGCGTGCGCAGAGATGATGGATGGTTCCAGATTGCCGTTCTCCAGCGCTGTCGACTCGATATGCTCGACGGCGCGAATGATCGAGAACATCCCCAAGTCTTTACTAACCTCTCCGATGTTCGCCGGAGTTGCAAGTTGCGATAAATATTCCGGCGATCGGGTCCGGATTCCCATGCGATGACAGACCAGCCACGCGACGGCTTCGGCTTCGAGCTCCCTGATTTCGTAGGCGTCCGGCCTGCGGGCAGGCCATCGACCGCGCGGATCCGCACCACAATGGCCGCAGTAGATGTGACCGAGCTCGTGAGCGAGCGTCGCGATCCTGGTCGGCAAATCGAATTTCGAGTTGATTCTCGCGATCCAGAAGTACTCGTTGGAATTATGGCGCTGTGGAACCCTGCCCATCCCCTGAGCGGTCCCGGCTAACCTCGACCCAAACGGAGTTATTTCGACTCGAACGCCCATGGTCCCCGCCTTCCAGCACAGTCTCTTCCATTGTTCCTCGGACGGGTCGCCAAAGGCGAGGAGCGTGTTGTCGCGGTCGCTATCCAGGGGAGGGTCGGTGTCCGTGGCCTCGTACATGAACAGGACCGGGCCGAACGGCTGAAGGATCAGGATCGGAATCGCCCCCGGCAATACGATTCGTCCCTTGCGGCGCCACTGCCTCCTCGTGGCTACCCAGGACACGCCGGGGCGCTGTGCATGGACCAGCATGGCATTGAATGCTGACAAGTGCCGCAGGCGACACACGGCGTCGAGGTAGGCATTGAATGCTGCAGGACCCTTGGTCGCGAGTGCCGCCTGGAACAACTCGTCGACCTGGGCAGCCATGCGAGCAAAGTGCTTGAGCTTGCGCTCGGCCCGGGTCCGCGCTTGGCGCGCTTCGGCCTCACGAAACAGGTCCGGCTGGACCGACGAGTCGGGCCTCCTGCGGGCGGGCAAGCTAGAACTCCGAATCTCGAAAGGGGAACGACCCGCGACGGTTTTACTTGACCGAAGCAGTCGCTGTCGGACTCGAAGGGCTCGGCTGCAATGGGAACCGCGTACGAATGTATTCGGCAGCGCTCTCGGGCCCCAAACGCACGCTTCCGGGACCGCTTCTCACGTGGAAGTCCCCGTTGGTGTCGGCTTCCAGCTCCTTCCACTTGAGCAAAACCGGCTCGGGGCTGCGCTGGCAACTCACGACGCACACCGTCTTGCCTTGAACGATCTGCATGTTGGGGTCGATGCAGGTACCGGCTCGATCGCCCAGCCCGTTGCGCACCACCTGGGCGAGGTGCAGCATGAACCGGTCGTCGCTGTCGAATCCGTCGCGTTCGATACCCACGATCGAACGATCATCCGCGATGTGGTCGGCGTCGCGGCCGGTCGGGTCCTTCATGAAGAGATCCGACTTCGACACCGCCCAGGTTTCGGGATTGACCTCCTGCCCGAAGAGATGGATGTCGGCGCTCGCGTTGATCGGCGCTCGGGTAACGCCACCATTGCGCCGGATGCCGAGCGTGATGTGCTCCTTGGTGATCATCAGCATGCCGCCCGAGCCGCAGCACGGGTCGTAGACAGACCGGGCGGCACCCCCGCGGCGAAGTTGCGCCGCGTCGCCTGCCAGCATCAGGTCGGCCATCAGGTGCACGACGTCGCGCGGCGTGAAGTGCTCGCCCGGATTTTCGTTCAGCGCCTCGTTGAACTTGCGGATCAGTTCTTCGAAGATCGTCCCCATCGTCGGGTTGTCGATCCGATCAGGATGCAGGTCGACCTTCCTGAATCGCTCCAGCACCTGGAACAGCAGGCCGGCTTCGTCGAGCTTGGAGATCGTGTTGTCGAAGTCGAACTTCTCCAACACTTCGCGCATGTTCTGGCTGAATCCGGCGATGTAATTGCGCAGATTCGCGGCCAGGTGCGGCGCGTCACCGAGCAGCTTGTCGAAGTCGTAGCGGGACGTGTTGTAGAACGCGAACCCCGACGCCTTGCGCAACTGCGGATCGAGATTTTCGAGCTTCCTGCCACGAAGCTCGGCTTGCTTGCCGAGCACCTTCTCCTTGGTTCTGGCAAGCACGCAATCGAGGCGCCGCAGCACGGTCAGCGGCAGGATGACATCCTGGTATTTGCCGCGCTTGAAAGTGTCACGGATCAGGTCCGCAACGCCCCATAGAAAACTGACGATTTCGCCATGATTCATTGCCCCAGGCACTCCTGTTGATCTGCTTGAATGCGTGCGTCGCGCTGTTGATCCGATGTCGCAGACAAGCGGGCGCAGCATAGCAAAACGCCCCGGGGGTGCCGGGGCGTCTGCCTGTGCAACTGAGCGATACGTTTACTCGGCGGCCTCCTTGCAACGGCGGGGCTGAATCATGAGGACGGCGAGTCGGCCGCCCTCGGTCGGCCGGCGGCGGGCCCTGTGGGCCTTCGCTCGGCTATGCCTCGCGCGCCCGCCTTACTCGCCCTCGAGGAAGCTCCGCAGCTTCTCCGACCGCGACGGGTGCCGCAGCTTCCGCAGCGCCTTTGCCTCGATCTGGCGGATGCGCTCGCGCGTGACGTCGAACTGCTTGCCGACTTCCTCGAGCGTGTGGTCGGTGTTCATCTCGATGCCGAAGCGCATGCGC
>Ga0207706_10000130_pt1 | contig 81196 bp, 62 predicted proteins | sample KBSC53metaG_FD_184318 | JGI IMG/M metagenome (GOLD analysis project Ga0207706, IMG submission 184318) | Corn rhizosphere microbial communities from Kellogg Biological Station, Michigan, USA - KBS C5-3 metaG (SPAdes) (version 2) | ecosystem: Host-associated > Plants > Roots > Rhizosphere > Soil ... | reverse complement strand
CCCACTCCGAGGGCGAGGAACATGTATCCCAACTGAGACACGGTGGAGTAGGCGAGCACGCGCTTGATGTCGTTCTGCACCAGGGCAATCGTAGCGGCAAATAGCGCGGTGAAAGCGCCGATGATCGCCATGGTCTTCATCGAACCCGGGGCTAGAACGAACAACGCATTCGAGCGCGCCACCATATACACCCCGGCGGTGACCATGGTCGCGGCGTGGATCAGGGCGGAAACCGGCGTCGGACCTTCCATGGCGTCGGGTAGCCAGACATAAAGCGGAAGCTGCGCCGACTTGCCGCAGGCGCCGACGAACAGCAGCAGCGTGGCGGCGGTGATGATGGGATCGCCGATGGCGAAGTGTCCGCTGCGCGCCATGTGCGTAATTTCCGTCAGACGCAGCGAGCCGAAATACCAGGCGATGGTGAACATGCCGAGCAGGAAGCCGGCATCACCGATGCGGTTGACGATGAACGCTTTGTTAGCCGCCGTGCTGGCCGAGCCGCGATGAAAATAGAAACCGATCAACAGATATGAGCACAGGCCCACGCCCTCCCATCCCACAAACATCAGGACGTAGTTGTTCGCCAGGATGAGGGTGAGCATGGAGAACATGAATAGGTTGAGATATCCGAAGAAGCGATAGTAGCCGCCTTCGTGCGCCATGTAGCCAATGGAATAAATATGGATGAGCGTGCCGACGCCGGTGACGAAGAGCAGCCAGATGGCTGAAAGTGGATCGAGCAGGAAGCCGGCATCGGCGTGGAATGCGGCCGGAGCGCCGTCGTGTTTGATGTAGTTCATGTGGCCGGTATCGGTGCCCAGCCAGGTGTAAACAATTCTCTCGAAGGGCTTGCCCGGGTTGTCGTGGGCGTATCCGTTGTACTGCCAGACAGCCAGGCACGCGAAAACGAAGGCCAGCGCCACTGCGCCGACGCAGACCGCACTGACCGTCTGCTTTTGCAGCTTGCGGCCAAAAAAGAACATGATGGCCGCGCCGGCGGCGGGAAGCAGCGGGACCAGCCAGATGTTATTGAGGAAGAACATTTTCAGTCGTCAGTCGTCAGCTTCTAGCTGCTGGCTTCTAGCTAGTCGCCAGAAGCTAAAAGCTCTCCTACCATTTCATCAAGTCCACTTCGTCGATGTTCACCGTTTCTTTATTGCGGAAGAACGCGATCAAGATTCCCAGTCCGACTGCGGCTTCCGCGGCTGCGTCGGTGATTACAAAGATGGCAAAGATTTGTCCGTGCAGACCCCATATGCGGGAGAACGCCACCAGATTCAGGTTCACCGCGTTCAGGATCAGTTCGATGGACATGAGCACGATGACTACGTTGCGGCGGGTCAGCACGCCGATGACGCCCAGGATGAAGAGGGCGGCAGCGACCACGAGATAGTGGATGGTAGATATTGGAGCCATTTCAGCTTCTAGCTTCTGGCTTCTGGCTTCGAGCTAGGCGCCAGGAGCCAGAAGCTGCCTTCTAGATCCTCTTCTTTGCCATCACAACCGCTCCGATGATTGCCACCAGCAACAGTAGCGAGGCAATCTCGAAGGTAAACATATAGTTGCCATATAGCAGGACTGCGACCTGCTGAGTGTTCGACGTTTCCGGCATCTGGATGGCGCGGTCGGGGAACAGTGCCCTGCCTTTGACATACACCAGCACGAACAACACGCCCAGGGCTATCGCGGCCGCCAGTCCCACCAGCCATTGTTTGTTGAATTGATCTTCTTTTTGTGACTTCTCGATGTTGACCAGCATGATCACGAACAGGAACAGCACCATGATGCCGCCGGCGTAGAGAATGATCTGGACGCCAGCGACAAATGGGGCGTACAGCATCAGGTACAGGGCTGCCTGCCCGAGTAGGGAAACGATCAAGGCCAGGGCGGAGTGCACCGCATTCTTGCGGGTGATGACCAGCACGCCGCTCAGCACGGTCAGTGCTGACAGGAAATAAAAGAAGAATGTTGTTGCTACTGGCGCCATATTTTTCCTGCTTTAAGACCCTGCCGAGCTTTGCTCGGCTGGGCAGGTGGGACACCTGCCCCCTACGTGCTCGTGGTGATTCAGAACAATATTCCTGCAACCGCGGTCAGAACCAGCACGCCGATTCCCAACGGGAGCAGGACTTTCCATCCTACTTTCATCAGTTGATCGAAGCGGTAGCGCGGGAATGTGCCGCGGTACCAGATGTACATGTACATAGAAAGCGCGACCTTCGCGCTGAACCAGAAAATGTCCTGGATGCGATCACGCACCGCCGGAAGGAAAAGGATGATGCCGATCAGCGCCAGGACCGCGCCGAATCCGCCCAGGCCGATAGTTTGCACTTTGAAGTACGGATGTTTGGGCATGCGGGCGGTGTTGTAGAAAGTCATGGCGGCGAGAAACAGGAAGGCCAGGCCGGGAACCAGCGAGAACACCAGGTCCCAGGTTTCGCCGCTCAGGGCGTTGGGAAAGGGACGCATCCATCCCCCCAGCCATAACGTCACCGCAATGGATGAGACCGCAATCATGGCCGAATACTCGGCCAGGAAGAAGAGCGACCAGCGGAAGCCGCTGTATTCGGTGTGGAAACCGGCGGTCAGTTCGGACTCAGCCTCGGGCAGATCGAAAGGCGCACGATTGGTTTCCGCAACCATCGCGACGGCGAAGATAAAGAACGCGATCAATCCCAAGGGAAAAAACTTGAAGGCGAACCAGACCTGCTGGGCTTGCTGGGCCTGGACGATTCCGATCATGCTCAGGGTGCCGATGCCTTCTTTATTCAGGCTGGTCATCAGCACCGCCGAAACTACCGCCAGGCCCATCGCGATTTCGTACGATACCATCTGTGCGCTGGACCGGAGAGCGCCCATCAGAGGGTAGTGGGAATTGGAAGCCCAGCCGGCCATGACCACGCCCAGCACGCTGAGGGACGAAACGCCCAGCATGAAGAGTATGCCGATATTCATGTCGGTGACGGCGTGGGTGGGGCCGAACGGCACAACGATGAAGACGGTGAATGCGGTAATCACTACGATGAGCGGGGCGACCCAGAACACCCACGGATCGGCCTCGGCGGGCATGATGTCTTCTTTGATCAGGAGCTTGAGCGCGTCGGCGATGGGCTGCAGCAGGCCATGGGGGCCGACTCGCATGGGACCGAGACGGACCTGCATGTGCGCCAGAATTTTCCGCTCCAGCCAGTTCATGGCGATGACAGCGACCGACAAGCCCAGAAAGATCAGGACAATATAGACAAACGCCCAGAACATGTTGCCGGCGGACCCGGGGGTGAGCTCGCTTTTGAAATACGAGGTGATGTAATCGAGCATCAGCGGTCCACCTCGCCGAGAACGATGTCCAAAGTCCCAATGACGGCGATGACATCGGCCACGAGCGCGCCGCGCACCATCATGTCGAGGGCCTGCAGGTTTACGAAGGACGGCGGACGCACGCGAACCCGGTAGGGCTGCGTGGAGCCGTCGCTGACGATGAAGTATCCCAGTTCGCCTTTGGGGGCCTCGATGGAGTGATAGATCTCGCCCACTGGCGGCTTCATCACTTTTGCAACTTTGGCCATGATGGGGCCGTCGGGGATTTTCCCGATGGCCTGATCGATGATGCGGAGCGATTGCCTCATCTCCTGCATGCGGACGATATACCGGTCATAGGTGTCGCCGTTCTGGCCGACGGGGATTTCGAAATCGAAATCAGAGTAGGCGGCATAAGGCTGAGCCTTGCGCAGGTCCCACTTCACCCCGCTGGCGCGCAGTACCGGTCCGGTCACGCCCAGCGCGATACATTCTCTTGCTGATATCTTGCCGACGTCTTTGGTGCGCTCGACCCAGATTCGGTTGGTAGTAAGGAGTTCTTCGTACTCGTCAATCTTGGGAGTGACGAAATCGAGGAACTTCTTTACCTCGCGCTCAAAGCCGTCGTAGGTCTCGTACGAACATCCCCCGATGCGGAAAGCGTGCGTGGTCAGGCGGGCACCGCAATACTTTTCGAAAATCTTGAGAATCTCTTCGCGGTCGCGGAAGGTGTAGAAGAGCGGGGTGATGGCGCCGATATCGAGGGCGTGCGTGCCCAGCCACAGCATGTGACTGGCCAGGCGATTCAGTTCAGTGAGGATCACGCGAATGTACTGCGCGCGGCGGGGAGCCTCCACGTTGAGCAACTTCTCTACCGCTTCGCAATAGCCCAAGCCGTTCGATACCGCTGCTACATAATCCATGCGATCCACGTAGGGATTGAACATGGTATAGGTGCGGTGCTCCGCGATCTTCTCCACCCCGCGATGCAGGTAGCCGATCACGCATTCGGTGCCCAGGACTTTTTCCCCATCCAGCTTCAGGATGACGCGCAGCACGCCGTGCGTCGCCGGGTGCTGCGGGCCCATATTGATGATGAGCTCGTTGGAATCGAGAAAGGTCTTCTCGTGCTGTTCCAGTTCGAGGTGGGAAGTCCGATCGATGGTTGTCCGGTCGGTCATTGCCCGCTCTCGATCCCCAGATTGATCTGTACCCATTCCTGGTCCTGCTGGATGATGCCGTAATCCTTGCGCAGCGGGTGACCCTTCCATCCATCCGGCAGCAGGATGCGCTTCAGGTCAGGATGACCGTGAAAGCGGATGCCGAACATGTCGAAGACTTCGCGCTCCAGCCAGTTGGCGGCCGGCCAGATGGGAACGGCGCTGGGCACGGACTCTGTCTCGGCGTATGAGGCTTTCACGCGGATGCGTTCGTTGCGCGGAAAAGAATAGAGAATCCAGACAACTTCGAATTGTTTTTCCCGGTCCGGATAATGAACGGCGGTGATATCGACACAATAGTCGAACTTCTCCTGATCGCGAAGAACCTGCAGCAGCTCGGGGATCAGTGACGAATCGGCAACTATATATTCCTGTCCGAGGTAGGTATTGGCCTCACGGATGCCTGAACCGTGCTGCCCCTTGAGCCGGGAAATCATTGGCGAATCCCAGGGAACGGGAGCGGGACCTGTAGGCTTTGGGGGAGCGGCGTGTTCCGCGGCTTTTGGAGGCGCGGGTTTTTCCGGGGACGACTGAACGCTGCCGGGAATGGGTTCGCCTGCCGGCTGTTTCGGCTCACCACTGGGCGGCGGTGTAGGGGATTTTGTGTCCTCAGGCATAGCTACGGAAGGTACAAACCTCCGGCGCCGCGGGCGTTTAGAAGAACGTTAACTTTTAACAGCTTGCAAAGTAAGTGTCAATCGCGGAGCGGAAGCGGCAGTGGCTCTTTGTGGTTGTGAATTTGAGACATCCAGGGCAGCTGGCGTGCTCTCACCTTTCAGGCGCCGCCTGGTAGCTTTCGATCAGTTCACGAATTCGCAGCGCGTCGGCCTTGCGATGGCCGTGGCTGGTGATCGGGGCGGTGCCGCCAGAGGAATCGATGCGAATGTTGGACCAGATCACTCCGGTGGAAATCTGCACCGACGCTACCTTGCCGAGTGCGATGCTTTCCTCACTGCTGCCGAACAAGCGGGATTTCACCCGGCTCACATGTTGCGGAGTGACGATGATGCGGACCGGAAAGAACAGATTGCCTTTGGTCCAGCGGCTGGCGGTGAAGGTTTCGGGATCTGGCATTGGGGTTCAGGCTACATCAAGCGAACAAAACATTGCGGAGCTGCGCTCCGCCGGGCAGATGAGGACATCTGCCCCCACGTAATCAGACCCACTCGAGGGCGCCTTTTTTCCAGATCCAGATGTAGCCTACGACCAGGATGAGCAGGAAAATCAGCATTTCAAGCAGGCCGAATGCGCCCAGCGCTTTAAACTGTACCGCCCACGGGAACAGGAAGATGGTCTCCACGTCGAAGACCACGAACAGGATGGCGACGATGTAATAGCGAACGGTGTAGCGACCGCGGGAGCTGTCCACGGGATCGATACCGCATTCGTAGGGCATCAATTTGGTTTTGCTGGGATTGTCGGGGCGCACCAGCTTGGCCGCCAGCAGCGTCACCGGAATCAGGACGCCGATAAATGCGATGAAAATAAATATGGGAACGTAGTTTTGTGGCATGAACGCCTCGGAGACCTACCCCGAACCACTCATACTACCGCCGACCTCTCTTCCCTTCAAGATCGGAGTTCATGGGATAGAAGACCAGTGCGGCGGCTGGGATCAAAACCCAACCGCCACAGAGGAACCCGGAGCAACTACTTGTAAGTTACGGTCGAGGATGACAGATTATCGCGGTGCGAAACTGAGTCCACCATCGACTCGAAGGCGGCAACGTTCATGGGACCCGCCTTACTGGCGCCCATCAGCGCGGCATTGAGTTTGTCCAGACCGTCGGCATTGGTGGTGATGACGTCGATCCAGAACGTTCCCGGAGCCTCGGTGTGAATCGCCTCGGTATCGATTTCATATTCGACGATCGAACCGTCGGCCAGCAACTTTTCGAGCAGGGGCACGACGAAACCCTTGCTGAGCGTTTCAAGCGCATGCTCTGGCACGTCGGACTTCAGTTTGTACATACCGACGCGGGTATAGACATTCTTGTAGGTGCCTGGCCGCCAGTTGTAATACCGGCTGACGAATATGCCGTCCCCGTGCCTGGTGGCACTGGCGAGTACGGGCGACGTTGGCGTACCCGACTTGTAGAACTTGTCGAGCGTGTTCAGCACGGCCGCCATGGACATTCCCGACCACCAGTTGTCATGCGTCATCCCATCGGGCGTGTGCACCAGAGTCAGATCACTGCCGAAACCGACGATGGCTCCGTCCGCCACTGCTTTCTCCAGAATTTTTTGATCGACTGCGTTGGCCTTCTCCATGTCCGCCCATTGTGCGCGGGGAAGATTCCAGAACGCGACGTAGCTGTACATCGGTGGCTTTTCTTTCGGTTCGTCTTGCGCACCCGCCGGTGCGGCCGAGGCGGCCACCATGGCTAGTACACACACACCTGCAAAAACTCCACAGAATTTCCTGTTCATCCTTTTCCTCCTTGATGAGTCGCCGGCTTGGGGGGAGAACGCCGACGCCGATACTGACTCTGTTGCTGGGTAGGTTGCGTACGGAACGTACGCTGCAAGACAGCAAATGTCAATGAAGCGGTTGGGTGAGGCCGTTGAAACTCGCTACCCAAGACCAAGGGCTGTCGGATGAGTGGGCTGATAAAGACCGATTCCGCCGCCGCTGGGCAACTGGATCGTGGTCTTGATTCCCCAGTCTTCCTCTTCCGCGGGCGAGCAGGTCACGCCTTTGGCTTGAAAAGATTTCATCAGCGCCGGCAGGTTGTCGCACATCAGGTAGAGGACCGATCCCAACAGCTTGCGTCCCCCGTGTGACTGACCTCTTTCGCCATCGGAGGGGTGAATTCCAACTTCCGCGGGTGGCAAGGCAAATATGAGCCAGCCGCCGCCGGCGTCCACGGCGGGAAAGTTGAGAATGTCGCGGAAGAAGGCGCGGTCAGCTTCGGGGTTGTCGCTGTAGAGGAGGACATGAGCGCCGTTGATTCCAGTGGGCATGGGCTGAGTTTATCAAAGGGGATGGGATCGGCCTTAGCGGAGCTGCGCTGCCGGACAGCCGGGGGCGGCTGTCCCCACGTGGGTTGTCGCACTTCAAAAACTTTTGACAGGAGGCTGAGACTTCGGCTATCTTTTACGGAATGAGTTTTCTTTCCCATCTCCACCATCACCATCATGTGCACAACATGTCGGCGGGGGTGTGTTGAGGTAGGGTAGCTCACTCACAAGATTCGGCCCGCTGACGCGACTCGCGACAGCGGGCTTTTTGTTTCTACGGACAACTTTGGAGATTGCGATGAACCAGGAGATTGACTTCGACAAGATGCAAGGGCTGTTGCCCGCGATTGTGCAGGATGCGGGCAGCGGCGAGGTGCTGATGCTGGGCTTCATGAACCGGGAGGCGTTCGAGCAAACGCTGCGCGCCGGGTATGTCACGTTTTTCAGCCGCACCCGCAACCAGCTTTGGACCAAGGGTGAGACCTCCGGAAACCGGCTGGAAGTGGTTTCGGCGACCACCGATTGCGATCGCGACACGGTTCTGCTGCAGGTGCGGGTGCAGGGAAAAGGCGTGGTCTGCCACAACGGGACGCGTTCCTGCTTCACCGAGAGACTTCCGCTCGAGAAGCCGCCAGTTCTGGCCGAAGGATCGCTGGCATGAAGCTGCGCATCGGCATTCCGAAAGGGAGTTTGCAGGAGGCGACGCTGCAGTTGTTCGCGCGCGCCGGATTGAACGTTTATACCAATGGCCGTTCGTACTCGGCGAGCACGGCCGATCCCGATGTCGAGTGCATGCTGATTCGGGCTCAGGAGATGGCGCGATACGTAGAGCATGGCGTGCTGGATGCGGGCCTGACCGGTCTTGACTGGGTAATGGAAAGCGGACTAGAGGTTGTGACCGTGGCGGATCTGATCTATGCCAAGCAGAGTCGCGGCAAAGTGCGCTGGGTCCTGGCTGTGCCCGAGTCTTCCAGCTATCAGCGCGCGGAAGATCTTGGCGGGTGCATCGTGGCCACCGAACTGGTGAACGTCACGAAGAATTATTTTGGCAAGAAAGGGGTCAGCGTTCGGGTGGAGTTCTCCTGGGGGGCGACCGAAGTGAAACCTCCCACGCTGGCGGATGCGATTGTGGAAGTTACCGAAACCGGCAGTTCGCTGCGCGCCAACCACCTCCGCATTATTGACACCCTGCTCGAATCCAACACCCAGATCATTGCCAACCACACTGCCTGGAAAGAGGACGGCAAGCGCCGCAAGATCGAAAGCCTGGCGGTGATGTTGCGAGGCGCGATGGAGGCCCAGGGACGGGTGGGCCTGATGCTGAACGTCCGCAAATCGGATTTGGCGGCGGTGCTGGGGGTGCTGCCGGCTTTGCAGAAGCCCACCGTGGCCACACTAAGCGATGACAACTGGGTCGCGGTGAACACCATTATTGAAGAGTCGGCGGCCTGGGAGATCATTCCCCGGCTGAAGGCGGCGAATGCCGAAGGCATTGTTGAATATCCGCTGAACAAGGTGGTCGTGTGATGCGGATTCTCGAAGGTCGGGCGGCTGACAATTACGTGCGGAAGCTGGAGCAGCGAGCGCAGAGACTGGACGCGCTGGAGCCGCGAGTGCGGCGCATGGTTCAGAGAGTGCGGCAGGATGGGGACAAGGCGCTGCGGCGCTACGCGGAACAGTGGGACGGTCTCGGCGCCGGGGATGCGCTGCGGGTCCCGGAGCGCGAGATGCAGGCTGCACTGAGAGCTTCGTCGCGTGAATTGCGAAGTGCCCTGGAGACCGCGGCCGGCAACATTCGTAATTTTTGCGAATGGCAGAAGCCTGCGGAGTGGGCGCGAGAGAAGCAGGGCCGCAAGCTGAGCCAGTTGATACGGCCGCTCACTTCCGTGGGATGTTATGTGCCCGGCGGACGCTATCCGCTGCCCTCTACTTTGCTGATGACGGTGATTCCGGCGCAGGTCGCGGGGGTGAAGGAAATTCGCGTGGTTTCGCCTCGCCCGGCGCTGGCCACGCTGGCAGCGGCGGCACTACTGGGAGTGCGTGAGTTCTACCGCATCGGGGGAGCGCAGGCTGTCGCCGCGCTGGCCTACGGCACGAAAAGCGTCCCTCGGGTAAACAAGATCGTGGGGCCAGGAAATTTGTTTGTGACGACGGCCAAGAAAATTGTGGCGTTTGATTGCGCCATCGACTTTCTGGCGGGTCCGACGGAGGGGCTGATTCTTTGTGACCGTGGCGAAGCGTCTTTCATTGCAGCTGATCTGGTGGCACAGGCGGAGCACGATCCGGACGCGATAGTGCTGCTGATCACGCAGTCGCGCAAGCTGGCGCGTTCGGTTTCGCGCTCGGTTGCGGTCATGGCGCAGGGAAATCCGATTGCCCGGCAGTCACTGCGAAAGCATGGGGCTGTCCTGCTGGCCACGTCCTCCGCCCAGGCAATTGACTGGACAAATCTGATTGCTCCGGAACATTTGACGACAACGCGAGAGAAACTGCCTGGCATTGTGAGCGCCGGTTCGATTTTTCTCGGCGACTACTCCGCTCAGGCCGCCGGGGACTACGGATCTGGCCCCAACCATGTGCTGCCTACCGGAGGCGTCGCGCGCTTCCGTGGCGGGCTGAGCGTGCTCGACTTCCTCAAGATCATCACGGTACAGGAACTCTCGCGCGCGGGGTTGTGCAAGATTACGCCGTCAATTCTGACCCTGGCTGACGCTGAGGGACTTCAGGCCCACCGCCGCTCGATCGAATTGAGGTGCGGTCATGCTTGAGGCGCGTGAGGCGGTACGCAAACTGAAGCAGTACCAGCCGCCTTTGGGCGACCGCTCGGGGCTGCGTCTGGATTTCAATGAGAACACCGGCGGATGTTCACCGCGAGTGACGGAGCGGTTGCGGCAGTTGCAACCGGAGCAGTTGGCTTGCTATCCGGAGCGCGAACCGGTCGAACGGGAAGTGGCATCGTTTCTGGGACTGCCGCCGGAGCAGGTTCTGTTGACCAACGGGGTGGACGAGGCGATCCACCTGGTGTGCGAGACGTATCTCGAACCTGACGACGATGCTTTGATTGTGGTTCCAACCTTCGCGATGTACCAGATTTGCGTAGCAACAACGGGAGCGCGGGTCGTTTCAATTCCTGCCGAAAAGGACTTTCGTTTTCCCACCTCGACCGTGATGTCTTATACGACTACCCCGAAGACGCGGTTGATCGCCATCGCCAATCCGAATAATCCGACGGGCGCGGTGGCGTCGGTGGAAGATCTGTTGCTGATCGCCCGGAGTGCACCCCAGGCCGCGGTGCTGGTGGATGAGGCCTACTTCGAATTCCACGGCGAATCGCTGCTGGAATATGCCGGGCAGGTACGGAACCTTTTTATTGCGCGCACATTCTCCAAGGCCTACGGCATGGCAAGTCTGCGAGTGGGAGTGCTGGCGGGCGCGGCGGAACAGATTCACAACCTGCGGCGGGCCTGCTCGCCCTACAACGTGAATGGAGTGGCATTGGCCTGCCTGCCGGCAGCTCTCGCCGATCAGGAATATGTTCGCGGCTATGTGAGCGAGGTGCGGTGGAGCCGCAATCGGCTGGAAGAAGAATTTCAGGTTCTTGGAATTCCCTTCTGGCCGAGCCAGGGAAATTTTGTGCTGGCGCGGATTGGCCCCGCCCATGCGGAATTCGTGCGTGGCATGAGGGCCCGCGGAATTCTGGTGCGCGACCGGTCTTCCGATTTCGCATGCGACGGTTGCGTTCGCATTACCGCAGGTTGGCGCGAGCACACGGAGCAGATGTTGAGCGCGTTGCACGAGACCCTGAAAGAAATCGGCTGGGGGGAAAGGAAGCCGGCATGAGACGGGCGGCGATCGAGCGCAAGACGCAGGAGACGGCGATCCGGGCAGTGCTGAACATCGACGGCCGGGGCCAGTACAAGGTATCAACCGGCATCCGGTTCTTTGATCACATGCTGGAATTGTTTGCCCGGCACGGCGGCTTCGACCTTGAACTAAAGGCCCAGGGCGATCTCGATGTGGACCAGCACCACACGGTGGAAGACGTGGGCATCGTTCTGGGAGAAGCGTTCGACAAAGCGCTGGGATCGAAGCGTGGGATCCTGCGCGCAGGATATTTCGTCATGCCCATGGACGAAACGCTGGGTCTGGCATCGGTGGATTTCGGTGGGCGCGCAGCGAGCGTTGTCGATACGAGAGTTCGCCAGAGGCTGGTGGGCGATCTGCAGGCTGAACTGGTCTATGACTTCTTCGAGGCGTTCGCTCGGGGAGCGCGCGCCAATGTCCATGCGCGGGTGCTATATGGGCGCTCGAACCATCACAAGATTGAATCCTTGTTCAAGGCCTTCGCGCGGGCGCTGCGGGCAGCGTGCTGGCGGGACCGGCGGATGGCCCGCCTGCTGCCCAGCACAAAGGGGTTGCTGTGATCGCGATCGTTGACTACAAAGCGGGGAACCTGGCCTCGGTAAAAAAGGCGTTTGACCATGTGGGGCATGAGGCGGCGATCACCGCGGATCCCGCGGCGATTTCGCGGGCGGACAAAATCGTTCTACCGGGCGTGGGAAATTTCGAGGCCACAACCGCGTTGGCGGGGGCATTGCAAGAAGCAGTCGTGGACGCGATTCGCCGAAGGGTTCCTCTACTCGGCATTTGTCTGGGGATGCAGTGGATGTTCGATTCAAGCCGGGAGGCGCCTCAACTTCGCGGCTTGGGCCTGTTCGCGGGAGAGTGCGAGAAGTTCCCTGCCGCGGTGAAATCTCCGCACGTGGGATGGAACCAGTTGCAGGTTGCCGGAGCGTCGCGGTTGCTGCACAGGCTTCCCCAGGATTCGTTCGTGTATTTCACTCACTCCTACCGGGCGCCGGTGGTCGAGGCGACGGTGGGCAAGTGCGAATATGGCGGAGCTTTTTCCGCGGTGGTGGAGAGCGGGCAGGTCTTTGGAGTTCAGTTTCATCCGGAAAAATCAGGGACGGCTGGGCTTCAGCTTCTGCGCAATTTTTGTGAACTGTAGGACGTTCGAATCGTCATGTTGACCAAGCGCATTATCGCCTGCCTGGATGTGGATGCGGGACGCGTGGTGAAGGGAGTGCAGTTCTCCGACTTGCGCGACGCCGGGGATCCCGCGGAACTGGCGCTGACCCATGGCCGCGCCGGGGCGGATGAAGTTGTGCTGCTGGATATTTCCGCGACCTACCAGAATCGTGCCACCCTGCTGGACGTGGTGCGCCGGACGGCGCGTCAATTGTTCATACCATTTACGGTGGGCGGCGGCATTCGGTCTCTTGATGATGCCGCGGCGGTGTTCGACGCCGGCGCGGACAAAGTCACGGTCAATTCCGCCGCGCTGGCCGATCCGACGTTGATCGGCCGGATCGCCCGCCGCTATGGTTCCCAGGCAGTCATTGTGGCCATTGACGCACTGCGCGTCGGCAACGGCAACGGTTTGCACTTCGGAGTGAAGGCGACGGGAGGCCGGCATGCTACTGGTCGCGATGCTGTGAGATGGGCCAGTGAGGCGGAGCAGTGCGGGGCGGGCGAAATATTGCTTACCTCGATCGACCGCGATGGCATGCGCGACGGCTTCGATTGCGAGCTGACGCGAGCGGTAGTGAATGCGGTCAACATTCCCGTGATTGCTTCGGGCGGAGCGGGAGCGGCGCAACACTTCATCGATGTATTCCGCGATGGGCTGGCAGATGCGGCCCTGGCTGCATCCATCTTCCACCTGGGCATAACTCCCATCGGCGAATTGAAGGAGGAGTTGCAGACCGCCGGAATTCCGATGAGGTGGCCATGCTGATTCCTTCGATTGATCTGATGGGCGGCAAGATCGTCCAACTGGTTCAAGGGGAGAAAAAGGCCCTGGAGTTCGATGACTTCGAACCGTGGCTGGAACGATTTGCGAAGTATCCGCTGGTGCAGGTCATCGACCTTGACGCCGCGATGGGGCAGGGGGACAACCGCGCGCTGGTGCAGTCACTCTTTCGCCGGCTACCCTGCCAGGTGGGCGGGGGAATTCGCACCGTGGAGCGAGCGCAAGAAATGCTGGCCGACGGCGCTTTGCGCGTGATTGTCGGATCGTCTCTTATTAAGGATGGAAGCATTCAAGAGGCGTTCGCTGAAAAACTCGCCGGCCGACTGGGCATGAATAAGTTGATTTTTGCGGTCGATTCTAGGGGCGGCAAGGTCGCGGTCCGGGGATGGCGGCAGATCACTGACATCTCCGCTGCGCAAATGATGCGAGCTCTCGAGCCCTGGTGCGGCGGCTTTCTCTATACCCATATTGATACCGAAGGACTGCTGCTGGGCATGCCGCTGGATGTGGTTTCTGAGCTGCGCAGCGTGACGGATAGACGCCTGATCGTGGCGGGCGGCATACGGACGCAGGACGAGGTTGACCGTCTGGACGCGATGGGCGTCGATGCCGTGGTGGGAATGGCTATTTACCTGGAGCTGTTGAAAGTGTGACGAGTGGGCAGAGAGCTGCGCTCAGGCCCAGGCTCCGCAATTTCTCCCGCCGAACAACTCCTAGTCGAGCTGCGCACGACTGGACAGCCGAGGGCGGCTGTTCCCCACCTGGCCGCTCAAACTCTGTGGGCTCCTCGGTCTTGTTTATAATCGCTGTTCACAGTTTGCGGCACAGGTGCGTTCATCCGTTTGTAGTCGTTCGAACAAGGAACCCATTGGCACTCGACGAGAAAATTTACGAACTGCGGCGCCAGAAGCTGAAACAGATTGAAGCTCTGGGACAGCAGGTCTATCCCCGCAAATACGAATTCACTCACACGATTCCGCAGATTCTGGCGGAGTACACGGAGAAGACTGGCGAGCAACTGGAGAATCCGCGGGTCAACGTGCGCGTCGCGGGGCGCATCATGGCCATCCGGCTGATGGGGAAGGCTGGGTTCGCGCACCTGCAGCAGGATGGGCAGCGGCTGCAGATCTACGTCAAGAAGGATGCAGTCGGAGAAAAGGGATTCGAGTTGTACAAACTGCTCGATCTGGGCGACCACATTGGAGTCAGCGGATACCTGTTTCGTACCCGTACCGGGGAACTGTCGGTGCACGTGGAAGAGATCACGTTTCTCTCCAAGGATTTGTTGCCACTCCCGGAGAAGTGGCATGGGCTGACCGATGTAGAGCTGCGCTACCGGCAACGTTACGTCGATCTGGTGATGAATCCGGAAGTGCGCGAGGTGTTTATCAAGCGCAGCAAGCTGGTGCAATCGCTGCGGCGCTTCATGGACGGTCAGGGATTCGTCGAAGTGGAAACGCCGATGATGCAACCGATCGCGGGCGGGGCGGTGGCGCGGCCGTTTGTCACTCACCACAACACGCTCGACATGGACCTGTTTCTGCGCATCGCTCCGGAGTTGTATCTGAAGCGGCTGACCGTGGGGGGCTTTGACCGGGTCTATGAAATCAATCGCAACTTCCGCAATGAAGGGCTGGGCTGGCGCTGGAATCCTGAGTTCACCATGCTCGAGTTCTACCAGGCCTATACCGACTACCGAGGCGTGATGGACCTGACCCAGCAACTGATTGAGCAGGCCGCGAAAGATGTGACCGGCGGGACGAAAGCCAAGTGGGGCGACGACGAAATTGATTGGGCCGGGCCGAACTGGCGGCGGATGACGATGCGGGAAGCCATCATTCGGTACTGGCCGGAGGCAGCGGGCGCGAAGCCCCAGATGCCGGATTTCGCGTCGGCCGAGGCAGTGGAGGCGCTGGTGAAACGCTTCAACTCCGGCCATGCGCACGTGGCTTACGATCCCAAGCAACCGGCTGGAAAAACGATCGCGGCGCTATTCGAGGCTGCCGCGGAAGAGCACCTGATTCAGCCAACGATTATTTACGAGTTCCCTACTGCGGTATCGCCCCTGTCCAAGCAAAAGGCAGATGAGCCCGACTGGACTGAGCGCTGGGAAATCTTTGCCGGCAAGATGGAAATTGCCAACGGCTTCAGCGAATTGAATGATCCCGAGGACCAGCGCCGTCGCTTCGAACAGCAACTGCAAGAGCGAGAGCGCGGCGATGAAGAAGCCCATCAAATGGACGAGGACTACATTCGAGCCCTTTCGTACGGCATGCCGCCGGCGGGCGGGGTGGGAGTGGGAGTGGACCGGCTGGCCATGCTGCTCACCGATTCGCATACCATCCGGGATGTGATTCTGTTTCCATTGCTCCGGCCAGAAAAAGCCTTAACCACGGAGAACACAGAGGACACGGAGCCGTAGGGTTCACATGAGCGCGAAATGGATTAGGGCACCTTCAGCGCTCTCGGAATATACCACTACACTGCTAGCCGAAGCGGGAACCGTAACGTCTAAACGGCGAGAGGATCATCAGACCATGAAACTACTCTTTGTCTGTCTAGTTCTGACTCTTTCCCTTTGTGCCTTGTCGCAAGAGCCGAAGAAGGCGCCAACACTCAAGAGCATTCTGCTGGAACAACTGCGAACCACTCACAACCAGAAGGAATGGTTTGTGCCTGCGAATACAGCGGTGGAGGGACTAAGCGCGGAGCAGGCCAGCTGGCAGGACGGCAAGGGAAATCACTCCATTGGTCAGCTCGCCAATCATCTGGTGTTCTGGAACCAGGAGGAGCTGGCAAAATTCAAGGGCGAGCCTCCGGTGAAATTCAGCGGCGACAATAACGAAACCTTTAACAATTTCGACAGCAAGAAGTGGGCGGCCACGGTGCAGCAACTCGACCAGGTACTGACGGACTGGGAAAAGGCCGTCGAAGCCGCGGATGAGAAGAAGCTGGAATCGTGGTATTCCATCATCGCGCACATCGGAACGCACAACGCATACCACATCGGACAGATCATTTATATTCGCAAGCTGCAGGGCTCCTGGGACCCGGAGAAGGGTGTCAAGTAGAATTGGGAGGCTGGATGCGCCATTGTCTGCTGGCTGTCGCGGTGGTCGTTGGTGTTTCAATTGCAATGCCGGCCCAACAACCGGCATGGCCGCCGTCGTCAAACCACACTACTCTGGAGCTGTGGCCGCACGGCGCGCCTGGCGCTCAGCCCAATCCTGCCACCGAGATGAATACCACCACTGCCAAAGACCACGTGGTAGCGGGCCGGCCGGTGTACCGTGTGGGCAACGTTTCGAGGCCGACGCTCACGCTCTATCCGGCAAAGGCCAACAGCACGGGCGCGGCGGTGGTGGTTTTTCCCGGAGGCGGATACCGCATTCTCGCCATTGATCTCGAAGGCACCGAGGTGTGCGACTGGCTGAATTCCATCGACGTCACCTGCGTGCTTCTGAAATATCGCGTGCCGGATTCCGGCCCGTATCCCAAATCGTCGGCTGCGCTGCAGGACGCACAACGTGCGCTCGGCTTCGTACGGTCGCAAGCCGCAGAGTGGCATATTGATCCCAACCGCGTGGGCGTGCTCGGGTTCTCTGCCGGCGGACACCTGGCCGCGGCCCTCAGCACGCACTACGATCAGCGCCTTTACGATGGGGTGGATGCTGCCGACCAGCTGAGCTGCCGTCCTGATTTCGCGGTGATCATTTATCCCGGCTACCTCGCCCTGTCTGAACAGAACTTCGCACCCAATCCTGATATTCACGTTACAGAAAAAACGCCGCCTTCCATTCTTGTGCAGGCGGAGGATGACCCGGTGCACGTCGAACATTCCACGGTGTATTACCAGGCCCTGAAGAACGCGAAGGTGCCCGCTGAAATGCATCTGTATGCTCAGGGTGGGCACGGCTACGGCCTTCGCCGCACCGCGTTGCCGGTCACAAGCTGGCCCGCGTCGGTGGAAACCTGGTTGCACACGATTCAGGTACTGCCGTCGGCGAAGTGATTTTGGCGGCGCGCGAAATTGTGTTGGTGGCCTACTCAAGGTCTCTGGCGTTGGATGGAAGGACCCCACTCATTTCGCAGAAGGCGCGAAATGAATGGGGCACCGTCAGCCACGACACAACCCTTTCGGCGTCCGGCTGGGGGAGTTACGATATCTTGAGGTTAAAAGATGTGCAGGAACATCAAGACCCTGTTCAATTTCGATCCGCCTGTGACTGACGACGAGGTGCGGGCGGCCTCGCTCCAGTTCGTGAGAAAGATCACAGGCTTCAACAAGCCCTCGAAGGCCAACGAGGACGCGTTTCTGGGCGCGATCGAGGAAATAGCGGGCATCTCGACGCGGCTTTTGCGTTCGCTCGAGACAACCGCGCCCCCGAAGAACCGGGAAGAAGAGGCGGCCAAGGCGAAGGCGCGGGCGGCTGAGCGATTCGGGGTATGAGTCTTCCCCGCTTTTTGTAGCGCCGGGCGGCTGTGGCGGTGGTGTGGTCGCGGGCGACTCGCCCGCGAGTTCCTCAACTTCAACAGCCGCGGGCGATGTCGCCCGCGACCACACACAGACGGGCGTCTCGCCCCGTTTAAATCAAATGGCTATGCGCTTCGACTTCGACTCCGAAACCCGGCGGCGGTTGGGCTATCGCCTGATTGACCAGGTTGACTCATTCTTCTCCTCCCTGCCCGATCGTCCGGTACAGCTCCCGCTGGAGCAGCGCAGCTATGGACCGCTTCACCATCCGCTTCCGGAGAACGGCGAAGATGCAGAAAAAGTGCTGAACGAGCTTTTTCGCGAAATGGTGGAGCAGGGTTTTCACGTGCCCAGCGCCAACTATTTCGGCCTGATGAATCCCACGCCCACTTATATGGGCGTGCTGGGTGAAACGTTGGTGGCGGGACTCAATCCGCAACTGGCGACCCTGGCGCGCTCTCAGCTGGCCTCGAAGATCGAACTCGAGACCGTGCGCTGGATCGGCGAGCGCGTGGGCTGGGCGGGGGAGTTCAATGGGACTTTCACCAGCGGAGGCAACGAAGCCAATTTCAGCGGGCTGGCACTGGCACTGGCGGCCAAGTTTCCAGATGCGGTGGAAGAAGGCGTGGCTTCAATCGGCGGCCAGCCGGTTTGCTACGCGTCGGCGGAGTCGCACCACTCGCTCGACAAATCCGCGGGACTGTTGGGAATCGGACGCAAGGCGCTGCGACGGATCGCGGTGAACCGGGCTGCGCAACTCGATCAGCAAGAACTGGGGCGAGCGATAGCGCAGGATCGCAGCGCGGACCGAAAGCCGTTCTGCGTGGTGGCCACCGCCGGGACCACGAATTCCGGCGCCGTGGACGATCTGATTGCCATATCCGAAGTGTGCCGTGAACAGGAGTTGTGGTTGCACGTGGACGGCGCATACGGGGGCGTGGCGATCTTTTCCAATCAGCATCGCGGCCTGGTGCGGGGCATCGAACGTGCCGATTCGCTTACCATCGATCCCCACAAGTGGCTGGCCATGCCGTTTGCCGCAGGCGTGATCCTCACCAGGCATCCTGAGATTCTGGAGCGCGCGTTTTCCGTGGCCGCGCCTTATATGCCGAAGGCCGCAGGGGCGCAATTGCCCGACAATTCCCGCATCAGCACCCAGTGGACGCGGCGCATGAACTCCCTGAAACTCTGGCTTACCCTGCGGGTGCACGGCCGTCAGGCGTATGAAGAGCTGATCGATCGCCAGCTCCGGCTTGCGAAGAGCTTTGCCGATTGGGTCAAGGCTTCAGACGATTTCGAGCTGGCGGTGGCGCCGACGCTTCCGATCGTGACTTTCCAACTCAAGTCTGACTGGACGGAGCAACTGGCGACCCAGCATGACGCGATTGTGGAAGAAGTCACGCGGGACGGGAGCCGCTGGGTCTCGGAGACCAAAGTCCGGGGACAGAGCGTGCTGCGCATGATGGTGATCAGTTATCTGACTGAGGAACGGCATTTGCACGGTTTGGAGATTGCGTTGGCAAACGCTGCCAAGCGTTTCCGAATTCGGGCGGTTGGATGAAAATGGAATGGACAGAACCCACTCATTTCGCAGAAGGCGCGAAATGAATGGGGCACCATCAGGACTGGGTCCGGAAATCTCCGCTGGGGTGCATGCTGGGGTATCTCAGGATGCACTAGGATTGGTGCAGCCTTCGGCCTAGACTTTCCTTTAGTTCGGGTCAATTTACAGGCAGCGCTATCGTAGCGTCCCTTTTGCCTCCTGGACGCTGGGTCGTAGCGCTTTGCTTTCTCTGATCGCAATCACGACCATCACTTCTTTGCAGCCTGCGTTTCGTCCCATTTCCAGGCTGTGGCCACAATTTCGTCGAGCGAGCGCCTGGCCTTCCAGTGCAGCAGTTTCTCGGCGCGGGTGGGATCGGCAACCAGTTCCGGAGGGTCTCCGGCGCGGGGCGGCGCCATGCGGCTGGGCACCTCGCGTCCCGTGACCCGTTTGATGGCCGTGAGTATCTCGCGAACAGAATGGCCTCGTCCCGTCCCCAGATTGACTGCCTGCGACTTCCCGCCCGCCAGATATTCCAGCGCCAACACGTGAGCTTCCGCCAGATCGCCCACGTGGATGTAATCCCTTACACAGGTGCCGTCGGGAGTTGGATATTTGTCGCCGAATATCTCTAGCGCCGGACGCTGACCACGGATGGCTTCGAAAGCCGAGGGAATGAGGTGAGTTTCTGGGCTGTGCATTTCGCCGATGGTCCCGGATTCATCCGCCCCGGCGGCGTTGAAATAACGAAGATTCATGTAGCCCAGACCGTAGGCGGGGCTGTAGGCCTCGAGCGCCTGTTCAAAAATCAATTTGGTGACGCCATAAGGATTCACCGGGACCCGCGGCAGGTCCTCGGTCATGGGGACCTTTGACGGGACACCGTACACCGCACAACTGGAGGAGAAGATAAATTTACGGACCTTGGAGTCGAGAACTGCGTTCAGCAGGGTGATCCCATCGAGCACATTGTTCTGAAAATATTTTCTGGGGTTGATCACCGATTCGCCTACGTAAGCGTGGGCAGCGAAGTGCATGACGGCATCGACGCGGCCCAGGACCGGGGCCAGCTTGGCCACGTCCGAAATATTCCCAACGATCAACTCGAAGCCCTGGGCGAGTTCGGCGTGCCCGGCGCCCAGATTGTCGTAAATGATGGCTTCATAGCCGCGGCGCTTGAGCGCCAGAGCGGCGTGACTGCCGATGTAGCCTGCGCCTCCAATGACTAGAACTACCAAGTGCGCGCTCCCTTCCCCGATCTTGCCCTGAACAGGAATTCTGGATTCTAGCAGATGAATGTCGAAGAACGGTTTGAACCGACTGGCGACGAGGCGGCGGAAGCAAGAAGAAAATGGGCGCCGACTTTCGCCGGCGCCCGCGCAGGGTCAGAAGGAGTAGAGCAGATCGAACTGCATGCGCTTGAGGTAGGGCTCCTGTTCCCCCGGGGTAATTCCGGGCGCAAGAATTGCATGCTGCAGGCTGCTGTTCAGAGTGCGGCCGATCCACAGGGTGTAACTGGCCACAGTATTCGATCGCACCTTCCAGAGTGCAGAAATCCGGTTTTGCAGAAGGTTCGAAGGCGCCCGGTTTTCGCTTTCGAGGAAGGATGAAATAGCAGAATCCTGCTCTTGACGATACCAGGCATACCCAATTTGTATGTCATTCCTGTTCTTCAGCTGCCCCAGACTGAAATCGACCTGGTAGGCGTGCGATTGCTTGCCGAGGCCAGTCAGGACATTTCCCTGCGAGTCCAGCGGGTGATCAGCAGCGTTCAAATTGTTTTCGTACTCCAGCAGCAGGTTGATGGGGAAACGACTCCAGCCGGTCTTGATCTGGTTATTCAGAATAAAGTCGGCGTAGAGGAACCCGGAAAGGAAATGAAGTTTGCCGGCCCCATCCGTGAAGGTCGCGTTGGTAAAGCCCTGGGGACCGAAAACGCAGGGCGCCGTGGTGGGAAAGCCGGAACCGGCAGCGCATCCTGGCCCTTCTCCTGGAGACTGCACGGCGAAGGAAGAGGCGTTCAGGATGGCGTCGGGGAATCGCCAGTCGAGAAGACTGAACGACGCGGTGCTGTTAAGGAAACCAAAATCCAGCTTGCCCGAAACCTGGCCTCCCACAGCGAAGGAGTCGTCACCCTTGGAGGCTTCGTTGTAGAGCAACTGGATGCCCTGTACGGTAAAGTTCTTGATCACAGGGCTCTTCAGATCGAAGGAGAATTTTTCGGTGAAGCCCTCAGGATTCAGGTCTGAATCGAAAGTCATCGGAGTGCGTTGCCAGGTAAAGCCAAATTTGCCACCGGTCAGGCTGATCCACTTTGCGGCTACGGGTTGATAGGTTACGTAGGCACGATCGATGGCAATGCTCTTGCGCGTGAAGAAATTAGTCAGGGTTTCATTGGTGCTGTTGGAGTCGCCCAGGGAGCCGGAACTAAGCAGGAAGCCACTGGTAAAGTCTTCGTTCAGCTTGCCTTCGACGCCAAAGCGCAGTCGAATACGGGCGCGATTGCGGCTCACGCAAGAGGGGCAGTCCTGGAAGAAGTCTTCGCCCCGGACACGAATGTCGCCGACGAAGCGGAAGCGTCCCAGGGCCTCCTGCAAAGCGCTGAGTCTCTTGTTCTCATCCTTGGATTGCTTGTCCACGAGCGCAAGCCCGGTTCTTGCCTCGGTAACGCTGCTGGAAACCTGATCGGCCTGGCGTTGGGCCTCGGCGGCCGACTGCTGGGCCTGCGCGGCCGTGGCCTGCGCCTGCTCAGCGCTGCCCTGCACTTTTTGCGCGCTGGCGCTGGCCTGTTGCGTTGCGTCGAGGAGTTGTTGCAGCTGGGACTTCAGCTGCTCCAGCTGTTGGCGCTGCTCCTCCGACTGTCTCTGCTGGGCTGCTAGGGCGTCGCGCAGCTCCTGCACTTCCTGGCTGGTAACACGTGCCGACGCCGAGGCCTTCTTCGAAATGGCCTTCCGTGGAGCGGCCTTGGAACTTCCGCCAGTCTGCGCCACGGCCCCGCTGATAAACAGTATGAATGTGCTGAACCATAAGAACCGTCTCATTGTTTCTCCCTTTGGTTGAGTTTTTCTGCTTGAGCTTTGCCGGACAGGCCTGGGGCCGCCGGAACGGCGAACCCATAACTCCGCAACAGATCCTGAATCGGCGGTGTCTTTACGAACTCTACGAATTGACGAGCAATATCCTTATGAGGCGACGACTTCAAGATCACGGCGCCCTGCTCGATGGCGGGATAGTCTTCTGCGGGAATTTCTCCGTGCCTGCCCTTTTCCTTCAGGGAAGGAGCCAATGCCAGGGAAAGAGCCAGGATTCCAATATCAGCGCTGCCGGAGACAACAAAAGTAGCGGTTTGCGAGATATTCTCTCCCAGAACGAATTTCGGGGAGATCTGGTCGTAGAGGCCTTCGTGGCGAAGGGCTGCGACCGCGGCCCGTCCATAGGGCGCATGGGCGGGGTTAGCAATGGCGATTTTTTGAATACCGGGATCCAGCAGGACCCGCAGGCCCAAGCCCAGGTCGAGTTTGGATTGGTTGGGAACCCAAACCACGATTTTCCCCGTGGCATAAGGGTAGAGGGTGTTTGGTTCGGCCAGGCCAGCAGTCTCCAGCCGCTTTGGGTAATCAATATCGGCGGAAAAGAACACATCAAACGGAGCGCCGTTTTGCAGTTGGGCGAAAAAGTTGCCGGAAGAACCGAAAATGAGCTTCACCTGCTTACCGGTAGCTTTCTCGAAGCGTTCGCCTACATCATGGAAAGCAAACTGAAGGTCGGAAGCGGCGACAACGGTGATGTCCTGTGCAACGCAAAACCGGCCACCAAACCCCGACATGAGAATGACTGCCAGAACCAGCCGCTTAAAATTCATGGTTTCAATGCTCCTCCCAAACGGAATCGCTATCCCTATCAGGTAAGCTGGTTTAAATTGGATTTAAGTGCCCTGTCAAATCGAATTGAATCGACTCAATGTGGGTCGGAACAAAGCAGTTTCAACAACAGCGGAAGGTCAAAGTTGCCATGTCAGGGCCTCTGTACTCTCAGGATCATGACTTCAGTCGATTTGATAAGAGCAGCGGCCAGTTGCCCTTTTTGCAGACGCAGCTCGCGAACGGCGTCCGAGGTGATCACCGAGGTGATCCGCTGTCCGCCGATCGACAAGGTAATTTGTGCCATGATTCCGTCGATCTTGATATCGAGAATGCGCCCTATCAACTGGTTGCGGGCGCTGATTTGCCGGAACTGAGCGCGCCGCTGAGGAACCGGCAGGCGCCTTTCAGCAAAGTGAAGATGCTTATCCAACTCGCGCTCGGGAATCCGGTGATGTCCCCCCTGGGTCTTGACGGTGAGAAGCTTGCGGGTATGGATCCATCGCTTCAGCGTGGAATAACTGATGCCGAGCACCTTGGCAGCGTCACGGGGACGGATCAGCTTGGCGTCTTCACTCAAGAACCAGTTCCTCCACGCGCTCCACGTTGCGATCCATGGTCAACGCTAATGAGACCCAGAACTCAATCTTCTCTTCTACGCGGATTTCCGGGAACCACCATGGGTAACACTCTCGCATCCTCGTGCGTCTTTTTTCCCAGGCGTTTGCCCGTCTTGACAAACTTCGGGTTGACAATATCGGCCAGGGTGGTGTGCTCCAGGATCTTGGCCGCGGCGTTACGGACTTCCATAAAAACCTTGTAGAGCGCGCGATGCTCGAGGTCGCTATCAATCAGACTGCGGAGCTGCTCCGCATCGCCGAAAGGGGCCAGCGGACCGTCGATCAGGCGAATGATCTCGCTGAGACGAATTTCAGAAGGAGGGCGACGCAGCTGGTATCCGCCCTTTGCGCCGCGAACGCTTTCGACAATGCGGGCGTTCTTCAATTCCAGAAGAATGAGTTCCAGGAATTTTTCCGGAAGCACCTCTTCATAGGCGATATCGCGGATGCGGATGGCGCCCTGGTTGTAGTGGCGGGCCAGCATCATCATGGCCTGCAGGGCGTAAAGGCCTTTCTGGGAGATTTTCATACTGCCCTATGATGACATAAAACCCTATAGGGTTGGTAGGGTTTCTTTGCTTTTTCGGAGAAACCAGGGGATCCGTCCGGCGGGACGGCGAGGCGCCCGTCCTCCATGCCACGTCGACTAGGCTATGCGAAGGACCTGGACGGTGATGTTGTCTGGGCCGCCGCGCTTCTTGGCGGTGTCCACCAGGGCATCGCAGATCTCAGCTGCAGTTTTCCCGGCCACCGCGCTTTGAATCTCGCCTTCGCTGAGCAGGCTCCACAAGCCGTCGGTACAGAGCACCAGCGCGTCCCCTGATTCGAGAGCGACCGGTTGTGGCGGAGAATCAGGCGTGATGTTATTTCCCGCTCCCAGGGCGGCGGTGAGGATGTGGCGCTGGGGATGCGACTCGGCCTCCTCAGCGCGGAGCACGCCGTTCTGGACCAACCGGCTGACATAGGAGTGATCGTGGGTAAGACGTGAAATGGAAGTTCCGCGCAGCAGATACAACCGGCTGTCCCCTACGTGCGCAAAATAAAGCTGGTGGTCGAGCAGGGCCATGGCAGTGCACGTCGTCCCCATGCCATGGAGGTCGGGATACTTGGCGGCGTATTCCTGGATGCTCTGGTGCGCGGTCTGGAAACCCAGCAGGAGCCAGGCGCGTGGGTCACCCTGCACCGCGCCGGCATAGACCCGTTCAATCACTTCGACGGCAATGCGGCTGGCTTCCTGCCCGCCTTCATATCCGCCCATGCCATCTGCCACAATGGCCAGGCGGCCCTTCATGGGGAACTCGGAATCGCTGGCCGGTTCCCAATAGGAATAGCGGTCTTCGTTATTTTCTCGCTGGCAGCCGACGTCGCTGAGGCCCGCCAGCTCCACACCAGGCCGAACTCTCATTCCACCCCTTTTACCTCGCAAATACCCAAGCGGATTCTGGATTATACCGGACGAAGCGCGAATCGATAGGGAAGGTTGGCCTGACTGTGCGGTCGTCGGAAGAGCGACTGAGCCGGGACCATGCAGATTTTCCGCTGAAAACGCGATTCCGTCGATTCTTGAACTTGTAGAAGCCTTTCCGCCTGTTGAGTGAGGAAGAATTAGGTAGGTCGTGACGTGCACCTGAATTATGAATATGCGCTCGCACTGTCCTACAATGCCTTCGAGAGACATCCCCCTAGAGGATCAGGAACCAAGGCAAATGGCGACGGCAGCAACCGTGAATCGGGCAGACGAGCACGAACAGATTGGCAAGGCTGCTGGTCCGTGCGTGATGGTAATTTTCGGAGCGTCGGGCGACTTGACCAAGCGCAAGCTGGTACCGGCCCTCTTCAACCTGGTAAAAGCCAAGCTGCTGCCCAAGAATTTTGCGGTGGTGGGCGTGGCCTTTGATGCTTTAAGCCGCGACCAGTTTCGCGAGCAGGTAACCGGTTTTCTGCATCCCGAGGACCGGGGCACGGAGGCCTGGGAATGGTTCACCCAGCGGCTCTACTATCAGCGCGGTGAATTCGGCGATCCGGCTACATACTCGACCCTGGCCACACAACTCGCCGGAGTGGACAAGGAACACGGCACGCAAGCCAACTACCTGTTCTACCTGGCCACGGCACCCAAGTTCTTCGCTCCGATTGTTCAGCAACTGGGCAAGGCCGGGCTTTCCGACCAAAAGGATGGATGCTGGCGGCGGGTGGTGATCGAAAAACCTTTCGGGCACGATCTCGACTCGGCCAAGGCTCTGAATCGCGACGTCAAGGCGGTGCTCGCGGAAAACCAGATTTACCGCATCGATCATTACCTGGGCAAAGAGACAGTGCAGAACATCATGGTGTTTCGTTTTGACAACGCCATCTTCGAGCCCATCTGGAACCGCCGCTACATCGATCATGTGCAGATTACGAACGCGGAAACGGTCGGAGTAGAACTGCGCGGCGGATACTTTGATACGGCGGGCACGCTGCGCGACATGGTCCCCAACCACATCATGCAGTTGCTGAGCCTCACCGCGATGGAGCCCCCGGTGTCGTTCCAGGCCGAGGCAGTCCGCAACGAACAGGCGAAGATCCTGCGCGCGGTGCAGCCCCTGGATTCGGAAGATGTGCTCCATTCCAGCGTGCGCGGACAATACGGGGAAGGAATAGTCGATGGAGAAAGAGTGGCCGCTTACCGCGCCGAGCCCGGGGTGGCCCCGGAGTCGAAGACCGAAACCTTCCTGGCCTTGAAGCTGAACATCGACAACTGGCGATGGGCAGGGGTCCCGTTCTATGTCCGAACCGGAAAACGGCTGGCGCAGCGCCACACGGAAATCACGATCCAGTTCAAGCGCACGCCCTTCGAAATTTTTCGCAACGCACCGGTCCACAAACACACCAACCAGCTGGTCATGCAGATACAGCCGGTGGAAGGAATATCGCTGAGCTTCGGTGCCAAGGTTCCCGGCCCAGTATTGCGAGTGGGATCGGTGGACATGAGTTTTGAGTACACCAAATATTTTGGCGCGGATGCGTACACCGGCTATGAGGTCCTCATTTATGAATGCATGATTGGGGACGCAACTCTTTTTCAGCGCGCCGACATGGTGGAGGCGGGCTGGAGTATCGTGGACCCGATTCTGGATGTGTGGCAGGCGCTGCCTCCGCGCAGATTTCCTAACTATCCTTCGGGCACATGGGGCCCGGCGGACTCTGACGAATTGCTGGCCCGCGACGGCCGGCAGTGGAGGAAAATCGAACCATGATTCTTGCAGGCGACATTGGCGGAACCCGTACCCGGCTGGCGGCCTTCGAAACCGAGGGCACCAAGCTGAAGTGTGTGGTCGAAAAGACCTATCCCAGCCAGGAGCGCAACGGCCTGACCGGGGTGGTCGCTGAGTTTGTGAAGACGGAAGGGATTCCGGTGCACAGCGCGTGTTTTGGCGTGGCTGGCCCGGTGCGCGGCGGGCGCAGCAAAATATCAAATCTTCCCTGGACAATTGACGCGCGCGAACTGGCGGCGCAACTCAAGCTGGCCTCGGTGGGGCTGATCAATGATCTGGAGGCTTACGCGTATGGCGTTGATGCGCTGGAGTCAAAGGACCTGGTGACCCTGAGGGCAGGCGTAGAGGACGCGGAAGGAAATCGCGCAGTGATCTCGGCGCGGACCGGGCTGGGCGTGGCCGGGCTCTATTGGGACGGTTTCCGGCATCATCCGTTTGCCTGTGAAGGCGGGCATACGGATTTCGCGCCCCGGAACGATCTGGAAGTCGAACTGTTCCGGTATATTTTGAAAAAGCACGGCCATGTGAGCAGCGAGCGGGTTCTCTCTGGACCGGGAATCAAAAACATCTACGAATTTCTTCGCGACAGCAAGAAGGCTGAGGAGCCGGCGTGGTTGAAAGAGCAGATGGACAAGACGCACGACGCGCCGGCCCTGATATCGCAGGTAGCGCAGGAAAAGAAAGCTCCGATTTGCGAGCAGACTTTTTCGATTTTTGTGAGCCTATACGGAGCCAAGACCGGGGATTGCGCGTTAACCTTCATGTCCACTGGCGGGATCTTCATTTGCGGCATTATTGCCGCGAGAAACTTGAGCAAGATGCAGGACCCTGCCTTCATGGAAGCATTTTTGAGCAAGGGACGCATGCGGGGCTTGCTTGAGGACATGCCCGTGAAAGTCGTGCTGAACGACGATTGCGGAATCATGGGCGCCGCCCGCTATACGCTTATCCAGAAGGCATTTGGGAAGGCAAAGAGCGGGCTGGCGTGATGCATTAGAGAGGTGTGCCGCCTGTGCTCCCGGTAAGCCTGGTGTGTACCTCAGCGGCTGAAACCGCGCCCAGTCCTGATTTTAGCGCAGCGCGGAAGCGCCACCCCACCCTCACCGGTCCTGCAGCAGTTGTGAAATACCATCCAACGGAATTCTTACCCAGGACGGCCGGTTGTTGAGTTCATATCCGAGCTCATACACGGCTTTGTCCAGGAGATGCACATCCAGCAACAGGGCCAGCTCTTCCCTCCCCTTGGGAATGAAGATTGCGTCCCCTGAAACTTCCAGGTAGGTTCTCAGAAAAGTCGCTGACACCCATTTTTGCCAGTACTGGGCCCAGCGTCTCGGTCTCTCGTGCGATGATCCTTCGGCATTTCCCTCCTGCAACAGCGGCGCATATGCGGCGTAATGGAACGAGCGCAGCATGCCGGCAACATCCTGGAGGGGCGAACGCTTCCTGCGACGCTCTGCCAGCGGGCGCGCGGGCTCGCCTTCGAAATCGATGATGACAAAGTCGCTGCCGGTGAAGAGAACCTGGCCGAGATGATAGTCGCCATGAATGCGGGTAGCCATGGCAGAGCCTTTGAGACGCGCGAGCACCTGGAGGCGGCGGCGGGCAGTTTCTTCAAGTCGGAGAATTTCTTCCGCTTCCTGCCGGGTTTGGTCAGGCATTCCAACCTGGAGGCGACGAAGCAGGTCGAAATTGGCGGTCAGGAGTTGTGCCGCCGATTCTGCGAACGCCTGATGATCGCCTTCGGCAGATGGCTGGGGCGCGAAATCCGGGTCGTCTGCCCTGGACGCCAGGGCCAAGTGAAGCTCGGCGGTCCTGCGGCCAAGGAGCGCAGCCGAGTCGAGATAGGCACCGATTCGCCGCCTGGCTGCATCCGGGACCGGCTGACCGGACAAAGCAACGAGCGACGCACCAGGGATTTCGCCGGCGCCAGCAGCGTTGGACTGCGAAACTGCTTCGTAATATTCCGCCAGAGCCCGCAAAGTGAACTGCCAGGCATCGCCCTGATTCGCGACGTAACCCTGAAGCATGCCAAGCGATGTGGCTCCGTGTTCATCCAGGTATTCGATGTAGCCGGCGAGCGGGGGCACATTTCGAAACGATGATTTCTCCATCAGAAAGACACCGATCTCCAGATCGGGATTCAGTCCTGCTTCGACACGGCGGAACATTTTCAGCACCAGTAGTTTGTCATAGACCACTGAGCTGTTGCTTTGCTCCGCGTTCATCAGCGATGGAGTAATCGGCCCTTCAGCAGGCCGCCAGAGGGATTCCAGCGCGGAGGTGGGAACGGCGCGAACCTGGCCTTTGATTCCGGGCCAAGACGCACGGTTGGCAACGGCGTCGAGTAAATGAGCGAGAAATTGCTGGTCGGTGAGGGCGTCCTTGAGGATGATTTCTGCGAAGGATCTATCCGGATGGATCCTCAGCGAAGAGGCCTGGCCTTCACTGGAGATGCGGACCATGGGGATGGCGTAGGTTTCCGCGGGACCTTCGGCGTAGTTGACCCGGGCAAAAATGAGATAAGCATTTACGGTGGTGAGCGGTACGATGTCCGGGATTTCTATGGATTGAATCTGGCGGGCTTTCCCCCCAAACCAGCGCTGCTGCAGCAGAAATTGCGGGAGGGCAGAAGGAAGCTGAGTCTGGAGGTACGCAAGGAACGATTTCTCCGGAGATGAATTGGTGGGCATGACGAGTTGCCTGTGCTGGAGTTGTCGCGTACCTGAGTGGCTTGAGGAGTGTGTAAAACTCAGGCAGGCGGCGAACCTCAGGCGCTAAAGCGCGACAGATTTTCGATACTGGTGGCACGACCGAGGTCGTGCCCTTCCCAAAACCGGGTGCGGCTGAGCTTTCCCCAATCAACGCGCTCAGCTCGACAACTTCTCCTCCTACAGCGGGGAAAGCTCGTCCTCCCGCTCCTTTCCTTCCTTTTTTTCCGGGGAGAAGCGGGCCTCCAAAAATCTTTTGGCCAGCTCCTGGCCACCGAGGCCAAAAGCGATGGCGAGGCCCAGCATCACCGCTCCCAGCACGATGGCGAAGGCAAAGAGCATGGTGGAGTCGGCCAGGCCGAGTTCTTCAAAGACTGCGGACGCGGTGAAAACCGTGATCAGCACCCGGGCTGCAGAGCTCAGCAGGCGGGGCGAAGGCATATCTGTATTGACCGCCCAGAGCAGGGCCGCGCGGGAGAAAAAGCTGGCGGCCAGCAATCCAATGAAAAGGAAAATCAGGGAGACCAGCAAGCGGGGGAGGAAAACGAAGAAGCGGGTGACGTATTCCTGCATGCCCAGGATGCCCAGGGCGCTTACACCCACGAGAATGAATCCGAGCCAGGCGGTCCAGAAAGCGAATCGACTGACCAGTTCGGTGGAGGACGGCAACGCGGCCTTGTTGAGTAACTGGGTGGCCCCGGCGCCCTCGGAGAGCTTGTCGAACTTGATGAGACGCAAAAAGCTGCGCAGGACCGCCTTCACCAGGTATGCGATCACCCAGCCAACGAGCACGACGATCAGCATCACCATCAGGCGAGGCAGGAAGCGGGCGAATTCGCGGACCAACTCCTGGGTAGCCTGAGTCAATTCATGAACAATCATTTCGCGCATGGTGACCTCACTTTTTTCCGTTCCACAATTCCAGCAGGGACGGTTTCAGACGTTCGCAGGTCAGGCAAAAGTTCTCAATGTTCTGCTCTACCTGCTCTCCGGAAGCGTCCCGGTTCTCGACCAGAAAGGTGAATGCCCGCCCGCGGTAAAGCGGGGCCAGCGCCTGGACGATGTGGTCCCGGCTGATGACGGCCTTATGATACGAAGCAGCAAATTCGTAGATGGTGCGGGCCCAGAGCTCGTCGCCATAACAAAAATCCTCTTCTTCCGAGAGAGCGGCGATCCTTTGCAGCTCGGCCAGCGTCGGCGCAGAGAGAATCGACTTGAGTACGGGTTCCAGTTCGGCCACTCCGGAGCGGAACATGGCCAGAAGCCGCTTGCGATTTACGCGCAGCGGCTCTAGGGTCACTTCCTGTTCTCCGCCCAGAGTGGGGACGGGTTGTGAGTCGCCTTTCGAGCTCCAGAGTGAAAAGTTCGGCTCGAGCGACCAGAACAGAGCGCCCACGGTCTGGCGCATGGCGTCAATCAGATCGGCGGAGCGGGCATCCAGACGGGGCTTGACGCCGAGGAAGGATTGCACCATGCGGAAGCCTCCGGTGATGGCGGAAATGGTCAAAGCGATTTCCGTTCCGGTATGACCGACTTCGTTGACCCAGATCTCCTGCGTGAGAAAATGACCGGCCAGCGGCCCGGAGAAGCTGAACTCCGACGCGTAAGGCTCCCGCACCCGCTTGCCATAGAAGGCGCGGGTCATGGGATAAACCAGGTTGCTCATCAGCAACCCGTCAAACTTGTGACGGCGGTAGAGCGGAGTCACAAAATCAGCATTCCCCTGGTACACGGGACGCAGCAGACGCTCGATCCATTCCGGCTCGATGGTGGTGGATTCGGGTGAGACCACGGCGCAGGCGGAGACGCGCAGCAGTTCGGCCGAAGCTAGAATGGTGCGCAGGGCGGTTCCAGTCGCCGGACCTCCGGCATATTCTGCGCTGATGCTATGCAGGGTGCGGAGGGCATTCAGGTCGGTGGAGTGCTGCAGATCGTTGATCGAAGCACCGCGAACCAGGTTCGAAGTCTCGTCTCGAGAACCGCCGTCGGCGTTCACAATGACCGCGCGTTCCCGGGGAAAATACTTCAGCAGGCCGGCGCGGATGGTTTGCACCACCTGACCGACGGTCGCGGCGTTGTTGTAGGTAGGCACTCCTACAAGAACATCGGCCTCACCGACATCGATCAACTGGCGAAGAAATTCATCCGTAAGAATGCTTTCCTCGGCCAACTCGCGCCTCCGTTAGAATTCCTGCCTGACGATCTCCAGCTCAGATCTTGCGCAGGCGGAACCAGTAAAACTGGTACGGGCCCAGGGTCAGGAGATAAGGCAACTCTCCGACCCGGGGAAAAATGTTTCGGCCAAACATCTCGATCAGGATATTCCCTTTGAACTGGCGCAGATCAAGTTCCACCGCCTGGGCGGTACTGGAGAGGTTGTTCACCACCAGAATGGACTCTTTGTCCAATTGTCGCACGTAGGCCAGAATCCGGTGGTTCGCGGGATAGAGAAACTCGATCGAGCCGCGGCCAAACACGGGCGTGGATTTTCGTACCTTGATGATTCGTTTCATCCAGGAGAGAAGCGAGTGGTCGAAGCGCTTCTGGGACTGGACGTTGACCGCCTGAAAGCCATAGACCGGATTGAGCATGAGCGGCGAGTAAAGGCTTTCAGGATCAGCGGAAGAGAACCCGCCGTTCCAGCCGCCTTCCCACTGCATGGGTGTGCGGACGCCATTGCGATCGCCCAGATAGATGTTGTCGCCCATGCCGATTTCGTCACCGTAATAAATGATGGGAGTGCCGGGCAGGGATAGCAGCAGTCCATTCATCAGCTCAATGCGGCGCCGGTCATTATCCAGCAGAGGCGCGAGCCGGCGGCGGATGCCCACGTTGATGCGCATGTGTTTGTCGCGGGCATACTGGTCGTACATGTAGTCGCGCTCAACGTCGGTAACCATTTCCAGGGTCAGCTCGTCGTGGTTGCGCAAGAACAGGCACCACTGGCAGGACCCCGGAATCTGCGGGGTCTGCTTGAGAATCTCGGTGATGGGCTTGCGGTCTTCCAGTTTCAGGCCCATGAACATTCTGGGCATGAGCGGGAAATGAAACGCCATGTGAAACTCGTCGCCCTCGCCGAAGTAGGCACGCAAATCAGCCGGCCACTGGTTGGCCTCGGCCAGCAGCATCTTGCCGGGATAGTGGAGATCAAGTTTGGCGCGTAATTCTTTCAGCACAGCATGGGTTTCGGGCAGGTTCTCGCAAGAAGTGCCTTCGCGCTCCACCAGGTAGGGGACCGCATCCAGGCGGAAGCCGTCCACTCCCAATTCCACCCAGAACTTCATCACGTTCCACATTTCTTCGCGGACCGCCGGATTGTCATAGTTGAGATCGGGCTGGTGACTGAAGAAGCGGTGCCAGTAATATTCCTTCGACACCGGGTCCCAGGCCCAGTTCGAGAGTTCCGTGTCCACGAAAATGATGCGCACGCCCTGATACTTGGTGTCGGTGTCGCTCCAGACGTACCAATCGCGCTTGGGATTGTCCTTGGACTTGCGCGACTCCTGAAACCAGGGATGCTGATCGGAAGTGTGGTTGAGCACCAGCTCGACGATTACGCGTATGCCGCGCTCGTGGGCGGCCTGAAGAAAACCTTTGAAATCGTCCAGATTGCCATAACTGGAGTGTACGGACCTGTATTCCGCGATGTCATAGCCGTCATCGCGCAGCGGCGAGGGAAAGAAGGGCATCAGCCAGATGGCGTTGACGCCCAATTCCTGCAGGTAATCGAGCTTCTGAGCCAGGCCGCGGAAATCGCCGATGCCGTCTGCATTGGTATCGAAAAATGTGCGCACGTGGACCTGGTAGATGATGGCGTCCTTGTACCAGAGCTGGTCCTGAGACATGGGCAAACAGTTTCTCTCCTGCGCTTCACTGCCGGTTAAACAAAATAATCCACGCCGTTTTCCGTGCGCACACGCCGCCGGATGCAAAAGATGTGGGCAGGGAGGCGCTGGGGATTAAGTTCGACATAATTGCGAGGACCACGCCAGACATATTTCGTGTCGGTCAGCAGATCGTGCATCTGATAGGGCTGGCGTGCGTCGAGGTGGAACAGATCCAGCGGTAAATCAATCATGCCGGCCTGCGTGTGATAGGGATCCAGGTTGACGACTGCAACGATAATGTTCAACAGATCGTCACTCGTCTTGCTGTAAGCGATGAGCTGCTGGTTGTCCACGGAGTGAAAGCGCAGGCTTAAGTCCGCATGCAAGGCCGGATTTTCGCGGCGAATCTGGTTCGTCCTGGTTATCAGTTCAGCCAGGCTCGCAGGATTGTTCAGATCCCAGTGGCGGACCTGATACTTCTCCGAATCGAGGTACTCTTCGCTGCCCTCACGCACCGGGAGGTGTTCGCCCAGTTCGAAGGCGGGGCCGTAAATTCCATAGTTGGCACCCAGAGTGGCGGCCAGCAGCAGGCGAATCATGAAGGCGGGGCGGCCGCCCTGCTGCAGAAATTCAGTGAGGATGTCTGGAGTATTGGGCCACAGATTGGGACGGAAATACTCGCGGACATCGGTCTGCGTCAGTTCCGTGAAGTATTCCGTCAGCTCCTGTTTGGCGTTGCGCCAGGCGAAATAGGTGTAGGACTGGGAGAATCCCAGCTTTGCCAGCTCGTACATCACCTTCGGCCGAGTGAAAGCTTCCGCGAGGAACAGGACATCGGGATGGCGGCTCTTGATGTCGGTGATCAGCCACTCCCAGAAATCGAAGGGCTTGGTGTGTGGATTATCGACGCGGAAAATGCGGACGCCCTGCTCGATCCAGTAAAGTACGACGCTTTTTAGTTCTTCCCAGAGCTCCGGGCTCTTTTCAGTTTCAAAATCAAGCGGGTAGATGTCCTGATACTTCTTCGGCGGATTCTCGGCGTACTGCACGGTGCCGTCGGGACGCATGCGAAACCATCCCTGGTGGTCCTGTACGTAGGGATGGTCAGGCGCGCATTGGTAGGCCAGGTCGAGAGCAACTTCGAGGCCCAGCTGCCGGGCCCGCGACAGAAGCTGCTTGAAATCCTGGAGCGTTCCTAACCGCGGATCGATGGCCTTGTGACCGCCTTCCCTGGCCCCAATGGCCCAGGGGCTGCCCACATCTTCCGGCAAAGCGGTCTCAGCGTTGTTCTTTCCCTTGCGATTCACACGGCCGATGGGGTGAATAGGAGGAAGGTAGAGAACGTCGAAGCCCATTGCCGCCACGTAGTCCAGCCTCCTGGTGCAATCCTGCAAAGTTCCGGGTCGCCCGGGTTGAGGGGATGACGAACGCGGGAACATCTCATACCAGGCACTGTGTCTGGCTCGATCGCGATCGACGATGACCACCAGCTCCCTGCCATAGCTGGTGGCACGTCGGCGGTCCGCGTGGCGGATCATGAGGGCTTTCAGCTCCGGGCTCGATGATTTTTCCACCGCGCTGGGGATGTCCGCCGCTGACAACTTGCGAAGCTCGGCGGCCGCCGCGGCGAGCACGATTTTGTCCTTCCCCGTGGTCCGGTCCGCCGTTACTTCGATCAGTTGGACTCCAACCAGAATGTCCACCGAAATGTCTTGCCCGGCTTCAAATTTCTTCGCCAGGTCGCGGCTCCAGGACTGGAACCGGTCAGTCCAGGCTTGCAGGGTATAAAGATGACGGCCCTGAGTCGTGACACTGAACTCTCCTTGCCAAAGATCATTGGGCTGCGGCTCCATGAAACTTTCCTGCCAGTCCGGTTGCCCGGCAGGTTTGTGGCGCAAAACGGCGTGCAACATATCGTGCCCGTCGGCAAAGATGTCCGCGGTAACTTTCACGCGATCACCCACGACGCGCTTGATGGGAAACCGGCCGCAATCGACTTGGGGCTGGACATTCTCGATCACGACGCGGCGGGAAAAGGCCGGTTTAATGGTGCTGTTGCCTTCGCCCGTCATGCGCGGTACCGACCTCCTGCGTAGAGTTGTGGCTGCCGTTCGTTAAGGACAGGCGAGGTTACATTCAGAACCCGTCGAAGCGTTAAATCAGCGATTATTGGGCACGTTTTTCAAATTTATCACATGCCGTGGGTGACAGCGCGCAGCCTTCGCCACTCTATTGGACAGGTGAGCCCGATGAGACAACGGGCATCCGCGACGGGTTCGCACCGCCGAATCGCGCTCGGTGTCAGCGTATGAGAATCGCGGCTTCAAATCCTGCCAGTAACAGCTGCGAGACTGAGCCGGGGCGCTCGACAGGACGAGGACCACTTCCACCGCCGTAAATCGCATCGCCTGTCCACAACGCCAGCCGCCACGAGTGGTCTGAGTCCAGAACTGGAATGCTCTGGGCCTCAGAGGAGAAATTAAAAACCAGCAGGGCCCCGCTGCCTGAAGGGTCCGAGCGTTTCATGAGCAGCCACTTTCTCTGCTCATTAAACTGGATCTCGGTCAGCTCCTTGCGGCAGTTCGCCAGGCTGAGATGCCGCCTGCGCAGGGAAATCAGATCGCGGTAGAGACGCAGAATTTCCGCGTGCGGAGAGACTTCGGTCTTCGACCAATCCAGTTTGCAGTGCTCGAAAGTGCCCGGAGCTTGCGGATCTGCGAATTCGCTCTCGGAGTAGTGCGACCCTAGTTCCTTTTTACGTCCTGCAGTGACCGCGGCAGCCAGGCCGGGATCGTCGAAGCTGGTGAAGTAGAGGAAGGGCGCGGTCTCACCGTATTCTTCCCCCATGAACAGCAGTGGCAGGAAAGGCGAGCTCAGCGTGAGGACCGCCGCCAGTTTCTGTTGTCCGGAGGAAACCAGGCTGGAGAGTCGTTTGCCGCGGCTGGTGTTGGCGACCTGATCGTGGTTCTGAATGAAGCCAACGAATTGCTCACCCGGCCGGTTCTTGGAAGAGCTGCCGTAATGGCGTCGGCGATAGTGCGAATATCTCCAGTCGAAAACAAAACCTTCGGTGACGGATTTCGACAGATTGGCGACAGCGCCGAAATCCATGAGAAAGCCTTCCCTTTGGCCGGTGAGCAGAGCATAGAGCGCGTGGTGAAAATCGTCATGCCACTGCGCGTCGAACGCGTACCCTCCCTTTGCACGGGGGTTGATGATGCGGACATCTTCGAGATCGCTCTCGGCAATCAGCCACGCCTGGCGCTGGAGGCGCCGCGCCTGATCCTGGAACGCCTGCGATAGTTCGTCGAGAATGTGGCGAGCGCCGAAGTCGTAGATGCCGTGGATGGCATCCAGGCGAAGCGCGTCCACGTGATATTCGGTAAGCCAGTACAAGGCGTTATCGATGATGAAGCGGCGGACGCCGTCGCTCTCCGGTCCGTCAAAGTTGATGGCCTTTCCCCAAGGCGTGTGATGAGTGTCGGTGAAGCAGGGAGCAAACTCGGGAAGATAATTTCCTTCGGGGCCGAGGTGGTTGTAAACCACGTCCAGCACGACCGCCAACCCATGCTGATGGCAGGCATCGACCAGCTTCTTCAGGCCGGTGGGACCACCGTAGGAAGACTGGGGCGCGTAGAGGCTGGCGCCGTCGTATCCCCAATTCCGATTTCCCGGGACCTCCGCGACCGGCATGATTTCAATCGCAGTGACGCCGAGATCGCGCAGGTAGGGGAGGCGCGCAATCACGCCGGCAAAGGTCCCATCGCGGGTAAACGTGCCCGTGTGGAGCTCGTAGATAATGAAATCTCGGAGAGGGATTCCAGACCAACCCTGGTCTGACCAGCGGAACGACGCGGGATCGACGACGCGGGAAGGAGCGTGCACGCCGCCCGGCTGCCAGCGCGAAACCGGGTCAGGACGTTCGCGCTCGCCATCGAGCACATAAACGTAGTCCGCACCGGCACCGACCTGGGGAACGGTCGCCACAAACTCGGAGTCCGACGACTGTCTCATCGGAATCGTACGCGAAGGTTCTCCTTCGTTTCCGCCCATGACGCGAACCGCCAGGCTCGTCAGGTTGGGCGCCCAGACCCGAAATTCGACGCTGTAGCCGCTGCGGACCGATGCGCCGAACCGAAGTCCCCATTTCTTTTCGGTTGGCCTATCTGACATCCGCGGAGCCCTCGAACCTGTTCTGAACATTTACCAGCATGGCAATCGGCAGGTGCGCAAACGCCCCGGCAACCGGGAGAGCGAAGTCCCCGTCTCGCGGCACCGCAGAAACCATCTTGCCCGTGAATGCGTCGCGATACTCGCCGGCAGGAAGCTGCTTGCGCAGGATGACCTCGGTGTCTCCCCAGGTGTCTGCGCCCAGCGGCATTGGCGCATGACCCTCGAGCTGGGTAAAGAACCGACCAGCCAGCACAACGACGGTGGTGCCCCGAAAGGAGCGGGCGAAGGCGATCACGTGTTTATTCTTTTCTCCAGCGGCACGCAGCGGCACATAGCTGCCCTGGGCAAACAAGACGCGATGTTCACGGCGAAAGCGCAGCGCACAGCGGGTCACATAGAGCTTCAGACTGCCGTCCGCCGGGCTGGCGAGCAAACGATCGACAAGTGCGGCAGGGTCATCGGACCCGGCGGCGTGAAGTTGCGCCAGCAGAGCCTGCAACCGGTCGTAGTCCACCGGGCGGCGATTGTCAGGATCGGCGAGGCTGAAGTTCCATACTTCCATTCCCTGGTAGAGATCGGGCAGACCCGGAGCGGCGATTCTCAACAGGGTCTGCGAAAGCGAATTGAAAATTCCGGCCCTGGCGATCCTGGCCTGAAAGGGCGCAAACTGATCAAGAAAAGGGTTGCCCGCCGAATCGTCCAGAATGGCATCCAGAAAACTGTGGACCGCACCTTCGTACTCAGTATTTGGGCTGATCCAGCTGGTATTGACCTTCGCCTCCCGCAGGGCCTTCTCCATGTAGGTGTGAATCCTGACGATGAAGTCCGCGCGCGCGGCGCCGTCCATCGCGGCCAGCGGCCATGCGCCCAGAAGAGTCTGATACAGGAAATATTCCTCGTTGGCGCTGGGTACGTTCTCGCCGGCCACCTGGATTTTCTTATCCTCATTCAACCGCCGCCAGGCGCGGATGGCGCGATACCACTCCGCGGGAATTTCCGAAAGCACATTGATACGCGCCCGCACGTCTTCGCTGCGCTTGGTATCATGGGTGGAACCGGCCAGCATGGCATTTCGCCAGGACTGGCGGCGGGCCAGGTTTTTCGCATGAAAGTGAGTCAGCGCCACCCCGAACCGGTCCGGCGATCCGCCGACTTCGTTGAGCGAAAGCAGCGGACAGTAACGATAGAACGCTGTGTCCTCCAGGCCTTTGGCCATGACCGGCCCGGTGAGCTGCTGGAAGCGCATCACGAACAGGCGACGCTCGGCGCGGTCGGCGTCACTGATGCTGTCGGGATGGTTAAGCAGCAGCAGGTCCTGGATGAAATCGAAAACTGACCCGCTGGTCGCCGGATTGCGGCGCTTCGCGGTCTTGATGGCATTGCGGATGTAGCGTTCATCCTGCTCGTCGGGATGCTGGGTGTCGCTTCGAATATAGGTGCGGTACACGGGGAAACAGGCGATCACTTCACGCAGGGCGTCGCGCAAACTCTCCAGGGTAAAGTCGCGGGAGCGGCGATGCTGCTCAGAAATACGATCCAGACGACGGGAAAGCACGTTGAGTTCGCTGGACATCGAAACTTGCATGACTAACCGCTTGCTCTCGTAGATCAGGTCGGGATAACTCTGCGACCACCCGGTAAACTTGCGGTACAGCCGCTGGAAGAAGTGTGCCTTGGAGGCGTCCACGAAGAGTCCGTTGAGCAGGTTGAGAAAGCCGTAGCCGGTGGTGCCCTCGATGGCCCAGCCCGGCCGGAGCTCTTCGTTGCCCACCAGAATTTTTTCCGCGGCGAGATAAAGACGCCGCCGGACACCGTGGGCAGGGCTGTCCGCGGATGTTTGCCCGGGCAACGGGACCTGGGCCTGCAGGTCCTCGAAATAGCGGAGCGGGTCGAACAGACCGTCGGGGTGGTCGATGCGGATTCCCGACACCAGCGATTTCCGTATCAGCTCGAACGGGATGCGGTGCACGATGCTGAACACCTCCGGGCTCTCCACCCGAATCGCGGCCAGGTCATTGATGTCAAAAAATCGGCGATAGTTGATTTCGTCGGAGGCAACGCGCCAGAAACTCAAGCGATACGCCTGGTCATCCAGGATTTTCTCCAAAGCGTCAAAACTGTGCGGGTTTCCCTTGCTGCCATTGATGATGAGCAATACTTCCTTCAGGCAAGCGCGCATGGCGTCACTGTCCTCGACCAGTGCGGCCAGACGGCGGCGGATGACCTCTTTCTCGCGCTGGCGTTCACGGACTTTGGGCAGGTTAGTGTCCTCCCGCAGCGGGAGATGAGAGATAGCGGTGAGTATGCTTTCCAGTTCCTGGACATGCCCGTCCGCTTCGGTGAGTTTTTCTTTCGCCTTCATCAGAACGCGCTCCAACAAGGGGGACCACGAACGCGGAGCCAGAGGAAAGTGGATGCCCAGCGAATCGAGGACAAACCCGCCGCCGTCAAACAGGACGCGAATGGATTGACTCTCGAGAACCAGGCCAAACTGGTCGGGCAAAAAAGGCAACAGGACTTTATTGGCAAGCTCGGATTTGGGAGGGCTCCAATCAATATCGAAATGGCGGGAATAGTCTGAACTGGGCCCGTTCTCAAGCACATCCCACCACCACAGGTTCGAAGAGTGCGTGATGCACATGTGGTTGGGCACGACGTCCACCAGCAGACCCATGCCGCGTTGCCGCAGGCGTTCGGCGAATTCGGTGAACTGTTCCTCTGATCCAATTTCGGGATTGAAGCGAGTATGGTCGGTGACGTCGTAGCCGTGCATGCTCCCGGGATGGGCCATCAGAAACGGAGAGGTGTAACAGTCTGTGATTCCCAGATCGTGCAGATACGAAACTACGGCGGCTGCCTGGGTAAAAGTGAACCGCAGATTGAGCTGAAGGCGATAGGTCGAACACGGGACATAAGCCGGTTCTAGTGAAGCTCTGCGGTTCACTCAATCGCCTCGATCGTAGTCTGATGGTGCAAAGGGACCGCGGTTGCCGCGGACATCCTCAGGCTTTTTTGCAGCACTGAAATGCAGTTCCCCTGACGCGGGTTTCTCGATCACCTGCTGCACGCCCGAATGCAGTATAAACAGATGGCGCCGGTCGTGCGGCACTCGAAATGGACAGGCTGCATCAAATAACGAGTCTTGCTGATAACCTATATTGAACGGCGGTAGTGACGGTCCCAAAGATGCAGGAGCAATCGCAGCGGTTGTTCGTTGCGAATTCAAGAATACATAGAGGGAAAGTCCGGTAGATTGCCCTACTCGCTCCCCGTCGCGCGCGTACTGTGGCGAACATCCAGGAGATCTGATGGAACGGTACGTATGCATTCATGCGCACTTTTACCAGCCACCGCGGGAAAATGCGTGGCTGGAAGCGGTTGAATACCAGGATTCTGCTTATCCCTATCATGACTGGAACGAACGGGTCACGGCGGAATGCTATGCACCGAACAGCGCCTCGCGAATTCTGGATGGCGATGGCGGAATTCTTCAGATCGTCAACAACTATTCGAAGATCAGCTTCAATTTCGGTCCCACCTTGCTTTCATGGATGGAGGAGAAGAGTCCCGCGGTGTATGAAGCCATATTGTCGGCCGACCGCGAGAGCCAGCGACTCTTCTCCGGTCACGGCTCGGCCGTGGCCCAGGCCTACAACCACATGATCCTTCCCCTGGCGACCCGCCAGGACAAATACACTCAGATCCTCTGGGGTGTCCGCGATTTTGAAAAACGATTCGGCCGTCATCCCGAGGGTATGTGGCTGCCCGAAACCGCCGTGGATCTGCAGACCCTGGAAGTTCTGACCGAGCTGGGTATCAAGTTCACAATTCTTTCTCCCTATCAGGCGGGGCGGGTGAGGCCACTGGGGGGACGGGCATGGCGCAAGGTGGACGGCGGCAGAGTTGATCCGTCGATGGCTTATGCGGTGCGCGTGCCGTCAGGACGAGCCATCAGCGTGTTTTTCTACGATGGCCCTATTTCCCGCGCCATCGCCTTTGAAGACCTGCTGGCCGACGGCAAGCGATTCTCTGACCGCCTACTGGGGGCATTTTCCGATGCCAGAACCTGGCCCCAACTGGTTCACATCGCCACCGACGGTGAAACCTACGGCCATCACCGCGCGTACGGCGATATGGCGCTGGCGTTCGCCCTGCACAATATTGAAACCAGCCAGGTGGCGCGCCTGACCAACTACGCTGAATATCTGGAAAAGCATCCGCCCACGCAGGAAGCCAAGATCATCGGCAATACATCGTGGAGTTGCGCTCACGGAATCGAGCGCTGGCGCAGCGATTGCGGCTGCAATTCAGGGGGGCATGCCGGATGGAACCAGCAGTGGAGAGCGCCCTTGCGGCAGGCCTTCGACTGGCTACGCGATACCGCAGCAACCCGCTTCGAATCCGAGGCCAAAAAACTCTTCGAAAATCCCGGTCAAACGCGGGATGCCTATATCGACGTGGTGCTCGACCGGTCACGGGAGAACATAATGCGCTTCATGACCACACAGGCGAAGCGGGAGCTTTCACCGGCAGAAATCGTGACTGGGCTGAAACTGCTTGAACTGCAGCGCTATCTGATGCTGATGTACACCAGCTGCGGATGGTTCTTTGATGATCTCTCCGGAATAGAAACGGTGCAGGTGATTCAGTATGCCGGCCGCGCCCTGCAGCTGGCCGGACAATTGTTCTCCGAGGACCTGTCCACGCCATTTCTCGAGTTGCTGGCGAAGGCGCGCAGCAACCTTCCCGAACAAGGCGATGGACGGTCGATCTACGAGCGTTACGTTCAGCCCGCAATGGTTGACCTGGAGAAGGTCGGGGCCCACTACGCGGTCAGCTCATTGTTCGAGGAGTACGGGCAGAACACTCGCATCTACTGCTACGACGTGGAAAAGATGGACTACCGGGCCTCGCGGCACGGAAAACTCCGGGCGGTGCTGGGACAGGCCAGTATCACTTCGGAAATCACCTGGGAGTCGGACCAGGTCACTTTTGGGGTGCTGTATCTCGCGGACCATAGTGTGATTGGAGGAGTGCGAAAATTTCAGGGCAGCGAGGCCTACCGCACGCTCGACCAGGAGCTCGACCATGCGTTGCTGAGCGGCGATCTGGCAGAACTGGTGCGGATGATCGACAAGAACTTCAGTTCCGGCACCTACACCCTGCGCCTTCTTTTCCGCGATGAGCAGAGAAAAATTCTTGGCATCATCCTGGAAGAAGCGACCAACGAGGCCCGCGCCATGTATCGCAATTTTCACGACGAGCATGCGCACCTGATCCGCTTCGTGACCGACCTGGGGGTCCCCCTGCCCAGGCGCTTCCGGCTGGCGGTGGACTTCACGCTGAATTCGGACCTGCTCGACGCCTTTTTGGCGGACGAAGTGGACCTTAAGAAATCCCGTGAAATTCTGGAAGAGATCAGGCGCACCGGCGTGACGCCGGACGCGGTGACCCTGGAATTTGCCTTGCGCCGCACCATCGAGCGGCTGTTCACCCGCTTCGTTGCCAATCCCACGGAACCCGGCCTGCTGCCGCGATTGCAGGAAACCATTGCTTTGGCCCTCACCCTGCCCTTCCAGGTTCGCCTTTGGGAGGCGCAGAACACGTACTACAGCATGATGCGAGGTATCGCGGGCGAAATTAGAGAACGCGCCGAACGCGGAGATGCGGAGGCGCAGGCCTGGCTCGATGGCTTCGTAAAGCTGGGTGAAGAGCTGAAAGTGAGAGTCCAGATCAACGCGGCCGCAGGGGTAGCTTAGCCAAGCGTGGGGCGGGCGCCCTCACCAGCCGCTTTTGCCGTGCATGAAGTTGACTGCCTTGCTATCGGGAATCTTCTGATAGCCAATATCCAAGTCAAAAGCGGCGGGCGGGGGCGCCCGCCCCACGCGTGCTCTACGCCCCCGCGTCCTGGCGGGCGTGCTGGATGTCTTTCACGTCTCCCATCGCAATAATAATGTGCTGATTCTCTACCACAGAATGGTCGGGCGGATTCACTTGCAGGTCTAACGTGCCCTCCGCCCGGGGGCGTTTCAGGCCGAGGACAAGAAGGTTATAACGGCCTTTCAGATTCAGGTCGCGCAGAGTGCTTCCCTTCCATGGGGAAGCGGCGTTGACCTCGATCTCGTCCACGCGCACGGTCCTGCCCTGCTCCTTGAGCATGGTGTCGAGGAAGCCGACCACGTGCGGGCGGATGAGTTCGCTGGCCATGCGGAGGCCTCCGATCTGGCTGGGTGAGACGGTGGAATTGGCGCCGGCGCGCAGCATGCGTTCGGCAAACTTGCGCTCGGCGGAGCGCGCCACGATCCGCATTTTCGGGAAGCGCTGGCGCACGATCACCGTCACCACTAGGTTGTCTTTATCCAGAGGCAGGCCGGCGATCAGGCCGGCGGCGCGGCTTAGTCCGGCTTTTTCCAGAATATCTTCTTCGGTGGCATCGCCGACAACGTAGAGCATTTCCTGCAGAGTGCCGGGATGCAACTCCTTCAGCTTCCGAATATTTTCCTCGGAAATGTCCACCGCCACGTGAGGAGTATTGGTTTTCTGCAGCTCAGCCACGGCGTGCCGGCCCGTGTCCCCCAGGCCGCAGACAATGTGGTGGCCCGATAACTGGTCAATATGGTGCTGCATTCTGCGCCTCCAGAAAGGTTTCTTGAACTCCATTTCCACCATGAAGGCGGCCACGATCGAAAAAACATAGACCGTGATCGCGACCCCAAACAGCACAACCCCGATGTTGAACACCCGCAGCAGGGGATTGTGGCTGGTATCGACCACTTCTCCGTAGCCGACTCCGGCCAGGGTAATGACCGCCATGTACAGGGCCTGGAGGAAAGTGATGGAGGGCCCGCCGAGCACGCGGTATCCCGTGGTGCTGATCACGATCAGGATCAGCAACAGACCGAGCGCGAGCAGGAGACGTTTGCGGAGGACCATCGAGTTATCGCCGCCATTCGTCGATCAGATTCGCCACCAGGCCACTCCACCCCGTCTGATGGCTGGCTCCCAGACCCATTCCGCTGTCGCCGTGGTAGTACTCGTTGAAGAGCAAACACTGGCTCCAATGTGGGTCTTCCTGAAACTTGCGGTAGAAACCGAAACAGGGACGCTTGCCGTCAGGCCCACGTTTGAAAATCGAGATCATGCGGTCGGCCGCTTCCCGTGCGATTTCATGGGGAGTAACTTGGCTCCGGCTGCCTGCGGCCGGCAACGAAAACTGCGGGCCGACCGCATCGCCGAAACGCAGGAACGAGTGAATCAGTAAGTAAGAGGTCGGGAACCAGACGGGACCGCGCCAGTTCGAATTCCCTCCCTTCAGTTTGACCGCCGCTTCTCCCGGTTCGTAGCCCATGGAGCGGTCTCCAAACTGAAAGGGGTGCTGTTCATGATATTTTGAAAGGCTGCGGATGCCGTAAGGCGAGAGAAATTCCGCCGGGTCCCAGATGCGCTGCAACAGGCGCTTGAACTGGTTGGGATCGGCGATTGAAAGCACATAACGCTTCTTGCCGTCTCCTACCGTGTAACAGGCATCTCCCACCAGGTCGGGCCGGTTCTGGATAAACCATTCCACGTCGCGCAGGAAACCGGGGTGAGCGGCGAGTTCTTCGCTTTCGAGGACCTCAATCGCGTAAAGGGGAATCAGCCCGACCAGCGAGCGCAGGCGGAACTTGTGAAACTCGCCGTTGGGATAGCGCAGAACGTCATAGAAGAAGCCCTCCTGCTCGTCCCACAACTGGTAGTTGCGGCCGCCCATCTTCTTCATGGCCGCGCCGATGTAGATGAAGTGCTCGAAGAATTTGGTGGCCACGGCTTCATAGACGCGGTTCTGGTTGGCCAACTCCAGCGCGATGCGCATCAGGTAGAGACAGAAAAAACCCATCCAGCCGGTAGCGTCGGATTGCTCGAGGATGGCGCCGTTGGGAAATTTTTCTCCGCGATCAACCACGGCGATATTATCCAGGCCCAGAAATCCGCCTTCGAAAACATTGTTACCCTCGCTATCGACGCGGTTAACCCACCAGGCGAAGTTCATCAGCAGTTTGTGGAGGCATCTTTCCAGGAAGACGGTGTCGCCTTTGCCGATGCGTTGCTTCTCGCTCTGATAGACGCGCCAGCAGGCCCAGGCGTGCACCGGAGGATTAAGATCGGAAAACTCCCACTCGTAGGCGGGAATCTGGCCATTGGGATGCTGGAACTGCTCGAACAGCAGCACCCACAGATTTTCCTTGGCAAACTCGGGATCGACCAGGGCCAATGTGATGCACTGGAATGCCAGGTCCCAGGCCGCGAACCAGGGAAATTCCCACTTGTCCGGCATGGAAAGAATGCGCATCGAGTTTAAATGACGCCAGTGAATGTTGCGCATCTGCTTGCGTGATTCCGGCGGCGGAAACTTCGGGTTGTCGCCTTCCAGCCAGCGGTTTACGTCCCAAAGATAAATCTGCTTGCTCCACAGCATTCCGGCCAGGGCCTGGCGCTGGATGGCCTTCTCTTCCGCGGTGGCTGTCGGGGGATGGATCGAGGCGTAGAATTCGTCGGCTTCAGCTTTGCGCCGGCGGACGATTTCGTCCACGTCGTTAAGCGGGGCCGCCAGCTTTTCGGGAGTCAACCGCAGCCGCAGGATCATGGACCCGCCCGTCGGAACTTTCTGCTGGTAATGAATGCAGGACTTAGTGCCCGTCAGCCGCGGGTTCACGCAGTTTTCATGATTGATGATGTGGCGGTGGAAGGCGTCCTTGACGTAGGGCTTGCGATTGTCGGAACAGCCATAGAGGCGGACCGCGTTGTTCTCGTTGTCCGTGAACAGCGGTTCCCCGCCCTGGGGGGCGTAAAGATAATGAGTGCCGAGCGAATAGGGAAATTGCAGGTTGTGCAGGCTGGTGGCGTTCGACTCGTCGGCCACGAGCGCAATCTGATTTCCAGCGGCTTGTAGTCGAATGGAAGGCTCAGCGCCCGGCGGATCGGTCCAGGCCCAGGTGTTGCGGAACCAGAGGTGCGGCAGCAAGTGCAGGTCGGCGGCTTCGGGCCCGCGGTTGATGGCCTCGATGCGAATGCAGATATCTTCCGGCCCGGCTTTGGCATATTCGATGAAGACGTCGAAGTAGCGGTCTGCATCGAAAATTCCCGTATCCAGCAATTCGTACTCCGGCGCCCCCACCTGTCCCCAGCGGCGCCGGTTTTCCTCCAGCAACTTCTGGTAAGGAAATTCGCCTTGCGGATACTTGTACAACATCTTCATGTAACTGTGGGTCGGCGTGTTGTCGAGATAGAACCAGTATTCCTTCGCGTCCTCACCGTGGTTGCCTTCATTGCCGGTGAGCCCGAACATGCGCTCTTTCAGGATGGGATCACGGCCATTCCACAGGGCCAGGGCGAAGACGAGAAGTTGATAACGGTCGCAGATGCCAGCAATGCCGTCTTCTCCCCAGCGATAGGCCTTGCTGCGCGCCATGTCGTGGGTGAGAAATTCCCAGGCGCAGCCATCGGGACTGTAATCCTCGCGCACGCTGCCCCAGGAGCGTTCGCTGACATAAGGTCCCCACTTGCGCCAGGGGGCGACCGGACCGGAATGTTTCTCGCGCAGCCGCTGATGCTCGGAGGTGTTGTTTTCCATGGTCGGATTCGGCGCTGCTATTTGCGGGCCGGCCCAGATCCGCGATCCAGCGCGGCTCCGACTCTCTGGAGCTGCACCGTGAAGGCGGGCGCGTTATAGGCCGACGGGTTCTGCACCTGCGCGAAAAGCCCCGCAATCGCGCTTTGCACATCGTTGTCGGACGCGCCGCTCTGCTTGCAAACGTTGTACAGCGAATCAAGAGACATGGTGGCTTGCTCGGCGGCGCGCTGTCCTTGCAGAGCGAGGCTCGAGTCGGCAGCAATGCGGCGCATGACTTGGAGCGTGAATGCCTGGTCGTAGGCGCGGTCATTCAGCTCGCGCGTAAGGGAGTCCGCCAGCGTCGCAGCCCGTTCGGTCGAGACCGCGATTTGTTCGCGGTCGCCGTTGAGTTGTCCCATCAAGCTGCTGAGAGTTGCGATCTCCGATTCCAGTTTGCTTGCCGCGCTCGCGTCGGTGGCCGCCGCCGCGTAGCGGAAGACGACGAAGCGCGCCGCATTCCATGCCGGGACGCCCGGCGTGCGCCCGGCATAACCTGCTTCCTGACGCCAGCTGTCTTTGGGAGCGGTGAGGCTGTGGTGGCAGGCGATGCAATCGAGTTCCGCGTACTCGGGCCAGGTCGAACTGCGCGCCCGGCGAGCCAGACGCTGCAGGCTGTCCCGCAACTGCATGCCCTGGCCCACGGCCCATTCTTTCGTGCCGAACCACGGGCTGTCCGCGGGTTCCTTCCAGTGGCGCGGCATGACAGCGCTGAAGAGATTCAGCTCGAAGGTCAGGTCAGGATGTCCGGCGGCGATCATCTGATGATCGACGAATTTTTCCGCGGTGCCCAGGTGACAACGCAGGCAGGTGTGGCTGCGCACAGCTACATCGCGCAAATCGATCATGCCCAGCTTCGCTTTTTGCTCGGACGATTGATTCTCCCACCCCTTGACCGTGTGCGGGCCCAGCCAGCCCGCCGCCGGACCATGGCAGCTCTCGCAACTCACTCCGTCGTTCAGATCAAAAGTCTGGGCACGTTGTTCGGCTGAAACGGAGAGCGCGTGACAGGCCAGGCACTTCTCGTTCTGTTCAGGTGAAGACTTCAGATTCAGGATGCGGCCGATCCGCAGCGAGACGTCATTGGAAAGCACCTGGTAGGCGCGGGCATGTTTGTCCTGTCCGGCCCAGATGCTGTACTCGTTTTGAGAAACGTGGGTGGTCTGCCTGGGTTGAATGCTGCCGTGGCAACTGCTGGAAGCGCAGCCCCCGGGCCCGTTGTATTTTCCTACCGGCGAAGTCTGGGCGGCGGCGGCGGCGACGAGCGTGAAACTAATCCCAATGATATGCACCCGGAGACATCTGCGGCCGGCTGCGGCGAGAGTAGGTATTCCGCGCTTCATGATCGAACGATATCGAGCAATAATTCAGGAAATAGCGATTTGGTTCGCTTATACCCATTCCATCCCGCGAAATCAATTGACAGCGAGGTACGTGGGGAAAACAGCCGGACACGCCCCATAGGTGCGCGCTACGGTCATCCCCGGAGAGAACCTTTGCCGTTACGATGGCAGGGGAAGGCGCAACGTTATGATGCAAGGCTAAGGGGACACTCGCGCCGTGTTCGACGAACTCAGGGGCATCCAACACGAATTCGGCTACCTGCCCGCGGACCAACTGCGGCGGCTGGCCGCCAGGATCGGTGTGCCGCTGAGCCAGATCCATGCCGTGGCCAGCTTCTATCCACATTTTCAGCTCACTCCTCCGCCCCAGGTGGATGTGCGGGTTTGCGCCGACATGAGTTGTCGTCTGCGCGGCGGCGGCGAGGTGAAAGCCGCCCTGGATCAGGCCTTCCGCGGCACCAGCCCGGAGGCCGTAAGCATCCGCGATGTGTCCTGCCTGGGGCGCTGCGATCAAGCGCCGGCGATTTCGATCAATGATCGGATCTATTGTAATGTTCAGGGCGAGCGCACTGCCGCCGTAGCAAAAGATCTGCTGTCAGGCGGCGCCCTTCCTGAACCTGCGCGGGACCGCCGCCGGACGCCTGTGATTTCCGATCCCTACAACGGTTCATCGAATTATTCGGTGGTGCGGAAATTTGTTGAAACCCGCGACTGGACTGGCATTGTGGCCACCCTGAAAGCCAGCGGCCTGCGCGGCATGGGCGGGGCCGGCTTCCCCACCGGCAGCAAGTGGGAAATTGTGCACAACGCGCCCGGCAAAGAAAAATACATCGTCTGCAATGCGGACGAGAGCGAACCCGGCACCATCAAAGACCGCTTCATCATGGAGAACGCGCCCTGGCTGGTGATTGAAGGCATGATCACCGCCGGCCTGGTCACGGGCGCGCGGCGCGGAATTCTGTACATCCGGCACGAATACGAAAATCCAAAGGAGATCTTGCGGGAGGAGATTGAGCGCTGCTACCGCGAAAGGTTGCTGGGCGCAGGTATTCTGGGCAGCGATCTCAGTTTTGATCTGGAAATCTTCGTCAGCCCGGGCGGCTACATCTGCGGCGAGGAGAGCGCGTTGCTCGAAGCCATCGAAGGCAAGCGGGCTGAACCTCGGAACAAGCCTCCCTTCCCGGGAACGAATGGCTTGTGGAACCAGCCCACCGCGATCAACAACGTGGAGACGTTCGCTTTTGCGACTGTGATTCTGGTTCGCGGCGTGGAGTGGTTCAAGTCGCAAGGTAAAAACGGATCGCCCGGCATGAAGTTCGTCGGCATCAGCGGCGATGTGAACCGGCCCGGAGTGTTTGAAGTGCCGATGGGCACGAAGTATTCCGAACTGATTCAGGAGTACGCCGGCGGCGTGCTCGACGGGCGCGCGCTGCTTGGCTTCGCTCCCTCGGGGCCGTCATCCGGATACTTGCCGGCGTCCATGGCCGATCTTCCGCTCGACTGGAATGCCCTCGCGGCGGCCGGCTCGATGGTGGGTTCCGGAGCAATTGTGGTCTGTGGCGAAGGCCGCTGCATGCTCGACATGGCGCTGAACGCGGTGCGCTTCTATCGCAACGAGTCCTGCGGCAAATGCGTTCCGTGCCGTGTGGGCTCGCAGAAGATGGTCGAGATGCTCACCGGATGGACGGAAGGCCGCGCTTCGAATTCCGACCTGCAACTGCTCGACGAACTCTCCTTCGCGATGAAACTGACTTCAATTTGCGGTTTGGGGCAGATTGTTCCCGCGCCCATCCAATCCGTGCTGAAGCACTTCCCCCAGGTGGTGGACGAGCACGTCAAGAATGGGCGCTGCCCTGCAGGCGTTTGCATCCCGAAGCGAGGGACGGCATGAGTTCGAAGCGCGCGCCCGAAATTCAGCTGACCATCGATGGCAAGCTAGTTTCTGTCCCGGCCGGGACCACAATCTTTGACGCGGCCCGCGTCAACGGCATACCGATTCCCACGCTTTGCCATCAGCAGAACGAAAATCCCATGGGCGTGTGCCGGGTCTGCGTAGTGGATGTGGGGCAACGCGTGTATGCCGCGTCCTGCATTCGTCAAGCTGAGGCCGGGATGACGGTGAAGACGGCTACCGGGCAGGTGCAAAGCGCACGACACACCCTGATCGAATTGCTGATGTCGGACCATCCCGCGCCCTGCGCCCGGCAACTGCACTCGGGCGATTGCGAACTGGAACATCTGGCCGCCGCCGCGGGAATCACCGAACCCCGCTTCCCGCGCCGCACCACGCCGCGGGGAAAGGATGACTCGTCGGCGGTGATCGCGGTGGACCACGAGTCCTGCATCCTGTGCGACCGCTGCATTCGCGGCTGCGACGATATCCGGCACAACTGGGTGCTGGCTCGCCGCGGCAAGGGATATCAGGCCGGCATCGCCTTCGATAACAACCTGCCGATGGGCGGGTCGTCGTGCGTTTCCTGTGGCGAGTGTATGGTGTCGTGCCCCACCGGCGCGCTCACCAACAAGCGGGTTGTCGGAACCGAGTTGGGAGAAGGCGACGTTATTGATCCTGCCGAGCTTTTGCACCTGCCGATTTTCGAAAACGTCTCGGGCACATTTCTCGAACTCAATCAGAAAGCAGTGGTCAAAAGACGTTTCCGCGCCGGGGAGATCATCTGCCGCGAAGGAGATTTCGGTTCCACGGCTTTTTATATTCTGGAAGGCAAAGCAGAAGTCTTTCTTTCCAGCCCGATCGCGCACGTCAGGACTCAGGGCAGCAGCAGCGGATTCTTCAGCCGGCTCAAAAGCATGCTATCGCCGCGCGAGGAGGACAGCCGCAGCGAAGAATCCTACCGGCCGTTCATCCCGATTGATGCCTCGGTCGATTTGCCTTACGACAATCCCATCGCCGAACTGGGGCCGGGCGACTTGTTCGGCGAGATGACCTGCATGAGCTACTATCCGCGCTCGGCCACGGTGCGGGCGAAGACCGATTGCGTGATGCTGGAAATGCTGCGCAACGTGCTCGACATCCTGCAGCGCAACAAGACTTTCCGGGCTCAACTGGAGCGCAACTATCGCGTCCGCGCCCTCGATTCGCACCTGCGCAGCGTACCCATTTTCGCTCCCTTGACCAAGGATTTTGTCGATCACTTGCGCGACCGGGTGGAATTGCTGCGCTTCAGCCCGGGACAGGTAATCTGCCGCCAGGGCGATGCCGCCGACAGCTTCTATCTGATCCGCATCGGGTTCGTGAAAGTCTCCGAAGAGAAGCTGGGAGGCGAACTGGTGCTGGCCTATCTGGCGCGGGGCGGCTACTTCGGCGAGATCGCCCTGCTCACCGGCAGCCCGCGCACGGCCACCTGCACCGCTCTCGATCATGTCGAGGTGGTGCGCATTTCAGCGGAAGACTTTCAGTTAATGCTCGACAACTTTCCCGACGTGCGGCACAGCCTGGAGGCCACGGCGCACCAACGGCTGGCGGAGAACCGAAGCCGCACCATCCGGACCGAGAATGTTCCCGTGGACCAGTTTCTCGCCCAGGGGCTGATGGAAGCGCAGAGCCTGCTGGTGCTTGATCTGGAACGCTGCACGCGTTGCGATCAGTGCGTGCGCGCCTGCGCCGACGCACATGACGGGGTGAGCCGGCTGGTGCGCGAAGGCCTGCGTTTCGACAAGTACCTGGTGGCGACTTCGTGCCGCCAGTGCCGCGATCCGCTATGCATGGTGGGCTGCCCCGTGGGCTCGATCCGAAGACGCAACACGCTCGAAGTGATCATCGAAGACTGGTGCATCGGCTGCGGACTGTGCGCTACCAACTGTCCGTACGGGAACATCAACCTGCACCCCTTTCCGGTGGAGGTGGATGATCCGGCGCATCCTGGCCGGCAGATCGCGAGCGTCAAGGTCAAGGCGACGTCCTGCGATCTCTGCCACGATCATGCCGAGCCCAGTTGCGTGTACGCCTGTCCGCACGACGCCGCGCACCGCGTGAATCCGCCGGAATTCTTCGCCAATATCATTCAACCGCAAAGCATGACAACGAAGGCGAGGAGCTGAGGCTGCGTGCGGATCGACGACACTCACCGCAAATGGTTCGCCGGAAGCATAATCGGGCTGGCGGTGGCAACCGCGGTGTATGTGTTGTATAGCGTGCGTTCAGCGCAAGGCCCGCGGGGCGGCAGCGCGCTGGGCCTGACATTCGGCATCGTTGGATTCAGCTTCATGCTGTTTGCCGGACTGCTGGGGTTGCGCAAGAAGTTTCCCATCTGGCGAGTTGGAAGAGCGCAATCCTGGATGCGCGGTCATCTGTGGCTGGGATTTCTCAGCTTTCCGCTCATCCTTTTCCATGGCGGCTTTCATTTCGGCGGCCCGCTCACTCGCGTCATGATGTGGCTGTTTATTTTTCTTTTCGCCAGCGGAATTCTCGGAGCCGCGCTGCAGCACTTCATTCCACGCATCCACACCGCGCAGCTTCCCATGGAGACGATTTACGAGCAGATTGACCGGGTGCGCGGCCAGCTGGCAGAGGAAGCCGTGCGACTGGTGGAAGAGGCCTGCTCCGCGCTCGAAGGCGAAGTTTCACACGCCAGCGAATTGCAGCGGGCCACATCGGCCAGCGCGGGAAAAATGGGCGGCCTCACGGTCGCCTCCGGACTGCAGGCGGACGAAGAAGTCAGCACACAACTTCGGCATTTCCTAGGCAGCGAAATGGAGCCGTATTTGAGCCGGGCGGGCGCGGGCGGAATGAGCCTGAGCGATGCTTCGCAGGCGCGGACCATGTTCCAGCAACTGCGCGTGCTGCTGCCCCAGAACCTGCACTCCAGCGTGGACGACCTGGAAAACATCTGCGAGGAAAAGCGCCAGTTGGACCAGCAGAGCCGGCTGCACAAAATTCTGCATGGCTGGTTGCTGGTGCACATTCCGCTGTCCTATGCGCTGCTGCTTCTGGGAGCGGTCCATGCGGTGATGGCGCTGAAGTTCTGAGACTAGGCGATGCTGCGACGATCACGAACCACCAAAAAACTCGCCAAGCGCATTGACCTGCAATATTTCACGCGGCCGCACGCCTTTCGGCGCTGGCGCTTCTGGCTGTCCGTGGCCGTGCCTGTCATCGCCCTGGGATGGCTGGTCACGCAGCGGGCGCAGGGCGGACAGAAAGTTTATTCGAGCGGGCCGCTGTCCGCATCGCATGCGGTGTTCACGCAGCAGTGCAGTCTTTGCCACCTCGCCCGCGCTGCAAGTTTCAGCGCGCAAGTGAGCGACCAGGCTTGCCTGTCATGTCATGACGCACCTGCGCACCATGCCAACCAGACTTTCACGCCGGCGTGCAGTTCGTGTCATCTGGACCACAAGGGATCGCGGCTCGCGGCGACTTCCGACTCCAGTTGTTCACAGTGCCATGCCGATCTGCAGACGCGCGACGGACAACCGCACTATGCGGCTTCGATAGCCAGTTTTGCCAAGGGTCATCCCGAGTTTTCTGCGCTGCGCCCGGGCAAGGCGGATCCGGGGAGGGTGAAGTTCAATCACTATGTTCATTTGCAACCGCATCTCATGGGACCGAACAACGCGCGTGTAGAACTGGGTTGCGATGACTGCCATCGCACGGCGACGGGACCTGATGGATGGCCGTACGCAGCGACCTTTGATGCGTCGCAGGTTAGCGACAGCGTTCCTCAGGGGCTGAAGCCCGCGTCTTTGGTGGCTGGTGGTGGCGCGGCTGAAGCTGCGCCCTTCCCGCTACGACAGCGCTACATGGCGCCAGTCACGTTCTCTCAAAATTGCGCCGCGTGTCATACCTTGCAATTCGACAAACGTTTTGGCAATGAGCAGGTGCCGCATGAAAAGCCGGAGGTGGTGCACGCATTTCTCCTGAAACGATTCGGCGAGTACATTGCGACGCATCCCCAGGCGGTGCACGAAGTCAACCCGCCGGACCGCCAGATTCCGGAGCGCATTCGAGTGCCAAGAGTAGCTCGCAATGCGACAGAGTGGGTTCAATTCCGCACCGACGATGCTGAATGGTTGCTGTGGAGTAAGACTTGTAAGCAATGCCACTCATTGAGTCCAGACGGTGGCCCGCTGCCCGTGGTGGCAAAATCCAACCTGACGGCTCGCTGGTTGTCCCATGCCCGGTTTGATCATCACGCCCACCGCATGATGACCTGCAACGCCTGCCATGCCAACACGCTGAACAGCCGCGAGACCTCCGACGTACTGTTGCCCGGGATTCAGACTTGTCAGCAGTGCCATCGCGAGGACAAACCCAAAGAAGCTGCCGAAGGACGCTGTTTCGAGTGCCATCAGTACCACGACTGGACGAAGGCCAAGCGTACCAAGGGGCGGTTTACGATTCCGGAGTTGCGGGGCGTGGCCCGGCTGGACACGCCATAACCCTGGTCCGATGTACGGCAGGGTGCTGTCGATCCTTTAGACCCCGGCGGAAACGACTTGGCCTGCACTTCGGACGAGGCCCATGTCTTGCGCCAGGCGGCGGCGAAATTGAACGTGCCGCAGGCGTGTCATTTCGACCAGCGGCCGCCAGACGCCGTGCACCAGGTCGTGCTTGATCAACTGGTGCCAGAACCGGTTCGAGCGTTTGTACAGATAGGACATTCCGAGATATAGCGGCACTGCACTCCAATCCTGCGGGCGACGCCGCCAGATGGATGAGTGCGAGAAAAGCCGGTCGTAGATCCAGGCATAGCCTTGTTCCAGTTCTTCGGGAGCCATATGCCTGGGCTGGAAAACGGCGTGGGCGGTGTCGTAGAGCGTCCAGTCGCGATGAAGAAGGCGTTTCTCGGATTCCATTTGCCGGAACAGGGGAGTTGCCGGGTACGGCGTAAGGATGTGAAACGTGGCGCACTCCAATCGGTTTTCCTCCACCCAATCCGCCGTGCGCGCAAAAACATCTTTGCGGTCGTGATCGAACCCGAGCACGAATGAACCGTTTACCTGAATTCCACAATCGTGCAACATCCTTACCCGGCGCGCGTAGTCTGAAGTCTTTGGCGTCTTTTTGTGGGCCTCGGAAAGATTGTCGTCCGTGAGCGACTCGAAGCCGATGAAGACTCCCGTGCATCCGGCCAGCGCCATGTTGCGAATGAGCGAGGGATCGTCAGTTACGTCGATGGAGACGGCCGCGCTCCAAATCTTGTTGAGCGGGCGAAGCGCGCTGCAGAGCGCATGCAGGTAGTCCCGGCGCGACCCGAGGTTGTTATCGACAAAAACGGCGTAAGGCTGCCGGTCAGCAGCGAATTCCGCCGCCACCTGCCTGGGGTCACGGACGCGATACGGCATTCTCAAACCATCGGTGGCCAGATAGCAAAAGCCGCACCGGTTATGGCATCCGCGAGTAGCGATCAGGCTGGTGGTAGTCAGGAAACTATGGCGCGGAAGGATGGACCGGCGGGGTGGCGGGTCCTCTGAATAATCGCTTTCGTAGGTAGCACAGTAGCGGGCCCGCAAGCTGCCGGCTTCGACGTCGCGCAAGATTTGCGGCCAGAGTTGAACCCCATCTCCCACCGCCAGCGCATCGGCATGCGGCGCACACTCCTGCGGACAGGAGAGAACGTGCAGTCCTCCAAGAATCACTTTCGAGCCGCGCTTGCGATACCAGTCGGCCAACTCGAAGGCACGCCGCGCAAAGGTCAAGTGCACGGTGATTCCAACAACTTCCGGCATGGGGCTGAAGGGCGGACGCCCGCCCAACAGGTTCTCGTCCCAATACTCAACCCGCCAGTGGCCGGGCGTGGTAGCGGCAAAGCTGCTCAATGCCAACGTAGGAGTCAACACGTGCTTTCCGAAACTGGCATTCGCATCTTTCGGATAGAAGGGGTTGACGAGCAATGCGTAGCGCGATTCGATCGGGGCGGCTGGATCCCGACTGTCGAGTCGCGGAGCGTTGATCATCTCCGGCGGAATCCAGTGTCTCCGAGGGGGCCGCAGAAATGGCTCGTCGGGCGCGATCATTCGCTAACCTTGTACTGCGAGATAAGCGCCGTCAATAGCAGTTAAGGCACGGTTGGTTTTGGACCGGAGCCAGACGAGGCTTGGCCCCTGGTGTCCTGATCGCGCGAACCAGGCGGATCATCGCTGACCGTAAACAGTTTTCCATCTTTCAGATACATGCGCTCCATCTCCTGACGGTTGAAGGGACGCGCACCCCGACGCCCAAATACAGCCAGCTGGTTGCCGCTCTCATCGACGGCGCGATCGCGATCAATTCCCTTGGAAATAGCCACTGCCGGACCGCGAGTGCGATAGCTGGCGATGAGCTTGGGCGTGGGACGCGGACTGAATCCACTGAATGCCGGGTTATCGATGGGCGAGAACAGTTGCACGACCTTTAGCCCGTTCTCTCCGTCGGCGATGTAAGCGAAAAGGCTGGAGCTCACCATACCAAGCTTCACATCGTTGGAGTCGTTAAGCGAGCCTCCGGCGTTGAAGATTTCATCCAGACGCGGCTGCTCGGGATGTTCCACATCCACGATCGCCATTCCCTGTTTCCCGGCCGCCACGTAGGCGTAGGTGCGAGCCACGTAAATGTTGCGCGCATCGGCGAGCGGAACTAACGCGCCAGGCACAGTCTTGGGCTGAGACAGATTGGTAACGTCCAGCACTTTGAGTCCCTGCGCGTCAACCACGAGCGCGTAGCGGAACTGGATGGCGAGGCCTTGCGGCTGCTGTAGAAACGGCGCACCAATTTCCGCCACGATCCTGGGCTGCACCGGATGGTCGAGATCAACCACCACCAAGCCGCGATCACACAGGATGTAGGCGTAGGTCCCGGCGATGGTAATGCGTCGTGCACCGTTCAGCGCGCCCTCCGGATTGAAAGTTGCGGCCCGCTTGAGAAAATTGTTCGCGGGATTGCCGTCGAGTAGTGTGCCCACACCTGGGCTCTTGCCTTTCAGATTGGGATCGCCGACGATCACCAGGCCTTCGTACTTGTCAGCCACATAGAGGAAGCCATACATGAGATGAACACTCTGTTCTTCGTTCTCTACGCGATGGCTGCGCAGGGGATCAACCCCAAGCGTAGTGGGTGTCGCCACCGCCGTGGCGTATTTCGTGGGCAGGTAAAAACGCTGGCCCAACGGAGAAACCGGCGCGGTGATCATGCGTTCGGAAATATCCTTGTTGTCGATGTTCGCGATATCGAATATGCGGAAACCACCCTTGCCCATGGCTGCGTACAGATATTCTCCCCGGGCTTGGACGTCCAGCACCTCGCTGCCGGCGTGATCGTAAGCCTCTTCAAGCTCGCTGCGAGCGGCAAGATGTTTCTTGTAATCTTCCGGATAGGCGATTTTCTGGAAGTCGCTGCCAATTACCGCCGCAGGTTCGTCATGTTCGGCGACGGCCACGGCCTCGTAGCCGTGCTTTCCAGCGGCCACAAAAACATAGCGGCCCATAAAGTTCATAAAGTTCGTGCCCTGGAGGAGAAGTTGCGCCATCCAGGCATTGTTGTCGTTGGCGCGCGAGACGTGGCAATCGGTGCAGCCCTTTGTTTCTTTGGCGCGGACGGTGTGAGGGACGAAGGTGCTGAAGGCTTGTCCGCTGAAGCCTTCGGAGGAAATCGTCTGCTGCTGGTAGTAGAGCCAGTCGCGGTCGTTGTTCTGCGAGCTGACCAGCACCGCACATGCCGACCGCACCGGCGCCACCCGGTTGCCGGTTACCGTGCCGTCGATTCCCAGGGTGTAGATGTCGTCGCGCAGAACTTGAAAATTGTAGGAAGTCCAGTTGCGCGTAGTAAGGCCCTCGTTGTGCAGCATGGGCATGCGTTGGTTCGCGGTCATCGAAAGATGACATCCATAGCAGGTAGGCGCCCAGGATGAGTGGCAGGTGTAACAGGTCATCTTGCTGTTGGGATGTGCCAGCTTTGACTCTGCGGGCGAATCCTTTGGGGGCGCTTCTCCCCAGGTTTGGCCGTCCTGTTGAATGGTTTTGGCCAGGCGTGATTTCTCGCTGTAATGCTGCGCCCCGGGCGTGATGGTGTCCAGGACCTGCACCACTTCCCACTCTTTCTCTTTCTCCAGCATGGAGCGTTGATAGAGGCGGCCGTCTTGCCAGTAGAAACGGCGCTCCTGCCATGGAGTGCGCAGCCCGGCCAGGTTGGTGCCGCCTTTTGGAGCGGCAATGCCGGACGTTGTCAGCGTTGCGCGCTGCTGAATGGTGCCGTGGCAATCCACACAATCAATCTCAATGGCGTTACGCGTTTCTCCGTACAGTTTGCCATTGCCGTGGCTGTCCTGCTCGAAGTGGCAATCGATGCAGTGCATTCCCTTTTCCAGATGGATGTCTTTGAGGTGCACCGCCTTCCCAAACTTGTCAGGATCGTTGAACGAAACAGTCTTGTCATCTTGATCGAGCAGGTTGCCCTTACGGTCGTGCTTGAACGCGGCGCGGAAAATCCAGCCATGGCTGTGGAAGTCGGCAAACTGGGTGTGTTGCAGTTGGCGGTTGAACTCGGTGGTGCCAGTTTTCTCCAGGAAGTCCGGGTCCGACCACAGGCCGCGGACCGCAGAGCGCTCGGGATTGCGAGTCTGAATTTGATTCTGCTCGGCTGCGCTGGGATTGCGTTGCTGGGCGGGCCACATGTGCTCGCCATCCATTTCGTTGTCCCACCAGGTGTAGCCGAAATAAGTCGCGACCATGTTCGTTCCCGGGTGCATGTGACAGACCATGCACTGGCTGGACGGAATCGAGCGCGTGAACTGGTGGCGAATGGGATGTCCGGACTGATTTCGCGGGATAGTGGGATCAGCAGTGGCCGTCTGTCCCGTATTTCCCGCCGCCGCGTAGGCGCCGGAGTGTTCCGGCGAACGGTCGTTGGCGTACACCACGTGACAGGCGCTGCAGCCGCTGGCGCGGTAGTCGCCGGCCTGGTCGTTGGTGCCGGGGAAAAATAAAAGCGGATCGAACAGGCGGGTCTTCTGTAATCCGAGAAAGACTGGATCGGTGCGCAACTCAGTGCCGAAGCCGCGCTCGCTCAGTTTGATCTCCGGCTTGCCCGGCTCTTCTTCGAGGCTTGGATTCCCTACCTCTGGTTTCTTCCTGCTGCCTCGTTCGAAAACGCGTAAGACGTTGCCGGGCTGCGAAATTTCCCAGCGCTGCAGCGGATCGAGAAACGGCAGCACTCCTTTCTTGCTGATTTCCTCGGGCGTGGGCGGCGGGAAGGTAAGCAGTCGTTGCGGGGTGCCATCGGAGCTGTAGCTCTCGCCAAAGCGTGGCGTCTTCAACGGGAACGCGCCGTTGTTGTAGAGCGCCGCGCCCCACAGCATGGCACCGTGGGTCATCATGCTGGTTTGGACTTTTCTTACTTCCGCGGCGTGGCAACCGCTGGTGCCGCAGGTTTTGTCGGCGACGCGCAAGTCTCCGGGGTTGACGAAGCGAATGTAATTCCAGTCTTCGTTGAGCCACTGGGTGTAGGCTCGCGTCGGATTGGCGGAGCGGCGAGCATTGCCCGGGTTCCGAGGTTGGGGATGGGCCTGACCTTTGGCCTGATCGTATTGCGGAGAATCCTTTGGGGCGTCCCCAGTCAGGCGGATTTCGGCATTTCCTCCGTGACAGTCAGTGCAACCCAGGCGCACGGTGCCGGTGCTGTGCATGGTGGCGCTGTCGGTGGCGGTGTGGCAGGTGATGCAGCCCGCGGACTTGCGGTCGGCTTCGGCCTGGGACTGCAGCAGGAGGACGTCCGCGGACGTCTGAGTGTGGGCCGGAATCAGGTTCAGGATTGCGAGGCTTAGCGCAATGAGTAACAGGTGCGCCGGTTTGCGCGATTTGCTTCGCATTCGAGTTCAAAGTCCCTATGACTTATAACTTTTTACTACTGCTGCACGAGCGAGGGCGCTCGCGCCTACATTTCAGAACTGAAACTTAATTCTGGCGAATACTGAGAATAGAGTCTTGCCGTTGTAAATTTCTTCGAAACCTCGGCCTGGAACCAGCGACGATATGCCGCCCGTGAGGACAATGTTTTCGCTGAGCGGGGGGCGATACTCCACACCCATGCCCAGGTCGGTGCCGATGCTGTGACGAATCGGGCGCTGGAACAACAGCAACTCCAGCGGTTCGGTCCGGTCGAAACGTAAATAGTTGCCGTTTACGAATGCGCGCAGCTTGGGCGTCACGTTGAAATCGGCGCCCACATTGAATAAATAGAGCCCGGGATTTACGAAGTTGGCCTGGCCTTCCTCTTTGTTCGAACGCAGGCTGGGCAGCAGGCTCATGGGATTCATCAGGGCAATGCCGGTCCCGGTAAGGCGAAGGCCCTCGTGGTCCCAGAAGCTGAAGGCGCCGCCGGTGAAGTGGGTGTCATCGACGATGGTGTCAAAGCCGCGGGCAGTACCATCGGTGCGGGACGCTCCGGAGCGATTGCTGGAATCGCCGGAGGCGTAGAAGAACGAGGCGCGGTAGCGCACCCAGTCTTTATCGACGGAGACTTCGAGCGCGGCCATTCTCGCGTTGATGTCAACCCGGCGCCCAGCGATGGCATTGAAGTCGTCGTGGCCGAGGGCCTGGTAAAAAGCATGGCTGAGGTTAATTCGCCCGATATGCCCGTTGCTGGCCCAGCCCAGGTAGTAGGCCCGGATGGCATGTGCATTCACACCGCCGTTTACCACGGCGCCGGCGGGTGCCGGACGGACCAGGAATCCGTTGTCGTCGTAGTGGATGCTGGCGTCGTCGCGGTTGTAGTGAAAGCTGAATTCCGTGGTGTAGCCTTTCGCGAGAAAGTCCTGTACGTAGATGTTGGCTACATAAACCTGTTGTCCCCGATTCTGAAATGTGTTCAGGCCGCTATTCGTATTTTTCTCGAGGAAGTTGAACCAGGCGAGATTGTAGGCCAGGCGGTTGGAACGCAGGTTGCCGAAAAGCCTCACTCCGGGCTGCTCTTCGGAGAACAGGAACCCGCGGAAGTCGCTGGTGAACTGCTGGATTCCGGCACGAACAGAAACAAAATCATAGTTCGGACTCAGATCGCGGATCTTGGCTTCGACGAAGGCCTCCTGCAGGCCAATGTGCGTGTCGAAGCGGTTGATTCCTTCCCGCGGATCCACGTTCACGATGCCGCGCTCGCGGGTTTGCAGAAAGTTGAGATTGATCTCGGGCGTGAATCGCACTCTGAAATCAACCGGTCGGAAGGAAGTGTCGCCGCGGAACAGGTCGAAGGAAAAGCGCAGATTCTGCGTGAACAGGGCCTGCTCGCCGCGACCGAAGAAATCGCCGCTGTCCGGGCGCTCGGTGTCCACGCCGCTGGGCAGCGGCAGGCGGCGGCCATCCACGGCGGTCTCGCTGGTGCCGGTGAAGTTGAAAAACCAGCGCTGCCCGAAGATGGGATAGTCGCCCTTGAGACGATTGCGATTGAACGGATCATACCAGTGACCCTTTACGTAGGGCACGTCGCGCTGCTGTTCGTAGCGGCGCCATTCCGGCATGGCAGTGTCCCAGCGATCGGGCTGGGGAGAGAAGTTCTCGGACTCTGGCGGGACGGGTCCCGCTGCCGGTTCAACCGAGGTAACTTCCGGAGCCGGACGATCCAGTCCTGGATAGGGCGCAGTTGGAGCAGCCACAGCGGGCGTGCCGGGCGTTCCCGGCAAACCTGACGGCCCTTTACTTTCCGGAGCAAGCGTGGTCAGCGCCTGCATCTGAAGCGCTAAAGTCGAAAGCTCGCGCTTCGTCAGATCCAATCGTTCAATGGCCAGGGTCTTGAAACCGGGCTTGGCCAGCGTGAGTTTATAGATCCCAAGCTCGACATCGCGCAGCCGGAAGATCCCTTCCGCGCCAGTGAGGGTTCCATAGTGAGCGCCGGATGCGTTGCGCAAATCCAGGTGCACACCGGGAACCGCCCGTCCCTGCTGGTCCCGCACGATTCCCTGCAGCGACATTGTGTTGGCCGGGCGATGCTCCGGAATCTGGCGATCCGATCCAGCTTGTGAGTTGGCTTCCTGCGCCCGAACCGAAACAAATGAAACCAGCGCAAGCAGGCAGAGAGCAACGGGCAATCGCAGCGCGAAAGCATGCGGCGAACTGGACCACAGGAACCCGTGCCAGCATCGGCCTGTCAGCACCCGTCGCCACCATCCCAAGAGGAGTTATCTCTTTTCGTACCATAGCGATTCTTCGCATGCAACAGAACAGCGGCCAGTGACTTTGGTTTGTCACTGGTACCGACACAGCAAACCAAAATCTCCCGCAGACTTGTTAAACTCGCCCGACGAGGGAGTGCGAACATGTCGCAGGCGGCAACGGCAGTCGAAGGAGAGCGGGTGGGGCGCTGTGGCGACCCCTGCGTAATGGTCATTTTCGGCGCGGCCGGCGATCTTACCCGGCGCAAGTTGATACCATCGCTTTATAACCTGGCGAAATACAACCTGTTGTCGCGTGAATTCGCGATGATTGGCATCGCGCGGAACCCGATGACCACCGACGAATTTCGCGCCAAGCTGGTGGCGGACCTGAAGGAATTCGTGCAGGGCCCGGTCGATCCTGATCTGCAGGAGTGGTTCGAGCGGCACGTGTTCTATATCACCGGCGAATTTGCCGATCCGGGCACATATCAGCAGCTTAAAGATCTTCTACTGAGAGTCGATAAAGACCACGCCACGCACGGGAATTATTTCTATTATCTCGCTACCGCGCCGGATTTCTTCGGCCCCATCGTGCAGCAACTGTCCGCCACCGGCCTGATGAAGGAAGAAAACCATCAATGGCGCAGAGTGATCATCGAAAAGCCGTTTGGACGCGACCTGGATTCAGCCCGGGCGCTGAACCAGCAACTGCTCAAGGAAGTGGACGAAAAACAGATTTACCGCATCGATCACTACCTGGGCAAGGAGACGGTCCAGAATATTCTGGCCTTCCGCTTTGCCAACGGAATTTTCGAGCCGATCTGGAACCGGCGCTACATCGATCATGTGCAGATTTCCGTGGGGGAAACCGTGGGCGTGGAACAGCGCGGCGGTTACTACGATACTGCCGGCGCTCTGCGCGATATGGTGCCCAACCACATCATGCAACTCATCAGCCTTACCGCCATGGAGCCGCCCATTTCCTTCCAGGCAGATGCGGTGCGCGACGAACAGGCCAAAATACTGCACGCAGTGCAGCCTCTGAGTTCTGAGGACGTGTTGACCCGGACGGTCCGCGGACAATATGGCGAAGGCGAGATCGCAGGCCAGCATGTTCCCGCGTATCGATCCGAGCCCGGCGTGCCCCCCGATTCGCGTACTGAAACTTTTGTGGCGGTGAAGCTGCAAGTGGACAACTGGCGATGGGCGGGGGTTCCCTTCTACCTGCGAACCGGAAAGCGGATGGCCTCGCGCAGCACTTACATTGTCATCCAGTTTCGGCGGGCACCCTTTGTGCTCTTCCGCGACACCGAAGTAGAAAAGCTCATGCCTAACCAACTGGTGTTGCACATTCAGCCGGAAGAAGGAATCGCGTTGCGCTTCGCGGCTAAGACCCCGGGGCCGATCATGCGCCTGGGAACCGTGGACATGGACTTTCAGTACTCCGACTACTTCGGCAAGCAGCCCAGCACAGGCTACGAGCGCCTGCTGCACGATTGCATGGTGGGCGACGCTACGCTGTTTCAGCGCGCGGATATGGTCGAGGCAGGATGGAGTGTGGTCAGTCCGATGCTGGACCTTTGGAAAGCCCTGCCGCCGCGCAATTTTCCCAACTATGCGTCTGGAACGTGGGGGCCGAAAGACGCCGAAGATTTGCTGGAGCGTGACGGGCGGCATTGGCGGAACTTCGAGCAGTAAGCCAAGCGGCTGGAACGGCGCGTTGGGCGTGGGGCCTGGATTGTGGAAGGGCACGACTTCAGTCGTGGCAATAAGAGCGCTGGACGAAGGCGGCTTCAGCCGCTGCGGCCCGCTGGTCGCTTGAAAGTTGGTATTGCGAGGAAGTCTGCGAATGGTGGAGCGTCACGCCACAGACCACAGCAAACCCCAGCGGCTAAAGCCGCTCCATCCCAGGCCCAAGGTGGCACGAGTGAACTCGTGCCCTTCCCGGGCCCCACAACCGCTTCCTAATCTGCTGCTACTTGCTCTTCATCTCGTACACGCCATCCCAGCCCGGTTCTGGCGCGGTTTCCATGAATTCCAGGGCGCGCTGCAGGAAGATTTGCGTCGGGCCATCTTCCGGAAAGGATGCGAGCAACTCCCCGAAAGTGCCGGCAGCCTCGCGCCAGTTTTGCGCGTGATACGCCTTCATGGCGTTTTCAAAGCGGGTAATCAGAGCCTCGTATTTCGGTCTGGCCGCTTCCACATCCATCAATTCGTAAACTACGACGGGTTGATGCTTGCCTTTCACCCGGATTCGGTCCAGCTCGCGGCAGACAAAATGGTCCGTAACTTCCCTGTAGGTTCCCTCGCTGATGACGATGTGGGAGCGATATTGCTTGGTCATGCCTTCAAGGCGCGAAGCCAGGTTGACGTTGTCTCCCATCACGGTCCACGCCAGGCGTTTGGCTGATCCCATGTTTCCCACGTTCACCGGGCCGGTATTGAGACCGATTCCGATGGCAATCTCCTTGCGCCCCTCGCCTACCCATTTTGCGTTGAGCTTTTCCAGGCCATGAATCATTTCGAGAGCGCAGTGGCAGGCGCGCAGCGCGTGGTCGCTCTGCGGGTACGGCGACCCCCAGAATGCCATGATGGCGTCGCCGATGTATTTATCGAGAGTGCCCAGGTTTTTGAAGATGACCTCGGTCATCTCACCCAGATATTCGTTCAGCAGGCGCACCAGTTCGTCGGCGGTCATACCTTCTGAAAGGCTGGTGAAGCCGCGAATGTCGCTGAACATGACGGTCAGTTCCTTGGTCTCGCCGCCGGGGCGAATGTATTTCTGCGGATCTCGTTCGATCAGCGCAATCACGCCGGGCGAAAGGTACTGCGAGAAAGTCTTGCGGATCTTCCGCTTTTCGCGTTCCTCGAAGATCATGCGGAAGCTTGTGATCACCGCGTAGTTCGCCACCAGAGTGCCAGCGGGGATGACAAAGCTGAGCCACCTTCCCATGGAGGCGAAGCTGAAATAGACGAACCATCCGAACACGGCCAGGGCGCACACCACGGAGAGGGTGGAATAGAGCGGCTTGATGCGCGCGAACCAGGCTCCGAACCCCAGGCCAAACAGCACGATAAAGGCGGCGTCGATCAGGTCTTCGCGAATGCCTCGGGTGAGAAAGGTGCGCCCTGGCTCTCCGCTGTGCAGCAGGTTGTCGATGATATTGGCGTGGACCTCGACTCCCATGTAGCTGGCGGTTCCGCTCTGGAAGGGCGTATTGCGCAGGTCGCCGATGGCCATGGCGGTGGCGCCCACCAGCACAATCTTGTCCTTGAGCGCGCTTGGCGGGACGGTGCCGTCAATTACGTCTGCCATGGAATATTGCGGGTACGTCCGGTAGGGTCCGGTGTAGTTGATGAGAGCGGTGCCGTCGCGCGATGGCAGCAGCAGATGCTTCCCGAACTGGATGCGCTCCAGTCCAGTCTCGGCGATGTAGGCGGCGATTTCCTGGTCGGGAATCTTTTCGTACTCGCGTACCGACTGCAGCGCGAGCGAGGGGAAGAAATCCTGGTCCTGGTAGCGCATAATGAGGAGGGCATGGCGCAGCGTGCCGTCGGGATCAGGATTGATATCAATGAATCCGTACGACGATGCAGCTTCCGCGAGTTTTGCGATGTTGGCTTCGGCCCCGGCGGCGACCGTGCCCCCATTCTCGATCCATGACTTCCCCAGGTCGAAGTCGCGTCCGTCCTTGGATTTGACCTTGAGCACCTGCGGAAATGCCTTGGCCCATGCAACATTGAAATATTCTTCGGCTTTTTTAGGATCGGAGAGCCGGGCCCGCTGCTCATCCAGAAAAAGATGCCCAAGGACCACGTTGCCGGACTTCTTGAGCGCCGCGGCAAAGATGGCATCCTGATCGCTGGCCGCCTCCAGTTCTCGAATTTTCTTTAGAAAAGATGGCGGAGCTCCGGGCGCGGTTTCCGCCTGGAGTTTCTGCAGGGCTGCCAGCGCCGAGTTGCTCTCTGGAGTGGGAAAGGTGGCGTCGAAGGCGATTACGCGCGCGCCCGCACCCGACAGGCTTTCTACCAGCTGGGCGTATGAGTTTCGCGGGAGCGGAAAAGATCCCAGCTTCTGAAGAGTTCTTTCATCAATGCCGACGATCACGACGCGATCATCGTGCGGCCGTGTACCGCGCAGGGCAAAACGCAGGTCAAGAGTGCGAAGCTCGATATTCTGAAGAAAGAGGAAACCAGCGCGACGGTTGCCGCCAATTCCGGAATAGGCAAACAGGACCAGCCCGGCCAGCGTAACCAGCACGGCCAGCGCAAGATCCACCTGGCGGGCCGAGACTCTACCCAGACGCGCCGACCATCCCTGATTGGCTTGCGGTGTCATCCCGGTCTGGTCGGGTGAACCTGGGCCACCCGCAACGTTGTTTCCACCCGGCTTACTTGTTGCATTGCGACGGCGGCACGCCCACCGGACAGCCCGGCGGTCGCACCGGGGCCGTAGTCGTTCCCCGGTCCACGGCGAAGGTAAGACCAACCGCTGCTCCGGCGAATGCGCCCATCAGCAATGCCCAATGCCATGGATTGGTCACTCCGGCGGTCGCCGCCGGCAAGGGCACGTCCGGAACATCGGTGGAACCCATGCTCGCGTTCTGTACGTCATGCGGCGTTGACTGCGCCTGGTAGCCTCCCGGGGGCACCTCGCTGGTGATTTCTACCATCTGGCCCGCGGTCAGAGTCACGACGTTACTGGCATTGGCGGCGTTAGAGGTATTGTTCATGGCCTGCGCGCCGTTCAGCGGCGTGACGCTGACCACTCCGGTGTAGCAGATTACGGTCGTTTTGTTGTTTCCGTACTCGACGTAGAAATCGGTGCCGATTACGCCGATTACAGCGTTGGGCGTGTGCACTTCAAATTTGCCGTTGGGCTGCGTGATTTTCACGACTTTACTGCGCAGCCGGCCCGCGTTCATTTCCAGCGAGGTCTGCTGGGACGCGGCATCATGCTGCAACACGCGCAATTCACTGTTAGAGCCCACGCTGAGAATCGAGCCATCGTCCAACCCGGCCCGCACCCGTCCGCTCGCGGCCGTCTTGAGCAGGTCATTCCAGTCCAGTTCGTCTTTGGCCTTGGTGGTCTGTTCGTTTTTGGTGGCGGCAGGAATCAAAGCTTTGATCTCACCCGCGCGTTGTCCGGCCGCGGGCGGCGCGCCCAGGGCAGGCAGTGAAGACATCAACAAGCAGAGAGCTCCGGCGATCAGGCGTCTGAAGGTGTCCACAATAAGTCCCTTTCCGCAAGCAACAGCCTATTTTTTGGGCTTACGCGAATTGTGCCAGAGCGCTGGGGAAAGTCAACGTTACGGAGCCCTGGGAGTGACCAGTGTGGTTACACTAAGGTGTCGGCCCTGTCGTTCCCAGGCCCGCTGCGTATTAAATTCCTTCCAGCGGCAGACTTAACGATCGAGAAAGAGATGCGTCTGGCTTATCGAAACCCAATGAAGCCTCACTCGCTCCGGTCCGCGACGGCTTGCGTGTCCTCTTTAGTTCTGGCGGGCACTCTGCTGATGTCATGCGGCGGGGGAAGCACGATGCCGGCTTCTTCTCCATCTGTGACCTCTGGCCCGCTCAGCGCGGCTGACGTTCAGCAGGTGGTTCAGGACGCGGCGCAATCAGCAAACGCTCCGCTGGTCATTGCCGTGGCCGATCGGGCGGGAAAAATTTTGGCCGTGTTCCGCAATGCCACCGCGCCTTCGACCTCAGTAGGCAATTTCGGCGCCATGGTCGATAGCAATGAGCTTGCCGTGGCTCTGGCTCGCACCGCTGCGCTCTTCAGCAACAATCAGGCGCCGCTCTCCAGCCGTACCGTCCGTTTTATCAGCGGCATTCACTTTCCTCCGGGAGTTTCGAATGCTCCCAACGCGGACCTGTACGGGATCGAGAACACCAACCGGGGTTGCCCCCTCAATGCCAGCTTCCTGGCAGGACAGAGCATAGATCCGGCGCGTTCGATCGACGGGCTGAGTCCGGGTTTAGGAGTAATCACCGGCAAAGCTGATGCCGATGACAGCAATCCTGCAGCGGTGAATCCGGGAGGCGTGCCCCTGTTCAAGAATGGCGCCGCTGTAGGAGGAGTTGGAGTAGTGAGTTCATCGGCGGCGATCGCTGAGTTTGCCGCGTTCTCCGGCGCCTCGCAAGCGGGCTTCCTGCCGACGGCGGCGCAGCTTCCTCCGCCCGGCGTGGTGATTATCGGCGGCATTGCCTTGCCCTTCGTGAACCAGACGACTGCGCCCAGCGGGGTGGGGCCAGGGGCCGCGACGGGGACATTCGTAGTAGGGCCACTAGCGGGAGGCCTGCCGCCGGACGGCAATCTGGTGGGACCCGCGGGCGGGGCGTCGGGACTGACCCAAAGCGATGTGACCAACATCATCAATCATGCGGTTGCCACCGCGGAGATGACGCGCGCGGTCATTCGCCTTCCCGCCGGTTCGCGGGCGCGGATGACGATCGCCGTGGCCGATCTCGATGGCACGGTGCTGGCGTTGCACCGCATGTCCGACGCGACTGTGTTCAGCATCGACGTGGCGGTGGCGAAAGCCCGCAATGTGATTTACTTCAGCAATCCGGCGGGCAACTCGGATCTGCCTGGAGTTCCGGCAGGCACGGCGGTCACGAACCGGACGATAGGATTCGGGTCCCAGCCGCTCTTCACCCCAGGAATCGATGGATCCGGCCCTGGTCCTTTCTTCAACCTGTTTCTGTTTGATCTGGCGCATCCCTGCACCCAGGGTTCTCAAGCCGCCAATGCCAATCAGAACGGAGTCGTATTTTTCCCTGGCAGTCTGCCCCTCTATAAGAATGGTGTGCTGGTGGGAGGATTGGGCGTGAGCGGCGACGGGGTTGACCAGGATGACTTCGTCACCGCCGCCGGCGCCCAGGGATTCGAGGCGCCCACCGCGATGCGCGCCGACCAGGTTGAAGTGGATGGAGTGCGGCTGCCTTATCAGAAATTCCCGCGGAACCCCACCGACTGAACCGCAGCCACCCGACGTGACAATGTCCGCGCCTTTAGACATGGGCCCGCAGGTTCGCTTTGCGTTCTTTTCGGTAAAGATTTTTGGACGATTCAGGCAAACGCAAACCCTTTACCGCCACGGCCGCAAAGAAAACACCGGATATAGCAGACGGCAATTTTAAGTTGCAAATCACGAGCTGTGTTGGATAAGGTTCTACCTCGCCTTCAGCCTGTTGCCCTGGCGCATCCCATGGTTACCGACTGCCACATCCACATCCAGCCGCTGGAGATGTTCAAGCCGGAGGCGCTGGCGCTGTTAAAACATAAGCGTCCGAATTTCGATCAGATCGCGGAATTCTGTCACTCACCGAAGGCTTTCCTGAAATATCTTGATGCATGCGGCATCGGCAGGGCGGTGCTGATCAATTACGTCGCACCGGAAGTAATTGGCTTTGGCCCCGAGGTCAACCAATGGGTTGCCGACTACACAAGGGCTGAGCCGGGACGTCTGATTTCGTGTGGAGGCCTTCATCCCCGGCACTCCCCCAACATCATGGCGGACGTCGAGCAGATTCTGCGGCTGAAAATACGTATGATCAAGATCCATCCTCCGCATCAGTTGCTGTTTCCCAACGCCTATCTTCATGGCGTGAAGGAACTGGAAATCATCTATCGCGCGGCAGAGGCCAACGGGGTGCCGGTGATGTTCCACACCGGAACATCAATTTTCCACGGTGCCCGTAACAAGTACGGAGACCCCATTTACATCGATGACGTCGCGGTGGATTTTCCCAGGCTGAAAATACTTCTAGCGCACGGCGGCCGGCCGCTCTGGATGGACACTGCGTTCTTTCTATTGCGCCGCCATCCCAATGTCTATCTGGACATCAGCGGCATCCCGCCTAAGACTTTGCTCCAGTACTTTCCCCGCCTGGAGGAAATCGCGGCCAAGACGCTGTTCGGCACCGACTGGCCCGGCCCTGGCGTTCCCGACATCAAGAAGAACCTCGACGACTTCATGGCGCTGCCCCTGAAAGAAGAAGTGCGCCAGAAGATTCTGTCCGGCACTGCTGCGGGGATCTGGCCCGAATAAGACCATAGTCAGGTTCGGCCCAGCCGTTCGATCAGGGCTCGATGCTGCGGATAGAGCTTGATCAGATCCGATCGCTTGCCCAGTTCGAAGTCAGCGAAATCGAAACCCGGCGCCACCGTACAACCTGCCAGCGTGAACGAGGTGGCATCTCGAACCTCGGAAGCAAACCACCGCCCCGCTTTTGCGACTGCCTGCAGCACCTCGCCGGCATCGGGATCGCGGCCCAACTGAAGCTCGGAATGACTGCCCTCCGGCTCGATCACATGCACGGTGATTGGACTGCCGGCATAGAAGTGCCACAGCTCATCCGATCGCAGCCGGTGGAAGGCAGAAAAGTCCTCGCCCTCCAGGAGGAAGTAGATCGCGGTCGAAACCGGCCGCGGCCCAGCAAACTGCGACGGCAATGCTTCCTTGGCAATGGCGAGCTCAGAACGGTAAGTCTCGCGATAGTACCCGCCCTCAGGATGAGGGATGAGATTCAGCCGGTCGATCCAGTATTGCGCGGTCTTGGGCATGCTGAATTTATTTTAAGAGACGGCGTAGACCTCGCGGGCGAATCGCCCGCGACCGCCCGGGCTCACTTGGGCTTGACGCTGAAGTGGCTGGCTATGCATTGCCAGCGCCCATCCAGGATCATCCAGGTATCGGTGAAACGGCCGCGTCGCTCCCAGGGCTTGCCCTTGTCCACTCCCTTTTCGTAGTAGGCGCCGGTCACCACCGCCGTGGTTCCATAGGAATGAACCACCATGTTGGAGGATTGAAGGGCTTCAGGACGGTAGGACTTGTCGGCCACGGAAGCAACGATTTGAGACTTGTTGTAGAGCGTGCCCTCGGCCACGGTCATGACGAAATCGTCCGCCAGCAGGAGCCGCACCGCAGGCGCATCATTGTTCAACTCGGCCCGGTTCCATAGATTCTCCATCGCAATGACCTTCGATGAATCCTGTGCGCCCGCCCGGGACGGGGCAGTCAAGCAAAAGCCCATCGCGATGATGATAAGGAGTCGTCTCATGAGGTCTCCGTCGCGGGTGCGGTGAGAGTATATAGCGGAAGCAATCAGCTTCCGCAAAACGCGAGGAAATGTGAAATGCGACATGAGAACACGTCTCATTCGACCCGAACAGCGCTGAAAACCTGGCATGAGGTTGTACGGGCTGCCGAAGCCTGGTCCAGCGCCCTACTTCTTTTTGGGAGCCGAATCGCCCTTGGCGGCAAAGCTGCGAACGAATGTCACCACTGCGTGGATCTCATCGTCGGTGATGTTGCCTTTGAAAGCCGGCATGTTGCCTTTTCCCTCGGTGACAGACTGAGTAAGTTCCGCGTCCGATTTGCTCTGGACCGCCGCGGACCGCAGGTCAGCTACCTGCAAACTTTTGCCTACCGGCGTGTTGCCGCTACCGTCCTGCCCGTGGCAGGTGGCGCACTTTGCCTTATACACATCTCCGCCGGCGGTACTACCCTGGCCGGCGGCCGAGCTTGCAGCTATCGTGATGGCAATAACCAGCACGGCCACGGTCATCCATGCGCCAACCAGCGGCGGCTTCCTGTTCGATAGTTTCATAGTCCCCCAAGAATCTGCGCAACCCAGCCGGATATGCCCCGCCCGGTCGCGTGAAATCACGTCATTCTAGTGGTTCGGCCCAGGCAAAATCAACGGCGTGGAGTCTGCCCCGCATCATCTCGTCTGCCCTTTCAGGATTCGGCATGGTACGAATTCGTGTACGCTAGCGGGCAGACGCCTCCCGCTTTCCTTTTTTACGATGGCGCTCATTGACCCGTCGCGATAACGGGTCAGGAGACGGCCGATGGCATCCCATGAGTTCCCCTCTTCGATTCCCCGATGGCAACTGGAATACGAAGCCGCCTTAAATGAAACTGACCACAAGGCTCTGTTCAAGCGAATCGAGGTCGCGGAAGCTGCTATTCTCGCTCGCCGCGAAGTTCTGGTGCAGAGTCCCGATGGTTTCGCTGAACGGCAGCAGACAAAATTGGCCCTGGACAAACTGCGCCGGATGAAAAAGGAAGTCCTGAAGTTTTCGTGAAACAGAAGACGCCCTTCAACCCTTAGAATCCGCCTGACCCCGCTAGTCCCTCAACCTGATCAATTTTGCCGGTCTCTTCTCCGGCGCTGTGTTGCGCCGGCGCAGTTACAACGTCTGCCTGGGAATCGATGATCAGGCGGCGCAAACACCCAGCTTCGAAATTCCAACCCGCCGGAAGCGCCTGTACTGCTTTTGGACTAGACAACCGAAAGCAAACGATATAAAAAGAAAGGGCAAACATAAGCCCTGGTTGCGGGACAAACGTGCTCAACGAAGAACGCCGGCGGGCCATTATCGAAGATCTGGAGCGCGATGGCCGCGTACTGGTCGCGGACATGGCCCGGAAATTCGATACCTCCCAGGTCACGATCCGCAAGGACCTGGAAGTTCTGCACGCCCACGGCCTGGTGCACCGCACTCACGGCGGCGCTTTACCTGCCCGAGAAGGGGCCCTGGAGGATCCATCCCTGCGGGAAAAAGAAAAGCTGCACCGCAAGGAGAAGGTGCGGATTGCGGCTTCCGCGGCGGCCCAGGTCAAGGAAGGGCAGGTGGTGATTCTCGATTCCGGCACCACCACCACCGCCATCGCGCGCGCATTGCGAAACTTTCATAACGTTACGATTATCACGAACGGGTTAAACATTGCAGCCGATCTGACCGGGGCCCCGGTCGAAGTGATCCTGACCGGCGGCACCGTGCGCAAGAACTCCTTTTCGCTGGTGGGACCGATCGCGGAGGAAACATTGCGCGGATTGAACGCCGATATTCTTTTTCTCGGGGTGGACGGCTTTGATGTCCACTATGGGCTCAGCACGCCCAATCTTCTTGAAGCCAAGGTAAATCGCGTCATGGTTGAAGTTGCCAAGCGAACTGTGGCGGTGTGCGATTCCAGCAAGTTTGGCCGCCGGAGTCTGTCCATGATCGTCCCGCCCACGGCTTTGCAGGAAGTCATCACCGACCACGGCATTCCCAAGTCCGATCTTAAGGCTCTGAAGAAGATGGGCATTGAGGTGACGCTTGTCTGACCAGACTTTGTCTGACCAGGAAAAGACCCGGCCGTCCGCAGCTGTTGCGGGCGCCGATTCCCTGGCCGAAATTCTTTCCCAGCCCCAGTTCTGGGGACGCTGCCTTGAGGGCTTGGAGCGCGAAGGATCGCTGGCACAAATCCGGCGGCCATTTCACGCCGCCCGCCAATGGCTGTTCATCGGCTGTGGCTCCAGCTACTACGTTGCACTTGCGGCGGCGGCAGCCTGGAGCCGCATTACCGGAATCCGCGCTCGGGCAATTCCAGCCTCGGAGTTGTTGCTCTTTCCCGACCTGGTGCTGGCCGATTCAGAGGACCTTGCCGCGGTTGTGATTTCCCGTTCAGGTAGTACCTCGGAGGCCGTGCAGGCGGCCCGATTGCTGGAGCGGGAAAAGAACATTCGGGTACTGGGCGTCACCGGCACGCCTGACCAGCCGCTCGAGCAGATCGCCACTGCCACCCTGCCGCTCCTGCCCTGCGATGAGAAGAGCACGGTGATGACGCGGTCATTCACGTCGATGCTGCTGGGCCTGCAATACCTGGCCGGCTGCCAGGCCGACGATTCCAGTCTGCGGCAGTCCCTCGGTAAACTACCCGGCTTGACGCAGCCGGCCATGGACAGCCTGCATCCCCGGGTGCGCGATTTCGTTGGTGCACACGAGTTTGCCGATTACGTGTGTCTGGGCCAGGGACCGTTCTTTGGTTTGGCGTGCGAGACTGCGCTCAAGATCACAGAGATGTCGGTATCTTATGCCCAGAGCTTTCATACCCTGGAATTCCGCCACGGACCCAAGTCGATTGTTGGGCCGGAGACGCTGATCATGTTCCTGCTGTCCGAACAGGGTTACGACGCCGAGTGCGATGTTCTGGAGGAAATCAAGGGGCTGGGAGGAACGACGCTGGCGGTTGCCAATCGGGCGGACAAACGCGCCCGGGCCGCTTCCGACCTTCTCGTCGAATTTGATCTCGACCTGCCGGAAGTGGCACGCCTGGCCCCTTACGTGTTTGCCGGCCAGTTGACCGGCCTCTATACCGGACTGAGAAAAGGTCTCGATCCTGATCATCCGCGCAATCTAAGCCGCGTCGTGATGCTTGATGAAGAGAAAGCACTTCCCTGAAGTAACTGGCCCCAGAGTTACCAACGGTAGGCCAAACTCGCGGAAATAGCCCATTCGTGCCATTCCCAACTCCCCCCACTAACGATAGGCTGTTCATGAACAATCTTTCGGGGGAGGGCTTGTTCGACGAGCGTCCCATGACTCAAACGAGTCTGGGACGCTTTGTTTTGCGGCCAGCAAAAACGCGAGTCGGCGGCGCATTCAATGAGTGCACCTTCGCAGATGCTGGCGCGAGTCTGCGAATGCTACGAAAGGCAAGTTCACGCGGGAAGGCCGATGCGGCGCAGTAAGTCCTGGAAACGCGGATCTGAGCGCAGTGGATCAAATCGTGGGGCGGCTAGGTCCATAGGCAACCAAGGATCGTGTTCCTGGTATGCTTCTTCCAACCGGGCAAAGGCCCGCTCTTTGTCGCCCAATTCTGCGTACTGAGCGGCCAGGTGGTTCAAAGTACGAGCAGCAAGAGGTTCTCCCCGGGCGATGCCCTTTTCTTCATCCTCGATTAACCAACGCAATATTGCTTGTGCTCCCGCTCGCTCATAGATTTCTTTGGCGCGGCGGTTTCCGTTTGGACTGTACAGCCCCGGCCAGCCCGATCGCAGGGCTTCCTCGTACTGGCCCTGAAGCCAGTACGACTCCCCAAGCAATAGACGCGCGTACGGGAAATCCCTCTCCATTTCCAAAGCCTTCCGGGCCTGCTGGATGGCTTCCGGAAACTGGCGGGCGTAATAATACGTCCACCCCACCTCTGTGGTGAGCAGGGGCGAGAGGGGATCGAGCGCCAGGGCGTGTTGCATCTCTCGGATCGAATCGGCATGGCGGCGCATGGCGATGAGATAGTGACCGTAATGCCGGCGCACTTGCGCGTCTCCCGGATTCAGCTCCAGGGTCCGTTGAAATTCCTTCTCCGCCCCCGGCAAGTCCCATTCGTAGTATTTCACCTTGGACAGCGCATAGTGGGATGCCGCCGTGGTGTCATCGAGCTGCACGGCCTTCTGGGCGGCTTCTCTCATCTTGGCAACGCCCTCTTTGAGGCTGACGCCCAACTGAAATCCGCCACCAATCGTATAGCAATCTACGATGCCGATGTAGGCAGGCGCATAGCTGGGATCGATCTGCAGGGCGTGCTGAAAATAGATTAAGGCCTTGCGCATATCCTCGGGATTCATCTTTGCCTGCAAATAGCGTCCTCTGAGAAACTCCTCGTAGGCGCGCGGATTAACCGCACGGACCCGGGCCAGACGGGCTTGTTCCTGGTTCAGCACCTTGATTTTGATCTCGTCGGCGACGACGAGGACAATCTCACTTTGCAGTGCCGAGATTTCGCGCAGGTCGCGCTCATAGCTTTCCGCCCATAAGGTCCGTTCCTGCGATAGATGGATCAGCCGGGCCGTGATGCGCACCCGGTCGCCGGTTCTAGCGACCGCCCCTTCCAGCACTGCATCCACCCCCAGTTGCCGCGCAATCTCCGGCAACGGTTTCTTCGAATCTTTGAACGCCATCGCAGAAGTGCGGGAAATGACTCTGAGCGCGCTAATCTTTCCCAGTTCCGTAATCAGCACCTCGGTCATCCCATCCACAAAGTATTGTTGCTCCGGATCCCCGGTGAGGTTTTCCAACGGCAGCACCACGATCGAGGTAATCTCTCCAGCCCCGGGCCGCCCAAGGAGGCGGTCGCGCCAGCCCCCGAGATTCAATCCAACGACAAGGAGAACGCACGCGCCTGTCGCGGCGAGTCCGATCAGCACTGGCCGCCGACGAGCACTTAATTTGGGAGTAAGCCCGGGTTGGGTCGCGAGCGTATCTCTGGAGAGTGGTTCCCCCGCCGCGAATGTCGACCCGAGTTGGCTTCCCTCGACGGCCGTTGACACCGGGTGCGCGTCATTGTCGATGCGCCCGATGAAACGGTACCCGCGGCGAGGCAAGGTTTCGATGAAACGTGGCTTGTCTGCGGAATCTTCCAACGCCAGGCGGAGGCGCTTCACAGCTGCATTGATGCCCTGCTCGAAGTCAACGAAGGTTTCGTCGGGCCATAGCTCCTTCTGCAATTCCTCGCGGGTCACTAACTGACCCGGCCGCTCCACCAGCGCCGCCAGCACCTGAAACGGCTGGCCATCGAGCTTCACCTTGATGCCATCCTTGCGCAACTCGCCAGTGCGCAGGTCGGCCTCAAAGGCATCGAAGCGAACCGTACCATAATTTGCAGCAGGTGCCGACATCACGCCTCGCGGGAATTAGTTTAGCCCAAAGGTGGTTATGGTCCAACAACTTACCGAATGCTCTACCTGACGTGCATCAGGGCAAGTCATTGTAAGCGGCCTGCCTTTCATTGGAAATGCATCCACAAAGCACCCCCCTGCCATGGACGACGAGCCCCAGAAGCGGCATGTTGTCTCGCATGCAGAGTTTCCGGCGCGAGGGCGCCAGACGTGGGGGAAGCCATGAAGATCTTAGTTTTGATATCCAGCGTGAAAGATCCTGGTTCACAGGATTTTAAGGCCAGCCATCGCGGGCTGGCTCCCTTTCTCAACCGATCATGCCTTTTCGCATTTCTGCTCAGTCTCACTTTGCTCTTGGGTTGCGGAGGAAGAAGCACCGGGACCATGCCCCCGCCCAGCGGCAGCAATGAGGGCACCAGCAAGGGCGGCAACGGCGGCAGTGCGAACAACGTGCTGGTCAACCTGGGCGCGTTCGCTACGGTGCCGGGCCAGATTGTCTCCTTCGAAATCACCATCGAGTCGGTAGCGCTGCATTCCTCCCAGGGTGATGTTTCGCTGCTTTCTACCCCGCGTCGCGTCGAACTCAGCCGGCTAAAAGCTGAGCCGCTCCTGCTGGCCAATGTTCCCCAAGGCAAGTACAGCGGGGTAGGCATCGGCCTCTCCAATCCGGAGATCAGCTTCATCGACTCCAGCGGCGTCCTTCACGAGGACGTCGCGGCCTCGCTTACCTCGCCCAGCGCAACCAACCTCACCGAGTTCTCTATCGGTTCGACTCCGCGGGCCATCGACCTTCATCTGGGCTTCTTCAGGGTCAGCTTCGACGGCGGCGTCGTCGCTATGACTCCGGAGCTCAATTTCAACACGCAGGGGGGAACGCCCATCAAAGACCTGGTCGGACGCATCGCCACAGTAGGCAACAGCTCCTTTACCATCGACGTCGGCAATGGCACCTTCACCTTAGCAACCGATGCCAGCACTGAATTCCAGGGCGTTCCTGCCCTCAATAAGCTCGCCGCCGGCACGACTGTAGAAGTGGACGCCGTCCTCGACTCCGGTCGCACCTTCCGTGCCACCAAGGTCAAACTTGAGAACAACATCCCCAGCGCGCGGATGGTCGAAGGCCTCACCCTCTCCACCTCACCTGCCCAGCTCCAGATGCTCGTCCGCGAAGTTCACGGACCCGTCGAAGGCAGTCTGCCCGGAGTGGGCAAGGTGCTCACTGTCGCCGCCAACGCCTCCACCCAGTTCCGCCTCGAACCGGACGACATCGATCTCAGCCACCTCAACTTCGCGCCCCGCTTCGACGCCCTCACTATCGTTAAGGGGCAGAATGTGAGGGCCGCTGCCGTCAACGGAAGCGCCACGACCATCACTGCCGACCAACTCAAGTTGGAAAAGCAATCATTCAGCGGGACCGCCGGCACAGTCACCTCCGGCTCCGTGTCCGGCCAGTACACTTTCCCCGTTAATCTGGCCGCTGACTCCGCTTTCGCCCAGTTGACCGGCCACACCTCTGTCCTCGTTACCCTGCAACCTTCCACGCAGAAGTTCCTCTATCTCGGCCTGGAAGATTGTGTCACGTGCATAACCGGGGGAACCGTATTCGTGCGCGGACTCCTCTTTTTCTCCGGCGGCCAATACCACCTGGTGGCGGAATGGCTGGTCGTGGGCTGAAAACCAAAACCTGAAGAACTCATTTTCGAAGGAGGATTAATGACCATGAACATTCGCAGGCAACCAGGAACCGTATTGCTCTTGATTGTGCTGGTCGGCAGCGTGCAGACCTTGGCATTGGCAGAAGACCTAGATTCGCATGACAACAGAATTGTCGGGCTCTGGGACGTCCAGGTAAGCAACTTCATCTGCGGCACCGCCGTTTCCGTCGCCAGCTTTCGAGGACTCCATAAGTTCGAACGGGGCGGAACCGCCCAAGTCGTCCCTGCCACCAATCCCGCTCTGCTATCGGCGCACACGGGCATCTGGAGGCACGTTGAGAGAAACAAATACAAGTTGGACTTCAAGATGTTCAGATTCGACGCCAATGGGAACAATATCGGCTGGACGGTTGTTAAAGCCAATGTAGCCATCAACGAAAACGCCACCGGATACGCCGGATCGGGGCAGGCAGAAGTCTTCGATGCCAACGGAAACAAGGTGGGGATGAGTTGCCCGGCATTCACCGGCACCCGATTTTCTCAATGAGCAAATGCCGTGATCTACGGGCCGGGTAGTTCTCAGGCCGCCCGGCCCCTTTCAAAAGAGGTGATTCCCGGTCAAAACGTGTACCGCAAGCCCAGAAAGATCCTGCGGTTGCCGCCGTCTGTCGATTTCTCATCGAGAAAGCCGGAGTTCGTGATGACTGCTTCCGGTATGCCGAAGTTGCGCGTGTTTGTGAGGTTGAAGAAATCCGCCCGGAACTGAAGAAGGTGGCCCTCGGCAAACAGACGTAAGGACTTCGAGATACTCAGGTCCAGGTTGCCGATACCGTCGCCACGCAGGACGCTACGTCCCAGATTGCCGAACCGGTCGCCGGGAGCGCAGGTCAAAGTCGTGCCAATGCGGACGCATGGCGCAAGGGGGCTGAAGAGCGAACTCCCGCCCGCCTGCAGAACTTCACGGATGGACATGCTGGAGATCGGAAGATTAGTGCCGAGATTGGGTCGAATCGGATCTCCTACCAAACCATCGATACCTGAGAGTGCCGCCGTTGGATCAGAACCGTTCAGCACTCCGAAGGGAGTGCCGCTCTGCAGGGTGAGGATCCCCCCCACCTGCCAGCCTCCGATGAAACGCCGAATAGCGCCCGTTTGGCCGCGATAATACGGCAGCTCGTAAACCGCATTGACCGTGAATCGCTGCGGCCGATCGTAGGTTGAACGTGCACGGTCTGCACCCCGGTCGAAGGAGTTCTGCGCGATAGCGACTTCTCCGCGGACGGAAGCATTGAAAGGATCCGACGCCGTGTCGGTGAACGAACTCCAGGTGTAATGCGCACCAGCACTGAGGCCGTTCTTGAAACGGCGATCCAGGCTAAGTTGCAGCGAATGGTAAATAGAGGACGCGGTATTGGCGTAATTCCTGATCACACCGGCGCCAGGATCGACCCGAGGACATCCCAGCACAGTGAAAGAGCCGGTAATGGGGTCGTCTATGCGGATCGGAACCTCCGAACACAACTTCCGAGGATTGCCGTCGATGACCTGGAAGAGTCCCGTGCCCTTCGTGCCCACGTAGCCGACCCGGAACACCGTGTCTGGATCCAAACCGCGCTGGATTTCGAGCGAGAACTGTTCTGCGGTGGGGGAGCGAAAGTTTCCATCGAGCACGGTGCGCGCTAACAGGTTGAGCGCAGCCGGGTCGCTTAGATCGGGATTCAACGTCGGCAAGGTCGTGAAGGCATTCGTCAACCCGGGGCTGCTGACCGAAGCCACGAAGGGAAAGGAATTGCCGGTGAGCAACGCCAAAGTAGTGAAGGCGTAGTCGTTTGTTCGGGCGTAGCCCCCGCCGGGGATCATCTTTGCCTTGATTTTGTCAGCGATCGCCACTGCCACCGCCGCCTGCAGCGCGAGTACATCCCGCGCGTCGCGGTCGTAGGTTTCGGCCCACAGGTTGGCGTCGGTGCGAGCGTCGATCAACTGGGCTGTGATGCGCACTCGATCAGCCGACCTCATCACCGAGCCTTCGACGATTGCATCGACATGCAGCTCGCGGGCTATTTCGGGCAGTGACTTGTCGCTGTTCTTGTAGCGCATCACCGAGGTGCGCGAGATTACTGTCTTCCCGCTGATGCGGGATAGCTCGGTGATCAGCTCTTCGGTCATGCCATCGGCGAAGTATTCCTGCCCGGGATCTCCGGAAAGGTTTTGCAGCGGCAAAACTGCAAGGGATTGAATTTGAGGCGTGCTACTTCTGGCGAACAG
>Ga0207706_10000128_pt1 | contig 81615 bp, 68 predicted proteins | sample KBSC53metaG_FD_184318 | JGI IMG/M metagenome (GOLD analysis project Ga0207706, IMG submission 184318) | Corn rhizosphere microbial communities from Kellogg Biological Station, Michigan, USA - KBS C5-3 metaG (SPAdes) (version 2) | ecosystem: Host-associated > Plants > Roots > Rhizosphere > Soil ... | reverse complement strand
CTGTTGAAGACTCCGAACCTGGGCAAGAAATCCTTGACTGAAATCAAGGACGTTCTGGCCTCCCGCGGTCTGTCCCTCGGCATGCGCCTCGACAACTGGCCGCCTGCAAGTCTTAAGAAGGACGACAAGGCGACTGCCTGATCGTCGTAATCACCGAACGTGAGTTTGGTAAGGAATGAACCATGCGTCATCGTAAAAGTGGTCGTCACCTGAGCCGTACCAGCTCGCACCGCAAGGCCATGTTCCAAAACATGGCGGTGTCGCTGTTCGAGCACGAGCTGATCAAAACTACACTGCCGAAAGCTAAAGAACTGCGTCGCGTTGCTGAGCCGCTGATTACTTTGGCCAAGACAGACAGCCTGGCTAACCGCCGTCTGGCTTTCGACCGTACTCGTTCGAAAGCTATCGTTGGTAAGCTCTTCAACGACCTGGGCAAGCGTTACGCTACCCGTGAGGGTGGCTACCTGCGCATCCTCAAGTGCGGTTTCCGCGCTGGCGACAACGCGCCTATGGCGTACGTCGAGTTGGTTGATCGTGCTACTGCTGGCGAAGCTGTAAGCGCCGAGTAAGACGACAAGCTGTAACGAAGAACCGGGCCTAGTGCCCGGTTTTTTGTGCGCGTTAGAAAAGCGCGATTTGTACAAGCTTCCGTCGATTGTGCTTGGCACTATGCACGAGGGGAGTTTGGTAGTTATTTTCTATCTAGGCCTACAATTTAATGAATTTGTAGGCGTCATGATGATGATCAATACTCCCTCCAAGCCGATTAGCCGGCAGTTTCAAGTCCGACCTGAGGGAAATTGAGCATGAGCCAGAATAAAATCCTTACGACCGCCAGCGGTGCTCCCGTTGCGGACAACCAGAATTCCCGTTCCGCAGGCCCGCGTGGCCCGTTGCTCCTCGACGATTTTCACCTGATTGAGAAGCTCGCTCACTTCAACCGTGAAAACATCCCTGAGCGCCGCGTACACGCCAAAGGCTCGGGTGCCTATGGCACTTTCACGGTCACCAAAGACATTACCCAATACACCAGTGCTAAGTTGTTCGAGTCAGTCGGCAAGCAGACGCCGACTTTCCTGCGCTTTTCTACGGTAGGTGGTGAGCGCGGTTCGGCTGATACCGAGCGCGACCCACGCGGGTTCGCCCTTAAGTTCTACACCGAAGAAGGCAACTGGGACATCGTGGGTAACAACACCCCTGTGTTCTTCATTCGCGATCCATTGAAGTTTCCTGACTTCATCCATACCCAGAAGCGCTTGCCGCAAAGCAACCTGAAAAGCGCGCAAATGATGTGGGACTTCTGGTCTCACTCCCCTGAGGCGTTGCACCAGGTCACCATTCTGTTTTCCGACCGTGGCATTCCCGATGGCTACCGCCATATGCACGGTTTTGGCAGCCACACCTATAGCCTGATCAACGCCAAGGGCGAGCGTCACTGGGTCAAGTGGCACTACAAAACCAAACAGGGCATCAAGAACCTGGCGCCGGCCGAAGCTGCACGTTTGGCCGGTACTGACCCTGATTACGCCCAGCGCGATCTCTTTGGCGCGATCGAGCGCGGTGACTTCCCGAAATGGCGCGTGTGCATCCAGATCATGACCGAGGCCCAGGCCAATGCTCATTACGAGAATCCTTTCGATGTGACCAAAACCTGGTCGCAGAAGGAATTCCCTTTGATCGAAGTCGGCGAACTGGAGTTGAACCGCAACCCGCAGAACTACTTTGCTGAAGTGGAGCAAGCCGCATTCGGTCCGAGCAATATGGTTCCAGGCGTAGGCCTGTCGCCAGACCGCATGCTGCAAGGTCGTGTATTCGCCTACGCAGATGCCCACCGCTACCGCGTTGGTACCAATCACCAGCAACTGCCGGTGAACGCCCCACGTAGCCCAGTAAACAGCTACCAGCGTGATGGCTCGATGGCATTCGGCAGTAACGGTGGTGCGGCGCCTAATTACGAGCCGAACAGCTACGCCGATGCACCGAAGCAAGCGCCACAGTATGCAGAGCCTGCACTGGCACTTAATGGCGCGGCTGACCGCTACGATCACAGAGAGGACACTGATTACTACAGTCACGCAGGTGCGCTGTTCCGCCTGATGAGCGATGAGCAGAAAGCGTTGCTCACCAACAACATTGCCGGCGCAATGGGTGGCGTTTCCAGCGACGTGGTTCAGCGCCAGCTGCAACACTTCTACAAGGCTGATCCTGCTTATGGAGAAGCAATCGCAAAGGCGTTGGGTGTATCGCTTAACTGACTCTAAACGATAAGCAGAACCGCCCTCATTTGGGCGGTTTTTGCGTTAAATCCGCTACTTTTCTCGGGAAATCTTCACTTTTCTGCCGTTGGTCCCGTGACCTTCGAGTCATCATGGTTCAAACTACAGACTTTCAAGCAGGGAGATGTAGGGCGATGCAAGGTCACCCCGACGTAATCGATTACCTCAACACGTTGCTGACGGGCGAACTGGCGGCTCGTGACCAATATTTCATCCATTCGCGCATGTACGAAGACTGGGGCTTTACCGAGCTCTACGAGCGTATCAACCACGAGATGGAAGAAGAAGCACAGCACGCCGACGCACTGATGCGCCGAATCCTCATGCTCGAAGGCACGCCGCGTATGCGTCCGGATGACCTGGATGTGGGTACTACGGTCCCTGAGATGCTCGCTGCCGACCTGCGCCTCGAATACAAGGTCCGTGCCGCGCTTTGCAAAGGCATCGAGCTCTGTGAACAGCACAGCGACTTTGTCACTCGGGAAATCCTGCGGGTGCAGTTGAATGATACCGAAGAAGATCACACCTACTGGCTGGAAAAGCAGCTGGGCCTGATCAAGTTGATTGGCCTGGAGAATTACCTGCAATCGCAGTTCTGATTCCCGGCAGCAAAAAGCCCCTGTCACTGCAAAGTGACAGGGGCTTTTCATTGGGCCCGAAAAAGTCAGGCCCGGTCGCGTTCCAACAGTGGTTTCAAGTAGTAACCAGTGTGTGACTGCGGCATTTCGGAAACCTGCTCCGGCGTGCCCACGGCGATAATCTGACCGCCCTTGGAACCACCTTCCGGCCCCAGGTCTACCAGCCAGTCGGCCGTCTTGATCACATCAAGGTTGTGCTCGATCACCACCACGGTATTGCCGTGGTCGCGAAGGCGGTGCAGCACGTCCAACAGTTGCTGGATATCCGCGAAGTGCAGGCCGGTGGTCGGCTCATCGAGGATATACAGGGTCTTGCCGGTGTCGCGCTTGGACAGCTCACGAGACAACTTCACCCGTTGTGCTTCACCACCAGACAGCGTCGTAGCTGACTGCCCCAGCTTGATATATGAAAGGCCTACATCCATCAGGGTCTGTAGCTTGCGCGCCAGCGCCGGAACCGCGTCAAAGAACTCACGCGCTTCCTCGATGGTCATCTCGAGGGTTTCATGGATGCTCTTGCCTTTGTATTTGATCTCCAGCGTCTCGCGGTTATAGCGCTTGCTCTTGCACACATCGCACGGTACGTAGATGTCCGGGAGGAAGTGCATCTCCACCTTGATCAAGCCATCGCCCTGGCACGCTTCACAGCGGCCGCCCTTGACGTTGAACGAGAACCGGCCCGGTCCGTAGCCCCTTGAGCGTGATTCCGGAACGCCCGCAAACAGCTCACGAATCGGTGTGAACAGTCCGGTGTAGGTCGCCGGGTTGGAGCGTGGTGTACGGCCAATCGGGCTTTGGTCGATATCGACCACCTTATCCAGGTGTTCCAGGCCCTTGATGCTGTCATGGGCCGCCGCTTCCAGGGTGGTCGCGCCATTCAGGGCGGTGGCACTCAGCGGGAACAGCGTGTTGTTGATCAGCGTCGACTTGCCCGAGCCGGAAACACCGGTCACGCAGGTCAGCAGGCCCAGTGGAATTTCCAGGTCGACATTGCGCAGGTTGTTGCCACGCGCGCCCTTGAGGTGCAGCGCCAGCTTTTTGTTGCGTGGCGTACGTTTGGCGGGTACTTCGATCTTCACGCGGCCGGACAGGTACTTGCCGGTCAGCGAGTCCGGGTGCGCCATGACTTCGGCAGGCGTGCCCTCGGCGACAATATGCCCACCATGCACACCCGCACCCGGGCCGATGTCGACCACGTAATCCGCCAGGCGAATCGCGTCTTCATCGTGCTCGACCACGATCACCGTGTTACCGATATCCCGCAGGTGTTTCAACGTACCCAGCAGGCGATCGTTGTCACGTTGATGCAAACCAATCGACGGTTCATCAAGGATGTACAGCACACCCACGAGGCCGGCACCAATCTGGCTGGCCAGGCGAATCCGTTGGGCTTCGCCGCCGGACAAGGTATCGGCGCTGCGATCCAGCGACAGGTAATCCAGGCCTACGTTGACCAGGAACTGCAGCCGCTCGCGAATCTCCTTGAGGATCTTGTCGGCGATCTCCCCACGGCGACCGGTCAGTTTGAGCACGCCAAAGTATTCGCAGGCATCGCCGATCGGCAGGCTGGTCACCGCCGGCAGGGTCTTTTCGCCCACCCATACATGCCGCGCCTCACGACGCAGGCGCGTGCCGCGGCAATCCGGGCAAGGCTGGGTGCTGAGGAATTTCGCCAGCTCTTCGCGCACGCTGGCCGATTCAGTCTCGCGGTAGCGACGCTCAAGGTTCGGCACAATGCCTTCGAACGGGTGGGAGCGCTTGACGATATCGCCACGGTCGTTCAGGTACTTGAAGTCGACGTTCTGCGAGCCGCTACCATGCAGGATGACCTTCTGCTGGTCCGCCGGCAGTTGGTTGAAAGGCACTTCCAGGCTGAATTTATAGTGCGACGCCAACGACCCCAGCATCTGGAAGTAATAGACGTTGCGCCTGTCCCAGCCGCGTATGGCCCCCTCCGCCAGCGTCAGGTCACCGTTGACCAGGCGCTTGATGTCGAAGAACTGCTTCACGCCCAGGCCATCACAGGTCGGGCAGGCGCCGGCCGGGTTGTTGAAGGAAAACAGCTTGGGTTCCAGCTCGCTGATGGCGTGGCCGCAGATCGGGCAGGCAAACCGGGCGGAGAAGATGATCTCTTCGCCTGGCTCGTCGTCCATCGGCGCCACCAGCGCAATACCGTCGGCCAGTTTCAATGCGGTTTCGAAGGATTCCGCCAGGCGCTGCTGCAGGTCGGCGCGCACCTTGAAGCGGTCGACCACGACATCGATCGAATGCTTCTTCTGCTTGTCGAGCTTCGGCGCTTCGTCCAGCTCATACAGCTTGCCGTTGATCCGCGCACGCACAAAACCTTGCGCACGCAGCTCTTCGAAAACGGAAAGATGTTCGCCCTTGCGCTCACGGATCACCGGTGCCAGCAGCATCAGCTTGGCACCTTCCGGCTGGGCCAGCACCAGGTCGACCATCTGGCTGACGGTCTGGGCTTCCAGGGGAATGTCGTGGTCCGGGCAACGAGGAATACCCACGCGTGCATACAGCAGGCGCAGGTAATCGTAGATTTCGGTAATGGTGCCCACGGTGGAACGCGGGTTATGGGAGGTCGACTTCTGCTCGATGGAAATGGCCGGCGACAGGCCTTCAATGGTGTCGACGTCGGGCTTCTCCATCATCGACAGGAACTGCCGGGCATAGGCCGACAGGGATTCCACATAGCGGCGCTGGCCTTCGGCATACAGCGTGTCGAACGCCAGCGAAGATTTGCCGGACCCGGACAAGCCGGTGATGACGATCAGTTTGTCCCGGGGCAGGGTCAGGTCGATGTTCTTCAGGTTGTGGGTTCTAGCCCCACGAATCAGGATCTTGTCCAAGATGGCCTCGCACGGCGGGCGTAAATAATGCCGGAGTATACGGCGAAAGACTGGATGAATATACACTGTCAAAAGGCCGCTTGCAGCCTTAGATGAAAGCTGCGCGGCAAAGCGCCGCATATACCCTCTCAATCGATGGGACTGGTAGAATCGCCGCCGGTTCACACGAGGTTTTTCCATGCACGATCCCCACAGCGAACGCATGAGTAGCGGCGAGACCCGAGCGGCAAGCGGTCTGGCCCTGGTGTTCGCCTTCCGTATGCTGGGCATGTTTATGGTGTTGCCGGTGCTGGCGACCTATGGAATGGATCTCGCAGGCGCAACCCCCGCGTTGATCGGCCTGGCGATTGGCGCCTATGGCCTGACCCAGGCGATTTTCCAGATTCCGTTCGGGATCATTTCCGACCGCATCGGTCGCCGCCCTGTGATCTACCTGGGGCTGATCGTGTTCGCCCTCGGCAGCGTGCTCGCGGCTCAATCCGATTCCATCTGGGGCGTGATCGCCGGGCGCATCCTGCAAGGCGCGGGCGCGATTTCCGCTGCGGTCATGGCGTTGCTGTCCGACCTGACCCGCGAACAACATCGCACCAAGGCCATGGCCATGATCGGCATGACCATCGGCCTGTCGTTTGCCGTGGCCATGGTGGTGGGGCCCTTGCTGACTCGCGCGTTTGGTTTGCACGGGCTGTTCCTGGCCACAGGCGGTATGGCACTGTTCGGCATCGTGATCGTGGCCTTCATGGTGCCGCGCTCCACTGGCACGTTGCAGCACCGTGAGTCAGGCGTTGCGCGCAAGGCCCTGTTGCCGACGCTCAAGCACCCGGACCTGCTGCGCCTGGATTTAGGTATCTTCGTATTACACGCCATGCTGATGTGCAGCTTTGTCGCCTTGCCTCTGGCCTTGGTAGAAAAAGCCGGCCTGCCCAAGGAGCAGCACTGGTGGGTCTACCTTACTGCGCTGCTGATTTCGTTCTTCGCCATGATCCCCTTCATCATCTACGGCGAAAAGAAACGCAAAATGAAACGAGTTTTGCTCGGCGCCGTCGCAACGCTGATGCTCACTGAGCTATTCTTCTGGCAGTTCGGCGACAGCCTGCGGGCGCTGGTAATCGGCACGGTGGTGTTCTTCACCGCGTTCAACCTGCTGGAGGCGTCGCTGCCTTCGCTGATCAGTAAAGTTTCACCGGCCGGCGGCAAAGGGACGGCGATGGGGGTGTATTCCACCAGCCAGTTCCTGGGTTCCGCACTGGGCGGCATCATGGGTGGCTGGATGTTCCAGCATGGCGGTTTGTCGGTTGTGTTCCTTGGATGCGCAGGTCTGGCTGCCCTCTGGCTGGCCTTTGCTGTTACCATGCGCGAACCTCCCTATGTGACGAGTCTGCGCTTGCCGTTATCGCCCGAAGCGATCCGCGAAGCCGGTCTGGTCGAGCGCCTTAAGGCCGTTACTGGGGTTACCGATGCCGTGGTTGTTGCTGAAGAAGCCGCCATCTACATCAAATTGGACACCGAATTATTGGATCGCGCGACGCTCGAGCAACTGGTCAACCCAGTGCCGACAGCGCGCCCAGCCTATGACTAAGGCCAATTTATTTTTTCAGCTTTTGTCGTTTTAGGGATAAATAAATTTTTCCCATGAGAGTTAGGGGACAATTTTTCTCCGGCTATCAGCTTTGCCTCAGCCATTTATCACTAGCATTCAGAGGTTCTGGCGGACTGGCGCCGATGCTGTTTTGATCCAGACTGCTGATGCTGGGGGGGCGGGTAATGGCGGCAGCAATCATGAGCTTGATCCAGTCTGCGCGGCTGAATAGTCATGATCTATATGAGCGTTGAGAGATATTCTCATGCGCTTAGAGATCGCGGTTTATCCCTTTCAACTTGCCGTCTTTGACTTAGCAGGGATTCTTCGCTCGACCAGCAAGAAGTCCCACTGGCTCCAAGTCGTTTTCTTCCTTCAGTGCCAAGTCAAGGAAGCTCTCTTGTCTGGCAGGTCTGTTTCGAAGTGCTGCCCGTGCTTCAGCTTCGAATTTTGCCTTCGTTTGCCACTTAAGAGTTTTCACTTTTCGCCGCCCCTTCATACCGTTCGTCTTCTTTTACGCCTTTACGTTATAGGATACCAATCCAGTGTACCAATCAAGTTCGAAGGGCGTGTCCAATGATTGAATCAGTGCGGATGAACATAATATGCCAGGATCCAGGCGACGGCAGTAAGGGACGTCATCATTGATCTCCCCTCGGATTTCCTGGCAGCGATGAACATTGGTCTTGGCGACTTGCTGAGCATCGAGTTGGTTAACGGTACAATAGTGCTCAAACCTGTTCGCGATGCAGATACCAAATCCTGAAGCGCATTCGCCTCGATGCAGCCAGTCGAGTCTCCGATGAGGCCCGCCGTGGGCTGTCCGCTCATGGCGAAGGGAAATATCCGAATATATACGGCTGACTATAATTTATAGCTAGCTGGATATATTTGGTATAAACCAGCTGACTGTGAGGCTAAGACTCTGCGCATGGTGGCCAGCATTACGAACTGCGCCTTTTTAGAGACTGCCTCTTCCGAACATTGGGCTGCCTCAAGCCGGAGCGGCATCAAGGCAAAAGTAGGAATGCTTCGGGGCGCACGCCCCAATTATCCGGAATTATCTCGTCAACTATAATTGCCCTGCGGACCCCGTGATAGAGACATCAGAGATGCTTTTGACTGTTTTCAGCGAAGCTTCGCAGCAGCTATCGAGTGGATGAAACATAAAGTCTGGTTACGTCAAGTTCCCTAGCGGGCGCTTACGTTCATTAACCCGTCGATTCTATAGCTATGTTCGATCATGCGCTTCCAACTCAAGCGCGATGAGTTGCGCAGTAACCTCAGTCGTAAGGCACAACGTGGTCGGATGAACGATAACGCTGTCAGACCGTCACTGTAATTGCAGGAAACCTTGGCGGAGGATTTTGGGTAATTTTCTCACATCGGCACATAGATCGCGTCGCGCATCTGAATGGACGACATTTCGGCTGCCATCTTGCCCCAGCAGGTGTTGCCGCTGAACGAAAACTGACCCAGAGGGGATGCGGCGGAAATCTTGGACTACCTGGAGGTAGTTCATGTATTCATACGAAGATCGCATCCGAGCGGTCGAGCTCTACATAAAAATGGGGAAACGCATTGGGGTAACGATTCGTCAGCTGGGCTACCCGATGAAGAACTCTTTGAAGAGCTGGTGTGCAGCGTATGAGTGAAGCCTCGACCTGCCGCGTGGCTACGAGAACTCGAAGTCGAAGTTCTCACTGGCCCAACGGGAAAAGGCTGTCGAGTCTATCTCAAACACGGGCGAAGCATCGCCGCTACCGTCACGGCGTTGGGCTACCCGGCACGAGGTTCGTTGCGTGCCTGGATTTACGCATTGCACTCCAAGTTGCATACGCGTGTCGTTGGCCGATCTGACGGGTTGGCCCGCCCTCCAGCGATGGAGCAGGCAGCGGTCATCGCGCTGCGCACGCGAAAAGAAAGTGCGAAAGCCCTGTCTGAAAAGCTGGGCGTATGTAGGCCGACATTGTACAACTGGAAAACCAGCTACTCGGCCCTTAGGTATCTGGATTCGTGAAGCGCCGACTAGAATCCCCATCGTCACCGGAGCGAGAAGAGTTGGAACGACAACTCGAATCTCTCAGGCTCGACGTGCGCCGTCTGCAGCTTGAACACGACCTGTTGATGAGGGCGAATGAACTCATAAAAAAGACATGGGCATCGACCGGCAAATCCTGAACAATCGGGAGAAAACACTGTTGGCTGATGCTCTGAGGCAGACATACTCCTTGTCAGAGCTGCTTGAAACGCTGGGCTTGGCCCGGAGTCCTATTTCTATCATCGAGCCCGAACGTAGGTCGCGGAAAAATACACCGAAGTGCGTCTTACCATGGCAGATATCTTCGAGCGCAATCATCGCCGCTTTGGCTACCGACGGATGAGGGCTTCGCTAAGCCGGCAGCGGGTGCATTTGTCAGAGAAGGGGGGGCAGCGCTTGATGAGGCAGGAGTGCCTGGTCGTTGCCAAGGCAAAACGGCGTCGATACGGTTCCTACCTCGGAGAGGTCAGTCCGCACCGGAAAATCTCGTCAACCGGGACTTCAAAGCTCTTGCTCCGAATGAGAAATGGCTGACTGACATGTCGGAGTTCCAGATCCCGGCCGGCAAAGTGTACCTGTCTCCCGTCATAGACTGCTTGGATGAGAAGGTCATCAGTTGGTCGATTGGCACCCGTTCCGACGCCGAGCTTGTGAGCACGATGCAAGTTGCCGCCATCGAAACGGTGGCCGGCAACGATAAACGGTCTGTGGTTCACTCCTATCGTGGCGCGCACTACCGCTGGCCCGACTTGTTATCGCGCATCGCTGATGCGAAGCTGATTCGTTCGATGTCGCGCAAGGGCTGATAACCTGATAGCGAGGCTTGTGAAGGCTTCCTCGGCCGGTTGAAAACGGAGCTGTTCTATCCTCGCAACTGGCAGTCAACGAGCATCGAGCAGTTCATTCAGGCTCTGGACTCATACATTCGCTGGTACAACGAGAAACGCATCAAGATTTCCCTCGGAGCTCTCAGTCCCGTTGAGTACCGTGAGAGCCTAGGCTTCGCGGCATAACCAGTCCAAGTTTTTGTCCGCATCCCTGTTGGATCAGTTTTCAATCAGCGCCAACAGATGTCGATAAAGCGGAAGAAATTCTCGACATCGGGCCGTAACAGCGATAGTCCACGCTTCAAGATGTGAGTATCAGATATATCTTCAGTCGCGATCAAATAGGTCTGGGTTCGACGCGCGCCAACACCCAGCTCAGCATTCGGTGTTGGAGGTACGCTGCAAATAGCGTAAGGCGGTAACGGTGAACTAAGCTTGGCATGGAATAAATCATATTCGTGAGAAAACGGCAGCATGAGGCCGCAATCGATCACCCCAAACAGGTTGTAACAAAATGGTCTTTGTCTTAGTCCTCTACCCCTTGCTTGCGGCTTTGTTCCCGTAGTCACTATCCAACAGTCGCACATGCGAGGCTTCAATAAAAATCGCGGGGGCGCGCAATCGCTTTCGGTGTAAGACGCCTGTATCGAGCTTCTCAGCAGATGCATCCACTGCTAACCTCTTCACGCAGCCACCGCCAAGGTTCGCTAGCTTGCCCGACTACTCCTTGCCTGCAAACGATGCACATGGGGTTTAGAGGCTGTCAGCGGCTCGCTGAAGACGGATGGAAGTTTTCGCCATGAGTAATTATGGAAAAGTTGTGCTGGTACGCCAGTACGACCGTTTCCGGCGCGGGCAATGGGAGATCGTGTGCCAGCACATGCGCTCCCTGCCGCGTCGGTAATTGAATAAACCTTGGTGGAGGCTGCACCGCAATACATCTATTTTAATCTAATCCGCAGGCTTCACTGGGATTGAACGGAGCCAGCCTAGCGAAAAAAACGCTGAAAAGGAATTCTCAATGAACTTGACTGATGTCAAAAGAGTGCCGGATCCACTTTATGAACTGGTTCTGTACCTTAATACATATCATGAGAACAAACTGAATAATTCAAAGTTGCTTTTTCTCTTGAAAAATATCGAAACGCATTTCAAGAAGCTATTTTACTCGACATGCCTGCTTAACAGGCTACAGGGCGATACGGACTTTCTCAACAAATATGATCAGGTGCGTGCTGTGAGCGCGCAGAATATTGAGTATTGCTACTACAAAATCAGTACCATTTGGGATATTGCCTATGAGATCTCCAGGATACTAACGCCCTCAAAAGAAAAGGTAAAGGATCGCTACCTGTATCTGGAAAGTAAGTTTTTAAGTTATGGGAAGGGAACGCCGAGCTTAAGTTTGGGTTGGTACAAAAAGATAAATAATATTCGTAACCGTATTGTACATGGAGGTATAAATGTGGTTCCCTTTCATGATCGGGATGATAGTGGAGCGTCCAGGATTTTCTTTCAAGCCTATAATTTGGGCCTTGAGGATCTGACGTCACAGAGCCCTTACTATACCTATCCGCAGCGCAACTGCATTAATTTTGCGGATAAATATTTTACTTTGTATACGCATCTTCTGTATTCGTATCTGGTCGATTTTTTCAAAGTGGTGCTCGCGGAGCTCTCCGAAAAACACGGTCATGATATCAGTGAGTTATCAGAGTCTGACGAATTTTCGATACTCGCGGTTTGTGTTGCGCAGATGAAATCATGGTCTCTGGCCGATACGGGGATTTTTAAAACCACAACTGATAACATGATCTACCTTAGTATAAATGACGGTCGGGTGAAGGAGTCTCCTCGGCTTCCATTCGGCCTGGTAACGAATTATTACGATGATTTTCCCTTCACTTTGATGAAGTATATTGCTGAACCTCACGATGACAGCTGGCAGAAACCAGCCTGAGTCGACCTAATCCCGTGCGTAACACCCCCCAAAGCGCTTTGGGCCGTCGAATGCAGCCTGTGTTCTACAAAGCAGAGCGGAAACTCGGAACAAAATTGTGTGGCATGATGGATCAAAATTGGGCTATGGCTTGTCAGTTGGTGAGTTCTAATGGCCAAAATTTTTGTCGGTTTTATTCTTTTTGAAGCACAATTTTTTTCCAGGTTACTTCATTTCGGTTTAAAGAGTCTTTTGTTTCTCTGCTAATGTAAATTGGTTTGAGGTTGGTTTTCTTTGATTGTTCCAAAAGTTCCTCTGCGGATACCGGGTACATCATTCTGGTAGTGTCGGGTGCCCCGATTCTTAGTGTGATGGCTAAACGGCCGTCTACTTTTAGAAGGTCGCTAATTCTTTTTAGCGATATTCCTCTTTCGTGAGGTTTTATATGCATCCATACTGCGCTCAGTAACGCAAAGTCAAAAGTGTTTTTATTTAGTGTGAAAAGATTTGGAAGGCAGTCATTCAGCCAGTGTATGTTTTTATGATTGTTTTTCGTCTGTGCAAGGGCGAGCATGTTAATGCTAGGCTCAATAGCTGTTACCTGATATCCGCGGCGTGCAAGTGACAGTGCGTCACGCCCAGAGCCAGACCCTAGATCTAAAATTTTTGCGTCGGTGTTCTTTGGGAGGAATCTTATAAATTGTCTGTGGACGTTAGAGAAATACAGCTTGCTGTAGTCGTCAAAGTATTTGGTGCTCTCGGAGTCATAGCTCGCCCATGTCGTGCTATTTTTCGAAATCATTTATTGATTACTTCTATTTTTTGAAGGTAGAGGTAGTTGTTTGTGGTCTGAGGTTCGGCTTTTTTATTTTCGGTACTGATTTTTTCGGTGTTGCTAGCGCCAGCGATGCTCAAACATGCCGCTGTCAGTAGAAGCAGAATCCAGCACGTGATTACAGTATAGTTTCCTTTGCTGTCGTTTTGCTGGTTAAAGGCCAGCTGGAGATTTATATGTTTTTTTATTAATTGTCTAAGCCGAACAATTATGGGGATGGTTAGAATGTTGACCGTCGCCGCAAAAGATAGCGCCAATACCTTTGGCAAATCACCACTGATGGATGCTGCGCCATACCAGATACCGCCAGTGATCGCGATGACTATGCTAGGGACTTGCCATAGCTGTTGATTGAGCGATCTCAAATGCTGGCCTGCTTCAAGGTAGCTGAGTTCTTCTTTTTTGAATTGCCATTTTATTTGCTCAAGCTCTTTGGCGTTTGCATGCTTTTTCGTTTCGAAATCTAGGTCGTTCATAAACGTTGTGGTCTGTCTTGTCATGGCGTGTCTCAGTCTAACTGGAATCCGTGCCGGCGCCGCAATCAGGTTTGGATGGAGCGTGGCCAGCAAGGCCTGCCGCCGGGTCAAGGCAGTCCGGGACCACTACCCCGGCCTTAGTTCGAGATTAGGCCAACTGACTGAAATATTGAAAAAATGAGTGTCTTTGGAAGGCCCGAACCCTGCGTTAGGTCTCTCAATAAAGTATTCTACGAGTATTGATGAAGCCTGCCACGAGGCTTGGAGTACGTAGGATGAAGGTTTTGTTTGACACGCGTAGGATCCAAAAGCTAGGGCGAGTTTCGCTCAGCGAGCAATTGTTGAGGAATGCCGGCCTGCATGAAGGCGATCAGGTAGATATCTACTTCGATGCCGCAACGAAACGCATCATTATCGAGCCTGCAGCTCAGAGCAACGATCAAGCGGCTGCGGAGAAATTAGCTTCAGGGAGGAAGGGGTGATGTCGAGCATGCAACGACGAGATGAGCGCTTCTCAGGTCATGAGTCCTTCGTTTGCCGATACGGATGGCTGCCAAAGCTACACCAAGCAATTATCAGCAACCCCCTTGCGCTGAAGGATGAAGCTCAGGCGACGATTACGCTGGGCATTGGCCGCAACATGGTCAAGTCGATTCAATTTTGGGGTGAGGCTTTCGGGATAGTCGATGGCCGCGATTCTTCTGGCCTGCAATCCGGTCCGATTGGAAGCTTGCTGCTTTCGAAAGATGGTTGGGACCCTTTCCTCGAACAGCCTGAGTCGCTTTGGCTGCTTCACTGGTGGATTTCATCTCACGCGGAGATTGCAGTTTGGAATTTGGTCTTCGGGAGCGCAACGTATTCCCGTTTTGATCGAAAGACACTCATCGCGGGTCTCGAGAATCAGGCATCCGCTAGTAACAAAAAGCTGGCGGTCTCCACCCTTGAGCAGCATTCAAGCATTTTCCTCCATTCGTACAAGCGGGAAGAGTCTGCAGGTGATGATACCTCGTGGTGTCCACTGCAAGATTTGGGACTTTTTGAAGAGGTCACTGCCGACGACGGCAAAACTGTTTACCTGGTAGGTAGAAATGCGCCCTTAGGTCTGTCTCCAAGAGTTTTCCTTTTTTCCTTGATTGATTACTTCGAACGTCAAAATACCAACTCTCTCAGTCTCACCAAGATTGTGCATGGTGAATTCAGCCCCGGTAGCGTTTTTAGGTTGGATAACTTTCAAGTGAGTAGTTTGATAGAAGGTGTAGAAAAAGAGTTTGGTGGCGTTGTGCGATTTATTGATACCGCTGATACCCAGCAAATTATTCTGGATACAACTCTAGCGCCCGCTTGGGCTGATTGCTTGCTGGGTGTAGGAGAAGAATCGAATGTCTGATCGACTGATAGATCACCTTGAGCTGGATTCCAAATTCCTGCGCTCCATTTCGCTGACTAGGGATTTGCGGTCACAAGATTCGCTCGATAGTTATCTGATCACTCCTGCTGTCTTGGCAGTGCTTCGCCAGATTGGCGGCGCGTTGAAATCGGGTAGCGCACAACGCGCCTGGAAACTCATTGGGCCCTATGGCAGTGGTAAGTCTGCGTTAGGGTTGCTGCTCGCCCGTTTGTTAGAAGGGCAACAAAGCTCTCATGCAATTTACAAACAGCTCATTGAGGCCTCTACAGAAGTCGTTGAGCTTTTCCCACAAGGGCAAAATCGCTTTGCACTGGCAATAAGCGGTTCGCGCGTATCGTTGGGTGACGCGTTAGCACAGTCCATTCTTGAAGCACTTGAACACCTGCCAAAGAGCAAGCTGGCTACTGAGCTTAAGCGTCAGTTGGATACGAAAGCTCAGACCTATCGTGATGTACCCCTCAACGCAGCGACGAGTAGACTGCTGAATGACTTTGTTCTAATCACCAAAGGTGCCGGATGTTCCGGTGTCCTATTGCTGATTGACGAGCTTGGCAAATTCATCGAGTACGCAGCTCTAAATCCGGAAGCTGGTGATTTGATGTCTTTGCAGCAAATCGCGGAGGTCGCATCTCATCCTACTGACGATGGTCTACTGGTCATATCAATGCTGCACCAGCATTTTGATGCTTATGCCAAAGGTGTAGGTCGGACGCTTTCCGATGAATGGCATAAGGTCTCAGCACGCTTCGATGAAGTGCCCTTTGATGAGCCGGTCGAGCGATATGCGCATTTCGCTCTTCATGCCCTAGGCGCGGATGCAATCATTACTGAGTCGGTTGCCCTGAAAAAAGATGCTCGGAGCATCTACAAGCAAGCAATTGATTTCAACTTCTTCCGCGGAACTGGTGAGAGTGAGCTGTTCTCTCAGGCGGAGCGCCTGTACCCGTTGCACCCAGCAGCACTGGCTTGCTTAGCGGTCATATCTAAGCGATTTGGTCAGAGCGAGCGCTCATTTCACGCATTCATGCGTGGATATGAGTCCGGAGCACTGAGAGACTTCGCGGAGCGCAATGTCGTCGATCATTCTTCTTGGTATGGAATGAGCGAGCTTTTTGATTACCTCACCACAGGGGTAGGGCTTCGCTTCCGTGATCTTGAGGCTGAACGACGTTGGGACTTCGCTCGCTCTGTCGTAGAGCGTAATGACGCGGAGATGACGGCGTTACAGCTTGAATTACTCAAGTCGATTGCCGTCATCGAGCTGGTCGCTCAAGTCTTCCATGTGGCGTTGACCGTTGAGCTCCTTAGATTTGCTATGGGGGAAGACCTTGGAGCTATCTCTGAAGCTTTGAGTGAGCTAACTGCCAAAAGAATCCTAGTACATCGTCCTGCGAGTCATGATTATGGTTTTGCCGTCAGTCACGCTATCAACGTCGAGGCTTTATACGAGGAAACGATGCAGCGCTCGGCTGATGAACTGATGTTCAATGGCGTTTCACAAGCCCTATCTGAAAGAAGCGTTATTGCAAGTCGTCACTATCAGCAGACAGGAACAATCCGCTCGGTAAGAGTGACTGCAGGCACGTCGGATAGAATTGCGCAGTCCATCGGTAACCATGGTCGCCATGATGGCAGTGTGGGGCTGATATTTGCAGACGCCGAATCGTCTGCTTTAGTCGGTGCTGCTGAAGAGGTAGCTCGCTCTACTGACGACGTTTTATCGCTTACCGCAATTGTCAAAGTCGGTCCGGATGAGCGTAATGCTCTCATTGAATACTCCCGCTGGTTGATGGTTCATGACCAGGTCAAGCTTAGTCATTTGGATCCCTGGACTGAGCGCTATGTCGAGTCGAGGTTCAGCACGGCACGTGAGCGTGTTAGCCGACTGGTCTTGGCATTGCTGAACCGGCAAGCAAAAGGGTCGTCCGGTATGCAGTATTGGCATAAAGGAAAGGTGATCGCCGATAGCGGAGCAATGAACCTTAGTCAAGCCGCCTCTTGGCTGTTCGATAAGGTTTACGAGGCGGCTCCGGCGATCAATAACGAATTGATCAACAAAGAGAAGCCTTCATCTGCAATCAATGCAGCTCGGCAGCGTCTATTTGACCTGCTGGATAAAAAGGTTGATTCAGAGCTGCTAGGTATCGTCGACTTCCCACCCGAACGATTGCTCTACAGCTCTCTGCTTCAATCCACTGGACTGCATCGTAAAGGGGCTGGCGGCCGTTGGTTGTTAACGGCACCGGACGGTAATTCTCCTGCCGGCATACGTAAAGTTTGGGCGGAGCTTGATAAGCAACTGATGATTGACGGGCAGGTCACTTTTGCTGAGGTCATTTCCAGTCTGGCACTTCCGCCGCTAGGGGTCCGAAGTGGGCCGGCCAGCGTGTGGTTCATGGTTTACCTTCTTGTTAATAGAGAATCGTGCGCGATTTTTGAACGAGGAAGTCTGATCCTGGAGTTGACCTCCGATCATCAGCAACGGATGTTCAGGAGCCCTCACACCTTTAGTTTCCGCCGCTTCGACATTGCAGCAGAGCGCAAAGACCTGATCAAAGATTATGCAAAGGCATTTGGAGCGGTAGGTGTGCAGTTGGGGTTGAACGCATCTTACCTGGATGCTGCGCGGGAGCTGATCCGCTGGTACGGGCGTCTTCCGCAATATTCGCAAGAGACACTGCGACTTACAAACCAAACCAAAGCCCTTCGCGACGTAATTAAAAGAGCTACCGACCCAGTTTCGTTGCTCGCCGTTGATATGCCGCGCGTGGTGAAGGCTGGGAAGGGGAAGGACGCTAGTAGCTTCCCCGATCTGCTGGCGAAAAGCCTCACTGAGCTTGGTATGGCATACCGACGGTTGCAGGATGAGGTTAGCTTTTCCATGGCGCAGGCTTTTGAGATCACAGGCCCTCTGAAGGCCCTTCGATCGCAGCTCCAGGAAGAGTGCGCTGATACTGCGCAGTCTCTTGCCGAGGTAGATCTTAAAGCCTTCATCATGCGCTGTTCGGACATTACCTTGACTGACGACAAGTGGATGGATTCCATTGCGAGTGTTGTCGTTCATAGACCCTTAGATATCTGGAAAGACAGTGACGCTCCGATATTTGCGGAGTCCGTTCTTGAGCTATGCGGGCGCTACAAGCGCTGGCTTAGGGTAGCTATGCGTAAAGGCGAGTTTGAGCGTCAAGCGCAACGCTTCGTCGGGGTGACTTTGACTCTCCCCAGCGGCGAAGAAGCAGCGATGCTATTGACCTCTGATCATGAGACCAAGATCATGGCTAATGGCCTGCTAGAGACTCTCACTAAGCAAGTGGGCGGCAATTTGAATTTGGCCGCTTCAGCCCTTGCTCAAGCGTTGCTGCAATTGCAGCAGGGCTCCACTGAACACGATGAGAATGAGCTAAGCGATGAGCAACGAACCGCAGGTTAGACATATCCTTAGCCTCTCAGGGGGCAAGGACAGCGCAGCGCTGGCGATTTACATGCGAGATCGTGTGCCAGAAATGGAATACATCTTCAGCGATACCGGCAAAGAGTTACCAGAGACGTATGACTATCTGCAGCGTCTGGAAAATTACCTCGGGAAGCCGTTGCATCGTTTGAATGCTGACCTAGGCTTCGATCACTGGTATGACATGTATGGAGGGATGATTCCCTCCAATCATCGTCGTTGGTGCACGAAGATGCTCAAGCTTAAGCCTTTTGAGGATTTCTGCGGTGACCAACCAATAATCAACTACGTTGGGCTCCGTGCTGATGAAAACCGCACGGGGTACATCAGCCATAAGACAAATATCGAAGCTGTGTACCCGTTCCAGGAGGACGGGCTAATCCTGCGCGATATTGAAGAGATTCTACGAGTTTCTGGGGTTGGGATGCCCCCTTACACGAAATGGGGAAGAACCCGCTCTGGATGCTACTTTTGCTTCTATCAGCAAAAAATCGAGTGGGTGAAGTTAAAAGAAACACATCCCGATTTGTACGAGAAAGCTAAAGAGTATGAAGTGCCCTTTGAAAAAACAGGTAACTTCTTTACTTGGAGTCAGGGGGAGAGCTTAGCGGAGCTTGAGCAGCCCGATCGAATGGCTCAGATCAAACATGACCATGCATTAAGGGTCGAGCGTATGGCTCAACGAAAGGATAACTCCACGTTGATAGCCGTATTCTCAGAGCTTGATTCTACTGAAACTCCGGAAGATGACGATGATATGGGGTGTGCAATTTGTAGTATCTAACGAGTGAATACTACTTCAATTGTTTTCAAGGAGGATTACCCTTGGCGTTCAAAATTGCGGCTAGAACCTTGCTGGAGCTGGGGAAAGAACTCATTAGCTCTGATGAGGTGGCCATCTATGAACTGATAAAAAACTCAGTTGATGCTGAATCAGAAGTGATCTGCATTCGTGCCAGCATCGTCATTGCTTATTCAACCTATCAAAAAGCTTTGGATGACTTGGAGGATGGGCTAAAAACGGCCAAAGTGCTATCCAATATAAGCGAAAAAGTTCTACCTGACGCACCTGAAGAGGCCACCGAAAATTTTTTGCACAAACTAAAAGAAGCGGTAGGCAACAAGTCAAGGTTCGAGCGTGCATTGAGAGAGAGCTATACTCTTTATAACTGGATGGAGTTTGAGGATACTGGCCATGGCATGAGCTTTGAAGAGCTCGATGACGTCTATCTTACTGTTGGAACTCGCTCTAGAAGAAAGGAAAATATTAGCGGCTCGGCCTACCTAGGAGACAAGGGCGTGGGTCGACTGTCGGTTATGCGATTAGGGGAAAAGTTACATGTAAGAACGTCAACTGCCGGGGAGTCCAGATTTAATATTTTAGATATTGATTGGACAATGTTTGATCATGATTCGAATGACGAGATCAGCGCCGTTGATGTTGAACCTCTGAGGGGTAAGTTAAAGTCCAGCAAGCAAGATAAAGGAACAGTTATCAAAGTGTCCGGTCTCCTTGGTGATTGGACCTTGGCTCGATTTGAGGATACATTGAATGGCCCGGTGGCACGCATGCTGGATCCATTTAAGGCTGGATACGCAAATAGCCTGATCCATGCCTACCATAATGATAAGCGATGTTTAATTCCGTCAATACCGACTAAACTTTTGAAAGCTGCTCATGCCTCTTGCACAGTACGCCTAAAATTCGAAAACGATTTGCCGGTACTGACTGGAGTGATGAACTATCATCTTAGGAATGCCCAGAGAAAGGTATCTCTATCGGGTGTCGAAGTATATTCAGTTACGCAGAGAATGGTTGCAAAGCGAGGGAAAAAGGGCCATGCGGCTGTCGTTAGCACTCCTATTCGAGCTCAAGCTATTCGTGACCTAGGGCAGTTTGAAGTCGATGTGTATTGGTACAATCGATCGATTGTAGAGGCGGTCGCCGGACTAACTGAAAAAGCCATTGATACTAAAGAGCAAATTGGCAAGTGGTCAGGCGGCTTGATGTTATATAGGCATGGATTCCGAGTTCTGCCCTATGGAGCGCCTGATGATGATTGGCTGGAGCTCGATAAGCGAGCGTTTAGTTCGAGCGGTTTCAAATTAAACCGACAGCAAATCATCGGCGCCGTAAAAGTAAAATCTACCCATATTGCACTAGGCGAGCAAACCAACCGAGAAGGTTTAATGCAAAGCCAAGCATCTGGGGCGCTGAAAGCCTTACTCATGTGGTTGCTCCATGTTGAGTTTCGTGGGTTCATCAATGATATTGATGGCTACGAATCTATAAAAAAGCGCGAAGCTATGGAGGCCACACAAGAATTCAGAAAAATCGAACAAAGCATATATACGAACCTTGACTTTTTAAGAGATGGGTCGGTGACGGCTAGCAGTTTGGTTCAGCTGAAGCACTTAGAAAGCAATGTGAAAAAACTTGCTAATCAATGTTCCCAAATAGTTGGTAAAACAGAAAAAATTATTAGGGAGTCAGAGCAGGAGTATAGCAAGCTCTTACACTTGGCTGGTATAGGTCTTATTACAGAGTTTATATTCCACGAGTTAGATCGTACATTAGAGCAAGCTATTGGCACGCTAAAAGATACGCGCTCAGAATTTTCTGATAACGCAATGCTTATGTCTCTTGAGGAGCAATTAAAAACGCTTCACAAGCGTGTGTCAGCATTCGATGAAATGACGGGCGAACGCAGGCAGGTTAAATCACGATTTGATATTGTTGAACTGATTGAATCAATACTGGAAAGCCATTCGGGTCAGTTTGAACGAGAGGATGTCAGTATTGAGTTTAATGCACCATCTTCTCCTATTGTTATTAATGCGGTTAAGGGGATGGTGATTCAGGTTTTAGAAAACATTATTTCTAACTCGATGTACTGGTTGGCGTATCAAAAAGAATATGAGCCTGGTTTTTCTCCGAAAATAATAATAGATGTTTCCAGCGCCGGAAAAGTTGTGGAATTTAGTGATAACGGTCCGGGTATAGATCCGGATAGAAAGGAAGTTATTTTCCAACCATTGATTTCATCGAAGCCGGCAGGGCAAGGTAGAGGGTTAGGTCTTTACATCTCCAGAGAGATTGCTACTTACCATGGCTGGGACTTAACGATGAGTTCAGTAGTGGGGATGCACCGTAAAGGCAGATTAAATACCTTCGTTTTGAACATGGATAAAGCAAAATGATAACTCAACAAAGACTGGTAGGAGCCATCAAAAGCAGCGGTGTATCCAGGATCGCAATAATCGACGATGCGTTCGATGTACCGATGATTGCTGAAGGTTCATGGGGGCAGTTTCTTGACTTCTTTACAAGTAAATCTGGGATGGAAGCCTGCGTCGAGGCTAAAATTTCTGACGAAAGCCGGGATGAGGCGATAAAGTCCATCAATGAAACAGAATTTGATAACGATGATTTATTGAATTGTGTAGCCCTATTATATAAAAACTACATGTTAAATCTCGCTACAGAATTTGACCCCGGCGGACTCTTTAAAACTAATAAAGGGGCGAATTTGACAAACGTGTTGCCTGTCATAAAGCTACTTAAAGCCTGCATGCCTGATTTGGAGATATTGACGGTCGGCTCGGTGGAAGACGGACCGCTTTTGGACTCTCGCGTTGACGTGGTTTTTGTAGATTTGTTCTTAGATCCCACACTTACAGCAACTGATAATCCCGATAACGAAAAAGGAAATGCAGCCGTTCAAGCCTCACTGAACAGAATTGCTCCATTTCTAGCCAGCGCACCATCTGTAATTCTGATGTCCTCACACCTGCATAGCCTCAAAGCAACAGACTACCGAGCGAGTTTGAAGCAAGGTGTTTTTGCTAGCAGATTTACCTTTATTGCCAAAACAAAGGTTCAGATGGCAGACTCTGGTGACATTACTCTAGAGGAAGACGTCGCGGAGGCACTGCTCGACATATTTCAGAGTTACAAGTTTTCGCGCGGATTAGATGCTTTTCTGGCATGCTGGACTGCAAGCGCGAAGTCGGCGGTCAAAACAATCGATGAACATATCTCGAACCTTGATTTGCGTGAAGTCGCGTATTTGGTACAGTTTAGACTTGCGGGAGAAGGGCAAAGCTTACCTGAGTATCTAGAATGGTTCTTGGGTGAGACGCTTTTGGATAAGCTGTGCGTACATATTGACGGTAACCCCGTATCTTCTAATTTTAAAAACATGCTTTCACCCGAGATAGCAGGGCATGTTGAAAGTGCTTTTGACGGTCCTACTGATAATATTGCAAAAATGTACCACCGGGTTCGCGTGGATTCCAGTCGACCCGAACCAAGGCGTAATTTTCGGATGGGTGACTTATATATTGTAAAAGACAATGCCATCCCTAAGTCCGTTTTGGCCATCATGAACCCGGATTGTGATTTGATCTTGCGGCCAAATGGGAAGCGCGCTATTGATGAGGTTTTAATGGTAGTAGGCGAGTTGCAGAAATTTGATGCTCCTCAAACATCTGCGGGTGACTATCTGCTAGTTGACGATGTGCCTTTCAATATAAACTGGAGGTACAAAAAAGTTAGATCCTTCCCTTTTTCAGGATTTCTTGCCAGTCCAGGTTTGTCAGTCGGCAATCACATGTATGCGGGGGCGCTTAAACCGCTTTACGCTCAGGAAATACAACGAAATCTTCTTCATACGTTAGGGCGCGTAGGCGTCTATGTTCCTCCAGCAATTGCAATAAGTGCGGCTGCAAAAGTCGAAATAAAGTCCAAATCTAATGTTAAGGTTATAGTACCCATTGGAGGAGTCGAAAAAACCGCTTGCTATTTTTTCCCGTCTCGCGGGGGCACCGACAAAGGCGTGGTCGTCTTTAAGAGAAGCTTCATAAGCGGCTTCAGGGCAGCAATTCTAGCGCTCCAACCTGAGCATGTTCATGAATCAGGAGTCGACAAACTCAAGGCCATGAAAGAAATTCCTGGGTATGAGCACATGTTGGTGTTTGTGAAGGGGATAAAAATTGGCGATGAGTTTAGTAGCGGAATCTTGGTTACCGATAAAAAGTCCATTAAGCTTTCCGAGGCGCCTTGGTGCTGGATTTCAATTTCTATTGAGGCTCCACAGGATTTAATCGGAGATGTCTAATCTCTGTATAATATTTAACCTTGGTTAGGTAACTCATTTTTCCGCTCGCGCAATTAATTTACAGTGAGTTATTCGCATAATCAGGGCTGCTTTGCAGCCCTTTTATAAATGCGCGGTGAACCTATATATTCAAAGCTCTGAGCTGATGTCTAATGCGTTATTTAGCTGCCTATCATCGCAAGCGACTTTCAGCTAGCAGATGCCTAAACTCGGCTTATAGTTCAGCAGAATGCCACTACTATCTCGTGTCAGCCCAAATCAGTTAGGAACTCTAATTCATGCTGCCGATCGAACTTGCAAGCTATTTCGACACACTCCACGAGGAGCGCCTCCGGGTAAGCCTGCGCCGGTTGGAAGGTGACTTCAGCTACATAGGCGATAAGTTCGGTAGCGATGGTGGTACATTCCATCTAATGACAGATTGTTTCCTGGACGACGATCCAACGCTATTCGAGCACGCAATACCCTGGTTGCTGGAAGCCCTACAAGAAGTCACTTTAATGCGGAGCATACTGCGCTTTGAACGCAACAGGCTCGAAATCGAATTGGAGCAACTTTCCAGTGAGCCGATCCTCTCCCGGGCAAGCGAGGATAAGAAGCAGGAGCTAGATAATCTCTGCGCTGAAGCACTGCACAAGCAGGCCCTGCACATCTTCGACGATTACAGCTCCACGTTGGTTGCCGCAAAAGACTTCAGGGCTCGTCAATGTAAGGAAAATTTTGCTCTCACAAGATTGCTACAAATTGTGTATGAAATATACCGTACGGATAATAGTGAGCAACTCAGGTACATACGTGCACCGCAGAAAACCACTAGGCTTTACCAGTACTACAAGGCCGCAGAGGTAGACCTATTTGAGACCGACGCGCAATACAGTAAATATAATTTACGCTCTGTAACCAAAGAGACCGAACTGCTCATAGGAATCCCCAACAGGATCCTAGACCCGCAACATCCGGTGCAGCTACTCATCGAACACACTCCTAGTTATATTCTCACGTTGTTCGAACGCCTGCGTAGTGAGGGTCTAATAAAAGACCTAGCTCTACTGACTTGCGACGACGTTTTAATTGAGACGAACAAACACATCTTCGTCGAACTAGGCTTCCAGATCACTCCACTACCTTTGACGGTGGAAAATCTGCAACGCCAAGCTCCCGGGGAAGTGGTATGTACGGTACTCCGCACTAGAGCTGCAACATCAGATAGCAAAGCAGTCCTTCCCTCGGTTTGGACCTTTTACAAGCCAGGAAGTGATGACAAGTCGTGGTGTTCTATCACTGACAACAGCATGACCTTTGAGGAGACTGCCCACATCCCAGAATTGCTTGCGGACTGCGCAGTGACCCGAATGATCCATTTGGAATATTTCGTGGAAGGCGGGCGTTATTTTGTTTCTCACATCGACCACGAATTCATTTTTTACACTTTGGAAGAGTTCGACCTGCGCGCCAAGGACCCCTATCAGAAAGGTAACGCACGTAAGCGCCTGAAGACCTTCAAGATCGATCAGTCCACCACTCCCTTCATGCTGGATGACGGCACACTCTTCGTCCACACGCTCATTGATGCGTGCTTCGACAAACCACAACTGCTCATGGACTTCTTGCTCGACTTTCTGCATGAGCGCGACTGATCAAGGAATACCTGCCCGTCACCTTTAACCCTACAATGGAAAGGTCCGTTTTTGTTAACGCCAACGCTGAATTGACCCACGTGCTTGCGTGGGATTACCCCATCAACAAACAGCGCGCTGACGTCCGCTGTGGCCGAGGAAAAACTTAACGGGGTGTCCGAGATTAGTTGACCACTACATTTACACTGATGTGGATAAAGCGAGACTCCATCTTGCAGAAGGATTTCGCCATTGCTCATAGATGCCGTTCAGAAGGAACCGGTCGGTGAAAATCAGAAAGATCGTGATCAAGAACTTTCGCGGTCTGAAAGCGCTTGATTGGAACGCACCTCCAGCTGACATCACTCTGGAGTGAATGGGTCGTGGCGCGCTTAGCCACCTCATCGGCAAGATGCCGCGCTTTGATCGCGGGTTGAATCGATGTGAGTCCTTGAAAGCCAAAACTGTGGGTTTGCGGATCTCTAAAGAAAATGGATACCAGATCGCTAAATCCCCCGATATTACATTTCAATACGCCACCATTTCGCTTAGCGTATGGCAGATTGACTTCATTGTAAAAGGTTGCGGGGATCACATGGACGTAAGCTATTGGGAAGGAGGTCTCCTTTCTTTTGAGATCGACGCTATCGACAAGATGGCCAAAGCATTCGGGCCCAAAGAGCTCCCTTCGGAACCTGGACCAGGCTCCACGAAAGGGAAGTCGTTTGACGTTCTGAAACAATTGAAGAAACCTGAGGAAGGCAATGGCGTATGGCCTTGGCGCGGCTACGCCGGCTTTCGTTTTGCGAACTCGCGGGGCTCAGATGGGGAGTTCGATCTTGTCATCGTCACCCATAGCCTCGTTCTTGTTGTAGAGCTTAAGCACTGGCGCGGCGAGATCACGAACCACGGAGGTAAATGGCATCAAGACGGGAAGGAAACAGAAGTCTCGCCGGTAGACAAAACCCGTCGGAAAACCTTTGAGCTGAGGAAACGAATCAAGGGCCTAAAGTCTCAGTTGCCTAATGGGAAAGAGCCCTGGATCGACTTCTGCATTGTGCTCACCGGCAAATGCACCCTGAATCTTCCTGAGGTCGAGATGCAGCATGTCATGCTGCTGGACGACTTTCTGGAAATGGCCGACCCTAAGCGCTTTAAAGACCGATTCAACGCGCGCTCGAATATCGGCTTGAATGAGCATTTCGGCTTCTTCGATGACATCATCAATGAAGGCACGGTCAAGCCCAAAGAGCTTGTTGTAGATGACTACCGTGCGCAGTCTCAAGCGGTGTTCACACACCCTTCAGAAGTCTACCGAGAGTACGACGCGGTCAATATCCATAACAAGGATGACCATGCGATGGTCCGGCTCTGGGACTTTTCGAAGCTCGATGACACCCGTGCTAGAACGGCTGAAGGACGGTACCGAATACTCTCGCGCGAGAGGGATGTCATGGTCCACCTCCGCCTGCGCGATCAGGAGTTGATGCATCGTTGTGCTCGTCCTAAGCGTAATGCCAGCCCAGACAGTGTCACCGAGCAATATGCAGAATTGCTTGAAATGCCGGACGGGCATTACCGCCTAAACGAGTTCATCAATCGCTTTGTGGAGCGGATGACTTCGCTTGAGCGCGTCCAGCTTTTTAAAATCCTGCTGGCCCAATTTGCCGGACTGCACGGATTCAACATTGCTCACCGTGATTTGGGTGACCACAGTGTGTGGTTCTCTCCATCGTCATCGATTGCTCTTTCCAACTTCATCAGCGCTTATTACCAGCCTGTCGGTACTCTCGGCGATTTGCGTACCTTGCTGAGCATCGGTGCTATCGCGCTCCCTGAAGACCAGGACACCGCGATGGAGGGCAGTACGCCATTTCGTCGTGATGTCTTCGCACTCGGGCTGATGGGGTGGCATCTGCTTGAGGCCCGTCCCATGCCTCTGAAGCTCGACGTCGCCTACGTTGCAGGTGTTCAAGCTCAGGTTGAGTCGTCAGCAGATTGGCCTGCCAAGGTACTTGTACAAGCGTTGCGGAATGATCCAAAGGAGCGATTCGATCACGCCAGCGCATTTCAGCAGGCATTGAGCGAGTCCACGCCGGACAACTCTGCCAGTTTTGAGTTTGATAACCGGCGGCTGGACGTTTTTTCTACCGATTTACGGCTGAGCTCCGCTTATCGGGAGGACGATGACCCTATCGCCGACACGGCTGAGAAATTGATTTATCGATCCGGCCCCCTGGTCGTGAAATCATGGCCGTCGATTAATGCCCGGGACCCCAAGGATGGCCAAGGGCCGATGTTGATGGTTTTCTTCGAAGTCCTGGAGCAGTTGAAAGGTAGCGGCTTCGCCTTTCTGCCAAAAATTCAACACTTTGGTTACGATCGCAGCGGTAACCCATTTCTGGCTCAGGAGCATGTCGATGGTGAGCACTGGGATGAGCTAAAGGGGTTGTCGATTGAAACCCGTATTGTCGTCGCCCATGGGCTCATCGAGGCAGTTGACGGGTTGCATGGCCAGCAATTGAGCCACGGCGATCTTCATCCACACAATGTCAAAGTCAATGTCGGTTCCGCTCCTGAAAAGACTCAGGTCTACCTGCTCGACTGTCCGGATTTCTCGGCTTCAGGCGCGTCACCGATCAACACCCGATACAGCCCCGTATTGGAAAACTGCACCCCAGCAGAGCGAGACAACCTTGCTGTAATGCGAATGGTGTTTGAACTCCTAGACATGGACTGGGAAGCTCCTTCGCAGAAGGATATTCCAGCCCTGAGAGCGGCTGTCGCACACGAGATGGACACGGAATCCGGCTTTCTTTCCCTGGAGCGCTTCAAGGATGCTCTAGAAGCCGCTTTCGCTCCTGCAAAAACGATTGAAACCGTCTCTGTCGTCCTGCGAAACAGAAGTGGCGAGGCATTTGAGATTCTGCCTGACAACGGGAAAATATCTGTTGTCGTGAAGCCCGACCAAAAAGCCCCCACCAAAGCTCTGGAGGTGACGTTCGCAGGTGTCGGCGGGCAGTTACTGACTGAGTTCAATCCCGCTTCCAAGCAGTTTGTAAATGCGTTCAGGGCCGTTCAGGAGACGCGAGTTCCTGCCTATCTGGCGCGTCAGGCAAACCACCACATAGAGGCGCGGTTCAGTGTTTCGGGCGGCACCAGCGTCAATGTTTATGAACTGACCAAGCTTCTGGCCAAAGACGAGGTGTTTTTAAGCCTAGCCGCACAAGTGCATGACGCGGAAGTGCGTAAGCAAGCGGCGATTGAGGATGGTGAAAGCGTTGCGAACTCGATTACCGGTGAGGACGAGGACAACGGACTAGCCATAGATGAGGCGCAGCTAGAAGCTGTGAAAGTGCGGAGTTTCCCTGTCAGTCAGATATGGAAAACTATCACCTCTACTGAACTTGAGGCCCAGCCCTCTTTCCGTGTTTCCGAAGAACCACACTTCCACAAGGATGGCGTAGGACTTTTGATTCCCTACGCCATAGATGCGAAGGCCCTTGAGGATTTTGAGGCGGGAGATAATATCCGACTGATCCTCAGAGACGGGGAGAAGGATATTGATATCGGTGAGATCAACCTAGGCATGAGCGTGCGTGATGCAGTCTACGTGCTTGCCTCCAATCGTTCGAAACGCGTGCAGGCTGGCTCTCAATTGTTCCTTCAAAGCCGGCAAAACAAGACATCAATGACGCGTCGTCGCGGTGCGATGGAGCGAATTTTGAACCGGCAGTCTGTGCTGCCAGATTTGATGGATTACTTCGACGAAAAATGCAAGCTGGCACCAAGAGGGTATGCTGAAGAGCCCACCGATGCGGACTTTTCAGTGTACGAACGCACCACAGCAAGTGGGACGGTCATCGGACTGAATGAGGCCCAGCGTGCCGCATTTACGCAGCTTATCACTACAGGCCCAGTGGGCCTTTTGCAGGGACCTCCGGGGACAGGTAAGACAGAGTTTATCGCGGCCTTCATCCATTATCTGATCAGCAAGGTCGGGGTGCGAAATATCCTCCTTGTCAGCCAGTCTCATGAAGCTGTCAATACTGCAGCAGAACGGATTCGTGCTCACTGCCGTCGACTGGATACGGAGCTTAACGTTGTGCGCTTCAGTAACCGTGACCAGGTTGTCTCTGAGGAGCTACTGGACGTCTATTCTCGCAATATCGTCGACCGCCAGAGAAATGGGTTTAGCGCTGAACTTAAGGAGCGAGTGGGTTTCATGGCTTCGTCGCTGGGTTTGAGTAAGCCTTTTGTCCAGACGATGGTCGATGTTAACCAGCGAGTATTTCACTTGGTCCGATCGCTGAAAAAACTGGACGAGGAAATTTTGCGCGCTCAGGGTGACGGAGCAGAACGAGTGGCTTTACAAGCGCTGAAGTCCTCTCTGATGGGCGAGCTGAATCTAAATGCCAGCTTGTTTCTTGGCGAGCTGGGTGAGGGCGAAAGCAAACCCCAAGAATTGCTGGAGCGCATCTATGATCACGTCCAGACGGTTCATGGAGTGCGGCCTCCGGAATTCAAACACTGCCTTGACCTAATCCAACTTTCTCATGAGTACGTTGAGCGCCTGTCGAGCAACAGGGCCAATTATGATGAGTTCCTGATGCGTTCCAGGACATTGGTTTGCGGCACCTGCGTGGGTATCGGGCTGCAACATCTCAAGCTTGCAGAAACCCATTTTGATTGGGTCATCATCGATGAGGCTGCTCGATCGGCGCCGAGTGAATTAGCGATCGCCATGCAGGTGGGCTCTCGGGTTCTGCTGGTCGGCGACCACAACCAGTTGCGTCCTACTTATGAGGAAGAGCATAAGGCAGCCATTGCCCGTTCCCTGGGCGTTACCACCAGCTCGGCTGAATTCCAGCAGGTCATGCGAAGCGACTTTGAGCGAGTTTTCCAATCCCAGTATGGGCATGCCGCTCGGGCGACGCTTAATACGCAATATCGAATGCTCCCAGCGATTGGCGATCTGGTTAACGAGATCTTCTATGACATCGATCTTGAGAACGGCTACAGACCAAGTCCGGCCTATTTTTCACAAAAGGTTCCTGAGTGCCTGTCCCATGTTGTCACTTGGATCGACACCAGCGAGTTAGGCAAGAAAGCCTACGACAGCGGCGCGCTGAGCCTGTCTAACAATGCTGAGGCAGATGCGATCATACGGCTGCTGGAAGAAATCGCAGAGGACACCGAATTTTGCGCGGGCATGGCTATGGAGATGGCCGAGTCGCAAGAGCCTCCAATCGGAGTCATCTGCATGTATCTCGATCAGCGAAAACTAGTGAGAAAGAGATTTGCCGAGAAAATCTGGTCGGAGGAGTTCCGCAAGCTGGTAAAAATCGAGACCGTCGACAGTTATCAGGGTAAAGAAAACAACATCATAATCGTATCTCTGACTCGGGCCAAAGCGGATCAATCACCTGGCTTTTTGGCGACCCCGAATCGTATTAACGTCGCGATGTCACGCGCGATGGAGCGGTTGGTCATCGTAGGCAGTTTGGGCATGTGGAGCGGTAGGAACGCGAGGCTTCCATTGGGTCAGGTAGCCAGCTTTATCCAGACGAAACAAGATACGATCAACTACTGCATCAAACCAGTGACGCGGACCAGGAGGGTCGTCTGATGGAGCTTAACCCAGTTGTTCTATTCGAGCTGGACGTCTCGGTGCCTGCGCAACAGTTTCGTATTGAGTACACCCTTGTGGACAAAGGGGGTCTGCCAGTCGTACCGGAGTTTCTTCTGCGGCTGCTCAAAATTTCGGCGCTGCTGCCAGCTGAAATCGCCAATTATTTTGGGTTTACGGCTCAAGAGCTCAGTTTTGCAATCACACCGTTTCTACAAACCGGGGAGCTTAAAACGCGCCCTGATGGACGAATAGAGCTGACCGATAAAGGCCGTGGCCTGTTTGCTGGCAAACATGAGTCGCCGATTGTGAAGCGCAAGGAAGATCGCGAGCAGATGTTCGTGTTTGAGCTTCTAGCGTTTACCTGCCTTGGAAAAAGCCTTGGAGATGCCGACTCCAAACGTTGTCTGGAGTTGCAGGCGCCAAGCGATACGCTTTCTGAGTCCGGTGCGAAGGCCGTCGGTGCGTTCATGCGTCAGATTTATGACATTTATCGCGCTGGTCACCTGGGGGGGCAGACACAGGATGCGGGGCCGCCGGAGCTCTACAAGGTCGCAGGCGTTCAAAAAGTAAGGGATGGCTGGGAGAAGATAGAAGAGCGTTTAAGCATTGATGCCGACTCTCGGCAGGTACGCTTTGTCGCGAAGGAAGGTCTGCGAGAAAACGAGATCTACATGCGTCAGCGTACGGAGCAGTTGAGCCGCATGATGGGTAGAGCAAACCTTGATCAGGTTCTTCAGCTCGCCGATATCCTGGGAGATTCGGATGCCTACGACTTTGTGTCTTCAAGCGGTATGGACCTTTCTGCCCTGTACCACAGCGCCAGTGCCGTATCGCGGGTTAGAGAGTCTTCCGGGCTGCGACTTTTTGGATCTCTTCAGTTGCAGCAAAACTGGGATAGAGTTCTCTCAGTGCTGCGCAAACATCAGAAAGCGCTTCAGAGTGAACCGCAAGCCACCCCGATTAGCCTATCCTGGCTGGCTCCGGCCTCACATGAACTCTGGGGACGCTCGGCCAGGCATGCGCAGCTTTGCAGTGCATTTTCTGAGCTCTCAAAAACAAAAAGCAAGGGAGGCGGGAGTGATGGTAAACCGGTTTTCGACGCTAAGATTTTGATCCCAGTCTCTGCAAGCGATGATTGGCCGGCGATCAAGCGCGCAAAAGTTGACTGCAACAATGCCAGACTGCTTCTGTGCGGCTTTGTTGAGTCAGAGCAACTGGCGCCGCTTGAAGCGGTGGTCATTCACGGAAAATGCGCGGTCGTGATTTACCACTTGGTTTTGCCGACGTTGTCCCCGGTGCCTATTCCATTCGGATTCATCACGGAGGATGCTGCCAAGATCCTTAATATTGAAAATCTGATAAACCGCACGATGAGCGAGTACGTCACGGGTAATACGCAGCGTTACCTCGGTAGCTTCGAACGCCCCGCCGGCTGAACAACAGGTAATGCTGTGGCAGATGAGAGCAATAGGAACGAGTAGCCAGCCTTGGAAGCCTTTAGTACCTAAGAACAATAGATTAAGGGGTGAATATGAAAAAGCTTTATCTGTTTAGCGTACTTATTTTTGCATTTATTTCCCAAGGATGCACTGACTCCATTCATTACAAAAAAGTAGGAGAGCAAAGCGAAGGAGATACGCCAGGAGGTCCAGGCACTCCTAATCATGTTTTTGATGGAGAAAGAGAAGGAGCAGGCACAAAGGGAAGTTCAAAGCTAGGGCGGTCCGAGGAACTCCGAGAAGAAGCTGAAAGACGAGCGGCTTTGGAAGCAGAAAAAAAGGCAAAGGCTGCTGCTATCGCAGCCGCTTTGGCAGCTGAGCAAGCCGCCGAAATAAAAAGAAATGCCGCTGCAATCGAGTCTGCGAAGGCAGCCGAGCTAGCAAAAGCAAGGAGTATTTGGCAGAAGACACTTGATGCTCTAGTCAATCTATTAAACTCTCCACCAATCCTAGAAAAAGATGCCGATAGAATCAAAAATGAATTAGCAGAGAGTTACAGCAGGCTGAGCAGTTGGCCTATGCCACCGGACCCCACGATAGGCCGCTATATAGGGGGCGGCGGTGCAATTCTAGATGTGGCAGTGTGGGTCAAAGACTATATTACTTTGACAAAGGTTGTGGACAAAGTTGAAGAGTTTCGGAAGGGGCTGCGCAGGGACGAGATTGTTAACGTCGCTATTTCTGTAACTAAGGAGGGAGATGTTTCTGTGACCCGGTTGATAGGGGGGGATAGGGCGGTATGGAACGCTCCAGAAACTAGGACTCAGTTCACGATAATATCGGGATATCCCTCCCCAAAAGGTATTGAAAAATTTCTAAAGAGTTCCAGTCAGAGCAAGCTGGAGGAAGAAATTTTTTATAGCGAACTTACTGAAGTTACAAAGAAGGTTATTAAGGAAAACCAAATCAGAACTAAGAATGACATCGAGAAAACTATAAAAGAACTTAGACAGAATGAGCCGATCTGAACGTGCCTCTAAAGAGTCGAGCCGCAATGTCTACATGAAAATGTCGAAAAACTGGCCCGTCAGGAACCACCGTAGATCCAGGCGCTAAGTAACCTTGCCTGCCGCCACCTGACGCTTCTGGATGGCCTGCTTCATCTGCGAGAGGATCTGCTCTTTGAAGCGCGTCCGACGTTTTGTATCGTGCATACATGAATCAATTAGTCGCTCAGCGATCCGAGGTGTGTCGTTGAGTACCTGCTTAATGAGCGCTCTCCGCGCGCCCAAACGATTGCCCTGCATGGCGGCGTCTCTCTGTCGCAGAACGGAACTTCATCTTTGAAAGTTGAGGCATCGCAGCTGGCAGGGTTCTAGGGGCAATCGCCATGAACGCCACAGCCCCGACCAGCCTCAATGCATGGTCGTACTCGTTGAAGGATGAAATCTGCAGTACGCGGGAGTCTAAAACTCGGCCCCCATCGTTTATTAGGGATTCGTAGATGATCTGTGTTTCATCCTCGACGATCGACGTACGCACCTCGTCTTTGTAACCAAAGTAGAACGCGAAAGGCAGCTTCTCGGTCATGGTGATAGCGTGCTTGACGAAGGTAAATGAATGACAGGAACCTGCGACCACCGTTAGCTCTCCATGGGCAGCGTCTGTTATCGCCCGCAAATCATGACCGTACTGTTGCCCGCCAATGAAGCCGCCGTTGGGCATGGCCAAGCCATTCTCCGCGTCCCCATGACCATCGATAAAGACCAGCGCCAGTAGCCCCTTTTTACACTTGTCCCCGATCTCGATTATGGCAGCAGCCCAATTATCCCTACTCCTACACTGGAGGAGGTAAATGCGCGATAAGTCGTGGTTGATGTCCTGAGTCGACAGAGCCAACAACGAGTCACGGATTCCCTCTTCTCGAATGCGAGCTGAATGCTTGTCGAGCTCCCCGAGGCAGTCGATGAGGAAAATGCTGTTGGCATCACAGGCAATCCTTTGCTCGAGAAATTGATCGTTGACACTTCGCTGTCGTCCATCGCAGCCCCTTCATTGCCTAATTGGGTTGAGCTTGTTAAGCACCAGCGCTACTGGTTACAGGAAGCTCGTCAGTGCTGCACCGGTATTGGACAGGCTATCGCCTCCCTCATCGCGACACCTGCGTAATTGAATGGCCTTATGGATCGCATACAGTTGTCAGGGTCAGGATTTCTTTGACTTTCTCAGCACCCAGCTTCAGAGGCTGACCTCTACGCGGCAGGTCACTCAGGCCCGCGATGCCCGACTCAAGGTAGCGTTTTCGCCACTTAAACACCGTCGGTGAAGTGATCTGTAACTGCCCACAGATGGCCATGGGCGTCACCCCTTCAGCGAGCAAAAGGAGTATCCCAGCCAGCTGGCCGAGGCTTTGCTCCAGCGTACTCATGCGCAACCAACCTTGAAGCGTAATGACGTCGGCGGGTTGCAGTGCAAAAGGAGCAATTGGTCGAGTTATGCATGGAACCATCTCGGGGCGAGAGGCACACAGTAGATCTTTACACGTTAATAAATTAACTAGCCGCTCAGGACACAAGCGGCTATTTAACTTCCGGAAGCCGATGATGGGTTAGATATGCTATCGTCGTTTTTAGGTTTAGATTGCTTTATCTGTAGTTGACAATAGAAAGTATTTTTATTGGCTATTTCCGATTTTCGGAATGGGTGAAAGCGAACAACTTGCATAGAAACCCAGGTTTAGCTCCGCTGCGAACTGTATAACGAGCTCACGACATGCGTGGAGCTGCTTAACGGGAACTCCTGCTATCCGTCTTAATTTGTTGGAGGAAATGGGTATCGAAAGTTTAGAATATTCAAAAACAGCCCATTTGATAAGTCGGTATTGGAACTCTTCATGGGTTTCGCTCGCGTTGCTGACCCCAGATTCGATTATTTTTTTGTAGGGGAATGGTATATGGCTAGAGTTTAATAGTCGCACCGCTCGTTTAATACGGGTTGTCGTCAACCTGGAGGGGCGTTCCACTTTTGTGCGTTCGTCATTTGCCAGCGCTGACAGAATGGTATTTATTTCCAGAATCCGGGCACCCCAGTCAATGCGCGTCTTTGCCTTGCGCCTACTATGCTTTTTAGGGTCTTCTTCCTGATTATGGCGTGTGGATGGCCGATTATTTTTCTTAGCGAGGAATTGTAGCGATACCTTATCGTCCTGTGGCAATCTACATCCTTCAATAGCTGTTGCAGGGGGCGTAGAGGAACGTGAGAAACGAGACCGTGCAAGAGTCCATGAACTGAGCAGTTGAGGTTGGTCCGTTATAATAAGGTCGAGCGAGTATTTTGATATTCCATACTTTGTTAAGATAGATAATTTACTTTTACCGGTATTCAGGGCGTTACGGATGCTCTCGATTTTTTCAGAGCCAATTCTAGTCACCATTTTTTTGGTCAGTGGAATTGCTATTTCATGATGTTGAGAATCGCTAAGAATCTTGTTACTGCAGAGGCCGAATGAACGGCCAGCTTTGTGGATGCTAAAATCATTGCGCTGCAATGCCACAGTTAATTCATCTTTGGTTAAACGAGTACGATGATTTGTAGTAGGCTTGGCTTTTCGAGGATCGCAGAGTATTTTTCCGGAGTTTAACGTCAGGTCCGATAGTGATCTCACATCATCGACAAATAAACCCGCTATCAAGAGAAGTTGGAGAACGTCTGGCGTAAGCGCTCTGGTCTGTGCTGTGCGGAATCGTATTGACAGGTTGGGCAAGTGGTACTCATCTGAAGTATAAGCACCAATACCAACTTCCTGTAAAAATCCAATGCTATATTTGCTAAGGAAAAGACGATGTAACTGAGCGTTACTTGTTTTTCCTGATGTTGAGCGAATGCCATTATTGTGGAGCATGGCTGTTACGCCGGCCATCAAGTTACCATGCATTCTGCTATTTTCTGACAATAGATTTTTCGCTTGATTGGCAAGCCAAAGGAGCGGAGCTTCGATCCTTGAGTCCACTTTTGCTGAAATTGCTTCGTGACAAGCAGGCTGGGCGCAGAGGCACCTCCCTGCCATACCCCAGCGAACTCCCAGAGAGCGAATGGGTTGGCATTTGGAGCAATTAAACATCAGCGGAATGCAGTGTTCGGAACAATACTTCACAAAAGCAGGCTGATGATGACTATAAAATGCTGTGTATCCGTAATTTTGAGCATCCATTGCGCAGCATTCGGGACAGAATTTTGCCGTATGCCTAGGAAACAGGTTTGATTTGATTGTTAGTCCTAGCGCTGCTGATGGATTGCCGTTAGTGCCTCGACTTAGACCATCAACAGTGGTCTCATAATGTTCTGGAGATGAGAACTGTAGAAGCAGTGGTACAGCACTATGTTGTTCTATTATGCGACCAGGATTATTACACCAAGGATGGCCCGTAGGTACATTTTGGCTTAGCGTCATGATACCCATTGGTAATACCGCGTGAGGGTTCGAATGACGCAGCCCCAAAAGCTCTAGGTTCCGCGCGAAGGGTGATGCGCTGCGATGGAGGTAACGGGCGACCACCGACGAAACTATTTCACCTGAGATCGGAGTCGGGAAGCCAGGGATTTTGCTCATAACTAATCCAAGAGCTTCGCTAAGCTTACACCCGCATTTTCCATTACCAATTTGCGTATTTCATCTGAATCCATTTTAAGTGTTGAGACGCCTGAAGAAGAACGATAGCTAGTTTCTAGTGATTCAGATCTTGCAGGTGAAGGCTCAATTTCGGTTGTCGCGGTTCGGTCGCTGAGGATTTTCGAAAGATGTGCGCGAGTAGTATAATTACTAGCTGCGGTTTCAGAGAATGAGTTAGAGAATGCTTCGTCAAAAGTGTCCAGGAGGCGTGGGTTCTTAGATTTGAGTATATCTATGGCAGAGTGCAGTGGCTTCATTCGTTCTTTGAAAACCTTGAATATCATGTTTTCATTGATTTGTTCGCTCCTATCTTCGATAGCGGCTAGCTGAGCTGTAATGATAACACTTAGCATTATTCCGGTGATGCCTTGGCTTACGTCATATAAGCTCTGTATTACACTGTCGGAGCATTCACTTTGAGTACGGGTCCATTGGTACGGCCAGACGATTTTACAAAGCTGGACGAAGCTTTCATCATCGGCAGCACTTGGTCTCTTTAGGTCGTAATACCCGCCCTCAACCAGACGTCGAGCGATGCTCAAATCACCCTCTAAGAGCCTAAGCGCTTTATAAGTGCCCGCGATTACTATAGGGAGCCCTAACTCGTCCCTTAAGTTGACGAGAAAGGCAATAATTTTTGCTGCACCTACACCCATCAGTGATAAATTTTGAAACTCGTCTAAAACTAAGACGCCGACATGGTGATTCGTTACTATCTTCCTGATTTCCGATAGATAATAATTTCTATCCCCACCTCTTAGGTTTTGAAAAATACCATGATACAGTGAAAGCCCTAAAATTCTATCTGTATAATCGCCAAACGAAGCGCACAGAGTCCTGACGGTGCAATGTTCTGGGACATTTCGTCGCAACCATAAAAGTTGGCGTTCACAAAAAGGCACCTCCCCAAATTTTGTATGCTGGTAGTCCTGATTACCAATTCCTGATAGTAGTCGATCTAATAACGTCGATTTCCCCATGCCGGAATGGCCAGCGATCAAAGAAATTGTCGGTCTGACAGAAATGTCCGCACTATGGCCGTACAATATTCTTTGGCCTTGAGCAGTCATCGGATTTCTAGATATATATCCATCAAAAACTTGGGAGCTAATTCCAATCAGCGCTTGCCTATGCACTTGTTGAGTCGGGGCAAAAAAATGTCTAAGCCGGTTTATTTTTAGCCGTCTGGCAAACGCAGGTAACATCCTTTCTTCTGGCGAGTATTCGGGTTTAAGTCCGAGGCGGAGTATAGCTTCCCTATCGTTTTCTGGTGGCATAACCAAGTGAGATATGAGTGGATTACTATCTATCTCATCAATGCCAATAGTTTTATAATCAGTGTGGCTACTTAATTCTATTGGTGGCATCTACTTCACTCCAGAGTGAAAGAGCATCATTGCCTTGTGCTACGATTATGTTGTTGCCACTAGCTTGCGTAATTGGGGGTTCGCGCTCTGTTGTTGGCGGAATACTTCCATTCAGTCCTTCAATACGTTCGTTCGCTCTTTCTTCAGCACGATTTTTACGTATATTCGTAGCGCTTTTTGCACGAAACGTTTCTTTGCTTTCGCGTACAGAGTCCCTAACCGATTTACGCAAATTCTTGACTGTCACTCGACGTTTGCTGTAGTTGTTAAATTCCGCTTGGCTCGCAAGTTGGTTTTGACATACCCTTAGATCTCTTGCTTCCGCGAAAGACGCTCGAATGTTGTATATTTCTGGATCGATATTGTAAGCTGGAAGCCATTCAGATTCGATGGTATCAAAAAAATACAGCTCGCTCGCCAGAAGCGGATTATAAGAAACTTGAATCTTTATTGGCTGAGATCTAGAGGCACTTAATATTCCGAGTTCGCGTAGGCGGTCACAAGTGAATACCTCGCCCTGAAATTTTATTCCAAGTGGACCAATTGATGCGGTTCCATTGGTGAGTAAGTACTCGTACACAAAATTTTGCCCCATGTTACGGGTGAAACCTGCACGGTGCGTTAGTGCCCATTTATGAAACCCTGCGCGGCTTGCAACCTTCGCGCCTTCATGTAATGCGTCAGGTGGAATCCTTTTTGGATTTACAGGTTCACCATTGATATCCATAATTATTTCTACTAGCGTCTTTTCGAACTCAAATATGTCAAGCGCAGCGTCTCTTTTTCCGTCCTTAGATCTCCGCTCCCGTTTTTTGGAGAAAAGCCCTGGTAGATCATAGCGGCTAGACTTATGATTTTTTATTGCCGAATTTTTGCTTTCAACTGTCCCTTTGGCAATGGGTGTCATAGAGGGTGTGACCTCTACTCGGATACCCGATGTTGGAAATTTTTGCCCCATATTAGATACAAGCTCTGCTCTGTCAGCTCTCAGGAGAGTAGGCAGGTGCTCACTGGGCCAGTCTTCTTGCGTGAATGGTAGTCCCAGGCGTTTGAAAACTTGAGACTTATCAGAGAAACAGTTATGTAGGGCGAGAGCTGCAACTGCCCAGCTAGGACTTTCCAGACTTACTGCATAGCCAGTGATAAGACTGTCGTACGTTTCTACAATCAAATAGACAGTAGGTCGACCCACCAACAGTCTTTTGGTTAATCTGGAAACCAGTTGTATTTGAAAGTGAGTTGCGTCAATTTCATAGAAGCCTGGTCCTGGTACATTGTCAGTTGCCCTGCCTCTTGAACCTTGAGGTATTTCAATTTCGATTTCTTTTGAGGCTTTTTTCAAGATCCGGCATCGATATCTAAACTGGGGCCAAGTAGGGGTGCGATACTTAGTAGATAAGGATGGATCAATGTAAATGCCTGAGTTCTGTTCTGAGATGGCTTCTTGAGGCACTTTGTACAGCGTAAGTAGCATTTCATGATATGCATCTTTCCAATTCATTTTGCCGATCAGCACGTATGAACTGTACGCTTTTTCTATTGTGGCCGCGACTTCATAGGCTGGGACATTAGAGTCTATCGTCTGTCCAGATGATTTTGCTCCTCGCTTATTACCGGAGCTGCTTTTGTTTTTTATGTTGCCGGTAGCGCGCTCTATAAATTTCCGTACTATCACAACTGGGTTTCTTCCTGCTTGGAGCCAAGCTGAAACCCAAAGCTTGATGGTTTTCTTGTTTAGACCTAAGGTCTCTGAAATATCATTTATTTGTGCGTTTAACGAAGCTCTTTGATGGATGCAGCTAGGGTTTTTCGATATTATTCCAGCGACGCTTTGAATCATTATAAGTCGCTCTGCAGCTTTTTTAGGGAGCTTAGGCGGAACGGATGTCAGCTTTATAAACGGATCGGTCACCTTTACTGCTTGGCCCGCGTTGATACAGTCTATCCAGTCACCATAGTCGACTGAAAATGGTAACTTAAAGAGATTCATATCTATCTGTATGAGTATTACCTTTCTCAAGTCGATGGTGTCCACCACCCGAACCAATCCGGTTACCTTTGCGATGATGATTCGAACATCATAGACGTCATGTATCTCAAACACGGAGATTTACCCTATACAGAAGAACTTGGCTTCTGTGCGTTAGCACAATGTCGTCTATATTTAGAAGGCTCTCATGGTTCCACACGGCCTGCCCCAGTAGCGAGTGCCCCGTGTGTGCGTCTATGCCGATCTCGCGGATGGCTAGCAACATTATGTCGTTAAATGAAAGCTCTGGTCTCACATGACGTTCAAAGCATGCGCTGAAATACGCAGGAGAGATTTTAGACTCCCGAACTCTCTCGTCAGCAAGTGAGGATTCAAAGAATGCAAGGTTTTTCACTCTGATGCTACTGATGCTGTCCTCGGTAGCAAGAATCCACCTGCAACCACGTCTGTTCCAGTACGTTTTTTCGATTAGGAGTTTTTCTAAAGCACGTGGAGTAAGGTCTTTTTTTAACTTGACGCTTATAGCGATTTCTTCTTGAGCAGCATCGCCGTTAACGCTCAATAAAAGGTCAGTAGTTAATATTGTTGGCGTGTTTGTAGTGGGGAACTTAGGATGTTTGATTCCAAGTTCGTGTGCCAGGTCTAAAGTTTCGTCCCTTGGCAGCAGCGCAAACTGTTCGCGAATGTCTATGACATTTTTAGAATACTCAGCATGCAGATGCACTTTAAATTCTTGCCGGGAAAGGTAGTGGTGAACGCGGCCCGTGAGTCTGCTATGCACCATGCTGGATGTCCCTCGTGAGGGAACGTCACGGACGTACATCAAAGGCTTGTAAAATGCCCCAACTCCTTGTCCGAAACCCGCCTTAAGCCAGCGCTCCACTATTTCCGGGGTAGGTCTTCGGGATTTCGTGCCTGCCATACGGTCACCATTCACCGTTGGTTCAATGACGACGGCTGACCAGCAGGTTAAAGCCTCACAGCCTGACTTTTTCCTATCGGCTTGCCACGTAGCTACGTATCACTCGACAGAATCCCCCGCGTGTGGCCCCTGTTGCGGTAAACTGAGCCAATCGACGCGATCGTGACATGCTGGCGATTTGCAATCTTTTTAGCTGAAATTCATTAAATTTGGAAAAATTTAATTTACCCCAAAGGTCAATTTTGGACAAATAAATTGTCCTTGGGAAAAAATAAATTGTCCCCAAGCACCTAGGAGAACGTTATGGCCCGTGGGGTTAACAAAGTCATATTGGTCGGTACGTGCGGCCAGGATCCCGAAGTTCGCTACTTGCCTAACGGTAACGCCGTGACCAACCTGAGTCTGGCGACCAGCGAACAGTGGACCGACAAGCAGACCGGCCAGAAGGTCGAGAAAACCGAATGGCACCGTGTGTCGATGTTCGGCAAGGTCGCAGAGATCGCCGGCGAGTACCTGCGCAAAGGTTCGCAGGTCTACATCGAAGGCAAGCTGCAGACCCGCGAGTGGGAAAAAGACGGCATCAAGCGTTACACCACTGAAATCGTGGTCGACATGCAAGGCACCATGCAACTGCTGGGCGGCCGTCCACAGGGCGACCAACAGGGCCAGGGCGGCATGTCCAACTCGGCTCCGCGTCCACAGCAGTCGCGCCCGCAGCCAAGTCAGCAGCCACAGCGTGAGTCGCGTCCAGCGCCACAACAGGCCGCGCCGCAACCGGCTCCGGATTTCGACAGCTTTGATGACGATATCCCGTTCTGAGGTTTAACACCCGGAACACACAGAACCCCCGCTGGCTCAGGCCTCGGGGGTTTTTTATCACCCGTGATCAGCTTCAGTCGAGGCGGCGGTGACAACCATCTCCTTGAACCGCTGCAGCATCGCCGAACCGTCATCGATCCGCGTCGCCAAATGCAACGGCGCCACCAGGCTGCGGCACTCCGTCAATTCCCGATAAACGATGCCATCCCCGCGCAACCGCTGCATCGACGCCGGCACGATGGACACCCCAAGTCCAGCAGCCACCAGGCTTAGGGTCGCGGTCATGCGCGGAGCTTCCTGCACCACCTGCGGGCTGAACCCTGCTTCACGGCAGGCCACCAGAATTGCGTCGTACAAACCCAGCCCCACACGCCGGCGGTAGAGCACGAAGGACTCGGTCGCCAATGCCGACAAGGGCAGGGGAGATCCCGGATCGATTGCCAGAGGATGATCCGTGGGCAACGCCAGCAACATGGGCTCCACCAGAATCGGTTTGTCTTGCAGCGACTGGGTTGCGCTGAGGGGCGAGCGGATAAATGCTGCATCGAGCTTCTCATGGATCAACGCGTCCAGCAGTTCGCCGGTCCCGGCTTCCTCCAGCACCACTGTCACGCCGACAAAGGTTTCGCGAAACCGCCGCAATACACTCGGTACAAAGGGATGCAGCGCCGCCGAACTGGTAAACCCGATCGCCAGGCGCCCACGCTCGCCCCGTGCGGCGCGGCGCACCACCTCTGCAATCCTGTCTGCCTGGGCGAGAATCTCACGTGCTTCGTCCAGCAATGCGAGCCCGGCCGTCGTGGGCCGCACGCCACGGGGCAGGCGCTCCATCAAGACCACACCCAGTTCGGCCTCGAGGCTTTGCAGCATCCGCGTCAACGGCGGTTGCTGCATGCCCAGGCGTTCGGCGGCGCGGGTGATATAGCCTTCTTCGGCGATGGCCACAAAAGCCTTGAGTTGGCGAAGTTCCAGCATAGGGATACTTTTCAGGTATGGGAGTGCATCAATCCTGGCATTTGTTCTCATGGCTCACAAGATTTAGGCTGTGGACAACCTCAAGAAGAAGGAAAGCCGTGATGACCTGGTCAGCCAAGCAGTACACGATGTTCGAACAGCAGCGCACCCGCCCTGTCCGTGACCTGGTCGCGGCCATTCCGAACGTTGAAGTGTACAATGCCGTCGATTTGGGCTGCGGTCCCGGTAACTCGACTGAGGTGCTGGCCGAGCGTTTCCCGCAAGCGCACATCACCGGTATGGACAGTTCCGATGACATGCTGGTCGACGCCCGCAAACGGCTACCGACATTGAACTTCGAACTGGCGGATATCGGTGCCTGGAACCCTGTGTGCGCCTTCGATGTGATCCTGGCCAACGCGTCCCTGCAGTGGCTGCCGGACCACGCCACGCTGTACCCGCACCTGGTCCGCCAACTGACGCCCGGCGGTACGCTGGCGGTGCAAACCCCGGACAACCTCGACGAACCCGCCCACCAGCTCGCCCGCGAAGTCGCGGCAGAGGGTCCATGGTCGGCAAAGATCGGTGCGGTCAAACACAACGAGCGCCACACGGCGAGCTACTACTACGAACTGCTGAGCAAACATTGCAGTACGGTCGATGTGTGGCGCACCACCTACCAGCACCCGTTGGCGAGCCACGCGGCAGTAGTGGAGTGGTTCAAGGCATCGGCGCTGAGGCCCTTCCTCGCGCCTTTGGCCGACAGCGAAAAAACCGCTTTCCTGCAGGAATACCAGGCGCGAATGACCCGTGCCTATCCAGCCCTGGCTGACGGCACTGTACTACTACCGTTTCCGCGCCTGTTCATCATCGCGACCCGCTGACGTCCAAAGGACAAGTGGCGGTCATGCCGCCGCTTGCGCCTTCAAATACTCATCCGCCGACACCACGCTCGCATACCCAAACGCCAGCGACGCCATGTAAGCCCCATGCACCTGCGCCGCCGGAATCACCTGCCCATTGAACTCCAGGTCCCGCGTGGCGCACGCGTCATGAACCACCGTGACCGTGTAGCCCAGGTCCGCCGCCGCCCGCACCACCGCGTCGATGCACATGTGGCTCATGCTGCCGACCACTACCAGGTCCGTGATGCTGCGCTGTTCCAACAGGGCACGCAGGTTGGTCTCGCGGAACGCATTCACGAAATGCTTGAGCACCACCGGCTCGTTGCCCTCGTTCAACACTTTGCCATGCAGGTGCGCACCCTCGGAGCCCGGCGTGAAGAACGGTGCGTCATCGGAGGTGAACTCATGGCGCACATGAATCACCGCATCGCCCGCCTGGCGAAACGCTTGCAGCACCTGCGCGGCTTTGTCCGCTGCGGCGTCCACGCCGTCAAGTGGCCACTTGCCCTGGGGGAAGTAGTCGTTCTGGATATCGATTAGGATGAGCGCTTGCTTGGCCATGTGTGTTGCCTCGTGATGGGTTGATGGGGCCAGTATCTTAGCTGGCGCCCACACCTGGGATTGGCTGCACCGACAATAACAGGGGGAAAACTGACAATGGTCGTGGTTGAGCTGGGCGTGTTGATCTACCAGGGTGCGCAACTGGCCGCCGTGCACGGTTTGACTGACCTGTTTGGCGTGGCCAATCGCATCGCCGCCGAGCATCAATCCGCGCAGTTGCCATTGCTGCGGGTCAGCCATTGGCAGGTGGATAGCGCCGGCACACCGGTGCGTGTTTTCAGCAGCTATCCCGGTCCCGAGCAGCCGATGATGGCGGTGCTGGTGCCGCCGTCGATCGGCGAGTTTACAGAAGACCAGGCACCCCCGGCGCTGCTGGAATGGATTCGCCAGCAACATGCGGCAGGCACGGTACTGGGCGGTGTGTGCATTGGCTCGATCATGTTGGCGCGCAGCGGGTTGCTCGACGGGCGCAGCGCCACCACCCATTGGTCCTCCGCCAAATCCTTCGCCAGCCGCTACCCGGCGGTGCGCCTGGAGGCCGACAAGCCGATCGTCGATGATGGCGACCTGATCACCACCGCCGGCTTGATGGCCTGGTCCGAACTCGGCCTGCGCCTGGTCGACCGCCTGATGGGCCCAAGCATCGCAGCCGATACCGCGCGTTTCCTGGTGATCGAGCACAGTGACAGCGCCAGCCAGTGCGGCAGCAACTTCGCGCCGATTCTTGGCCACGGTGACACAGCCATCCTCAAGGTTCAGCACTGGTTGCAGGCCAGCGGTGCGGTGGATGTTTCCCTGGCGGCAATGGCCCGGGAAGCCGGTTTGGAAGAGCGGACTTTCCTGCGGCGTTTTCGCAGCGCCACCGGTTTGAAACCCACCGAATACTGCCAGCACCTGCGTGTGGGCAAGGCGCGGCAGATGCTGGAATTCACCAACGGCACCATCGACCATATCGCCTGGACTGTGGGCTACCAGGACCCCAGCGCCTTTCGCGCCACCTTCAAGAAAATCACCGGCCTTGCGCCCAGCGATTACCGCAGCCGTTTTGGCGTGTGAATCGTGCAGAACGCCGCTGCGTTAACGCGGCGTCGTGCAGAATAAAACAGGCTAACTGCCATCGGTTTTTTCGTAACGCCTTGATTTGAAAAGCATCCTCCATGGAAGAGCCTTGGCCTGATCCCTGCAACCTTCTGCGTACACACATGGCGGGATGGCCAAGGGGGACGCATGACCCCGATTCAACGCAAGAAGCTGGTCGTTGCTCACTCCACGCGTGATGGCGCGCCGCTGCATGAGGTCGAAACCAATCGTGCCTTGGCACGCTGGCTGGCGCAGATCCTCGGGCTGAAGTTCGGTGGAAGCTATGACGCTGATCTGCACGCGGGGAGGGCGTTATACCTGCTGCCCACACAAACCCTGGTCGGTCCCGGCCAGGCGCGGGCACTGAATATCCAAGGTCCGGAGGATTTGTGGGGCGGTTATGTCGACCACGACTTCATCTGCACCAAGGCGATCAGTCATGGCTTGCTCAGCCCTGAAGCCAAAGCGCCCGAAGGGTGGTCGGGGTTGTTTGGCGAACGTGTGCGAAAAGTCGTGCTGGAGGGCTTGAGCGTCTTTGCGCTGGAAGACGCGCGACCCGCCGCTGCACGCTTGCTGTCCAGCGGCCCCATTCGCCTGAAACCCGTGCACGCCTGCGCGGGCCGAGGCCAGGAAGTTATCCACAGTCTGGATGAATTCGAAGCGGTGCTGACGCGACCGGATGCCGCACAACTCTTCAACCTAGGCGTGGTGCTGGAGCAAGACCTGCACAACGTGGTCACCCACAGTGTCGGCCAGAGTTTTATCGGCGATCACGTGTTCAGCTACTGCGGCGAGCAATACCTGACGAAAGATGGACAGGGCGAAGAGGTCTACGGCGGCTCCAACCTGTTGGTGGTGCCCGGTTACTACGACGACCTGCTGCAACTCGAATTACCCGACGACGTTCGCGAGGCCATCGAGCAAGCCCAAGTCTTCGACGCGGCCGCCGATGAAGCCTATCCCGGCTTCTACGCATCACGGCGCAATTACGACATCGCCCAGGGTCTCGACAATAACGGCCAGCGTCGCAGCGGCGTGCTCGAACAATCCTGGCGGATGGGCGGGGCCAGCAGTGCCGAAGTCGCGGCCCTGCAAAGCTTTATCAACAATCCCGGCCTGCGTGCGATCCATGTGTCCTCCGTGGAAACCTATGTGGATCGACCCTTGCCGGCTGATGCCATCGAGGTGTATCGCGGCCCGGCGGAAAACAGCGAGTTCCTTCTCAAGTACGTGACGGTTGAAACTTATGACGGCTAGAAGCGAAAGCATTGCGATCGATATCGACGACGAACAGATGAGCGGCACCTTCCTGAGCCCCAAATCCAAAGTGCCTGGCGTGTTGTTTGTGCACGGTTGGGGTGGCAGCCAGGAGCGAGACCTTGAGCGCGCCAAAGGCATCGCCGGCTTGGGATGTGTATGCCTGACCTTCGACCTGCGCGGGCACGCTGGCACGGGTATTCCTTTGTCCCGCGTCACCCGCGAAGACAATCTGCGCGACCTGCTGGCGGCCTATGACCGGCTGCTGGCTCACCCGGCCATCGACACCTCGGCGGTGGCGGTAGTGGGCACCAGTTACGGCGGCTACCTCGCGGCGATCCTCACCTCGCTGCGCCCGGTACGCTGGCTGGCGCTGCGCGTGCCGGCGCTGTACCGCGACCAGGAATGGCTCAAGCCCAAGCGTGACCTGGATAAGGCCGACCTGATGGATTACCGCAGCACCTTGGTCCACGCCGAAACCAATCGCGCCTTGCATGCGTGTTCGGCATTTACCGGGGATGTATTGATCGTCGAATCGGAAACCGATGACCACGTGCCCCACGCGACCATCATGAGCTACCGTGCGGCGTGCCAGCAGACCCATTCCCTGACCCATCGCATCATCGATGGCGCCGACCATTCCCTCAGCGATCCGGTGTCCCAACAGGCGTACACCTCAATCCTGGTGGATTGGATCACCGAGATGGTGGTGGGCGAACGGTTGAGCATCATCCAGTCCCAGTAAGGGTTCAGGCGGGTGTTTTCTTCACCCGCAACGCCTTGGCCTTGGCCTCCACACCGAGGTACATCACCAGCGCGATCAGCAGCGGCAAGATGAAGTAAATCGCCCGATACGCGATCAATCCGGCGAGCAGACTGCCCCGCGACGCCTCATGCTGCAGCAGTGCAATAAACACCGCCTCCAGCACGCCCAGCCCGGCGGGAATATGGGTGAGCACCCCGGCAATCGCGCTGATCAGCAACACGCCCAACACCAGTGGATAGTCCAGCTTGGCCGGCAGCAGGGTGAAAATCACCGCCGCCATCAGCGACCAGTTCAACGCGCCGAGCAGCAACTGCAGGCACGCCATGCGCACCGACGGCAGGTTGATTTCCATGCCGCGAATCGTCCACGCGCGCTTCTTCGAAAACTGGCAGGCCACCAGATAGCCGAGGCTGGCCAGTACCAACAACGCGCCAATGCCCTGCAATGCCGTGGTGCTGACCTTCCACCCCGGCGGCATGGTCACCAGGCCGCTGCTGAACACCACCCCGGCAATCGCCATGTAGCCAAACCAATTGGTGGCCAGGCTCAGGCCGAGAATCTTGGCGATATTGCCGGTGCTCACGCCCAGGCGCGAATACAGGCGATAACGCATGGCGATGCCGCCCACCCACGCGCTCAGGTTGAGGTTGAAGGCGTAGCTGATGATGCCCACCGGCAGGATCTGCTTCCACACCAGGTTCTGGCGGATGTAGGTGCGGCCGATCAAGTCGAAGCTGGCGTACACCAGAAAGCTGCACAACGTCAGTGCCCCCGCGATCACCAGAGTGCGCACCTTGAAGTCACCCAGGGTCTGCAGCACTTCGCTCCAGTCGATACGCCGCGCCAGCAGAGTGAACAGCACGATCAGCACCAGGAAAAAGGCGATAGTCAGCGGTTTCTTCCAGCGTTTGAACCGGGATTCAGCGGTCATTGGCCTGGCTCTCGATGGGTTTCAATCGTGGCTTGTGCGCCGGCAGCCATCCCGTCAACGCTGGGAAGTGGCGCATCACATGAAATACCAGAAAGCCCACGGTCAATCGCCACAGCCACAAGCGCGGTTTGCGGTTTTCCGGCATGGTCTGGCAATGATTGTTGGCGAGTGTTTCCAGGCGTTCGTACAAGTGCTGGTTGAAGGCTCGGTCGCGTATCAACACGTTGGCTTCCAGGTTCAGCGACAGGCTCAACGGGTCCAGGTTGCTCGACCCAACGGTGCTCCATTCGTCATCCACCAACGCGACTTTGCCGTGCAGGGGGCGCTGGCAATACTCGTGGATCACCACCCCGTCCTTGAGCAGATAGTCGTAGAGCATCCGCGCCGCCAACTTGGCCAGCAGCACATCGGGCTGGCCCTGCATGATCAATTGCACCCTCACGCCACGGCGCGCGGCGTTGCGGATTTCCCGCAGCAAGCGGTAGCCGGGGAAGAAATAGGCGTTGGCAATCACCGCACGTTTTTGCGCCTTGCTCAGTGCGTGGATGTACGCCTCTTCAATATCATCGCGATGTTGCACGTTGTCGCGGTAAATCAGCCGCACCAGGCCATCGCCCTGGTCGGTGGACCACAACGAAGGCCGCTGCTGGCGCCGCCGCCAGCCACGTCGCGCGCGGACTTGGCGACCACTTTGCGCCAGGGCAAAATGATGCAGGTCCGCCACCGCCGGGCCCACCACCCGCACTGCATAATCCTGCTTGGCTTCTGGACCGAAATCTCCCAAATGATCGGCGGAGAAATTGATCCCGCCAATAAACGCCACCTGCGCATCCACCACCACAATCTTGCGGTGCAGGCGACGAAACCAGTTGGTGCGAAAGCCTAGTGTCTTGGACGCCGGGTCAAACATCTGCACCGTCACCCCGGCGTCCGCCAGCTCACCGAGAAACGAGGGCGTCAGCTCGCCGCAACCAAAACCGTCCAGGCTTGCCACCACTTTCACTCCACGCTGCGCGGCCTCGATCAGGATGCCGTGCAGCTCATGACCCACCTTGTCTTCGAAGAGAATGAAGGTCTCCAGCAGAATCTCACGCTGCGCCGCGCGCAGGGCTTCGAACACCTTGGGAAAATACGCCTCGCCATTTTCCAGCAACTCGATCTGGTTGCCACTCTGCCAGCCATAATCCAGGTCGCGGGCCTTGGTTTCGTCCGGCGGCTGGTCGGTGGAGATATGTTCCACGGCCACGTTCATAGCTCGATCTCCACCGATAGCGGCACATGGTCGGAGAGGTGGGACCATGGCCGCGTCGTCAGCACCCTGGGGTTATGCACCTTCAGGTTGCGTACATAAATCCGGTCCAGCGGCAGCAACGGCAAACGCGCCGGGAAGGTGCGCGCGGGTTTGCCCATGGACTCGATAAACACTTCCTTCAAACCCGCCTTGCTCAGATCGGCCTTCTGGCGCCAATCGTTGAAATCACCGGCCACCACTAACGGTGCATCGGCCGGGATTTCGCTGATGCGCTGCTCGATCAAGCGTAATTGCTGCTGGCGGTGCACTTCACGCAAACCCAGGTGGATGCAGATCGCATGGATCTCCTGGCCGGTGCCCGGCAAGCGCAGCACGCAATGCAGCAGGCCCCTGTTTTCATGGCCGCTTTGGGAGATATCGAGATTGTCGTAACGCACAATCTGGAACTTCGACAGCAATGCATTACCGTGGTCGCCATGGGGATAGACCGCGTTACGACCGTAGGCGAATTGCGGCCAGATACTGTCGGCGAGGAACTCGTACTGCGGCATGTTCGGCCAGTCACTGAAGCGCTGGGGGTGGCGCTCGTGGGTACCGTGGATTTCCTGCAGGAACACCATGTCGGCGCCCACGCTGCGCACGGCTTCACGCAATTCGGGCAGGATGAAGCGTCGATTCAGTGCGGTGAAGCCTTTGTGGATATTGACCGTCAACACCGTGAAGCGAGTGATGGCGACGCTGGGGGTGATGGGCACCCAGTCGGGAATCGCAGCCATAGTTGCTCCTGTGAAAAAGTGGTGGGGCCTGGCCCTCGTTTATGGCTGACTGTGATTTTTGACGGAAAGTTTCCAGCGTCCTACAGACGGCATAAAGATGCCGTTGAAGGGGAACGATCAACGCGCAAACCCGTCAGTTCCTTACAGACCCTTCTGAAGGAGCTCGGTGTTTTGCTGAATCTCAAGACTGCATTACTGCTCGGCGCGCTGCTGTTTTGCGGCAGCGGTGCGCTGCAAGCGGCGGCCACTGCGCCGGAACCTGAAGCGCCGGCCAAGCCGGAGTTGCTGGTGGAAGGCGGCCTTCTCGGTGCGATCAGTTCCAGCATTGATGATGTGCAGCAAAAACTGGACCTCAACCAGAACTTCATTGACGAATGGCGCCTGCGGGCCGACCGGGCTGCCAACGAAGTCGGTCGCCTGGTCAACCAGACCGCTGAGCGTTCGCCGTGGAGCGTGGCCGGGGACTTCCTGTTGCTGTCCGGTGTGTGGATCGGCGCCTTTACGCTGCTGACGTTACTGGGGCGCGTGATAGTGAGACGACTGGGGCAACGCAGGTTTTTCGAACGGCGCAAACGCCTTCTTGCGGTGCTGGGCTATGTGGTGCCTTACACGATCCCGGCGCTGATATGCCTGCCCCTGACCTTGTATGTCAGCCATTTCTTGCCCATCTCCGTGGGGCGGGCGCTGGCGCTGTGTTTTGCCTATGCCACCAGCAGTGGCATCTTCTCCACGTCAATGCTGCTGTGTGTGATCGTCATGTTCAATGTCGGCCACAAGCGCCCGGCGGTGCAGATCATTCGCGGCTACTGCCCCAAGCCGCTGTTCCTCATCGGCTTTCTCGCCGCCCTCAGCGACGCCTTGACCAGTCCGCAGATCGCACGCCAACTGGGCGGCAATATCACCAGCAGCATTGCGGTATTCACCGGCCTGCTTGCGACAGTAATCTTTGGCGTATTAGTGGTTCGCCTGCGCCGTCCGGTCGCCCACCTGATCCGCAACCGGCCGTTGGCGCAGCGCTTGAAACATCCGGCGCTCCAGCAATCTCTGCGGGTGTTTTCCGGGTTGTGGTACTGGCCGATCCTGTTGATGGTACTGGTCTCGGCAATCAACTTGATCGGTGCCGGCGACGATAATCAGAAGGCCCTGCGTTGCGCGTTGTTCACCACGATCCTGCTGATCGGCACGGTATTCCTCAGCACCGTATTGCAACACCTGTTCAAATCCCGCAGCCAGGTGGCGATCCAGCGCAGCAGCGCCTATAAGGAACGTTTTCTCAGCCTGTTGCACGCGATCCTGCGCATTGCCATGGCCATTGCCTTTATTGAAGTCCTCGGGCGGATCTGGGGCGTGTCGCTGTTCGAGTTCGCCCAGCGCAACTCGGTGGGCCGCGCGATCAGCGATTCGCTGAGCAGCATCGGCCTGATCCTGCTGATGACCTGGCTGTTCTGGGTGGTACTCGACACGGCGATCCAGGAAGCCTTGAAACCACCGGTCAACAAGCGCTCCAGTCGCCAACCGAGCACGCGGGTGAAAACCATCCTGCCGCTGCTGCGCAATGCGGTGAAGATCGTCCTGGTGGTGATCTGCGCGATCACCACCATGGCCAACCTCGGGATCAACGTCGCGCCGCTGCTGGCCGGTGCCGGGGTGGTCGGCCTGGCCATTGGTTTTGGTTCGCAACAACTGGTGCAGGATGTGATCACCGGCCTGTTCATCATTATCGAAGACACGCTGTCCATCGGCGACTGGGTGGTACTCGACTCCGGTCACGCCGGCACTGTCGAAGGCCTGACCATCCGTACCCTGCGCCTGCGCGACGGCAAGGGCTTTGTGCATTCGGTGCCGTTCGGGCAGATCAAGGCGGTCACCAACCAGTCGCGGCAATTTGCCTATGCGTTCTTTTCGGTACAGTTCACCTACGACACGGATGTGGACAAGGCGGTGGAACTGATCCGCGAGGCGGGGCAGTCGATCCGCGATGACGTGTTCCTCAAGTACAACCTGCAAGGCCCGCTGGAGGTGTTTGGCGTGGACAAGATGGACCTCAACGGCGTGGTGCTCACGGCACAGTTCCGCACGGTGTCGGGTGGGCAATATGCAGTGAGCCGCGCGTTCAACCAGCGCCTGAAAAAGCTTGTGGATAACTGTGACGAGGTGCATTTCGCGCAGACTTATCCACAGCAGGTGTTGCTGCCCAAACGTACGCCGCAGGTGGATGAGCCGGATGAAGACGTGCCCGCTTCGGTGGTGCTGACCGAGCAACCGCGAACGCAGTGACCCATGTGGTAAGCGGGCTTGGCCAACGCGGAACAAGCCTGCTCACCACAAAAGGTTCATCGTTTGATCAGTTTTTCTTGCAGCAGCGTGGTCTCGGGTGGACTCAGTTCCAGCAACATTTGTTGCGTGCCGCCGACCATTACCGCCGCCGGCAACCCATCCCGGTACACAATCCGATTACCGCTCACTGCCGGCACCTTGTTGCCGGGCAACAGTGTACCGACCAGGTTCAGCGGATCGGCCCCACACACTGCGATCAAACTCCCGTCATGGGGCCGCCGCCGTACTTCACGCAGCAACGGGATCGCCTCCGGCAGCGCAAACTGCTCACCTGCCAAACCACTGACAAACCGCCCGCCGCGAATTTCCCCGCGTGCTTCCAGCCGGTGAAACGTGCGCAGCAGCTCGCGCCAACTCGGCAGCCAATCTGCCTCACGCTCCAGCAAGCGCCAGAACACCACGCCATAGCGGCGCAGCAGGGTCATGGCGACATGCTCAAGTGCCTCGGCTGAATGGGGCCCGGCAGCCGTTGATGAACGTCGCACCAAGGCCCAGCGCCCGGCATCGTCCATGCCGCCGACAAACGCGCCGCGCCCGCGTCGGCTGCTGCGCGCCTGGCGTTTGCTGGCGGGGGTGGTCAGGGCGCGCAGGCCGGCGAAGCTGTCGGCGTTCACCAGCCCTGCGCCGACCAACTCCTGCAACGTGGTTTCCAGCTCGCTGCGCAACAGATGGGCTTCGTGGGACAGCTCATCAAAAAACAGCGCGCCGTGATCACACAGGGCCTGATGCACTTTCTGCGCCTTGGGCGACAGGGTGGTGACATCGGTAACTTCGGTCAATCCGCTCCATAACCCTACTTGGCTACGGGGCAGCAACACCACCGGCGTGCTGCGCAAGGCCATGGCGCTGGCCTTGTTGCTCAAGCGCAGCCACACCAGTTTGCCGCTGCGGCAGAGTTCGTCGAGCCATGTGGATGAATAATCCTTGAGGCGTGCGCTGAGCAGGTCGTTGTCCCAGGCGGACGTGGCGGCGGCATAGCCTTCAAACTGCCCGACGATTTGCGGCAGCATCGCGCTGCCCTGGCCACGGGTGCCGCCGGACAGGTGCTGCCAGTCGAACAGAAAACGCATGAAATCCTGTAATGCCACCGGTTCGATTTCCCGGCGCAGGCGCTTGACCGTGTAGCGATGAATGCGCGCCAGCAGGTGGCGTTCGCACCACTGCTCTTGTGTGGCCTCGGGGCTGAAATAGCCGCGTAACACGTAGCCTTCCTGTTCCAGGCGGGCCAGTGCTTGAGTGACCTGCGTGACCGACAACGCCAGGGGCGCGGCGATCTCGATCAGGCTCACCGGGCCGAACCCACCGAGGCGCGCGCGCAACACTTCCGTCACGGCATCCTCGTAGGTCCACGACTCATCGAAGCCGGGCAGCAACGGCAAGTTGCTCGGATAGATCGCCTGCAGGCAACCCAGGCGCTCAACGGCGACCCACAGGTTGGTGTGTAAGTGAGTGTACAGCTGATAGGCGCGGCCAGACTTGGCCAGGGCGTGCAGCCATTGCGCCCATTGCGGCGTGACTTCGTTGCCGGCGATACACGCCAGGCTCATCAGCGCCTCATGCATTTCATCCGGCCCGTTGGGCGCCGGCCAGGCTTCTTCGCGCACGGCGGCGATGGCATCGGCGTCCAGCGCACCGAGGTCGTCGGTGCTTTGCGGGTCGCTCCAGCGTCGTGTGAGCACGGCCTGGGTGCGGCGTTCCTCCAGCGGCGCATCGTCGAGAAAAGTGTACGGACGGGCGCTGAGAATCTCCGCCGCCATGGGCGAGGGTGCCGGCAGGTCGCGGCTGATCAGGCGCACGTCGCCGCGCTCCATGCGCCGCAGCAGGGCCAGCCAGGCGTCGCAGTCCATGGCTTCATGCAGGCAGTCGTCGAGGGTTTGTTCCACTAACGGGTGCTCGGGCACGTCGCGCTCACCGGCGAGGTTTTCCAGGCAGGCAATCTGGTCCGGGAACACGCTGGCGATCAGGTCTTCGCTTTTCATGCGCTGGATCTGCGGCGCGACCTTGCGCCCACCGGCATAACGCGGCAACGCCAAGGCCACACCGGCATTCCAGCGCCAGCGCACGCCGAACAGCGGCGCATCCAGCACGGCCTGGATCAGGATATGTTCGGCGCTTTGGCTGTTGAGGTAGCGCCACACCTCATCCAGCTCGAAGCTGTGGCTGGTGGACAGCGACAGCACGATCGCATTTTCGCTGGCCGCCGCCTGCAACTCGAAGTTGAACGTGCGGCAAAACCGCTTGCGCAGGGCTAGGCCCCAGGCACGGTTGACGCGGCTGCCGAACGGCGTGTGGATGATCAATTGGGTGCCACCGGACGCGTCGAAAAACCGCTCCATGATCAGCGTGTCCTGGGACGGCAATGCACTCAGGGCCAGGCGTGCGCGGGCGAGGTAGTCGAGGAGCTGTTCGGCGCTGGCGCGGTTCAGGCCGAGTTCGCCGGTCAGCCAGGCCTGTGCGGCTTGCAGGTCGCCGGGTGTGGCGCCGAGCAGCGTGTCCAGTTGACCTTGCAAACGCGCCACCGCCGCCGACAGCTCGTGACTGCGCCCAGGCGCTTCGCCTAGCCAGAAGGGGATGGTCGGCGGTTGGCCATGGGCGTCCTCGACCCGCACTTTGCCGGCTTCGACCCGCAAGATCCGATAGGAGGAATTGCCAAGCTGGAAGATATCCCCGGCGATGCTTTCCACCGCGAAGTCTTCGTTGACGCTGCCGATGTTCAGGCTCTGGGGTTCGAGCAACACGCTGTAGTCGGCGTTGTCGGGGATGGTGCCGCCGCTGGTCACGGCGGTCAGCTTGGCGCCGCGCCGACCACGCAAGGTGCGGGTCAGGGCGTCGCGGTGCAGGTAGGCGCTGCGCATGCCCTGGCGACCGTTGTAGCCGTCGCAGAGCATCTGCAACAGTGCCTGGTAATGACGTTCGTCGAGTTCGGCGTAGGGCGCGGCGCGATGGATCATCTCCAGCAAGCCTTGCTCCGACCATTCACGGGCGCTGACTTCGGCGATGATTTGTTGGGCCAGCACGTCCAGTGGCGCCACCGGTATGTGCAGGGTGTCAAGTTCGCCTCGACGCACGCAGTCGAGCAGGGCGGCGCATTCGATCAGATCGTCGCGGGTGGTGGCGAACAGGCGCCCTTTGGGTGTGCCGCCAACCTGGTGACCGGAGCGGCCGACCCGTTGCAGAAAACCGTTGATGGAACCCGGCGAACCGATCTGGCACACCAGGTCCACATCGCCGATATCAATCCCCAGCTCCAGGGATGCCGTGGCGATCAGCACTTTCAGCTCGCCGCCCTTGAGGCGCTGCTCGGCATCCAGGCGCATCTCCTTGGCCAGGCTGCCGTGGTGGGCAGCCACCGCAGTTTTGCCCAGGCGCTCGCTCAAGTGCCGGGCCAGGCGTTCGGCCAGGCGTCGGGTGTTGACGAACACCAGAGTGGTGCGGTGCTCGCGCGCCAGTTCGGCGAGGCGGTCGTAGACCAGCTCCCACACGTCATTGGCCATCACCGCCGAGAGCGGCACGGGCGGCACCTCGATATCCAGATCACGTGGGCGGGCGTGGCCGATATCCACAATCGCGCAGTCCCGGCCAGTGCCCACCAGGAACCGCGACACCGCGTCGATGGGCTTTTGCGTGGCCGACAAACCAATGCGCATCAGCGGCCCGGCGCACAAGCCTTGCAGGCGCTCCAGGCTCAGGGCGAGATGGCTGCCACGTTTGCCGGCGGCGATGGCGTGGATTTCATCGACGATCACCGTGCGTGTGCTGGCGAGCATCTGGCGACCGGAGTCCGAGCCCAGCAGCACGTAGAGCGATTCCGGGGTGGTCACCAGGATATGCGGCGGGCGCTTGCGCATCTGGGCGCGGTCTTTTTGTGGGGTGTCGCCCGTGCGCACGGCGGTGCGGATGATCAGCGGCGGCAGACCCAGGCGCTGCAAATGCTCGGTGATCCCGGCCAGCGGGTTTTGCAGGTTGATCTGTATATCATTGGACAGCGCCTTGAGCGGCGACACGTAGACCACCAGCGTCTCATCCGGCAGCTCACCGCCGTTGGCCAGGCCTCGGTGGACCAGGTCGTCCAGCACCGCCAGGAACGCGGTGAGGGTCTTGCCGGAGCCGGTGGGCGCGGCGATCAGGGTCGATTGACGCTGGCGGATCAGCGGCCAGGCCTGGGCCTGGGCGCCGGTCACCGAGGGGAACGTGCTGCGCAACCAGGCGCTGACGGCGGGGTGGAAGCCGGTCAATGCGGTATCAGTGGATTCAGGAAGGCTCATGCAATGATTGATAGCCCCAGTTCCAACAAGTTGCAATGGCACAGTTAATCCGTGACGGTTGCGCGATGAACCCGCAAAATGCAACGATTCTGACAAATACCTGAATAACCTTCGTTCCAACAGACCGGGCCTGCTCAATCTATGCGAATGCGCCTTATGTTACTGGGCGGCGGGAATGCCCTCGGGCAGGCGCTGATTCGCCTCGGTGCAGAGGAAGACATCGGTTTCCTCGCACCCAAACCGCCCCAAGACGGCTGGGATGCCGCAAGCCTCACCCAATTGCTCGACGACACCCGTCCCGACGCGTTGATCAACCTCGCCTACTACTTCGACTGGTTCCAGGCCGAAGCGGTCAGCGAGCCCCGTCTGGCTGCCCAGGAGTTCGCCATCGAGCGCCTGGCCGAGCTGTGCCAGCACCACAACATCACCCTGTTGCAGCCATCCAGCTACCGCGTGTTCGATGGCTCCCGCGCCACCGCCTACAGCGAAAAAGACGAGCCGGTACCCCTGGGCCTGCGCGGCCAGGCGCTGTGGCGTATTGAACAGAGCGTGCGCGCCACCTGCCCGCAACATGTGTTATTGCGCTTTGGCTGGCTGCTGGATGACAGCGTCGACGGCACCCTCGGGCGCTTCCTGGCCCGGGCCGAGAAGCCGGATGAGTTGCTGATGGCGGACGACCGTCGCGGCAACCCGACACCGGTGGATGACGCGGCGCGGGTGATCATTTCGGTGCTCAAGCAACTCGATTGTGCGGCGCCGCTGTGGGGCACTTACCACTACGCCGGCCATGAGGCGACCACGCCGTTGGCGCTGGGCCAGGCGATCCTCACTGAAGCGCGCAACTACCACCCGCTGGCAATCGAATCCCCCACCGCCCAGGCCCACGCGGCCCGACCGGATGCGAGCGAAGAACCGCAACACGCGGTGCTCGCCTGCAAGAAAATCCTCCACACCTTCGGCATCAAGCCTCGGGCGTGGCGAGCGGGGTTACCGGCGTTGCTGGACCGGTTCTACCGCCATGGCTGACCCAACACAAAACCCAATGTGGGCATGAGCTAAATGTGGGAGGGGGCTTGCCCCCTCCCACATTGGTTTTTGTGTTGTTGGTCAGGTCGGTGTCAGAACTTGTAGCCGATACCCACCATGTAAACCATCGGGTCCACGTCCACATTGACCTTGGCGCGAGTGCCAGGGGCGACCGCGTTGTTTTCCACGGTGGCCTTGGTGCTGATGTCGATGTAGCGCGCCTGGGCGTTGATCATCCACTTGTCGTTGATCATGTAGTCGGCGCCGATCTGCGCGGCCCAGCCCCAGGAGTTCTCAGCCTTGAAGTTGCTGAAGCCTGCGCCTTGGGCACGGCTGCCGACGTGCTCGTCGTAGATCCAGGTGTAGTTGATACCGGCGCCCACGTACGGTTGGAAGGCCGACTTGTTGTCCAGCGGGTAGTACACGACGCTCAGGGTCGGCGGCAGGTGTTTCAGGGTGCCGAGCTTGCCGTTGGCGGCGCCGAGGGCGGTGCCCTTGATCTTCACGTCATGCTCGAACGGCGTGGCGGCCAGCAGTTCGATACCCACGTGATTGGTCAGCATGTAGGCGAAGTTCAGGCCCAACTGAGTGTCGCTGCTCATGGTCGCCTTGCCGCCCAGGTTGGCGCCGGCCAATGGGCCTTGGTCAACCTTGACGTGGCCGCTGTCGGCCTTCGGGTTCACGGTGATTGCACCGGCGCGAACCAGAATGTCGCCCGCTTCGTGAGCGTGTGCGACGGGGGCAACGAGGGCGAGCGCGAAGAGGGACGCGCCGAGCAGAGACTTGTTCATGGGAGCTCCAAAGGACGTTTAAAAGTTGTACGTCCAATGGTAAAGATCGTTCCGTTCGGTCTTTTGACTCAGCTCAATGAAAGGGCGATAAGCGTTATTCGGGCAATTCGTACATGTAAATCTTCTCGGCCTCCATCTGGTAACCGGCATCGGCCAGTTCGCTGGTGGACGGTTTGACCTGCATCGCGCCCTCGATCCAGTACGGCTGATACAGCTCATCGAGCTTCACGCCGATTTCGCTTTTGACATGCACGATCTGGTTCGACGGCGGCGGTGGCACATGGATGCACGCGCCGAAATACGGCACCAGCAAGAACTCGGTGGTGCGGCCGTTTTCGCTGACCTCCAGTGGCACGATGTAGCCGGGCAAGCGAATGTGCTGGCCATCAAGCGCTGGCACCACCGGTGCGTTGGGCAGGTCCTGCTTGGCTGCGGGTGCCGATTCCAGCGCATCCGCCATGCTGGAGAGATTGTGCAGTGGTTGCATGTTCGGCACTTCTGGCGGGGCATCCGGCGGTATCAGTTCCGACCACGTCAGTTCTCTGGGCTCGGCTGCCCAGGCGGGCAGGGCAAGCAGCAGCAACAGTGCAAACAGGACGCGACGCATCAAAGCCTTCCTCATAAACGTATGGACAGGCCATCGGCCAGGGATTGCCGATAGGCGCGCCACGCGGGCACGCTGCCCATCAACAGCGCGGCGCCCAGGATACCGGCGAGCAGCGTCCATTCATATTCGCTCGGCCACGACATCGGCAGGTCCAGGCCGTAGTTGGCCTGCAGATACCCGCGCGACGCGGCGATGCACACGTAGAGCAAACCAACGCCCGCCACCACGCCGGACAGCGCCAGGGCGAAGGCTTCGAAGATCAGCAGCGTCGCGATATGCCAGGGCCGTGCGCCCACCGAACGCAAGATCGCCATTTCGCGGCGGCGCTCGTTGAGACTGGTGAGGATCGCCGTGAGCATGCCGATCAGGCCGGTAAGCACCACGAACAGCGAGATCACGAACAGCGCTTTTTCGGCGGTGCCCATCATGCTCCACAACTCTTGCAGCGCCACGCCAGGCAGGATCGCCAGCATCGGCTCGCCACGGAATTCGTTGATCTCCCGTTGCAGGGCGAAGGTGGAAATCTTGTTGTTCAGGCCGAGCATGAACGCGGTGATGGCTTGGGGCGTGAGGTCCATATTGCGCGCCTGGTCGGCGCTGATGCGGCCTTTGCCCTGGGCCGGTACGCCGTTGTGCCAGTCGATATGGATCGCTTCCATGCCGCCGAGGCTGATGTGCAAGGTGCGGTCCACCGGGGTGCCGGTGCGCTTGAGAATGCCGACCACGGTGAAGGGCTTGTCGTCGTGCTTGACCAGGCTGACCACTGCCACGCCATGGGCCAGCACCAGTTTGTCGCCAAGTTTGTAGTGCAACGCGTCGGCGACTTCGGCGCCCAGCACCACTTCGAACGGGTCGGTGGCGAAGGCACGACCGCTGGCCAGTTCGAGGTTCTGCTTGCGCCCGTACTGGTAGTGCTCGAAGTAGGACTCGTTGGTGCCCATCACGCGGTAGCCGCGATGGGAGTCGCCGAGGGAAATCGGAATCGCCCATTTCACCTGCGGGCTGGCGGCGAAGTGTTCGAAGCTGTCCCAGCGGATGTTGTTGGTGGCGTTGCCGATGCGGAATACCGAGTACAGCAACAGGTTCACCGAACCGGAACGGGCGCCGACGATCAGGTCGGTGCCGCTGATGGTACTGGCGAAACTGTTGCGCGCTTCAACGCGTACGCGCTCCACCGCGAGCAGCAAGCAGACTGAAAGCGCGATGGCGAACGCGGTGAGGAGCGCGGTAAAGCGGCGGTTAGCCAGGCTGGCCATGGCTAGACGGAACAGATACATCTCAAACCTCTGCGGGCGTGGCGGCGCGATTGAGTTCGGCCAGCGACAGGTTGCGGTCGAACAGCGAGGCCAGGCTCTGGTCATGGCTGACAAACAACAGGCTGGCGCCCGCTTCGCGGCATTCGGCGAACAGCAGTTGCAGGAAAGCTTCGCGGGCGTCGTAGTCCAGGGCCGAGGTGGGCTCGTCGGCGATCACCAGCTCCGGTTGGCCGATCAGCGCCCGGGCGGCGGCGACACGTTGTTGCTGGCCGATGGACAGCGAGTCGGCGCGGCGTTCCAGCAGGTTTTTGTCTTTCAAACCCAGGTGCGCGAGCAGGGCGGCGGCGGCCTGATCCACGCTGCCGTGGCGCTGCTTGGCGCGTTGCGCCCGCAGTTTGGAGAAGTGGCAAGGCAACTCGACGTTCTCGCGCACCGACAGGAACGGCAGCAGGTTGAACTGCTGGAAGATATAGCCGGTGTGGTCGACGCGAAAACGGTCGCGAGCGCCGGCCGAGAGTTCGGTCAGCTCCTGGCCGAGCAGGCGGATGCTGCCCTGGCTGGGTTTCTGCACACCGCCGAGCAAGCCGAGCAGGGTGGTTTTGCCACTGCCGCTCGGGCCCTTGAGAAACAGGGTTTCCCCCGCTTCCAGGCGGAACGCGGGGATGTCCAGCAACTGCGGGTGGCCGGGCCAGTTGAAGCCCAGGCCGGACAGTTCGATCAATGCGTGGGTCATGTGAACTCAGAATTTCAGGGTGGCTGCGGTGGCCGTTGCTTCAACCCCTTGCTGGCCGCTCGGGCCGATCAGTTGTACCTGAATTTTCTGGGTGGCGGGGAAGGTCTTGAACACCTGGGTCAGGTCCAGGTTGCTCAGCGCAGTCGGCGTGGCGCAGGTGAACTGGTAGTGGGCGTGGATTTCGCTGTGGTCGTGATGATGCTCGTGGGCGCCGTCCTTGGCGTCATCATCATCGTCGTCATGGTCGGCTTCGGGCTTGTCGCCAAACAGCGGGCTGTTGAGTTCCTGGCTGCTGACCACACAACCGGCGGCCTTGGGCAGGTTGAACAACGCTTCGGGGTTTTCCAGTTGTTTGCGTGCGGCGGCGACCTTGGCTTTGTCGGCAGGCGTGGTGGCCTGGTGTTCAAAACCCACCAGGTTCATTGCCGGGCTGTCCAGTTCAAGCTCCAGGGCCTGGCCGTCGAGTACCGCGTTGAGGCGGCCGACGCCATGCTCGTGCGCGCCAAGGCTGCCATGTTCATGGTCGTGCTCGTCATGAGCATGGGCAACCGCCAATGGCAGCAGGGCGAACGGCAAAGCAAGCAACAGACGGCGCATGGGAAGACTCCAGAACATGAAGGTTTTGTTATGTGATCTTATAACAATAGCGTCAGAGTTTGACCGCCCGCTTGGCGTTGCGCAAGCCGCATGGGAGCATGCCCGTCAGAAAAAGTGCAGGAGTGAGGACGATGTTGCGAATTCGTGGAACCGTTGGCGACTTGCCGGTGGACTTGACCCTGGAGCTGGATGACGGCGACTGGGCCCGCCTGGGCGCGCAATTGCAGGCCACGCCCGTTGCCAGCGCGACCGCCGCGCCGGTGGCTCCGGTCAAACCCAATGACGACCTGTGGCAGGGCGCCCAGGACCTGTTGCGCAAGGCCGGCCAGCTCAGCGGTCTGGAGTTGCTCGATCAACTGGAAGGCTTGGCTGGCGACGCCTCGGCGGGCAAGCGCCTGCTGGTGCGTCTGCGTCATAGCGCCAAGGTGAAGGTCAGCAGCGGCGCGGATACGCCGCTGTACAGCTGGGTCGGCGACTAGTACAACGCGGCAAACAACTTGCGACGGTACACGCTCACCAGCGGGTGATCGTTGCCCAGCAATTCGAACACCTGCAGCAAGGTCTTGTGCGGCAGGCCTTCGCTGTAGCTGCGGTTGCGGATGAACAACTTGAGCAAACCTTCCAGTGCCGCGTCGTACTGCTGGCGCGCCAGTTGCTGGATCGTCAACTGGTAGGCCGCTTCATCGTCCTGCGGGTTTTGCGCCAGGCGGCTTTTCAGGTCGGCGGCGTCCGGCAGGTCGGCTGCCTGGCGCAGGAAGGTGATCTGCGCCTTGGCCCCGGCGAGGGCGGCCTTGTGATCGTCGCTTTTCACCGCGTCCAGCACGGTCTGGGCTTCGCCCAATTCACCGCGCTCGGCCAGGCAACGTGCGTACAGGATCAACGCGCCAGCGTTGGTGTTGTCTTCGCCCAGCAGCGCCACCAGCACTGCTTCGGCGTCGCTGATGCGACCTTCGGCAAACAGTGCTTGAGCCTGTTCCAGCGGATCGGCTGCAGCCGGCGGTGGCATCTGCACATGCGGCTCCAGCATCGCTCGCACCGCCGACTCCGGCTGCGCCCCCGCAAACCCGTCCACCGGCTGGCCATCCTTGAACAACACTACCGTCGGCAGGCTGCGAATGCCAAAACGTGCAACGATATCCTGCTCGGCCTCGCAGTCCACCTTGGCCAGCAGCAACTCCCCCTGATAACTCTCGGCAATCTGCGCCAGCAGTGGCATCAATGCTTTGCACGGCGCGCACCACTCGGCCCAGAAATCTACCAGTACGGGTTTTTCAAAAGAGTTCTGGATCACTGCCTGGTCAAAGTTGGCGGTAGTGACGTCGAAGATATACGGCGTGGGCTCACTCATGGGGCGTCTCGAATAAAGCGGGAATGGGGCAACTATAAGGGCTGGCGCCGCGAATGGTACAGGCTCACCTTGCGAAACTCCCAAGGCTCCGCCAGATCCGGCAACGTCAGCGCATCAAGGATCTCCAGCCTTTGATAATCCGGGTGCTGAAAGTCCCGCACCCGCGAATCCGCCACCAGCGCTTCGCGGCCACGGGTCAGGAACTGATCCAGCAGCGGCAGGTTCGCGCGGTCGTAGAGCACGTCGGCCACCAGGATCAGGTCGAAGCGATCGGCTTCGGCGAAGAAATCCGCCGAATAACCCAGCTCTACGCCATTGAGTTCGGCATTCGCCCGGCAGGACGCCAGCGCCAGTGGGTCCAGGTCGCAGGCCACCACTTCCAGGGCGCCTGCCTTGACGGCGGCAATCCCGGCGACACCGGAGCCGGCGCCAAAGTCCAGCACACGTTTACCGGCGACCCATTCAGGGTTCGCCGCCAGATAGCGCGCCAAGGCCAAGCCACTGGCCCAGCAAAAACTCCAGTACGGCGGTTCATGCAGGATGCGCCGGGTTTCTTCTGGGCTGAAGGCGCGGTCCATGTTGTCCGCATCCAGCAGCCATAACGACAACTCAGTGCCTGGCAGCGGGCAGGGCACCAATTGCGCGTCGCCGATCAGTGCGCTGAGGGCGGCTTGCAGACCAAGCGGTGGTGTCATGGGGCCTTGACGAGTTGCAGGGGGCCGGTGGTCTGGGTGATCGCCTGGGTGATGCGCACGGCGGGCAGGTGCAGGATCAACTGGCCGGACTGGCTGGCGCGACCGCGCAATTCAACCCGGGCACCAGCCGGGAACGCTTCAGGATTGAAGCGCAGGCGGAAGGCCAGGGGCTTGCCGTTGCCGGTCAGCACGCTGCTGGCCAGCAATTGTTGCGGGCGCGAGCGGTCGTCGATCACCAACAGCGCCATCTCCACTTCGGCACCGGCCGGAATGTTGGTCAGGCTGCCGCTGATTTCACGCTGATAGGCGGGCAGGGGGCCGAGGTCTTCAATACCCGGGACTTTTTTCTCTTGCGCGGGCGTCGGTTGAGGCGTGGTCGGTTTGGGGGCTTCGCTGCTGCAGGCGACCAGGAAACTGAACAGGGTGAGCAAAACAAGTGGTCGTAACTGCATGTACGGCTCCAGAAAGGACAAAATCCGTGGCTTGAAAAATATGAAACATAATAGTCAGCCTATATACCGTAAAGGCTATGGCTTGTCTTGCCACGGGGATGCGCTACCATGGCCCTCCCTTTATTTGTTGCCTGCCTACCATGCACTGTCCCTTCTGCGGTGCCAACGACACCAAGGTCATTGACTCGCGTCTGGTCGCCGAGGGCGATCAAGTGCGTCGCCGGCGTGAATGCCTGGCCTGCGGTGAACGTTTCACCACCTTCGAAACCGCCGAACTGGTATTGCCGCGCCTGATCAAATCCGACGGCAGCCGCCAGCCTTTCGACGAAGAAAAACTGCGCGCCGGTATGCAGCGTGCCCTGGAAAAACGCCCGGTGAGTGTCGAGCGGCTGGAGGCGGCGCTGGTGCACATCAAGCACAAGCTGCGTGCGACCGGCGAGCGCGAGGTCAAGAGCCTGGTGGTGGGAGAGTTGGTGATGAGCGAGCTGCAAAAGCTCGACGAAGTCGCCTACATCCGTTTCGCCTCGGTGTATCGACGCTTCCAGGACCTCAATGAGTTCCGCGAAGAGATCGACCGCCTGGCCCGGGAGCCTGCCAAAGAATGAACCCACCGTCTGCCGAACAAGCGGTGCTCGACGCCCATTACATGGCCCGCGCCTTGGAACTCGCGCGCAAAGGCTTGTACACCACCCATCCCAACCCGCGTGTAGGTTGTGTGATCGTGCGCGATGGGCAGGTTGTCGGCGAAGGCTGGCATGAGCGCACCGGCGAACCCCATGCCGAACCCAACGCCCTGCGTGCCGCCGGTGACAAGGCCCGTGGCGCCACGGTGTACGTAACCCTCGAGCCGTGCAGCCACCATGGGCGCACACCGCCCTGCGCCGATGCCCTGGTTACGGCCGGTGTCGCCCGTGTCGTGGCCGGCATGCAGGACCCTAACCCCGAAGTGGCCGGGCGCGGCATGCAGCGTCTGGCGCAAGCCGGGATCGAGGTCTTGAGTGGCGTGCTGGAAGCCCAGGCCCGCGCGTTGAATCCGGGATTCCTCAAGCGCATGGAGCACGGCCTGCCCTTCGTGCGGGTCAAGCTGGCGATGAGCCTGGACGGCCGCACTGCCATGGCCAGCGGCGAAAGCCAATGGATCACCGGCCCTGCGGCCCGCGCCGCCGTGCAGCGCCTGCGTGCCGAGGCCAGTGTGGTGCTGACCGGCGCCGACACGGTGTTGGCCGACGGCGCCCGCCTGACCGTGCGCGCCGCCGAACTCGGCCTGGACGAAGCCACCACTGCGCTGGCCATGTCGCGCCCGCCGTTGCGCGTGCTGATCGATGGCCGTTTGCGCGTGCCGCTCAACGCACCGTTCTTCAAGGCCGGGCCGGCGCTGGTCATCACCTGCGTGACCCCGGAAAACCAGTTTCCCCGTGGCCCCGAGTGCCTGGTGGTGCCCGGCGTCGATGGCCAGGTCGACCTGCGTTCGGCGCTGGTCGCCTTGGCCGCCCGTGGCGTCAACGAAGTGTTGGTAGAGGCAGGCCCAAGCCTGGCGGGGGCCTTTGCCCAGCAAGGCCTCGTAGATGAGTACGTGATATTCGTCGCCGGCAAGTTCCTGGGCTCCGCCGCCCGGCCTTTGCTGGACTGGCCGCTTGAGAAACTGGCCGATGCCCCCCAACTCAAGATCACTGAAATGCGCGCTGTAGGCGACGACTGGCGAGTCACTGTCATCCCGCTTCCACCCGCGAGCGTATAATTCTGACCGGGCGCTCAAGTGCCCGTCCCGTTTTCCAGGAGAAGGCCATGTTCACCGGCATTATCGAATCCATCGGCAGCATCCGCGCCATGACCCCCAAAGGCGGCGACGTGCGCCTGCTGGTTGAAACCGGCAAGCTGGACCTGGGCGACGTCAAGCTGGGCGACAGCATCGCCGTCAGCGGCGTGTGCCTCACCGTCATCGACCTGCCGGGCAACGGCTTTGCCGCCGATGTCAGCCGGGAAACCCTGGACTGCACCGCGATGAACGACCTCAAGGCCGGCAGCCCGGTGAACCTGGAAAAAGCCCTGACCCCGACCACCCGCCTCGGCGGTCACCTGGTCAGCGGCCACGTCGACGGCGTCGGCGAAGTGGTAGCGCGCAGCGAAAACGCGCGTGCCGTGGAATTCCACATCCGCGCGCCCAAAGAGCTGGCCAAGTACATCGCCCACAAAGGCTCGATCACCGTCGATGGCACCAGCCTCACCGTGAACGCCGTGAACGGCGCCGAATTTGAACTGACCATCATTCCCCACACCCTCAGCGAAACCATCATGGCGTCTTACCAGCCAGGTCGCCGGGTGAACCTGGAAGTGGACTTGCTTGCCCGTTACCTGGAGCGCCTGTTGTTGGGCGAAAAGGCCGCAGAGCCTGCAACCGGGAACATCACCGAAAGTTTTCTGGCCGCTAACGGCTACCTGAAATCCTGACCAAGGGGGTGCCGCGTGGCGCTCAATAGCATCGAAGAACTGGTTGAAGACATCCGCCAAGGCAAGATGGTCATCCTGATGGATGACGAAGACCGCGAGAACGAAGGCGACATCATCATGGCCGCCGAGGCCTGCCAGGCCGAGCACATCAACTTCATGGCCAAGCACGCCCGCGGGCTGATCTGCATGCCCATGAGCCGTGAGCGCTGCGAATTGCTCAAGCTGCCGTTGATGGCGCCGCGCAATGGCTCGGGTTTTGGCACCAAGTTCACTGTATCGATCGAGGCCACTACCGGCGTCACCACCGGCATTTCCGCCGCCGACCGCGCCCGCACCGTGCAAGCCGCTGCTGCCAAGGACGCCAAGGCCGAAGACATCGTCAGCCCCGGCCACATCTTCCCGCTGATGGCCCAGCCGGGTGGCACCCTGGCCCGTGCCGGCCACACCGAAGCCGCCTGCGACCTGGCGCGCATGGCCGGTTTCGAGCCCTGCGGCGTGATCTGCGAAGTGATGAACGACGACGGCACCATGGCCCGTCGTGCTGAACTCGAAGCCTTTGCCGCCGAACACAACATCAAGGTGGGCACCATTGCCGACCTGATTCACTACCGCATGATCCACGAACGTACCGTTCAGCGGATTGCCGAGCAGCCACTGGACAGCGAACTGGGCCAATTCAATTTGGTGACCTACCGTGATTCCGTGGAAGGCGACGTGCACATGGCGTTGACCCTGGGCACCATTTGCGCCGAAGAGCCGACCCTGGTGCGTGTGCACAACATGGACCCATTGCGCGACCTGCTGATGGTCAAGCAACCGGGTCGCTGGAGCCTGCGCGCTGCCATGGCTGCCGTCTCCGAGGCCGGCAGCGGTGTTGTGCTGCTGCTCGGTCACCCGCTGGATGGCGATGTGCTACTGGCGCATATCCGCGAAACGGCGGACCACACGCCGGTGAAAAAACCGACCACCTACAGCATCGTCGGGGCCGGTTCGCAGATCCTGCGTGACCTGGGCGTGCGCAAAATGCGCCTGATGAGCGCACCGATGAAATTTAATGCGATATCCGGTTTCGACCTGGAAGTAGTAGAATACGTGCCCTCCGAATAAAGGCCGGCGATTTTCGCCCCTTGTTCGCGGTTCAAATATCACTAAGGGACGCGTCATACACGCGTCCCGGCTCTTTAAGAGATTTGTCGAATGACCCTGAAGACCATCGAAGGTACCTTCATCGCCCCCAAAGGCCGCTATGCCCTGGTGGTTGGCCGCTTCAACAGCTTCGTGGTTGAAAGCCTGGTAAGCGGTGCCGTTGACGCCCTGGTTCGCCACGGTGTGAGCGAAAGCGACATCACCATCATCCGTGCCCCTGGCGCCTTCGAAATTCCACTGGTTGCGCAGAAAGTTGCTCAACAGGGTGAATACGCGGCGATCATCGCCCTGGGCGCGGTCATTCGTGGCGGCACGCCGCACTTCGAATACGTGGCTGGCGAATGCACCAAGGGCCTGGCCCAGGTGTCCATGGAGTTCGGCGTACCGGTTGCGTTCGGCGTGCTGACCGTGGATTCCATCGAGCAAGCCATCGAGCGTTCCGGCACCAAGGCCGGCAACAAAGGCGCTGAAGCGGCCCTGTCCGCCCTGGAAATGGTCAGCCTGCTGTCGCAGTTGGAGGCCAAGTGATTTCCGACGAGAGCGACAACTTCAACCCGCGCGAGCCACGTCCAGCCGATGCTGGCAAGCCTTCGAAGAACGAGAAGCGTCGCGCTGCTCGTCAGTTGGCGACCCAGGCGCTGTATCAGCGTCACCTGGCGGGCGCGTCGTTGAACGAGATCGAAGCACAGTTTCGCGTCGACAACGATTTCACCTTTGCCGACCTGCCGTATTTCCACGACATCCTGCACGGTGTGCACGCGCACCTGACCGAGATCGACACCGCCCTGGCGCCTTGCCTGGACCTGACCATCGAAGAGCTGGACCCGGTTGAGCTGTGCGTGATGCGCCTGTCGGCCTGGGAGCTGCTGTATCGCGTCGACGTGCCGTACCGCGTGGTGATCAACGAAGGTATCGAACTGGCGAAAGTCTACGGTTCGACCGACGGCCACAAGTTCGTCAACGGCGTACTCGACAAGCTGGCGCCGCGCCTGCGTGAAGCCGAAGTGAAGGCGTACAAGCGCTGAATCGCGCTTGAAACCTGAATGGGCGAGTTTGAGCTGATCCGCAACTACTTCGCCGCCGCGCCTTGTGCGCAGGGCGGCGAAGGCATTGCCTTGGGTATCGGCGATGACTGCGCCTTGCTGGCGCTTCCCGCTGGGGAGCAGTTGGCAATCTCCACCGATACCTTGGTCGCCGGGGTGCATTTTGCCGACCCCTGTGACCCGTTCCTGCTGGGTCAGCGCTCGTTGGCCGTGGCGGTGAGCGACCTGGCGGCCATGGGCGCCAACCCCCTCGCATTTACCCTTGCCCTGACCACACCAACCGTCGATGCCGATTGGCTGCAACGCTATGCCCAGGGGTTGAACCTCATGGCGCAAAACTGTGGCGTGGGTCTGGTGGGCGGCGATACCACCCGTGGCCCCCTGAGTTTGACGCTGACCGTGTTCGGCCGCGTGCCGGCCGGGCAAGCCTTGACCCGCAGCGGTGCACAGCCGGGTGACCTGCTGTGTGTCGGCGGCGAGCTGGGCAATGCCGCCGGCGCCTTGCCGTTGGTATTGGGCCAGCGCAGCGCCGACGCAGCCATCGCCGAGCCGTTGCTCGCTCATTACTGGTCGCCCCGACCGCAGTTGGCCCTGGGTCTGGCGCTGCGTGGCAAGGCTACGTCTGCGATGGATATTTCCGACGGGCTCCTGGCCGATTGCGGGCATATCGCGATGGCGTCAAAGGTCAGCCTGTTGATCGAACGCGAGCGGTTGCCAATGTCCCAGGCACTGTTGGCGTTTGTCGGCGATGATGACGCGCGCGTGGCAGCCCTGAGTGGGGGCGACGACTATGTGCTGGTGTTCACCCTGCCACCTGTCGAACTGGCGCCGTTGCTGGCCGATGGCTGGCCGATCCATGTGATCGGCCGGGTCGAAGCGGGGCAGGGCGTCACGTTGCTCGATGGCCGCGGGCAGGACATCACCCCGGCCATCCGTGGTTATCAGCATTTTCGCGAGACACCCTGAATCGGCAAGCTGCGCTACCCTTCGTAGCGTTATCACGGATGCAAGGCCCTGTAGGAGGTCGTCACCATGGATGTGCGCCGTTGGCTGCTGATCGTGCTGTGTGTCTTCACAGCGGTGGTCCAGGCGCAGGACGTGCCCGGCAAGGTCATGCTGGCGAGTGAGGAATGGAGCGACTACACCAACAAAGACGGCACGGGCCTGGCCTGGGACGTACTGCGTCAGGTCTTCGAGCCGGCCTGCATCAACTTGCAGACCCGTTCCGTGCCCTACACGCGCTCGGTCGGCCTGGCCCAGCGCGGCGAGGTGGATGGTTGGGTCGGTTCCTACCGCAATGAAGCCGAAGGTGTGTTGTACCCCCACTGGAACTTCGATTCCGACCACATCTACGCCCTGGGGCTGGCCAGCCTACCGACGCCCACCATCGCCACGCTGGGTAACTACCGCCTGGCCTGGGTGCGCGGCTACAAGTACGAGGAGTACTTGCCCAATGTGCGCCGTTTCAACCAGGTGGAGCGTCGCGATGGCATTTTGGCAATGCTGCTACACGGCCGTGCGGACTTCTACATTGATGCGTTGGCCGAGGCCAAGTACGTGCTCAGTCAGGCGGATGATCCCTCGAAGTTCACGCTGACGCCGATTGCCGAACTGCCGTTGTACATCGGGTTTGCCGATAACGAGCGGGGCCGGGGCTTGATGGCTGTCTTTGACCAGCGCATGGCGGCCCTGGTGAAAAGCGGTGAGTTAAAGCCGATATTCGAGCGCTGGAAACAGCCCTATCCGTTCTGACGTGCATAGAACCAGGTCGAAGGCCAATCGAACCTATTGATCTTTATCAGCGATAATTCAGCTTAAGCGTCTGTAGGAACCTGCTGTTACAATGGCCGCCTCTGTAAAAACTGAAATCAGGAGCACACGGTGCCCGTCGTTTTCGTCGCCGCTTCCAAGCTGCCTACCCCTTTTGCCACGTTCACCATGAACGGCTTTCTCGAAGAAGCCACCGGGCGCGAGCACGTCGTGCTCAGCCTGGGCGATATCGCCGATGGCGCACCGGTGCTTGGCCGGGTGCACTCCGAATGCCTGACCGGTGATGCGTTGTTCAGCCAGCGTTGCGACTGTGGTTCGCAACTGGAGGCCGCCATGCGCGCGATCGCCCGTGAAGGCCGTGGTGTGCTGTTGTACCTGCGCCAGGAAGGCCGTGGCATTGGCCTGATGAACAAGATCCGCGCCTACGAGTTGCAAGATGGCGGTGCCGATACCGTCGAGGCCAACGAGCGCCTGGGCTTTGCCGCCGACCAGCGTGACTACGCGATCTGCCTGCCGATGCTCGAGCACCTGGGCGTCAAATCCCTGCGCCTGATGACCAATAACCCGCGCAAGGTCAAAGCCTTGACCGAGATGGGCATCACTGTGGCCGAGCGTGTGCCGCTGCACACCGGGCACAACCCGCACAACAAACTCTACCTGGCCACCAAGGCCAGCAAGCTCGACCATATGATGGGCAACGAGCACCAGGGCGAGGTCGACCGCGCGTGACCCGAGGCCAGGTGAAACGGCGACTGTCCTTCAATTGGTGGCAGTACCTGGCCCTGGCGCTGCTCCCCCTGTTTGTGCTCAACCTGGTGTTCGGCCAGGCCGAATCCCTGCTGCCGGTGCTGGCCATGCCGTTCTTCATTGCCGGCGTGGCCTCGATGTTCCTCAGCCTGCGCTACTTCAACGGCTATAAACACGCGTTGATTGCCACCTCCAAAGCCCTCGATACCCCCGAAGAACCGGCTGCCTGGATCACCCTGGCGGCGCGTCGGCGCACGGCATTGCTGGTTGCTGCCGTACCGGCCTGGATCGGGGCGTTGTCGGTCTTCGTCGGGTTGGAAGCGGTGCCACTGTTTCTGTTGGCGCTGTCGACCGTGGTGCTGTTCTACCTCTACCGCATTCCCCGTCAACTGGGATGATTCGCCACTGGCTGGCCGTGTTGCTGGTATTCAGTGCCCAGGCGCTGGCGGCCGAGCGAGTGGTGAGCCTGGCGCCGTCCCTGTCTGAAATCGTGGTCGAACTGGGCGCAGCCGATGTGCTGGTGGGCGTGCTCGACGGCGGCGAACGCCCGGCGGCCTTGGCGCAAGTGCCGTCAGTGGGGCATTACGGTCAGTTGGACATGGAGCGCCTGATCAGCCTCAAGCCCGACCTGATCCTGCTCTGGCCCGGCAGCGTCGGCCCGGCCCAGCGTGAGCAATTGCAGCGCCTGAATATCCCGGTGTACGTCGCCGAACCCCATAGTCTTGAACAGCTCACCACCCAGGTCCAGGCCATTGCCGAGCAATTGGGCCGCGCTGACGCGGGTCGAGAGTTGGCCGCGCAGTTGCGCCAACGCCTGGCCGAGCTGCGACAGCGCTATCAGCGCGCCGAGCCATTGCGCGTGTTTTACCAGGTATGGAATAAGCCGCTGTTCACCGTGGGTGGCGGGCAGATCATCAGCGATGCGTTAAGGGTGTGCGGCGCGCGCAATGTATTTGATGACCTCAAGCTGCCGGCGCCGCAGGTGAGCATCGAATCAGTGTTGCAGCGTGACCCCGAGATGATTCTGGTGGGCGACCAGGCGCAGAAGGAGGCCTGGAAGGTCTGGCCGACGATGGCTGAGCGGGTGCGACGGGTGCCGGATAAAGGCCTGGAGCGGCCCAGCGGGCAGATGCTGGAAGCCGTAGCCCGATTGTGTGAGGTAATCGCGCCCCGCTAGAGGTCCGGCGTCCAGGTCACGCCAACCATCAGCGCCCGGCCTTCTTCCCGGTAGCCATATTGCTGGCCTTGGTACTGATACAGCGCCCGGCTGTAGGCCTTGTCCAGCAAGTTATCGAGCTTCATGCTCAGCGTGACTTCACGGTTCAGCGTCCAACTGGCGCGCAGCCCGAGCAATCCATAGCCAGCCAACGGTTGCTGGTTCTTCGCGTCGTCGTAGCTGCTGCTGACCGCTTGCCAACTGGCGCCGACGCCGAATTGGTCGAATTGGCGATCCAGGTCCAGGCTCACGGTGCGCCTGGCGCGACGCGCCAGCGTACGTCCGGAATCGCGGTCTCGTGGATCAATCAATGCCAGTCCCAGGCTGCCTTGCCAGCCGAACAGCTCTTGCTTGAGCGCGGCTTCGAAGCCGTTGATGCGCGCCGAACTGACGTTTTGCGGGCCGTCGCTGCCGAACACGATCGCATCCTGGATATCGGTGCGGTACAGCGAAGCTTCCAGGCGGCTGGTGTCGCTGAGTTGGCTACGCCATTGCACTTCGTAGCTTTTCGAGGTTTCGGGCTTCAGGTTTGGGTTGCTGTTCTTGAAGCCGTATTCGTCCGGGTAATACAGGTCATTGAACGTCGGGGCGCGGAAGCCCTCGCTGTAGCTCAGCAGCAGGTCGTTGTCCGGGTTGACTGGCAACGTGAGCGTGCCGCTCCAGCTGTTCTGCCCGCCAAACTGCTGGTTCTGGTCACGCCGCAGGCCCAGCTCGGTGGAAAACCATTCGCCATGGAAGCGATGCTGCACAAAGGCCGCGCGGTTCCAGCGACTGTTTTCGGTGAGGGTGGTGGAGCCGTGGAAGCGGTCCTCGTACCAGTCACCGCCGAGAATCAGGCTGTTCTGCTCATTCAGTGTCAGGTCGTTCTGCCAGTTGACCGAGTCGCGGTAAGTGTTGAACACACTGAAGTCATCACTGAGGGTGTCGCGCTTGGTGTCGCGGTTCTCGCTATGGCCCAGCTCCAGGCGCGATTGCCAGCGCTCGTTGAGCGTGGCGTCGACATAGCCGCTGGCGCTACTCAGGGTGTAGTCGGTGTAGGGCTTTTGCCCCACCGTTTGCCCGGTGGCGACGTCGTAGCGGCCAAAGCTGTTGTCGTACTCCGACTTGCCGCGGTTATCTAACAGGTTGAACCCCGCCTCCAGCGCATCGCTGAAGGAATGGCTGAGGTTCAGGCTGAGGGACTGGTTGCGGTAGGCGTCATGATCGCCATCGCTGGGGAATGAGGTGTGCGTCGAGTTGATGCCGGCGGTCTCATCCAGGCTCGCGCCTAGGTTGAAGCGCGTGTATTCATCGCCACCGGACAGGCCGAGGCTGCGCTCCCAGGTCTTGTTGCTGCCAAACCCGAGCTTCAGACGCGGTTGCAGGCCTTGCCCGGCATTGCGCCGGGTAAACACCTGGATCACCCCGCCAATCGCATCGCTGCCGTAGATTACCGAACGTGAACCGCGCAGCACTTCCACCCGTTCGATCTGGTCGACGTTCAGGTATTGCAAGCCGCTGTCGCCGGAGGTGCTATTGGCAATGCGCTGGCCGTCCACCAACACCAGGCTTTGTGCGGATTTGGTGCCACGGATATAAATTCCCGGCAGGCTGCCGCGACCACCGGTAGGCGCTACCTGCACGCCGGGTACGCGGCTGATCAGGTCAGTGAGGCTGGTGGGTTGCAGGCGGTCGATGTCGTCGCGGGTGAACACGGTGTTGGCGGCGCTGCTGTCGTTGCGCGCCTGGACCTGGCGGTTGGCGCTGATGACCACGTTGGGAAGTTTCAGTGCGTCGTCGCGGGTGTCGGCGAGTAGTTCCGGGGAGGTCAGCAGTAACAGAGGCAAGGTGAGACTAAGATGTTTCATCGGCTGTCCATGGCATTTGAAGGTGCCGCAAATCAAATGTGGAAGGGGGCAAGCCCCCTCCCACATGTTGATCCGGTTTCTACAGGCCCAGCAGTGCCATGCGCTCGCGCACCGATGCCTCAATGCCGGCCTCATCCAACCCACACTCGGCCAGCATCTGCGCCGGCTTGGCGTGTTCGACATACACATCCGGCAAGCCCAGGTGCAGCACCGACTTGAGGATATTCTCCCGCGCCAGGAACTCGCTGACCGCCGCACCGGCGCCACCCATTATTGCGTTTTCTTCGACGGTCACCAGCAGCTCATGGTTGCCGGCAATCTCGTGTACCAAGGCTTCGTCCAACGGTTTGACGAAACGCATGTCGACCACGGTGGCGTCGATCTTCTCGGCGACTTTCAGCGCTTCGGCCAATTGCACGCCGAACACCAGGAAAGCGGTCTTGCTGCCTTGGCGACGCACGATGCCCTTGCCGATCTCGATAGGCTCCAGGTCCTTTTCGATCACCGCATTCGGGCCATTGCCGCGCGGGTAACGTACGGCGGCCGGGCCGTTATACAGGTGGCCGGTGCTGAGCATCTTGCGCAGTTCGTTTTCATCACTTGGCGTCATCACCAGCATGCCGGGGATGCAACGCAGGTAGGACAGGTCGAAGCTGCCGGCGTGGGTCGGGCCGTCTTCGCCCACCAGGCCAGCGCGGTCGATGGCGAACAGTACGTCGAGGTTCTGCACTGCCACGTCATGCACCAACTGGTCGTAGCCACGCTGCAGGAACGTGGAGTAGATCGCTACTACTGGCTTGGCGCCTTCGCAGGCCATGCCGGCGGCAAACGTGACCGCGTGCTGCTCGGCAATTGCCACGTCGAAGTAGCGCAGCGGGAAACGCTCGCTGAACGCCACCAGGTCGGAGCCTTCCTTCATCGCCGGGGTAATGCCCACCAAGCGCGGGTCGGCGGTGGCCATGTCGCACAGCCATTCGCCGAACACACCGGAGTACTTCGGCCCGCTGGCCTTTTTCGGCGCGGCGGCAGGAGCGTCCAGGGGTTCCAGCTTGGTGATGGCGTGATAGCCAATCGGGTCGACTTCCGCCGGGGCGAAGCCTTTGCCTTTCTTGGTGACGATATGCAGGAACTGCGGGCCCTTGAGGTCACGCATGTTGCGCAGCGTGGCGATCAGGGTCGGCAGGTCGTGACCATCGATGGGGCCGATGTAATTCCAGCCCAGCTCTTCGAACAGCGTGCCGGGCACCAGCATGCCCTTGGCATACTCTTCGGTGCGCCGGGCAATTTCCCACGCGCCGGGCAGGCGCGAGAGCACCTTCTTGCTGCCTTCACGCATGCTCGCATACGTGCGGCTGGAGAGGATCTTGGCCAGGTAATTGGACAGGCCACCGACGTTGCGCGAGATCGACATATCGTTGTCGTTGAGGATCACCAGCATATTGGCGTCCACTTCCGGTGCATGGTTGAGCGCTTCGAACGCCATGCCGGCGGTCAGCGCGCCATCACCGATCACCGCGATCGCCTTGCGGTCGCTGCCTTGCAGGCGGGCGGCAATCGCCATGCCCAGCGCGGCACTGATGGAGGTGCTGGAGTGGCCGACGCCGAAGGTGTCGTACTCGCTCTCGGCGCGGCGCGGGAAGGCGGCAATGCCGTCCTTCTGGCGCAGGGTGCCCATTTGCTCGCGGCGGCCCGTGAGGATTTTATGCGGGTACGCCTGATGGCCCACGTCCCACACCAGCCGGTCGTCCGGGGTGTCGAACACGTAATGCAGGGCGATGGTCAGCTCGATGACGCCCAGGCCGGCACCAAAATGCCCACCGGTCTGGCCGACCGTGTAGAGCAATTCCAGGCGCAACTCATCTGCCAGGGTTTCCAGCTCGGCTTCACCGAGTCGACGCAGGCCGGCCGGCGTGACAGCACGGTCGAGCAGGGGCGTGGACGGGCGCTTGCGGGGAATCTCTTGAAACGTCGTGGGCATCAGGCGAATCGTTATAGGTATAGAAGAGGCGGCAGTTTACCTCAAGCATCGCAAACTGCCCACGCGGAGCGCCGAACTTGGCCGATATGCGGCCGCAAAGGCCGCCGTTATCAGTGCCGACGTTCGACGATATACCGCGCCAGGTCACGCAGTGGCTCGGCCGCCGCGTCGAAAGGTCGCAGGGCATCCAGGGCCTGGTCGCGCAGTTCCAGGGCATAGGCCTTGGCGGCTTGCAGCCCGAGCAGCGCAGGATAAGTCGGTTTGTCCCGAGCGATATCGGCGCCTTGGCGTTTGCCCAGGGTGGCCGTGTCACTTTCTACGTCGAGAATGTCGTCCTGCACCTGGAATGCCAGGCCAATGGCCCGCGCGTAGGTCTTCAGCGAGGCCAACTGAGCGGCTTCGGCCCGCCCGCTGGCAAGTGCTCCCAGGTGTACGGCGGCCTCGATCAGGGCACCGGTCTTGTGGCGGTGCATGTATTCCAGCGCCTGTTGATCAAGCTTCTGGCCGACCGAGCCGAGGTCGATGGCCTGGCCGCCGACCATGCCGGCCGGGCCTGCCGCCATCGCCAGGGCGGTGACCATGCGCAAGCGGATCTCGGCATTCACGCTGCTCAATGCCGGGTCCAGCAGTGCGCTGAACGCCAGGCTTTGCAGGCCATCACCGGCGAGGATCGCGCAGGCTTCATCGAAGGCTTTGTGGGTGGTGGGCTGGCCGCGACGCAAATCGTCGTCGTCCATCGCCGGCAAATCGTCATGCACCAGGGAGTAGGCGTGGATCAACTCCACCGCACAGGCCGCGCCGTTGGCCTGTTCGGCGGCTGCGCCCAAGGCTTCGCACGCTGCATAGGCCAGCAACGGACGCACGCGCTTGCCGCCATTCATCACGCTGTAGCGCATGGCTTCATAAAGACGCTTGAGTTCGGGGCTTGGCGCAACAAACAAGGGTTCCAACGCCGCATTGACCCGGGCTTGGCTACTGGCCTGATACGCGTCGATCATTCGGGCTGTTCCGCATCGAAAGGTTCTTCGGCCAACTCCCCGTCCCGTTCCAGCAACACCTGCACCTTCTGCTCCGCCTGCGCCAACGCGCTCTGGCAGTCACGGGTCAGGCCGATGCCTTGCTCAAACGCCGTCAGCGAGTCTTCCAGCGACAACTCGCCGTTCTCCAGCCGCTCGACCAGGGTTTGCAGGTCGGCGAGGGATTGTTCGAAATCGAGTGCAACTTTTTTGCGGGCCATGGCGGCTATTCCGGTAGACGGTAAACCGGCGGGACACTAGCAGACATGGGGATTCTGGGCAAATAAGCGGGGGAGGGTGTTCAGGCGGTGAGCCGAATAAGCGCCCTATTCGGCTCATCAAATGAGCCGTATACCCATTTTATTCGGCTCACCGCCGGTCAGGATCTTTGCGCCATTGACGAGCATTGTTCTTGTGATGTTTTCAACTGTGCTTCAAATGTCTGCAATCCCACGTGCATTTCCTGTAGCGCGGCAATTTTCAGGGCTAGTTCCTGCTTCTTGTCTGCGATTGCCTGGTCCGCCCGCTCCCAGGGCAATACATCGCCTACGTGACCTGCAAGAATCTCCTGCAACTCCTTGAGCTTGAACCCCAATTGCTGCGCGCACTTGATAAACATCAGCAGCTCAACGTTCTGCGCCGAATAGACCCGGTATTGGCCCTGACGCCGCGGTTCTGGCAGCAGTCCGATCGCCTCATAGTGACGAATCGCCTTGATGGTCGTGCCCGACAACTGCGCGGCTTTGCCGATGTACATGAAAACTCCTTTTTTCCGTTAAAGCGCCGGCCTGTTTCAGCCATTTATCCCGCTGCGCCGCAGTGGAGCCCAGCACCGGCCCGAACAGCAGCGTGTTTGCAGTCTTGACACCACAAAGCCCCAGCGTGGTCTTGCGCATCTGGTGAATGCCCGGCATGCGATAGAACCAACGGTAATACCATGGCGGCGTGTCCAGGGTCACCAGTAGATGTGCCGTTCGGCCGTGGAGCAGTTTGTCAGGAAAAGCCTTGCCCGCTCGGTATTTAAAGGCAAAACCGGGTAGGAAGATTCGGTCGATAAAGCCCTTCATCAACGCCGGGATGCCACCCCACCAGATCGGGAAGACAAATGTCAGGTGAGTGGCCCAGAGGATGTCGGATTGCGCGCTGAGCAGGTCGGGCTCCAGCGGCTGAATCTGGGTGTAACCGTGATGAAGGACGGGGTCGAAAGCCAGGTCGCCCAAGCGTACGACACGTACTTCATGGCCGGCGGTTTTTGCCGCCTGGATGTAGGTATCGGCCAGGGCTGAACAAAAGCTGGAGGCGGAAGGATGGCCGAGGATCACCAGGGTACGCGGGGTCATGGGGAGGTCCTGAACAGGGTGTTCCAGGGTAAAGGCTGCTGTATAGGGGAGAGTCAAGTCAGTAGTCCGCAATGGCCAGCAGGACGTTTCTGTGGTTATTGAAGGGGCCTTCCTGGAACGACCTTCGCCCCTTGTGACCGTCAATGCGCCTGACTAGCCTGCCTCAAACCTCCAGAGTGACATGGCATGAGCGAACCCTGTATCGGCTTGACCGCACCACCAGCGGGCTACAGTGACTGGCTGACCGACCTGAAAGGCCGTATTCATGCGGCGCAACAGCGCGCAACACTGGCGGTGAATCGGGAATTGGTGCTGCTCTATTGGCAGATTGGCCACGACATTTTGACCCGCCAGGCGGAGCAGGGTTGGGGCAGCAAAGTCATTGATCGACTTGCCCAGGATTTGCGTGCGGCCTTTCCCCGAATGAAGGGTTTTTCGCCGCGAAATCTCAAGTACATGCGTGCTTTTGCCGAGGCGTGGCCAGATGCTGAATTTGTGCAAGAGGTGCTTGCACAATTGCCCTGGTATCACCATTTGGCATTACTGGACAAACTCCCCGGCCCCGAAACCCGCCGCTGGTACATAGCCCAGGCGATAGAGAACAACTGGTCGCGTAACTCGCTGGTGATGCACATCGAAAACCGCTTGTTGGAGCGCAGTGGCAAGGCGGTCAGCAACTTCGAGACCCACCTGCCCAAACCGCAATCCGACCTGGCGCGTGAGTCGCTGAAAGACCCTTACCGTTTTGACTTCCTCAGCCTGGCCCTGGACGCGCAGGAGCGCGACATAGAAAACGCCTTGATCAAGCACGTCACCGACTTTTTGTTGGAGTTGGGCGCCGGTTTCGCCTTTGTCGGCCAGCAAGTACTGCTGGATGTCGGAGGCGATGAGTTCTTTGTCGACCTGCTGTTCTATCACGTGAAGCTACGCTGCTACGTGGTCATCGAACTGAAAGCCGGCAAGTTCAAACCCGAGCATCTGGGGAAACTGAGCTTTTATCTGGCTGCCGTCGATGCCCAGCTTAAACATCCACAAGACGGGCCCACCATCGGCCTGCTGTTGTGCAAGAGCAAGAACGAAGTCGTCGCCGAATATGCGTTGCGCGATAACAATCGGCCGATTGGTGTAGCGGAATATCAACTGGTTGAGTCGTTGCCCGCAGAGCTACGAACCAGCCTGCCAAGCATCGAGCAGATCGAGCGGGAGCTGGCGGGTTAAAACCGACTGATAGCCTCAAAACCCCGGCGGAATGTACCCCGGCACAAATGGCACATTCAGGCACTTGCCATGCAGGATCCGGCCATCCTCAATCCTGAACAGCACGATCTTCTTCGTCTTATCCACCGTGGCTTCCAGCTTGCAATCCGAACTGTGCCCGACCTGCTGGTAATACTCGGTGTACACCATCCCGTTCCCGGTGTGATTCATTGAAGTCCCGGCGGCTTCAGTGGTCGTCCATGAAGAGGATTTGTGCCAGGTCATCACCACCTGCGTATCGCCATTGGGCGCATTCTGCTTCTTCATCGAGTCGGGCTTGCCGAACAAATCCAACGCCTCTTGCACGTCCCGGCCTTCCCAGCGCGATTGTGCAATAAGGTGGCACCCGTTGATAAACAGCACGGCGGGCAACCAAAGCCCAGCCAGCAACAGCCTTGTCCATTTAGGCATGGTGAATCCTTCTTGTAGGTGAGTGTTGCTCAGCGCTTGTTGCCCAGCATGTCGTCGAGGTCATCGATCATCTGGCTCTTCTCCTGAGTCGGCCCCAATTGCTGGAACATGGCCTTGGTGGTCTGGATCATCTGCAGGTGGGTCATCTTGCCCATGGCGATGGTGTCCTTGCTCTTGCCCGGTTCGCAGACATACGCGAGCGTGCGGTCGAGCCAGAACTCCTTCGGCGTCTGCCACGTGTTGGAGACCTTCAAGTGCGTAAGGGTGTAGGAAAATGGCGCAACCGACTGCCCGTTAAGAAAGCGCAGCTTGCGCGTGGAGCACTGCACTTCGATGTTGTACACATCGATCATGGGCTTGCCCGGTTCTTCATACACCACCGTGACGGCCACCAGTTTTGCGCCCTTGTTGTGGTTCGACGGCACCACCGAAGTGCGATCGGCCACATACATCACGTTTTTATGGGCCCGACCGCTGCCGTAGATGATCGACCAGTCGCCGATCGGTGTTTCTTCATCGGCCAATACCGACGTTGTGCTGATCAGCAAGACGGGCAGCAGTGCCAGGCAGCGCCCGATTTTGGTTAAGGTATTCAATAGCGTCCTTCCTTGAGACTCGAAATAAGCGAAGGACTTTAGTGGTGAGGCGGTGCCGTCTCAATTAGGGCGAGTGTGCTAATGGCGCATTGCTAGTTAACCAAAAAAGCCTGCGTTTCAAGGCAGGCTTAGTGTGTGCAGCGGTTGAATTAGTCCTTACGCGCCGTCAATGCCGCATACCCATTCATCAAGTTGCGATAGTTGGGAATGCGCTGGGACAACAGGTTCCCCAGGCCCTCGATATCGTTGCGCCAGTCGCGATGCAGCTCACACGCCACCGAGAACCAGTTCATCAATTGCGCACCC